>VOFG01002217.1_pt1 | contig 39258 bp, 36 predicted proteins | sample 5384171 | NCBI WGS metagenome assembly VOFG01 (sample SAMN12384726, study PRJNA508395) | human gut metagenome | isolation source: healthy gut F | host: Homo sapiens
GCAACAAATTCATCGAGCGCGGCTTTGACCGCGTCATCGACGTCTGGGGCGCCGACCATCACGGCCACGCCATCCGTTTTGCCGCGACCATGCGCGCACCCTGCGCTGGGACTCGAGGGCCGCAAGCTCGACTTCCTCATCATGCAGATGGTGCGCCTTATGCGCGGTGACGAGATCGTCAAGGTCTCCAAGCGCACGGGTAAGGCGCTCTCGCTCGCGGACCTCATGGACGAGATCGGCGTGGACGCCTGCCGCTTTTTCTTCAATGCCAAGCCGGACACGCATCTGGAATTTGACCTTGACCTCGCCGTGCGGCAGGACAGCGAAAACCCCGTCTACTACGTCCAGTACGCGCACGCGCGCATCTGCACGCTGCTCGCCGCCATGGCGGAGGCCGGCTGCGCCGTGCCTGCCGCGGCGGATGTGGACGCGGCTCTGCTCACAACACCGCAGGAGCGCGAGCTCATCAAGCAGCTCGCCATGCTCCCGGAGGAGATCCACCTTGCCGCGCGCGACTACGATCCCAGCCGTATCAACCGCTACGTGACGGAGCTGGCTGCACGCTTCCACCGGTTCTACAATGTCTGCCGCATCAAGGACGCGGAGCCTGCCGTGCGCGACGCCCGCCTGAAGCTGGCCGATGCGACGCGCCGCGTGCTTGAGACCGGCCTCGGTATCATCGGCGTGACCGCACCGGAAAAAAATGTGACCGGAATTTTGAGACAAGCAAATGCCCTCCCACCGCGCACGCGGGGGAGGGCATTTTTGCGCTTCCGGAAACGGCAACAGCGTGCCGCCGGAGAGTGGCGACACGCTGCTGTCGAGAGAGCAAAAATAAGAAGAGAAAAGAAAGAAATCGGAAGAACGTTGAGTTAATTTATTAACTAACGTGATTATTTTATAACACATTCGTGCGGCGTTGTAAAGTGAAAAATAAGAATTTTGCAAAATAGGCGTTTCGTCAAGAAAATATCAGTCCAGATGGGCGCTTTTGTGCAATTTGTCGGCGGCACTATGTACCCCAGATCCAGCGCACGAGCGCGGCTGCCACGAGAAAGCCGGTCAGGTCGGCGGCGACGGCGGCGGGGATCGCCCAGCGGCTGCGCCGGACGCCGCAGGCGCCGAAATACACGGCCAGGACGTAGAATGTCGTCTCGGTCGAACCGAGCATGACGGCAGCGGTGCGGCCGATGCGGGAATCGGCTCCATAGGTCCCGATAATATCGCTTGCCGCGGCCAGCGCACCGCTGCCGCTCACGGGCCGCACGACCATGAGGATCGCCGTCTCTGGTGGGATGCCGAGCCATGCCAGCACCGGCGCGCACAGGCGCATGAGCGCATCGAGCGCCCCGGAGGCGCGCAGCATACTCACAGCTGCGAGCAGCACGACAAGGGCGGGGAAGATGCGCACCACGGTTTTCAGCCCGTCAAGCGCTCCGGCTGTCAGCGCGGAAAAGACGTCCGTCCCCGTCAGCGCGCCGTAGAGCCCCACACCGGCCAGCAGCGCCGGGACGGTCAGCGCCAACACGTCGCTCATCGCCATACGCGCGACAGGCACTTCCCGGTCAGCAGTCCGGCCGTGACCGAGCACAGGGAGGTCACCCACACGGCCGGCAGAATATCAAACGGCACGGCCGCGCCCGCCGTCTCGCGCACGGCGGCGATCGTGACCGGCAGCAGCTGGATGGACGCCGTGTTGAGCACCACCAGCAGGCACAGCTCGTCGCTGGCGGCTCGCCCCGGATCTCACGCGCCATCGCCTGCGCGGCGCGCACGCCGGCCGGCGTCGCTGCGTTGCCGAGCCCGAGCAGGTTCGCGCTCACATTCATGCTCAGTGCGTCAAGCGTCTGCGCATCGCGCGACGCGTGCGGGAACAACCGCCGCAGCACCGGCTGCAGCAGTCTCGACAGCCCGGCCGCGATGCCGCTGCGCCGCATGACCTCCATCACGCCGGACCACAGGCAGATCATGCCGCCCACCGTCAGGCAAAATGTGATCGCTTGCTGCACACCCTGTGCCGCCGCCGCGCCGACGGCCGCGCTCTGGCCGGTCGCCGCGCCGTAGATCAGCGCTATGCACACCATGCCTACCCAGATCCAGGTCAATGCCATGAAAAACCCCCGCCCTTTCCCCATCATGCTGCGGTTTCCGCGGCGTTTGTTGTCCGGCGTATTTTCGCCGTGCGGCACCGGCGCCGGCACGGGCAACCAGTGCAGTATATGTTTTGCTGTGGGCGCCGCGTCGGAGCGCACATTGCTATCTGGTTGTTCTTGTGATTAAAAAATTTTATGTTTTCGGTGATTATTCACAAAACAGATGAATTTGAAGCATGCAAAAATATACAAATGGTAGAAAAACGCAATTCGTCGGACAAGTTGCCGCGAATTCGTTGACTTTTTGTCAACGTTTGGTATAATGCAGGTGTTGAAATGAATGATCGAATCTTTCTCAATTTATTCCATTCGTATTGGAGGCATTTACCATGAAGTCCACAGGCATTGTGAGAAAAGTTGACGAGCTCGGCCGTATCGTGCTCCCCATCGAGCTGAGAAGAACCCTCGGCATTGAGGAAAAAGACCGCATCGAGATCTTCGTGGATGGTGAGTCCATCATCCTGCGCAAGTATCAGCCGGCCTGCATCTTCTGTGATAACGCGAAAGACATCATCAACTACAAGGCAAGAACATCTGCCCCGACTGCATCCGCGCCATGAACGAGAAGCTCTGAGCACGGAGCAAAAAAGTCCCCTGACCGTCGGTCAGGGGACTTTTTTTATCGTCTGCGGGGGCTCAGGCGTTGAGCGCCATTTGATACAGCTCATTTTTGCCGAAGCCGGTGTCTGCCGCGGCGAGCTTGCACGCCTCTTTGAGCGCGCGGCCCTCGCTGCGGTAGCGTGCCACGATCTCGAGGGCCTGCTCGGCCGTGACGACCGGCTCCGAGCGCTCGGGTGCGCCGCGCAGCACGAGCACGAATTCGCCCTTCGGCGGCGTCTCGGTGAAGTAGGCCACCGCGCCGTCGAGCGTCGTGCGCAGCTTTTGCTCATGGAGCTTGGTCAGCTCGCGCGCGAGCGTGATCTCCCGCGCGCCGCCGAACGTGTCGCGCAGGTCACAGAGCGTGCGCAGCAGCTTGTGCGGCGCTTCGTAGAAGATCATTGTGCGCGTTTCATTGCGCAGGCGATCGAGGTGCTCGCGCCGTGTCTTGCCGCTCACGGCGAGGAAGCCCTCGAAGCAAAACTGCTGCGTCGGCAGGCCGGACACGGCCAGCGCCGCGATGGCCGCGCACGGGCCGGGGATGACCTGTACGTCGATGCCCTGCTCGGCGCACTGGCGCACGATGTCCTCACCGGGGTCGGAGATGGCGGGCATACCGGCGTCGGTCACGAGCGCGCACGTCTCACCGGCGAGCAGCCGGGCGACGATCTTCTCGCCGCTGGCGTATTTGTTGTGCTCATAGTAGCTCACGCACGGTTTTTTGATCTCAAAATGGTTGAGGAGCTTCGCCGTCACGCGTGTGTCCTCGGCGGCGATGAAGTCGGCGCTGCGCAGCGTTTCGAGTGCACGCACGGACAGGTCGCCGAGGTTGCCGATCGGCGTGCCGACCAGATACAGTGTTCCGCTCATAGTCACGTCCTCCTGTGATAAATTCTGCGGATCTCTTCCGAGTCCGTGCCGTCGGGTGCGCACAGTGCCAGCGGCGGCAGGATGTCCGGAGGCCCGGCTTTCCGCCACGGCGTGCCTCGACCAGCACGAGGCTGGGCGCAGCATGCGCCGTGTGCGCCACGGTGCGCAGGCGCTTGGGCTCGAGCCCGGCGGCTGTGAGCGCGCACAGCAGCTCGCTCAGCCGCTCCGGCCGGTGCACGAGTGCGGCCGAGCCGCCCCAGCGCGTGAGATAGGCCATGGCGGCGCAGATGTCCTGCATGGTGCAGGTGCGCTCGTCGCGCGCGTGCGCGCGCATGGGGTCGGGCGAGGTATAGCCCGCGGCCCTCGGCGAAGTACGGCGGGTTTGCCACGACGAGGTCAAAGCCCCCGGCCGGGAGCACCGCGCGGTGCTCGCGTAGGTCGGCGCAGAGGATCTGCGCCCGAGCGTTCAGACCATTGGCTTTGATATTGCCGCACGCGAGCTGCGCCGCGTCTGGCTGCAGCTCCACGCCGACGGCGGTCGCCTGCGGCAGCGTGTGCAGCAGCAGCACCGTCAGCACACCGGCGCCGCAGCCGAGGTCGGCAAAGCGGCGCACACGGCGATCAGCTGCGAAATCGGCCAGCAGCACGCTGTCCGTGCCGAGGGCGAACCCGGCGCCGGAGCGCAGAAATCGCGGGCCATCCGGCCACAGATCGTCATATTGTACGCAGGGGGGCATGGCACACGCTCCTTCCGCGAATATCGTCTGAAATAGATAGAGGCGATATGCCTGGAGCATATCGCCTCATTCGTTTGCGTTGTTCTCGGCCGAATCTTAGTCGACAGAGATCGCGCCCACCGGGCAGTTCGCAGCGCAGGTGCCGCACTCCATGCAGCTGTCCGCGTTGATGACGTACTTGCCATTGCCCTCGGAAATCGCCTCAGCCGGGCAGTTCGCAGCACAGGTGCCGCACATGACGCAATCGTCGCCAATAACAAAAGCCATTGTAATTACCTCCTATGTTTTTGACCAGACTTCTCTTCCTCTGGTATGGAGTCATTGTAGCACAAAAATCCGAAAAATCAACCGTCATTTTCGAAATTCGGAAAAGCGTGTTGATTAAAATACAGGAAGGGGTGGAAATAATACAAATCAGCTTCCCGGATTCGGCAGTTTCCTTGTGCCGTCCGGGGCGATAATAGAGGCGTATGACCAGCGAAGGAGGCAAACGATCTATGCGCGGCAGCGAACGGTTTACACAGCGGGCATCCACGGCGATCACAAAAGCGCACGATGCGGCCATGGGCATGGGGCACAGTTATGTTGGCACGGAGCATCTCCTGCTCGGCATCATCCGGGAGGGGGAGGGGCTCGGTGCCCGCATCCTGACCGACAACGCGCTGACGGACGCCGTGCTCACGCGCATGGTCACGGAGACGGTCGGCCGCGGCGTGCCCGGCGCCCCCGAGCAGGGGCTCAGCCCCCGGGCGCGGCACGTCATCGAGCTAGCCGCCGAGGACGCCAACCGGCTCGGTCACTGCTACGTCGGCACGGAGCACATCCTCATGGGCATCCTCCGCGAGGCGGACAGCGCCGGTGCGCGCATCATCGTGGCGGCCGGCGGTGACCTGAACAAGATCTACACGGACATCATGGACGTGTTCGGCCGGCCGGAGTATAAGCCCCGGCCGCAGCAGTCCGCGCCGCGGTCCCAGACGCGCCGCGCCGCCGATACGAAAACACTCGACCAGTACGGCCGCGACCTCACGGAGTTGGCTTCCGGCGGGAAAATGGACCCGGTCATCGGCCGCGACCGGGAGATCGAGCGCGCCATCCAGATCCTCTCGCGCCGCAGCAAGAATAACCCCGTGCTCATCGGTGAGCCCGGCGTCGGCAAGACGGCCGTGGCCGAGGGGCTGGCGCAGCGCATCTCGGACGGCAATGTGCCCGAGGACCTGCAAAAGAAGCGCATCGTGAGCGTGGACCTGACGGCTATGCTCGCGGGCACAAAGTACCGCGGTGACTTTGAAGAGCGCGTCAAGTGCGTCCTGCACGAGGTGCAGCGCGCGGGCAATGTCATTCTCTTCATCGACGAGCTGCACACGATCGTCGGCGCGGGCTCGGCCGAGGGCGCGATCGACGCGGCGAACATCCTCAAGCCCGCGCTCGGGCGCGACGAGCTGCAGATCATCGGCGCGACGACGCTCGAGGAGTACCGCAAGTATATCGAAAAGGACGCGGCGCTCGAGCGGCGCTTTCAGCCTGTGCGCATCGCAGAGCCCACGCCGGAGCAGAGCCTGCTGATCCTGCGCGGCCTGCGCGAGCGGCTCGAAGCGCACCACCGCCTGCACATCACGGACGATGCACTGCGCAAGGCGGTCGCGCTCTCCGTGCGCTATATCGGCGACCGCTGGCTGCCGGACAAGGCCATCGACCTCGTGGACGAGGCGGCCTCGCGCGTGCGCATGCAGGCGCTCGTGCAGCCGGAGCGGGTGCACGCGCTGGAGATGCAGCTGACGAACGTGACCGCGGACATGGAAAGCGCCGTGCGTGCGCAGGATTTCGAGCGCGCGGCCCGGCTGCGCGACCGCGAGCAGAAGCTGCGCACGGAGCTCGAGCAGCAGCGCAGTCAGTGGGAGCAGACGCACGCCGGCCCCGTGCGCGCCGTGACGGGCGAGGACGTAGCCGAGATCGTTTCGCTCTGGACGGGTATCCCCGTCGCGGGCATCACCTCGAGCGAGAGCAAGCAGCTGCTGCAGATGGAGGCGTCGCTGCGCCGCCGCGTCGTCGGGCAGGAGGAGGCCGTGCACGCGGTCTCGAACGCGATCCGCCGCAGCCGCGTCGGCCTCGGCGACCCGAACCGGCCGATCGGCAGCTTCCTGTTTCTCGGCCCGACCGGCGTCGGCAAGACGGAGCTCTGCCGCGCGCTGGCCGAGGCGCTCTTCGGCGATGAGAAGGCGCTCATCCGCGTGGATATGTCGGAATATATGGAGCGGCACAGCGTCTCGCGGCTCATCGGCTCGCCCTCCTGGCTATATCGGCCACGAGGAGGGCGGCCAGCTCACGGAAAAGGTGCGCCGCAAGCCGTATTCCGTCGTGCTCTTCGACGAGATCGAAAAGGCGCACGAGGACGTGTTCAACCTCCTACTGCAGGTCATGGAGGACGGCCAGCTCACGGATTCGCTCGGGCGGAAGGTGAACTTCCGCAACGCGGTCGTTGTCATGACCTCGAACGTCGGCGCGAAGGCCATCACGGACAGCCGCCGCAGCCTCGGCTTCACGCAGCAGACGGGCGAGGGCGCCGGGCGCACGGACGCCGAGATCCGCAGCATGGTCATGTCCGACCTGAAAAAGACGTTCCGGCCGGAGTTTCTCAACCGCGTCGATGAGATCATCGTCTTTCACAAGCTCACGCGCGCCAACATCCGCCAGATCGCGCAGAAGCTCCTCGACACGGTCAACACGCGCATGGAGCGCGCGGGCGTGGAGCTGCAGGTGCCGGACGCAGCGCTCGATGCGCTCTCGGCCACGGGGTATGACCCCGTGTACGGCGCGCGGCCGCTGCGCCGGGCCATCCAGAGCACGATCGCCGATCAGGCGGCGGGTATGCTGCTCGACGGCACGCTCCAACAGGGCGATGTCGTGACGGCGGAGGTGCACGACGGAAAAATTGTTTTGACGAAAACGCGCGAACGTGGTACGATAACGTCTTAATGTAAAAAATGATAAAGCATTCAGACGGAGGCGTACCCCAGCATGGAGCAGAACCAAGTACAGCAAGATTTGAGCGCATTTCGTGACCCGTTTCGCTACAACACGTTTCACGGCTTTAATTCACACAACCACATCGTTGTCACCGAGGTCGGCGAAGGCACGAGCGTCGTCGAAGTCGAATTGACGCAGGACGCCATGAACCCGCTTAGCATGGCACACGGCGGGCTGATCTTCAGTATGTGCGATGTGGCGACCGGCGTTGCCGCGCGTACCGGCGGGCCGCATCACCGTGACGCTCGACAGCAGCATCCAGTTTCTGCGTCCGGGCAAGGACACATCCAAGCTCGTGGCGCACGGCCGTGTCGTCAAGGAGGGCCGCACGACCGGCTTGTGACGGCGGAAGTGTTCAACGATGATGGTGCGTTGTTGGCAACAGCCGACATGACGGTTTATTATGTGGATGAGACCACGTATACGGATGCCAATACGCAGAAGTGAGCAAATGAAAAGGAAAGAGACGTTCTGGAACGTCTCTTCTTCTTTATCTACCCCTCCGCGCGGATGAGCGTCGTTCCGGGGTAGTAGTGCGCGAGAATGTCGGCATAGCCGCTGCCGCGCAGGGCCATGACGTTCGCGCCGTACTGGCTCATGCCGACGCCGTGGCCGCTGCCCGTGACGGTGAAGGTGAACATCCCGCCGCTGTAGGCAACGGAAAACGCTGCCGAGCGCAGGGAAAAGAGCGCACGCACCTGCGCGCCCGTGAGCGTCTCGGAGCCGACGGGGATGCTTGACACGCGGCCGCTGTCATCGAGCTCCGGCGTGCCGAACCATGTGCCCGGGTCGTCGCCGAGCACACAGCCCGGGTAGCTGTCGAGCACGGCCGTGCGCACGGCGTCGGCCGCGATCTCGGCCGTCGAGACGTAGTTCGGCACGTCCTGCGCCGTCTCGGGGTGAGGACACGCTCACGAGATACGGCGCATCGCCGCTCCAGAGCGCGGCGCTGCTCTCGGTCGCCCCGGCGGACGAGGCGTGGAACACCGCGCGGATGAGCTGCCCGCCGTAGGTGAGGTACTGCCCGTCCGTGTCGGTCACGGCCTGGCGGATGCGCGCCATGTTGCGCGCGTAGTCTGCACCCCATTGTTCGCGCAGCGCGGCGTCGTCCTTGTGCGCGCAGCAGCAGGTGTATTGGTCGCAGACGCCGGCCTCCGGGTGGTTGGCAGCCCCGCCGCGCACGCGCTGGAGGATATACGTGCGCGCTGCGACTGCCTGCGCCCGCAGCGCCTCGGGCGCGAAGGATGCGGGCATCTCGGCAGCTACAACGCCGGGCAGCCAGTCGGCCATCGTCGTCTCGACGAGCGCCGCCGCTGAGCGCCGTGATGGCCGTTTCGCTGTCGGGTGCGACGGCGGCTGACGCAGTCACGGACGGGAGGGGCTGCACCGCGGGCTCTTCGCCGGGCCGAGCGTGACCACGAGCCACGGGATCACGAGCGAGAGCACCACGAGCAGCAGTGACAGCAGGAAAACTTTGCGCACGTGCGCCGCCTCCTTTCTGCCCTGCGGAGGCGTTTTGCGCCTTGACGCAGGGGGGAAATCAGTATAAAATAAGTCTATTCAATATGTATTGGGACAGGTAGTTTGTTATGCGCAAAAATGCTTGGGTAATCTGCTGCTGCACGGCTGTGCTGGCAGCGTTCGGAACCTTTTTCCGCTGGCTGCAGGATCAGGTCTGTTTTGAAGCTGAGACCGGCCTTGCCGTGCGCGGCAGCATCTGGCCGTATGCCGTCGCGCTGATGATCGTCATCGCAGCGGTCGTGCTGGCCGTGGTGTGCTTTCGGATGAAAAACCAGCCGCATACAGCTTTCCGGATTCGCTTCCGGCTGCGCTTGCCGCGTCGCCGCGTGTGCGCACCATCGGCGGCATCGTGCTCGGTGCGCTGCTGGCAGTCGGCGGCCTGTGGCTGCTGCTTGGCTCCGGCACGCTCTCGTCGCCCGGGCTGCAGCGGGTCCTGGCTGCGCTCACGATCGTGACGGGGGCAGCGTTTATCTGGCAGATGCTCTCGATCGGGGACGGGGAGACGACCTCCGGCACCGTCGTGTGTGCGTCCATGCCGATCGTGCTGCTCGCGTTCTGGCTGATCGTGAGCTACAAGGTTAATATCATCAACCCCACCGTCTCCGCCTATGCGGTCGAGATCCTGGCGCTGTGCGCCGCGCTCATCGCGTCTTATGAGCTTGCCGGCTTTGCCTACGGCCGCCCGAAGGCGATCCGGAGCATTTTCTGGAGCCAGTTTGCGGCCTTCCTGTGCATCACGGCGCTGCCGGATGACCGCACCGGCGGGCAGCAGCTCATGCTGGCGGCCATCGCGGGCATGCTGCTGTTTCAGTCCTATCTGACCGCATCCAATATCCGCCCGGCCGTGTCCGGGCCGGTCGGCGGCGCGCAATAAGCTGTGAAAAGCCCGCATGGCGCTGCCATGCGGGCCTTTCCATATAGAGACCGGCACCTGCCGGAGAGGAGAAACGTCTATGAACAACATCCTAGCCCAGCTCAATAGCGTACCCATGTACGCGATCTGCGGCGGCATCATCGCATTCGTTGCGGTGGTGTGCGTCATTTTCCTCGTGCGCTCTTACCGCGCGGGCCTTGCCATCGGCATCGACTCCGCGCGCATGAAGCGCGCCATCACGTCGAGCGCCACGTTCTCGGTCCTGCCGAGCGTGGGCATCCTGCTCGGTGTGATCGCTCTGTCCGGCAGTCTCGGCACGCCGTGGCCGTGGCTGCGCCTGTCCGTCATCGGCGCACTGCACTATGAGACGCAGGTCGCACAGGCCGCAGCCGAGCAGGTCGGCATGCACGCTCTGTCCGCCGCCGAGATGACGCCGCAGGGCTTCGCGACGATCGCCCTGCTTATGAGCGTGTGCATCATGTGGGGCATGATCCTGTCGATCTTTTTCAATAAGCGTTATCTCAAGCGCCTCGGCAATGACGGAGCCAAGTCCGCCTCCGGCGTCGGCTTTGGCGACAGTGCCATGACGGCCATGTTCATCGGCCTTGTGTGTGCGTACATCGGCAGCTACATCGGCGCGTTCGTGTCCGGCGAGGGGCTGTTCACCTGCACCGGCGACTGGACGCCGCTGGTCGTCGTGGCCGTGTCGGCGGCGGTGATGGCGCTGTTCGTGTATCTGGCGGAGAAAAAGAACATGGCCTGGCTGGAGAGCTTCTCCATTGCCGGCAGTATGCTCATCGGCATGGCGGCGGCCGTGCTCGTGCGGCTGTAAGGAGGGGACATCATGAACGAAACCGAACGCAAAGCATATCTCGAACAGTTCAACCGCCGGACGCACGTCCTCGGCCGCATCGTGAGCGCGATCACGCTTGTGCTGCTCGTCGGCGCGCCGTTTCTCATCGGCACGTTCCTCGGCGCCATGCCCGACATGGGTGCCGTGGCCAAGGGCTTTTTGTCCGTCGGCCTCGTGTGGACGGTCAGCAGCGTGGCGGAGTTTCTCATCTACACGCCCATGCTCGGCGCCGGCGGCGGCTACCTCGCCTTCATCACCGGCAACCTCATCAATATGAAGATCCCGTGCGCGGTCAACGCGCGCGACATTGTCGGCACCAAGACCGGCACGGCCGAAAACGAGATCATCTCGACGCTCTCGATCGCGACGAGCTCGCTCGTGACCATCGTCGTGCTCGCGCTTGGCGTGGCGCTGCTCGTGCCGCTGCAGCCCGTGCTGCAGAGCCCCGTGCTCCAGCCGGCGTTTGCCAACGTCGTCCCGGCGCTCTTCGGCGCAATGGCGTATCAGTACTTCCGCAAGAACGTGCAGGTCGCGGTCGCTCCGCTGGTCGTGATGAGCCTGCTGTTCATGCTCGTCCCGTCGCTGACAAGCTCCACGAGCTTCATGATTATTCCGAGCGGCGCATTGGCCATCGGCATTGCCTACAGCATGTACCGCAAGCAGAAAAAGGAGGCAGATGTCAAATGAAATTCCGTCCCGGTTATCTCGCGCTCGCGCCGCTGGCCCCGTTGGGGGCGGCCGTGGCGCACGCTGCGCTCACACCGCGCGAAACGTCCGCTTATCAGCCGCAGCCGGATCCCGACCGCGCCATGGCCTACGCCGAGAAGCTCTCGGCCATGATCCGGTGCGACACCACATCCTATGCCAACGTCCGCGAGCCGGAAAAGTTCGAGCGCTTCCACGCGCTGCTCGCCGGGCTCTTCCCGCTCGTGCATGAAAAGCTCGAGCGCACGGACATTGACGGCAATCTGCTCTATTACTGGCCGGGCCGCGCGCACGACCGTCCGATTGTGCTCATGAGCCATCAGGACGTCGTGCCCGCCGAGGGCACGTGGGAGCACGCGCCGTTTTCCGGCGACATTGCCGGCGGCAAGGTCTGGGGCCGCGGTGCGTCGGACACCAAGTGCTCGGTCATGGCGTTTTTCCAGGCGGTCGAAGAGCTACTTGTCGCCGGATACGAGCCGGCCAATGACGTCTACATCGCCTCGTCGTGCACGGAAGAGTGGGCGGGCGACGGCGCGCCGAAGCTCGTTGCCGAGCTCAAGCGCCGCGGCGTGCGGCCGTTTCTCGTCTGCGACGAGGGCGGCGGCATCATCACCGAGCCGATCGGCGGCATCCCCGGCAACTTTGCCATGGTCGGCGTGTTTGAAAAGGGCAAGGCGGACGTGAAGTTTACGGCCCGCAGCACCGGCGGCCACGCCAGCGCCCCGACGGCGAACACCCCCATTGCCCGCCTGTCTGCGTTTGTGACGGATGTGGAAAAGCACGCGCCATTTCGCAAGAAGTTCCTGCCCGAGGTCACGGCCATGTTCACGCGTCTGGCGCCGTATGCGCCGTTTGGCCTGCGGCTCGTAATGGGCAATCTCTGGCTGTTTGCCCCGCTGATGAAGGTCGTGCTGCCGCGCGTGTCGGCGCAGGCGGGGGCCATGCTGCGCACGACGATTGCGTTCACGATGCAGTCCGGCTCGGATGCGTACAACGTTCTGCCGCAGGAGGCGACGCTGGGTGCGAATATGCGCTTTATCCCGCATCAGGGCGAGCAGGAGAGCCTGGCCATCATCCGCCGGCTTGCCGAGAAGCACGGCCTGGAGATGGAGGTCGTGCACACGAACGACTACTCCGAACCCGTGGACATCCACGGCGAGGCGTTCCGTCAGGTGGAGCGGGTCATCGGCGAGACGTTCCCCGGCCTGCCCGTCAGCCCCTATGTCATGACCGGCGCGACGGACGCGCACTTCTATCAGGAGATCTGCGACAGCTGCGTGCGCTTCGCGCCCGTGATCTACGGCCCGGAGCAGATGAAGGGGATGCACGGCATCAACGAGAACATCGAGTACAGCTGCCTGCCCGGTGCGGTCGATTTCTATAAGAATCTCATCCGCGCGCAGGAGCAATAAAAAAACAACGGCGCGCCCCGGCTGCAGCCGGGGCGCGCTGCCGCAGAAAAGCGGAAACACGGCAAAGCGCCCGGACATTTCGTCCGGGCGCTTTGCTGTCTTATGGTGCACGTTTTATTCAAACGAGATCATGTAGTAATACACCGGCTGGCCGCCGTCAACGACGTTTACGTCCGCCATCGGCAGGCGCTCGCCGAGCAGGTCGGCCGCGTGCTGGGCAGCGTCGCCCTGCACGTCCTCGCCGTAGTAGATGGAGACGATCTCGGGGTCGAGATCGTTCGCGGCGTCCGCGATCTTGGTCAGCACCTTGTCGAGGTCGGCGTCGCTGCCGAGCAGCGCACCGTCCATCAGCGCCAGATACTCGCCCTTGTGAATGTCGTGGCCGTCAAAGTCGGAGTCGCGCGCGGCGTAGGTAATCTGTGCGGTGTGCACACTCTCGATCGCGGCGCTCAGCTCCGCCTCAATGACGTCCTCGGCGCTCGCCGGGTCGAACGAGAGCATCGCGGTGATGCCCTGCGGCACGGTCTTGGTCGGGATGACGATGACTTTCTTGTCCGACAGCGGGATGCACTGCTGGGCGGCCATGATGATGTTCTTGTTGTTCGGCAGCACGAACACGACCTCCGCCGGGGTCTTGTTGACCTCGGTGAGGATGTCCTCCGTGGAGGGGTTCATGGTCTGGCCGCCGGTGACGACGCGGTCCACACCCAGCTCGCGGAAGAGATTCGCCATGCCCTCGCCGGCAGACACGGCTACGACGCCGAACTGCTTTTCGGGCTTGGCCACTTCGGGCTTCGGCCTCGGCTTAGCGGCGGCTTCGGCCTCGGCTTCCTTGCCGGAGAGCGCAGTGTGCTGGTTGCGCATATTTTCGATCTTCACGGTCTGGAGCGGGCCGTAGGTCAGCGCCTCGGTCAGGACCTCGCCGGGCACATTCGTGTGCACGTGCACCTTGATAATCTCGTCGTCGTCGACCACGACGACGCAGTCGCCGAGATTCTTCAGGAACGAGCGCAGGAGCTCCGGGCTCTTGCTGTTCTCGCGCGCGACGATAAACTCTGTGCAGTAGCCGAACGTGATCTCGCCGGTGTCGAACTCGGAGAAGTCCGCGCCCTCTTTCGGCGCCTGTGCGGCAGCCGGAGCGGCGGAGGTCACGGGGGCGGCGGTGCGGCCCTGCAGATAGCCAAGCATGGCGTCCATGACGAGCACGAAGCCCTCGCCGCCGGCATCGACCACGCCTGCGCGGCGCAGCACGGGGTTGATGTTCTGCGTGTCGGCCAGCGCCTCGCGTGCGGCGGCGAGCAGCGCATCGAGCATGCCCTCAAAGTCCGTACTGTCCTTGGCGAAGGCCACGGCGGCCTGCGCGCCCAGACGGCTGACGGTGAGGATCGTGCCCTCGGCCGGCTTCATGACGGCCTTGTAGGCAGCGTCCACGCCGGCGGAGACGGCAGCGGCAAATTCCGCGGCGCTTGCAGTCTCGCGGCCCTTGAGGGACTTGGCGATCCCGCGGAACAGCAGCGACAAGATGACGCCGGAGTTGCCGCGCGCACCGCGCAGCAGCGCGCTCGCGGCGCAGTCGGCCACGGCGCCGACGGTCTCGGTCTGCTTGCGGCCGAGCTCGATGGCGGCCGAGTTCATCGTCAGGCTCATGTTCGTGCCGGTATCGCCGTCCGGAACGGGGAAGACGTTGAGCTCGTTGATCTTCTGTTTGTTTTCTTCCAGTGCCGCGTTTGCGCACAGGAGCATTTCCCGAAGCGCTGCGGCATCAATGATCTCTCTCAAATCTGTACACCTCCGACAGGGGGAATGAAAATGGCCCGGAAGCGCGGCTCCCGGGAGGGAAGCAGTGCGAAATGTTCCCGCTTAATCGAGGAACATGGTGTCCACGTACACGTCCACGCACGCAACGGGCACGCCGGTGGCCTGGTTGACCTTGTAGCTGACCTCGTTGATGATGCTGTGGGCAAGCGCGGAAATGTTCACGCCGTGATCGACCGCGATGTGCAGCTCGAGCGAGATGCTGCCGTCGTCGGCGAACGTGGCGTTGACGCCCTTGGACATGGATTCGCGGCGCAGGAGCTGGAACGGTCCGCTGTCTTTGCTGCGGCCGACCATACCTTTCACGCCGAAGCAACTGGTCGCGGCGTCGCCTGCAAGGTTGGTGAATACTTCGTTGGTGATGCTGATGGTGCCATTCGATTGTTCGATTTTGACCATGTAGACAGCCCCTTTCTTAACAGCAGTGATATATTATATAACAATAGGTGAGAAATCACAAGCGAAAAATTAGCGAAAAAACTGGACATTTTCCGTGAAAACGCCGGTTTTCACCCGGAAACTTGCACGTTTTCAATAGTTGCGTTTCGAAAATTGAAACCAGAATCAAAAAACTATTATTTACGTTTTTTTGAAACTGTGTTATCCTATTGACGTGAATGGGCGGATAGGTGCCCATTGCACGAATATAGGATAACATATAAGAGAAATAGGAGATGAAGTTTATGGCAAGAAAGCTCGTTACCATGGACGGCAACAACGCTGCCGCCCACGTGTCCTATGCCTTCACGGAAGTGGCTGCCATTTACCCGATCACCCCGTCGAGCCCGATGGCCGACCTGGTCGATCAGTGGGCCGCTGCCGGCCGCAAGAACATCTTTGGCACGAAGGTCCGTGTGCAGGAAATGCAGGCAGAGTCCGGCGCAGCCGGCGCTGTCCACGGTTCGCTGAATGCCGGCGCCCTGACCACGACGTACACCGCCTCTCAGGGCCTGCTGCTCATGATCCCGAATATGTACAAGATGGCAGGTGAGCTGCTCCCGGCCGTGTTCCACGTGACGGCCCGCGCGCTCGCGTCGCACACGCTGTCCATCTTCGGCGATCAGTCCGACGTTATGGCCTGCCGCCAGACCGGCTTTGCCATGCTCGCCGAGGGCAATGTGCAGGAAGTTATGGATCTGTCCCCTGTGGCGCATCTGGCCGCCATCAAGGGCCGCGTCCCGTTCCTGAACTTCTTTGACGGCTTCCGTACCTCGCATGAGATCCAGAAGATCGCCGTCTGGGATTATGACGATCTGGCCGAGATGGTGGACATGGATGCGGTCAATGCCTTCCGTCAGCGCGGCCTGAACCCGCAGCATCCGCAGATGCGCGGCAGCCACGAAAACGGCGATATCTTCTTCCAGAACCGTGAGGCATCTAATAAGTATTATGACGCCGTGCCGGATCTGGTCGAGGAGTACATGGGCAAGATCAATGCCAAGCTCGGTACGAACTACCAGCTCTTTAACTACTATGGCGCTCCGGATGCTGACCGTGTCATCATCTCCATGGGCTCCATCTGCGACGTGGCCGAGGAAGTCATCGACTACCTCAACGCGCACGGCGAGAAGGTCGGCCTCGTGAAGGTCCGCCTGTACCGTCCGTTCCGCGCCGACAAGCTCATCGCGGCCATCCCGGCGACCTGCAAGAAGATCGCCGTGCTCGACCGCACGAAAGAGCCCGGTGCTCAGGGCGAGCCCCTGTACCTCGACGTCGTCACCGCGCTGGCCAATGCCGGCCGCAACGACATCGTCGTCACCGGCGGCCGCTACGGTCTCGGCTCCAAGGACACCCCGCCGTCCTCCGTGTTCGCGGTCTACGAAGAGCTCAAGCACGACACGCCGAAGCGTCAGTTCACCATCGGCATCGTCGATGACGTGACCAACCTCTCCCTGCCGGAGACGGATGCGCCCGACACCTCTGCCGAGGGCACCATCGCCTGCAAGTTCTGGGGTCTCGGCGGCGACGGCACCGTCGGCGCGAACAAGAACTCCATCAAGATCATCGGCGATCACACCGATAAATATGTTCAGGCCTACTTCCAGTACGACTCCAAGAAGACCGGCGGCGTGACCATCAGCCACCTGCGCTTCGGCGATCACGAGATCAAGAGCCCGTACTACATCAACAAGGCCGACTTCGTGGCCTGCCACAACCCGTCCTACATCACCAAGGGCTTCAAGATGGTCCAGGATGTCAAGCCGGGCGGCGTGTTCATGATCAACTGCGAGTGGACGCCTGAGGAGCTCAGCCACCATCTGGACGCCTCCGCCAAGCGCTACATCGCCAAGAATAACATCCAGCTCTACACGATCAATGCCATTGACCTGGCCATCAAGATCGGCATGGGCAAGCGCAACAACACCATCCTGCAGTCCGCATTCTTCTCCCTGGCGAAGATTATGCCGGAAGAGGACGCCATCCGCTACATGAAGGAGAAGGCCAAGGCTTCCTACATGAAGAAGGGCGAGGACGTCGTCGAGATGAACTACAAGGCCATCGACCTCGGCGCAACCGCGTATGTGAAGATCGACGTTCCGGCCGACTGGGCCGACGCCGTCGACGAAGCGCCTGCCAAGGAACTGACCGGCCGTCCGGCCACCGTCAAGATGGTGCGCGACATTCTCACTCCGGTCGACAAGATGGACGGCGACAGCCTGCCGGTCTCCGCGTTCGTCGATCACGCCGACGGTACGTTCGAGCTCGGCGCCTCCGCGTATGAGAAGCGCGGCGTGGCCGTCTCCGTGCCCGAGTGGGACAGCACCAAGTGCATCCAGTGCAACCAGTGCGCCTATGTCTGCCCGCATGCGACCATCCGCCCGTTCGCGCTCACGGCCGACGAGCTGGCCGCCGCGCCCGCGCAGACCAAGGCGGTCGACTTCAAGGTCGGCGCCGGCAAGGGCGTTTACAAGTTCTCCATGGCCATCTCCCCGCTCGACTGCATGGGCTGCGGCGTCTGCACGCACGTCTGCCCGGTCGGCGCGCTGACGATGCAGCCGCTCGAGAGCCAGGAAGATCAGCAGCCCGTGTTCGACTACATGGTCGCCAAGGTCGCTGAGAAGAAAGAGCTTCAGGACTTCACCGTCAAGGGCAGCCAGTTCCGGCAGCCCATGCTTGAGTTCTCCGGCTCCTGCGCCGGCTGCGCCGAGACGAGCTATGCCCGCCTGGTCACGCAGCTGTTCGGCGATCACATGATGATCTCCAACGCGACCGGCTGCTCGTCCATCTGGGGCGGCCCGGCTGCCACCAGCCCGTACACCGTCAACAAGGAAGGCAAGGGTCCCGCCTGGGCCAACTCCCTGTTCGAGGATAACGCGGAGCACGGCCTCGGCATGTACCTCGGCCAGAAGAAGATCCGCGACGATCTGGCGGAAGACATCCGCTACATCGCCGAAAACGGCAAGGATCCCGCCAAGGTCGCGGCTGCGAAGAAGTACCTTGAGACCTATAACGACGGCGAGGCCAACCAGACCGCCACGGCGGAGTTCCTCGCTGTGATGGAGGCCAAGCCTGCCTGTGACTGCGAGCGCTACCAGCGCATCATGACCAACAAGGACTTCCTCAACAAGAAGAGCTGCTGGATCTTCGGCGGCGACGGCTGGGCCTACGACATCGGCTTCGGCGGCCTGGACCATGTCCTGGCGCAGGACGAGGACGTGAACGTGTTCGTCTTCAACACTGAGGTCTACTCCAACACCGGCGGACAGGCGTCCAAGGCCTCCAACATCGGCCAGGTCGCGCAGTTCGCGGCTGCCGGCAAGGAGCTCAAGAGCAAGAGCCTTGCCGAGATCGCCATGAGCTATGGCTACATCTACGTGGCGCAGGTCGCCATGGGCGCAAACCCGGCGCAGACCATCAAGGCCATCAAGGAAGCGGAAGCTTACCCCGGCCCGTCCCTGATCATCGGCTACGCCCCCTGCGAGATGCACAGCATCAAGAAGGGCGGCATGACCAACTGCCAGGGCGAGATGAAGCGTGCGGTCGACTGCGGCTACTGGAATCTCTTCCGTTACGATCCGTCCGCTGAAAAGCCCTTCGCGCTCGACAGCAAGGAGCCGGCCGGCGGCTACCGCGACTTCCTCATGAACGAGGCGCGTTACGCCCGCCTGACCAACGAGTTCCCGGAGCGTGCCGAGGAGCTGTTCGCCAAGTCCGAGGTCAACGCCAAGGCCCGCTACGAGCACCTGCTCAAGCTCAAGCAGCTTTACGACGAGGCATAAGTTTACCTACCCATGCAGGCGGGGCTGATTTCAGCCCCGCCTTTTTGCGCTGAAAAGCGCAAAAAGGCACTATTCCGTTCGCAATGGGCCTTGCGCTGCGATATCCAAGGAGTTTAGGAAACTAATGTGCGAATTGACAGATACAAGAAATCATGTTACCATTGATAACAAAACATAAGAAGGTGAAATTATGGCATGGGAAAACGTTGTTGACAAAATCGGCAAAAGATTACATGGAGATGTTTGTCCAAACTGCGGCGCACTGTGGGAAGATATGACAAGTTGTTCTAATTGCGGGTATTCCCCCAAAATCATTGCGTGCCCGAAATGTGCCACGATCAAAGAATGCCGGTCAATATACACAAATAAAATGCTATTAACACACCCAGAAAAAGTATCTTATTTGGACAGTTGTAAATGTAACGTTCCATACGTAGAATTGAATATGACAAACGAAGAATACGACCAGATGTGGCTCGACCATCTTAATTATGAGACGTGGTGGCCAGACTGGTGGCGCAGGTCTGCTTGTACATTGGCCAATTTTGTAGCCGCAAGATATGTCTTTGAAAATCTCTTTGACAAATCTCAACTGGACACGAATCTTTCACAGTACAAATCAAACTATGCCGATATGTACCCAGAATCCAAAGAAAGCGCAGAGTATTACAAGGACGTTGGCGGTATCGAAAATTTCTACTTCCCTCAAAACACAAACACCACTTCTCGTCCCAAGCACGTTCCCAAATGCCCCATCTGCGGCTCTGAAAATCTCACGCGACTGACCACGATGAAGAAGGCTGCAAAAATAGCGCTGGTGGGAATTTATGGACTTGGAGATTGTGGGAAGACGTGGAAATGCAATAATTGTGGCAGTAAGTTTTGATATGATAAAGGCGAGGCCAAACGGCCTCGCCTTTTACTGTGCACGATAAATGCCTGTCGGCAGTCAAGACAACTATTGCAGTTCCTCACTCAGCCCATTTATATCTCGCCTTATATTTGCTATACCAGTTGTACGGCACTCGTTTTTCTCTCTGCAATCGCCCAATAACAATGTAAGGGGCGACACTTTGGCTAGACGCATATCTCTCTATTGCTCCAATCGCATAATCTCCTTTTTCCACAAAATGAACATAACTTTCTGGGTCAAGTAATGCATCACTTGCGAACCTATCTGCGGCCTCTTCTCTAGCGGTATCTACATCATTCAGTGCATCAATAAAGTCAGATGCCTTAGAAATGTCGCCGTTAACGATGTGTCCGATCTCGTGAAAAAGCGAAAACCAGAAAATGTCTGCAAAGGAACCGCGGATAGTTAAAACCATCTGATATTCTCCATTTTTATTTTGAGAGATGTAGCCATGAACGGGCGCACCTCGGAAATTATGCACCACGTTAAACTTAATACCGTATTGTGCCATAACATTTTTCAAATCGTTCTGTAAATCAGATTGCGGGTTAATCATGACCGCCTTTAAATCAGAAATCAATTGCTTTACATTCTTAACCTCAAATTGCGATATAACATTTGAGTCTTGCTCTCCAATGATCTGACAAAGCCTTAGCCACGCTCCCATTACCATTGGGTCGACCGTTGCCGTTTTCGATATTCGGAAAGCACCACCAGCAACTAGAGTGTCCAACTTTGAAATGTCGCTCATATGAAATGCCTTGCGAAGCGAAAGAACGGTGTCTTCTTTGCCCTGATCGTTTGGAATCATTTGCACTTTTCTAAGGCAAGCAATCATTTCGTGCAATACTTGTAAAACAGACTTTTCCTCATCTGTAACCGTGTTGGCTTCATTTAGCTCAAGTAATTCGGCATCATAGTTAGCCTGTAAATTTAGCCAGAAAGACTTCGGGACATCCAATGCATACTCCAAAGCCATAGCAAACCTCGAAGAAATATCTTTTTTTCCAGCGATGACATTGCTGACATAAGCGGGTGAGACATTCGTGCGGGCAGCAAGTTCCGATTGGGTGATGCCTCTTTCCTCGAGGACATCTGCGATGGTTTCACCGGGGTGAATAATCAGGTCACGGGATATACCAGTTCTCTTTGTCGCCATGATAATCACTCACTCCTTCAATCTCAATTTCTTCACAAATCATTATAGTATCTTGTGTGGCATTCGGTTCAATTATCAGTCGTTCATTAGCCGATACTCTCAAAGAGTATCGGATTCGTTCATAGCCAGTTAGTTGCTCAGGCCTTCCCAAACCCAACTTTAAAAAATCCCCAAAATAATTAGCAGCTATCATACGATCGAGATGCTTCTTAATTGTTCTGACCCAGTCTGCCGGTAGTTCCTTCTTCAATTTATTAAAATCCGAAAAATACTTCTCAACTTTAGGACTCGCATAGGTTATCCTCAATAGACTTCACCACCGCGCACATCTTAACCATTTGGTTAATTTGATTATAGCACCGATAACGTAAAAGTCAAGAATAAAAAGGTCTGTGCAGAGTAACAAAGCAGAGGGATGTTGTTACCAACAGCGCCCCTCTATCTTTAATTATAGCATGGATTCTTCAAAAGTAAAATATTTGTACTCATAATTCAGGCTTTGCCTCGCGCGCCGGAACGTGTTGAAAACCGGCGGGGCATGGCGTATACTAGATAACAAATCCCCACGAAAGGGGAGACCGCCATTTGAATACGGACACCTATCAGAACGCGCTCGAATCCACGAAAGACAGCATCGAGGACGTGAACAGCGCCATCGGCTTCAGCCTCGGCAATCTCACGCTCGAAAAGCTCATCACCTCCGCCATCACGCTCGTGATCTGCGTGCTCGTCATCTGGCTCGTCATGCGCGTCGCGCGGCGCATCTCGGCGCACTCGCGGCTGTCGGAGAGCCTGAGCCGGTTCATCCTCAAGGTGCTCAAGATCGCGCTGGAGTTCATGGCCATCCTCATCGTGGCCGACAGTCTTGGCTTTAACGTTACGGCGCTGCTGGCCGTGTTCAGCCTGCTCGGCCTAGCTTTGTCGCTCTCGGTGCAAAACTGTCTGTCAAACGCCATGAGCGGCATCACCATTCTGCTCACGCGGCCGTTCGAGGACGGCGATTTCATCGAGGCCGGCGACGTGAGCGGCACCGTCAAGGACATCGGCCTGATCTATACGCAGCTGTGCACGCTGGACAACAAGGACATTTATGTGCCCAACAGCGACCTCTCCGCGTCCAAGATCGTCAACTACAGCCGCGAGCCGCAGCGGCGCGTGGACCTGACTTCGGCGCGGACTATACCTGCCGTCCGGAGCAGGTGAAGGCGGCGCTGCACAACGCCGTGTCGCTCGTGTCCGGCATCCTGCCGGAGCCGGCGCCGTTCGTGCGCGTGTCGGGCTACGGGGAGAGCAATATCGAGTACACGGTGCGCGTCTGGTGCAAAACGGCCGATTACTGGACCGTGTATTATGACCTCATGGAGGCCGTCGGAGCGGCATTTGACGCGCACGGCGTGTCCATGTCCTACCCGCAGATGAATGTGCACGTGCTTGATACGCCGGAAAGTGCAAAAAGGGATTGACTTTCCCGCTTTTTCAGGTATAATAATATGGCCTGCGTGTTGACGTGGGTGATCCTTGCTCTCATTTGAGATGAGGGCCACTAGACCAGAAGGAGGTGCAACTGAAATGGCAAAAACCACCGAAAAGTACGAACTGATGTATATCATCAACCCCAATCTGTCGGAGGAAGAGACTGCAGCAGTCGTCGAGAAGTTCAAGGCGCTTGTCGAGCAGAACGGCACGCTGGAGGAAATGGAGGAGATGGGTAAGCGCAAGCTCGCTTACGAGATCAACTACATTTCTGAGGGCTACTACGTGCTCGTCAAGTTCACCAGCGGTCCGGATTTCCCGGCCGAGCTGGATCGTGTGCTGGGCATCACGGACGGTATTCTCCGCTCCCTGATCACCCGTCGCCCGGAATAAGGAGGCACGGCAATGCTGAACCACATTGTGCTCATGGGCCGTCTGACCCGTGACCCCGAGCTTCGTTATACCCAGTCCCAGATCCCCGTGGCTTCGTTTACGCTGGCGGTCGACCGTGATTTCGGCGGTCGTGACGGCGGCGAGAAGCAGACGGACTTCATCGACATTGTCGCCTGGAGAAGCACGGCGGAGTTCGTCTCCAAGTACTTCACCAAGGGCAGCATGGCCGCCGTGAGCGGCCGTCTGCAGATCCGCGACTGGACCGACCGTGAAGGCGGCAAGCGCCGCAGCGCGGAGGTCGTGGCGGACAATGTCTACTTCGGCGAGAGCAAGCGCCGCGACGGCGGCGATACGCCTCGTCCGGCAGCGCCGAGCGCATCGGCACCGGCTCACCGCGGCAGCTATGGCGGATATGACAATGTCCCCCAGGGCGGCAGCGCTTTTTCCGAGCTGGACGACGATGACGGCGATCTGCCGTTCTGATTTTGATAAAGGAGGATTACAGTCTTGGCTTTTGACAGAGATAAGAGCAAGAACCGCAAACGCAGAAAAGTTTGCCAGTTCTGTGTGGACAAGTGCACTTATATCGACTACAAAGACACCGCGAAGCTTCGCCGCTTCCTGTCCGAGCGCAGCAAGATCCTGCCGCGCCGCACGACCGGTACCTGCGCGATGCATCAGCGCGAGCTCACCGAGGCTATCAAGAGAGCGCGTCAGATCGCCCTCCTGCCGTACGTGACCGACTGAGTTTCTGTTCACAGACAGCAAATCAGCCCTCATCGAATGATGGGGGCGATTTTTCGTATGCTTTTGCGCCGTGTCAGTCCCCGAGGTGCAGCGGTATGTTCTCCACCTGCGCAATGCAGGAGACCATGGCGCGGATCTGCGGCGTGAGCACCTTGTCGCGGTGATGTACCAGCTGGCTCCACTGCTCCATGTGGCAGTCCGCGACCGGCAGAATGACGAGCCGGCCCTCTTCCGCGCGGCGGCGCGCCGTGTAGCGCGGCAGCACGGACAGATAGGGGTTGTGCTCGAGCAGCTGCATGACCATGCTCGTACTCTCCAGCTCCAGAAACGGCCGGATCGACAGCTTCTGGTGCGCCAGCTCCATGTCGAACTGGTGGCGATAGCTGTTGAACTGCGGCATGAGCACGAACGGCTCATTGACGAGGTCGGCCAGCTTGAGCTGCTTGGCGGCAGCGAACGGGTGCTTGGGGCTTGCGACGATGACGATCTCCTGCGGACACTCGAACAGCTTGATCCGCTGCGCGTCGTAACCCATGTCGTCGAGCGTGTAGATCAGGTCGACTTCATTGTGCATGAGCATATCCGAGAGCGTTTTCGTGTCGCCCTCGACCAGCTGTGTGTTCACATGCGGACAGTGCTCATGATACAGCGGCAGGATCTCCCCGAAGCTGGCCGTCATGATGGATTCGATTGTGCCGATGCGCAGCGTGCCGGTCAGATCGCGCTCCTGCACCGTAAACGACACGGCGCGCGCCGCGGCCGACACGACATCGCGCGCGTAGGGAATGAACTCCTGCCCGTAGTGGGTGATGGATACGGTTTTTGCCGATGCGGTCAAACAGGCGCACGCCCAGCTCGTTTTCGAGCTGCTGGACCTGTACCGTAACGGCGGACTGGGAATACCCCAGGGATTCTGCGGCCTTGGAGAAGCTCTGTAGCTGCGCGACCTTTAAAAACGTGGTCAGCAAACGAAGTTCCATAAGGCGATGCCTCCTTATCCCGATTTGGTTCCGTTTTTATCTCAAGCTTATAATACGTCGCAAATCCGGCCTACGTCAAGCTTTTTTTCGCCTATCCAACAGGTCGCAGGGGAGGATTGACATGAAATTATCATTTTTGCGAAAGAATATCATCAGAATTTTGAATTGAATCGAAAACGCAAAACGTTCCTTTCAAAATTGTGAATTTTACAACAGGCGGACGTTGTGCTATTATGCAACTGTAAACAGAGGGATCGGAAAACGCCCTCGGAACCAAACCAAAAACAGGAGGTAGCTGCTATGAAAAACATTTGGCTGAACATTCTTGCGTTCGCTGCGTTTCTCGCGATCGAGATCGTCGCTGTCTCCTTTATGAGCACGTACTCCGCGGGCTCTGCTGCGATGGCGCTGCTGGGTGTGCTTGCGCTCGTGATCGGCGGCCTTTACACGGCTCTGCTTGGCAGAGACATCGTGAGCATCCGTCGCTGATCTCGTTTTCCTTTGCTACTTTTTCATCCATTTCTGTTTTTTCTCCAAGGTTTCCGGGAGTAACCGCCTCCCGGTGACCGCCCCCCAATGTGCGGTTTCCCCGCACGAAAAAATCTCCTCCCGTAACCGCCGGGAGGAGATTTTTTTAATTTCTGCACATGTCGTGCCGGAGCATTTACAACCGCGCCGTGCTGTGGTACTACGCTCAGAACTGTAACCGCCGGGAGGGGAATTTTTTTATCCGCCGAAAGGCGGATCAGTCGACGTTGCCGGAAAAAACTGCATTTACAACCGTTCCGCTGCCTGTGATCCCGGCGGGCAGAATTTTACGCTCAGAACTGAAAAAACGGTTTTTGCGCAGTCTTCGCCGCCTTCGGGCGCTGGCTGTGGGGGGACGTCCCGACGGACGCGAAAGCCCCGCGAGTCGGTCACTCGACGGTGAAGCCGCCGACAGAAGGCGGATCAGTCAGAATACCCGAAGGCTGCAGGCATTTCTGCCGGTCTCCACGTATGAATGCGCGGACCAGTACTGCTATGTGCAGGCGATCACCGCGCCGGATGGCACCAGAGTCGCCGAGCTCAGCAAGGGGCAGAACTCCGGCTGGCTCTTCCGCGTCAACGGGGATATCCCGGATGTGGCTATGGACGCCTACCGGCTCGAGGACGGGGATGAGATCGAGGTGTTCTTCACTGCGGATTATCTGCTCGAGCCCGGCATGGTCCTGCCGTTTACCGATGTGTCGTGGGATCACTGGGCGTACACTGCCATCAAGCGCATGTATACCCGTAACCTCATGGTCGGCGTGGACGACAAGACCTTCGCGCCCGACCTGACGCTCACCCGCGCCATGCTCGCGGTCATTCTCTATGCCAGAGCCGGTGAGCCGGCGGTCACGGCGGAAAACAAGTTCTCGGACGTTCCGACCGGCCAGTGGTATACGAACGCGGTCATCTGGGCGGCTGAAAATGGCATCGTTGCCGGCTGCGGTGACGGCACGTTCCGGCCCGACGCTGCGGTCACGCGCGCACAGGCGGCTGTCATGCTCTGCGGCTTTGCGGCTTTCTCCGGTGACGACGTGACGGCGCGCGCCGATCTCTCAGCGTTCGGCGACGCGGCGGACGTTCCGTCCTGGGCGCAGGCTGAGCTGCAGTGGACCGTTGCCAGACAGCTCATCGTCGGCCGCGACGGCAAGCTCCTCGCGCCGAACGACGCGGTGACCCGCGCCGAGATGGCCTCCATCCTCAGCGCTTACATTCGCAAATAAGCATTCCGTCAGTGCACCCCCGGACTTCGGTCCGGGGGTGTTTTGCGTGTTCGGCGCCGGCGTGCGGCGCTTTGCGGGCCGTGCGCTTTGCCCGCGAATGCAGTCGGAAAAAGATTTACAACCGCTCCGGCCTGTGATACACTACGCTCAGAACTGTATATTGCGCAGTCTTCGCCGCTTCGGGCGGCAGGGGAAATGTGGGTGCAAAGCCCCGCGAGTCGGTCACTGTGAAGCCGCCGAAAGGCGGATCAGTCAGAATACCCGAAGGCTGCAGGCATTTCTGCCGGAACCGGAAGTTGCATGGCTGAACGAAGGAATTTCGTTCGGCCGGTTTTGCTGCATCTGTCTGCCGGTCCCGGCGGGCAGAAATTTTTTTGTTTCAGGAGGAAGCAACATGAAAAAACGGTTTTTGGCGCTGCTTCTGGCGCTGACGCTGGTCTTCAGCCTCATGCCGGCGGCACTGGCGGCGGACACGCTCAGCGGCAGCGGCACGGAGGACGATCCGTACCTGCTGGCCACGGCGGCAGATCTCAAGGCGTTCCGCGACATGGCCAATGCGGAGGCGTCCAGCAAGCTCTGCGCGACGCTGACGGCCGACATTGACCTGGGCGGCGAAGCATGGACTCCATTTGAACCGTCGTCCGGCTATATGTCAGAGGCATATGCCGGCACATTTGACGGCGCGAACCACACCATCAAGGGCCTGTCGGTGAACTTGACTTCGAATGCCGGTGCCGGCCTGTTCGGCACGGTCTGCGGCGCGACCATCAAGAATCTGAAGGTCGAGGGCAATGTTTCTGCGAGCAGTAGTGTTTTCGTGGGCGGCATTGTCGGCAGAACGCAGACCAGCGCCACGATCGACAGCTGCTCTTTTGCCGGAACTGTCACCTCTACGAAGAAAAACGGCGCTGCAGGAACGGCCGGTATTGTTGGCAGAGTCAATGCCGGAACAGTCACGATCACGAACTGTGCAAATACTGCGACGATAAACGGAACCGGTGCAATTGCAGCAGGTATTCTTGGCAATGGTGGCAGAAACAAGGTCACGATCGAAAACTGCTATAACACCGGTGCGATCAGCGGTCAGTATTACGCTTCCGGCATCTGCGGCAGCAGCACAATCAAGGAGCAGACCAGTAGTATTCGTAACTGCTATAACAGTGGTACGATCACCGCTACGAATGGCGGAAGCTATTACGCGGGCATCACCGCAAACTTTAAGGGCACGATCAGCAACAGCTACTATGCGAATCCGGCAGCGGATGCACTCGCTGGTGCCACACCTGCTACGGCGATCGCTGTCACCTCCCCCGGCGGCCTTGCGGGCAAGCTCGGCAATGCCTTCCAAGAGGACACGGCGGGCGCGAACAACGGCTACCCCATCCTCGTTTGGCAGGCGGGCGAAGTGGTGCAGCCTGATCCGCGCATCGAGCTGACCGGCCCGGACACGCTCTGGCGCACGGCGAATGAGCCGCAGCCGCAGGCGACGATCACAGCCGCGTGCAAGGACATGGACAAGGACACGCGCGTCGACTGGACGCTGACGGAGGGCGAGGGCATCGTCACGCTCGAGACGCCGGAGGGCGCGGGCGCGGCCAACCAGTCCGTGATCGTCAAGGCGACGGCCGACGGCGCCGGTAAGGCGGTCATCACGGCCAGCACGGCCAACAGCATCACGGCGAGCCTCACGATCTACGTCATCCCCCAGATCACGACCGTGGAGCTCGAGGGCGTTGCTGCCGTGGGCGAGACGGTACGCGCCAAGATCAATGTCCTCGGCGGCGGCGAGTACGACTACGAGAATTTCCCGAAACTGAAGATCGAGTGGCGCTATCTCACGGCCGCGGACTACAGCGCGGGCAACACCGGCACCAGCTCGTATAAGGAGATCACCGGCACGACCGGCCGGGAGTACACCATCCCGGAGGACATGGCGGGCAATTACCTGTCCTTCCTGCTCTATGACACCGTCTCCAGAGAATATAAAACGCTCAGCAGCCCCGTGCGCATCGCCACGGCGGAAGAGCGCCTGCTCAAGGCCGACGCCTCGGCCCTGACGCTCGATACCTCCGACATCCGCGCGGTCGCGACGCTCACGCTGCCGGCGGCCGGGGCCGTGAACGGCTCTGCCATCACGTGGGCGAGCTCGGACAGCAGCATCATCGACCCGGCCACCGGCGTCGTGACGCTGCCGGCCAGCGGCATCCAGACCGTTACTCTCTCGGCGACGCTCACGCGCGGCGAGGCCACTGCCTACCGCAGCTTTAACATCTGCGTCTGGTCGCAGGCGGAGCTCGATAAGGAAGCCGCCAAGAGCGAGCTGCGCAAGCTCGTCGAGCGGCTCGACGGCACCATCACCCTGACGCCGGAATACGGCCAGGACACGAACGTGAACACGATGCTCAGCGCGAAGCTCGACGACAGCAGCATCGCAGTCAGTGTCTCCAAGGTCGAGGAAGTGTATGGCGGTGCGGGCGTCGCGGCCGACGGCACCATCGCGTATTTCTTCGTCGACCCGAACACCACGCCGCTCGTGCACAACGGCAGCTACAACGTCACGTTTGCGCTTAGCAAGGCCGGCGCGACCGAGACACTGCAGGTCCCGGTCGTCATCGGCTGGGACGTGCAGCGCGTGCGCGATGCGATCTCTGCCGAGATCACGAGCCAGCTCACCACCGAGGGCCTGTGCGCCGCCGGGGATGACCCGAACCTGCTCACGCAGGATCTGACGCTGCCGAAGGTCATCGACGGCAAGCGGTGGGCGCTCATCTCCTGGACGTCCAGCGACCCGACGGCGATCGCCGTCAGCGACAAAAACCAGCAGACGCCGGACACGCTCTTTGACCCCTATGTCGGCGTGGTCAAAACGCCCGCACAGGACAAGGCCGTCACCCTCACCGCGACTGTGACCTTCCAGCTCACGGACACGCAGGAGCAGACCATTACCGTGAGCAAGGTCTTCTATGTCACCGTCAAGGGGCAGGAGACGACCGTGCGCGAGGATCTGCTGGCAAAGCTCGACGCGGGCTTTGCCGCCTATGGCGGCCTGCGCGACGCCGTGACGGGTCTGCCCCTTACGCAGCGCGACGGCAAGTATCTTGCAGCCAATGATATTCATTTCCCGACCACGCGCGACTTTGGCGTGGACGGCAAGTATACCCCGGTCATCATCACGAGCAGCGATGCGGACACCATCGTGCCCCCCGGCGTGAACAACGCCGCGCGCGTGGAGGTCTACCGTCCGCTGCCCGGCGAGGATGCAAAGGACGTCACCGTCACCGTGACGCTCACGGATGCCGACAGCGGCGTCGCTGCTTCGCGTGATTTCGTGATCGAAGTCCAGCCGCTCACGCAGCAGGAGATCGACGCGGAGCTTGCGCTTATGGCCGAGGTCAAGGCGCACTACTTTGACGGCATCCGCAACGCCAACACGGACGCAAAGAACATTCTCACCGACCTGCACGCCTTCCGCGAGGCGTATCTGGACGCCGACGGCCAGCTCGTCTGGGTGTATGACCATGCAGACCTGACCGGCAGCGGCATCGTCCCCGTGGCGATGGACGGCTGGACGGAAAGCGAGCAGTGGCGGCTGTTCCGCTCGTCCAATTCCCGCGTGATCAGCCACGAGAACCTGCTCGTGACCCGTCCCGCGGAGGACAAGACCGTCACGATCCGCAGTGAGCTCTCGAGCGAGACGCTCGGCAAGTACGCCGCACGTTATCCGGACAACGCGGACTTCCAGGCGCTGAGCCGTCAGGCGGTGTCCGCGAAGGTCACGGTCGTCGGCACGAACACGCCCATCCGCGCCCAGCTGCAGGCAAAGCTGGACGGCGGCTTTGCGGCGGCCGGCCTGCGCGATGCCTATACCGGCAGCGCGCTCACGCTCAGCGACGGCAAGTATCTGACCACGGAGGATATTCTCTTCCCGACCCTGCAGGACTTTGGCGTTGACGGCAGAAACTGCACCGTCACCGTCACCAGCAGCGACCCGGAGACGCTCGCTGCCCCAGACCTGAACGACACCGTCTGCGCGGCCGTCTGGCGTCCGCTGCCCGGTGCATCGGCGAAAGACGTCACCGTCACGGTGACGCTCACGGATACGGCCACCGGCGTGGCGGCGGAGCGCAGCTTTGTTGTCACTGTTCAGCCGCTCACGCAGGCGGAGATCGACGCGGAGCTCGCGCTCATGGCGCAGGTCAAGGCGCACTACTTTGACGGCATCCGCAACCAGAACACCGACCCCGGGAACGTGACGACTGATCTGCACGCCTTCCAGGAGGCGTATCTGGACGCGGACGGCCAGCTCGTCTGGGTCTACGACAGCAAGGATGTCACCGGCAGCGGCGTCATCCCTGCGGAGATGGACAACTGGCAGTCGGTCAAGCAGTGGAGCCGCTTCCGCTCGTCCGACCCGGCTGTGATCAGCCATGAGAACCTGTCCGTGACCCGCGCGGCGGAGGACACGGTCGTTACCATTTTCAGCGAACTCACCAGTGAGCGGCTGGGCAAATACGCCGCGCACTATCCGGACAATGCCGAGCTCCAGAAGCTGAGCCATCAGGCGGTGTCCGTGGAGCTGACGGTCACCGGCACGACGCCGGTAGAGCCGACGCCCGTGGAGCCGACGCCTGTAGAGCCGACGCCCGTGGAGCCGACGCCTGTAGAGCCGACGCCTGTAGAGCCGACGCCTGTAGAGCCGACGCCCGTGGAACCGACGCCTGTGGAGCCGACACCCGTGGAGCCGACGCCCGTGGAGCCGACGCCCGTGGAGCCGACGCCTGTGGAGCCGACGCCCGTGGAGCCGACACCTGTGGAGCCGACGCCGGTAGAGCCGACGCCTGTGGAGCCGACACCTGTGGAGCCGACGCCGGTGGAGCCGACGCCTGTAGAGCCGACGCCTGTGGAGCCGACGCCTGTGGAGCCGACGCCTGTGGAGCCGACGCCTGTGGAGCCGACGCCCGTGGAGCCGACGCCTGTGGAGCCGACGCCCGTGGAGCCGACGCCCGTGGGGCCGACGCCGGTGGACCCGGATCCCGAGACGATCACGGTCACGTTCCAGCTGCACACGGACACCGATGCCTGGATCCTGCCGACTGTGGTTCGTGATCTGCCCGAGGGCACGACGGCATTTGAAGTGTTCAAGCAGGTGCTTGCCGCCAACGGCTATACGTATGATGCCAAGGGCAGCTATGTCAGGGCGGTCATCGCGCCGGACGGCACGAAGGTGGCCGAGCTGAGCAAGGCCAGTATTCCGGATGGATGTACCGTGTCAACGGCGAGTTTCCGGACACCTACATGGGTGCGTATGAGCTCGAAGACGGCGATGTGATCGAGGTGTTCTTCACCGCTGATTACACGAAAGAGACCGGCGCGTTTCTGCCGTTCGTGGATGTGACGAACCACTGGCCTACACGGACATCAAGCGCGTGTACAACCGCGGTTGGATGGTCGGCGAGAGCGCGACGATCTTTGCGCCGGATCAAGACCTGACCCGCGCAATGCTCGCGGTCATCCTCTACGCGATGGCGGGCGAGCCGGAGGTCACGGCGGCCAATCCGTTCTCGGATGTGCCGGCCGGCGAGTGGTACACGGACGCTGTCATCTGGGCGGCGGCAAACGGCATCGTCGTCGGCTGCGGCGACGGGACATTCCGGCCCGAGATGGCTGTTACGCGCGCCCAGGCCGCGGTCATGCTCTGCGGCTATGCGGCCCTTGCCGGCCGGGACGTGACGGCGCGCGCCGACCTCGGCCGCGATGGCAAGCTGCTCGCGCCGAACGCCGCGGCGACCCGCGCCGAGATGGCCTCCATCCTCAGCGGCTACGCGGCTGCATAAGCGCAAGCCGGAAAGACAGGAAACATATCAACAGGAAAGATATCATGAGCAATGCCCCCGGACGGTTGTCCGGGGGCATTTTTGCTCGTAAAAGCGTCGCTGCGGAGCGATGCGGCAGAGCAGCGGGGGAGCTCGAGGGGGCGAAGTGCCCGCCTCGAATGAAATGCGCATCAAAAGCCTGATCTATCAGGGTTTTGCAATGCCCCCGGACATGTGTCCGGGGGCATTTTGCGCTTTTGGGAAAGAAGAGGGAAGGGATTCTTTTATTTTTTTCGTGCCGCAGACCTGATACATCCGATCGTCCGAGATGACGACGTCCACGTCGAAATACGGGGCCATGAGTGCGGCGAGCTCCGTCTCGCTGATGAGGGAGACAGAGACCGTGCTGGCCGCGCCCGCGTGATGCCGGTCGAGCATGGCGCGGCTCATGCCGTGCGCGACGGACAGGCGGCCGCCTGGCTTGAGCAGCGTTGCCAGATGCGCGATCAGGCGCGCCGGGTCGGGGAAGTGCGGGAAGGCGTTGTAGACCATGCAGCAGTCAAACTGCTGCGGGAGCGGCACGGTCTCAATGTCGCCGCAGAGCACAGTCACGCGTGCATCCGGGAACTTTTCGGCAGCGCGCCGGGCCATTTCCGGGGCAATGTCCACACCGGTGACGCTGTGTACGTCCCGCGCCAGATAGTCCGGGAAGAGCACGCCCGTGCCGCAGGCTACGTCGAGCACGTCCACGCCCGCGCGGATGCCGCGTTGTCAAGAATGGTGCGGATGACCGGCTCATTGCGGATCATTTCCGCGTCCCAGTCCGGGGCGCAGCGGTCGAAAAACGAAATGACGTCCTGCTCAATCATCGGCAGGCACCTCCTTCGGGTAGCGCTCGGGGATGAGACGCGCTTCATGAGCGCGAACACGATGCTCGGGATGAACACGAGCTGGATGACCGTGCCGGGCCAGCTCTTGACGACGCAGCCCGCGACCCACGTGGCCATGGAGTAGCTGCCGCGCGCGAAGATGAGCGCATTGACCAGGCCATTGACAACGCGGCCGGCGACGATGGCAACGATGAGGCTGATGTAGAGGTCGGCGTACACGTGCCGCGTGCGCACGCAGCGCATCATGATGCCGGCGATCAGGCCGTAGACGGCCAGCTCGATCATCATCGACGGCAGAATGCTCACCGGGAGGCATGCCGCACAGCGCGCTCGAGAGCGCGGGACCGGCCAGACCGCACAGCAGGCCGAACTGCCAGCCGCACACGAGGCCGCACAGAAAGACGGGGATGTGCATCGGGCAGAAGATCTGGCCTGCGCCCTGAATGCCGTGAAACAGCAGCGGCAGCACATAGCACAGGGCGATGCACACGGCGGTGATGATGGATTTTTTGACGGTAGACATGGTTTGCATCGGACTTTGGTTCCTTTCTGATTTCGGATTTACAGGAGTATTTCCGCTGCGCACACAAGGGCACACAGCGCAAGCGCGCCACAGCCGCTCAGGGGCAGGGGAACGGACTTTTTTCGGGTGCGGCCGCGCGCGCCGCGGTAGCCGCGGGCCTCCATGGCCATGGCGAGCTCGTCGGCACGCTTGAAGGCGCTGAGGAAGATCGGCACGATCAGCGGCAGCATGGCCTGTGCGCGCTCGTGCAGGCGGCGGCTTTCAAAGCGCGCGCCGCGCGCGATCTGCGCCTTGCGGATGGTGTCGGTCTCCTCGAGCAGCGTCGGGATGAACTGCACGGCGACGGACAGGATCATCGCAATGTCCTCGACCGGCAGCCGCACGAGCCGCAGCGGGCTGAGCAGCGTCTGGATCGCGCCGGTGATCTCGAGCGGCGGCGTCGTACATGTGAGCACGTTGCTCATCACGAGAATGAGCGCGAGCCGCACCGTTACCTGCGCGCCCTGTACGATGCCGGGCACGGACAGCGTGAGGATCCACCAGTGCCAGATGGCGTCGTCCGTGGTGAAAAACAGGGCGTTCATCACAAAGATGAGCAGGAAAAACCAGCCCATGCGCGCCACGGACGCGAGCGCGGTGCGCAGCGGCAGGCCGCAGACAGCCACGACGGCGGCCGTGACGGCGAGCAGCAGCGCATAGCCAAGCCAGGAGTTTGTGCACACGGTGGCGGCGATGAGGAGGAGAAAGCCGAAAAACTTTGCCCGTGCGTCCAGCCGGTGCAGAATCGAGCTGCCGGGGGTGAACTGCCCGCTCAGGTGTTCCCTCATGGGCGGCCACCGCCCTTCGCGCGCAGCACGGCCGCGAGCAGCGCGTCATAGCTTGCAATGTCCTGCGGAATGTCCAGCCCGCCCTGCCGGAGCAGGGCGGCGGCGGTACGGCTCTGCGGCACGCCCAGCCGGTGCGCGCGCATCCAGTCGAGGTCGGCGTAGATCCCCTCCGGCGTGCCGTCGCGCACGAGCTGCCCGTCCTCTAGCACGAGCAGCCGCGCGCATACGCGCCCAGACAGTCGGCGTTGTGCGAGACCATGAGGATGGTCATGCCGCCGCGGTTGAGCTCGGTGATGAGCCGCAAAAACGCCTCGCGGCCGAGCGGGTCAAGGCCCGCGATCGGCTCGTCAAGAATCAGATACTCCGGCTTCGTTGCCAGCACGCCCGCGATGGCCACGCGCCGCTTCTCTCCACCGGAGAGGCCCATCGGCGGCTGGTCGTGGACTTTCTCGAATGAGAAGCCAACCGTCTCGAGCGCCCAGCGCACGCGCGCCTGCTTTTCGGCGGCGCTCAGGCCGCTGTGCTTCAGGCCGAAGGCCACGTCCTTTTCCACGGTCGTCTCAAAGAGCTGACACTCCGGGTACTGGAACACGATGCCGACCTTGCGCCGCAGGATGCTGCGGTCATATCGGCGGGCGTGGATGTCCTGCCCGTCGAGCATGACGGTGCCGGCCGTCGGCGTGAGCAGGCCGGCCATGATCTGGATGAGTGTGGACTTGCCGCAGCCGGTGCGGCCGAGGATGCCGACGAAGCTGCCGTTTTCGACTGTGACGGACACATCGCGCAGCGCAGTGACCTCAAAGGGTGTCCCCGCGCCGTAGACACACGTCAGATTCGTTACTGTGATCGGCATAGTTCCTCCGCAAGCTCCTCAAGTGTCAGCGGGCAGCGGGCGAGCACGATCCCGGCCTGCTTCAGGTCATAGTACATCTGCACCGGCATCGGCGGCGTGAGCCCTGCCGCGGCCAGCAGCTCCGGCTGCGTGAGCATCTCGCGCGCCGTGCCGTCGGCGATCATTTTGCCGTTGTGGATGAGATAGACGCGGTCGGCGCCGATGGCTTCTTCAATATAGTGCGTGATCATGACGACGGTCTTGTGCTGCTTGTGCAGGCGGCGGATCGTGCACAGCACCTCCTGCCGGCCGTCGGGGTCGAGCATGGCGGTGGCCTCGTCGAACACCAGAATGTCCGGGGACAGGGCCAGCACGCCGGCCAGCGCCACACGCTGCTTTTGCCCGCCGGAGAGCGTGTGCGTCGCGCGGTTTTCATAGCCTGCCATGTCCACGGCTGCGAGCGCCGCGGCCACGCGCGCAGGAATCTCGCTTCCGGCACGCCGTAGTTTTCCAGCCCGAAGGCCACATCCTCGCCCACGATCGTGGACACGAACTGGTTGTCCGGGTTCTGAAACACCATGCCGACTTTGCGCCGCAGCGCCCAGCGGTTGGCGGGGTCGGCGGCGTCCATGCCGTCGACGGTCAGCGTGCCGTGCTGCAGCGGCAGCAGGGCGTTGAAGTGCTTGACGAGCGTGGATTTGCCGCAGCCGTTGTGCCCGAGCACGGCCACGAGCTCGCCGGGTGCGACGTGCAGCTTCGCGCCGTTGAGGGAGCGGCGGCCGCCCGGCCCGTCGTAGGAAAATCGAATGTCGTGTGCATCAATCATGATCAGATCGCCCATACTCTTTATCGTGTATTTGACACAAGTATAACAAAAAACGACCGCCGCGCAAGCCCCGAGGGGGGATTTTCGGGAAAAAACCACACAATGTGCAAATGCGTGCCACCGGTTGACGTGCGCACGCTTTGGCGGTACAATAGCAGCACGAATCAGAAAGGATGACTGCCATGTACAACGGTTATTATTATGGCTTTGATATGACGTATCTGCTGCTGGTCGTGCCGGCGCTGCTCATCGCGCTCATTGCGCAGATCCAGGTCAAGAGCGCGTTTTCGCGCTATGCGCGTGTGCGCTGCACGAGCGGGCTGACCGGCGCACAGGCGGCGCAGCGCATCCTGCAGGCCAACGGCATCACGGATGTGCGCATCGAGCACATCTCGGGTAAGCTCACCGACCACTTCGACCCGCAGGCGAAGGTCATCCGCCTCTCGGACGAGGTCTACGGCGTCGCGTCGATCGCGGCCGTGGGCGTCGCGGCGCACGAGGCCGGCCACGCCGTGCAGTACGCGACCGATTACGCGCCCATCCGCATCCGCGCGGCCATCATCCCGGCCACGCGCATCGGCTCCAATCTCTCGTGGCCGCTGCTCATCGCGGGGCTGATCTTCAACTGGTCGGTGCTCGTCTGGGCGGGCATTCTGCTCTTCGGCCTCGTGACGGTGTTCCAGCTTGCGACACTGCCGGTGGAGTTTAACGCTTCCCGCCGGGCGCTGGCTGCCATCGAGTCGCGCAACCTGCTCACGGACGACGAGCTGCGCGGTGCGCGCAGCGTGCTGCGGGCGGCCGCCATGACGTATGTCGCGGCGCTGCTGGTGTCGTTCGCGCAGCTGCTGCGGCTGATCATCCTCTACGGCAATCGCCGCCGGGATTGACACAGCCGTTGCAATCGGAGCCAAAGTATCGTAAAATAGCAGGTACGGGGCCAACGGTACCTGCTATTTTCTTTTTCTGGAGTGATCGTATGCACCGCATTTTTATCGTGGAGGACGACGCGGCCATTGCCGCCGCGCTGCAAAAGCACCTGACGACGTGGGGCTTTGACGTGCGCTGCGCGGAGGATTTCCGCAATGTGCTTGCCGAGTGCACGGCGTTGACCCGCAGCTTGTGCTGCTCGACATCACGCTCCCGTTTTATAATGGCTACCACTGGTGTCAGGAGCTGCGGCGCGTGTCGAACGTGCCGGTCGTGTTCATCTCCTCAGCGTCGGACAATATGAACATCGTCATGGCCATGAACATGGGCGGGGATGATTTCATCGCCAAGCCCTTTGATCTGAACGTGCTGCTGGCGAAGATCCAGGCGATCTTGCGCCGCACGTATGATTTTGCCGCGCCCGCGCCCACGCTCGAGCATCGCGGCGCCGTGCTCAACACGGCGGACGCGAGCCTGATGTATCAGGGGCAGCGCATCGAGCTGACGAAAAACGACTACCGCATCCTGCAGACGCTGCTTGAGCGCAAGGGCAGCGTCGTCAGCCGCGAGACGCTCATGGAAAAGCTCTGGGAGACGGACAGCTTCGTGGACGAAAACACACTCACGGTCAACATTGCCCGCCTGCGCCGCAAGCTTGAGGCCGCCGGTCTGTCGGATTATATCACGACGAAAAAGGGCCTCGGCTATCTCATCGAGTGAGGGAGAAGGTATGTTTGGTGCCTATGTGAAGGAAAACCGCAAGGTCGTGATCGCGCTCGCGGTCTACACGGCCGTGTTCGCATTCATATTCTGGCTCTACCGGCTGCCGCTGGGTGCGGCGGGGTATGCGGCACTCGTGTGCCTGTTTTTGCTGCTGTGGCTTGCGGTCGATTACCGGCGCTTTGCCGTGCGTCTGCGGCTGCTGCAGCGGCTGGAGCAGGAGATCACGCTCAGCACCGAGCAGCTGCCCGAGCCGGACGGTGCGCTCGAGGCACAGTATCAGGCGCTCGTGCGCGCGCTCGATGCCGACCGGCGCGCACAGCTGACGCGCAGCCAGCAGCAGCTATCAGGACCTGGTGGAGTATTACACCGTCTGGGCGCACCAGATCAAGACGCCCCTCGCCGCTATGCGCCTGCTGCTGCAGGACGCGGAGACGGACGAGCAGCGCGCCCTGCTCGAGCAGCTGCAGAGCGTGGAGCAGTATGTGGAGATGGTGCTCGGCTACCTGCGGCTCGAGAGCCCGTCGTCAGACTATGTTATCCGCAACTACGTGCTCGACGATATCGTCCGGCAGGCGGTGCGCAAGTATGCCTCGCAGTTCATCCGCCGGAAGCTGCGTCTGGAGTACACGCCGCTGAATGTCAATGTTATCACGGACGAGAAGTGGCTGCTGTTCGTCATCGAGCAGGTGCTCTCCAATGCGCTCAAGTACACCCGCAGCGGCTCAGTCTCCATCACACTTGAGGAACCCAAAACGCTCTGCATCCGCGACACGGGCATCGGCATTGCGCCGGAGGATCTGCCGCGCGTGTTTGAAAAGGGCTTCACCGGCAGCAACGGCCGCACGGACAAGCGCGCGACGGGCATCGGCCTGTATCTCTGCCGCCGCATCCTTGAAAAGCTCGGCCACACGATCGCCATCACATCGGCCGTCGGCGTAGGCACAACGGTGCGCATCGGACTCAGCAGGACGCGCTCGAGGTCGAGTGAGCCTTACAGAATCGTAAGTTTCCGCCGGGAAAATGTAAGCCGGAAGTATGGCAGCCATTTTCCGGCGGTTTATACTGAGCCTGTCATTACACAGGAGGTAACGGTCATGTCGTTTTTGGAAGTTCGTCATGTTCAGAAGATTTACACCACACGCTTCGGCGGCACGAAAGTGCAGGCGCTCACGGACGTGAATTTCACGGTCGAGAAGGGCGAGTACGTCGCCATCATGGGCGAGAGCGGCAGCGGTAAGACCACGCTGCTCAACATCCTTGCCGCACTCGACAAGCCCACCGGCGGCGAGGTCGTGCTCGACGGCCGGGCGCTGAGCACGATCCCGGAGCGGGAGATCGCGGCGTTTCGCCGCTCGCAGCTCGGCTTCGTGTTTCAGGAGTTCAACCTGCTCGACACGTTCTCCGTGCAGGATAACATCTTCCTGCCGCTCGTGCTCGCAGGCAAGGCGTATCCGGAGATGGCCGCGCGCCTCGCGCCCATCGCCCGGCAGCTTGGCATCGCGGAGCTGCTGCAGAAGTTCCCGTATGAGCTCTCCGGCGGCCAGAAGCAGCGTGTAGCCGTCGCCCGTGCGCTCATCACGCAGCCGAAGCTCGTGCTTGCCGACGAGCCGACCGGCGCGCTCGATTCGCGCGCAACGGATGAGCTGCTGCGCCTGTTCGAGGAGATCAACCGCGGCGGCCAGACCATCCTCATG
>VOFG01002987.1_pt1 | contig 39251 bp, 65 predicted proteins | sample 5384171 | NCBI WGS metagenome assembly VOFG01 (sample SAMN12384726, study PRJNA508395) | human gut metagenome | isolation source: healthy gut F | host: Homo sapiens
TGACAATGAGTAAAAATGTAAAAATGACAAATTCAATGAAGGTTATCACTGAATCCTAACACACGCTGGAGCTACGCTAACGTCTGGGAACCTAAGTCCATCAACGGTGGCACTCCGAAATATAGTGTCAGCCTGATTATCCCGAAATCCGACACAAAGACTGTTGCAAAGATTGAAGCTGCTATCGAGGCTGCATACCGTGAAGGCGAAGCAAAGCTCAAGGGCAATGGTAAGTCCGTACCTGCTCTTTCCGTACTTAAAACACCTCTTCGTGACGGAGATCTTGAAAGACCGGACGATCCGGCATACGCTGGCAGCTACTTTGTAAATGCAAATGCAACCTCTGCACCGGGTATCGTAGATGCAGACCGCAATCCTATCCTCACCCGTTCTGAGGTTTACTCAGGAGTATACGGTCGTGCCAGCATCAGTTTCTACGCTTTCAACAGCTCCGGCAATAAAGGCATCGCCTGCGGCCTTAACAATCTGCAGAAGATTCGTGATGGCGAGCCTCTCGGTGGTAAGGCATCTGCTGAATCTGACTTTGCAACTGATGACGACGATGATTTCCTTAACTAATGGAGGTAACAAACTCTGGAGACAATCATGATTAGCACAATTCTTGTAAACATCTGTATCGGCTGCTTCGCTTGCGTCGGTCTTACTACTGCAATCTCTATGATTCAGAGTATCATCAACGACCATAAACGTGAAAAGCGTGAGCAGGAAAAGACAAGTGCGACCTCGAATGCCACGAAAAACGCATGAAAGACTTTAAGTAATCTATCAACCTGCTGGCGGTAGGCTCATTGCCGCCAGCACATTTTCTGACAAAAAGGAGACAACCTATGAATGAATTTGCAGAAATCTTAAATCTATTTATTGCTAATGTCATCGCCTATACCTTTTTGCGGCTGTATATGGCTTCATCATCTACAACGTAGGAAAAATCATTTTACCTTGTTCGTTATGCGGTATACCACATTCGTCGTGACATCAATAAATATAAATCCAATAAAGATAAACAGTAACAAGGCAGGCGGCAGGGATTTTTCTGCTGCCTGTTTTGTAGAAAGGACAATCTCATGAAAACACTTAGTATCGATATTGAAACCTACAGTGATGTGCCACTTCAGAAAACTGGAGTATATCGCTATGTAGAATCACCTGATTTTGAAATCTTACTCTTTGCCTACAGTATAGATAGCCAGCCTGTTCAAGTCATCGATCTTGCCTGCGGAGAACAGATTCCAAAAGAGATCCTTCTTGCCCTAGAGGATGAATGTGTCATCAAGTGGGCCTTCAACGCTTCCTTTGAACGCATCTGTCTTTCTCGTTTCTTAGGTTACCCGACCGGAGAATATCTGAACCCGGAAAGCTGGCGTTGCTCTATGATATGGTGCCACGATGGGGCTTCCTCTCTCTTTGGAGGGTGTCGGCGCTGTTCTGGGACTTGAAAAGCAAAAACTCTCAGAAGGTAAAGATCTCATCAAATACTTCTGCCAGCCTTGTGCTCCTACCAAAGCCAATGGTCAACGCACACGTAACAGCCCTTTCCACGCTCCAGACAAATGGGCCATGTTCAAGAAATATAACATCCGTGATGTAGAAACGGAAATGGGCATCCAGCAGAGACTCGCAAAGTTCCCGGTTCCAACTCAGGTTTGGGAGGAATATCATCTCGACCAAGAAATCAATGATCGTGGCGTCCACTTGGATATGGATCTTGTCGCTGCTGCCATCGAGATGGATACTCGCTCACGAAAAGAACTGACAGATACTATGAAAGCAATCACGGAGCTGGAAAATCCAAACTCCGTTCAGCAGATGAAGGCCTGGCTTTCTGCTAATGGACTGGAAACAGATACTCTGGGTAAGAAAGCTGTCACAGATCTCTTAAAGACTGCTCCGCCAAAGCTTGCACAAGTTCTAACTTTAAGGCAGCAGTTAGCCAAATCTTCCGTTCGTAAATATCAGGCAATGGAAAAGACCGTATGTGCCGATGGTCGTGCCCGTGGTATGTTCCAATTTTATGGAGCCAACCGTACTGGAAGATTTTCCGGTCGTAATATTCAACTGCAAAATCTACCACAAAACCACCTGTCAGATCTTGCAGAAGCACGCTCACTGGTACGCTCTGGTGACTTTGAAGCCGTTAAACTCCTCTATGAAGATGTGCCAAAAGCCAAAGCTCCGAGTCGCAGCGTACTGCCGCGTCAGTACAGACAGCGATGAGCAGACGACAAGTTATGAAGCTCAGGTCGAGCACTACACCGAATATATTCAAAAGAATCCAGATTGGGAATTTGCCGGAATCTATGCTGATGACGGTATCTCCGGCACCAACACCAAGAAGCGTGAAGAATTCAATCGTATGATTGATGACTGCAACGCTGGTAACATCGATATGATTATCACCAAGTCCATCAGCCGCTTTTGCCAGAAACACATTGGACTGCCTAAAATATATAAGGCAGCTCAAGGATATGAACATCCCAGTTTTATTCGAGAAAGGGTCTATTAACACAATGGACGCCAAAGGCGAAGTCCTTATCACCATCATGGCTTCTCTGGCCCAGCAGGAATCGCAGTCCTTAAGTCAGAATGTCAAAATGGGCTTACAATATCGCTACCAGCAAGGCAAGGTGCAAATCAACCACAATCGCTTCCTTTGGCTATACAAAGGACGCAGATGGGAATTTAGTCATTGATCCAGAACAGGCTGAAACTGTAAAGCGTATTTATCGAGAATATTTAGAAGGTCTCAGTATGGACAGGATTGCCGCCGGTCTGGAGCGTGACGGTATCCTTACCGGTGCCGGAGGAAAAGGTGGCACACAAGCACCATCAACAAAATTCTCCGTAACGAGAAGTACATCGGTGATGCCCTGCTCCAAAAGACCTACACTACAGACTTTCTAAACAAGACCAGAGTTAAAAATAACGGGCTTGTTCCACAATACTATGTAGAAGGCGATCACAAAGCCATTATTCCGAAAGACATTTACCTGCAGGTACAGGAAGAACTTGTCCGCAGGCGAGTGGTAAAAACCAGTGCCAACGGCAAAAAACGAAGCTATAGCTGCAACCACTGCTTCTCCCAAATCGTTATCTGTGGAGAATGTGGTGAAATGTTCCGAAGGCTCCACTGGAACAACCGAGGCGTCAAGTCTATTGTTTGGCGCTGCATCAGTAGGCTGGAGTCCACAGGTTTGGAATGCCACGCTCGCACCATTAACGAACTGGTCTTCAAGACGCCGTTGTCAAAGCTATCAATCAAATGCTCGGCGACAAAAGTAACTATCAGGCGCAGCTCCAGCTTAACATTGCCGCAGTCATCCGAGCTTCACAGGCAACTGCCATAGACAGCATTGACGAAAAACTGATGACCCTGCAACAGGATCTCATTCAGAAAGCCAATAGCAAAGAAGACTACGATGAAATAGCGGATGAGATCTTCAGACTCCGAGAACTTCGCCAGAAAACAACCGTCGATACCGCCGCAAGGACGAACAGATAAAAGCGAATCAATGACCTGCAGGATTACATCTCACAGCAGACCGCCCTCCTTACTGAATTCGATGAAGCGCTGGTGCGACGCTGGATCAAGCAGATCACCATCTGGGATGACCACATTACAGTTGAAATGAAATCCGGCGTCAGCATTGATGTGGATGCATAACTCTATAGATATACAAAGGCTCCCCACCACTGATAATTTCCGGTGATGGGGAGCCTTTTCATTTTATTTCAAATTTTCAATATTTAATTCCATGAACGTTAAAAAGTTAGTAGCATCTTTTAACAAGCAGGAAAAGGTTTCTGCATAATTTTTTTTTTCACATCAAGCTTTTTCGTAATTTTTTGATATTCCTTTCCTTTACGATGTCCCGTTCCACTTGAACGTAACTCCTGTAGATTTCTCAAGAACTTAATATGCTCATTATAGTTTTCGATATTACTTTCACATAGCCAAGCCTCTATTTTTGAAATGCTACCTACAAGTTTTTCGTAATTACCAGTTAACCGTTTTGAAATGCTCTTTTCATTTAAAGAATCAATCAGTATTTTGACTAAAGAAAGAACAAGCATATCCATCTCAGCAATTGAATTATTTACTGGAACTCGTAATGTTTCAAAATTATAAGCATCCTGCTCTGTTAATGATAAAAATAAAGGCCATCCATACTTTTCAGTGAAAACTCTATTTAATCGTATATAAGCTTTCTTAAAAACAAAATCTGGAGACTCTGAGTCTGATGCAATACACATAAAATCTCTCTTTATTTTTGTTTTGCTCAATTTTCCTCCAATCGACTTGTTAAATCCCCTCCAATAATGCTGCTCGGCTTCACTTGGTAAATCTCTTCCTAAATCACCTAAATAAGCTGATACATAATCTGAATTACTATTATCAATATACAATGACCACAATACACCACATCGAATAATTCCATCTTCGACTTTATAAATTTCAGGTTTCGAATAATACTTATTCAGTACTGCTGTCAAAATATACAGGTGTTAAATAGTGCGGCGCTGTTGGATTTGCCCCGAAGTAGTTGTTTAATTCTTTCGGATTACAAGTATGGCGTATTTCTTTTCCGTTCTCATCTAGACCAATAATAAAATCAACATAAGTCTTTTCTTCATTATACGGCCAAATATTACTATCACATAAACTGCAACCTGAGACAACATTTTTTGCATAAATGATGGAATAATTTTTCCTTTTAGTCCAGTTGATGTATTTCCGATATTAAGTGTATAAAAAATTGTGTTTTCGCTATTTCTATAAGCCAATCCATCTTCCTTGATTTTTTCGAATTATCGATAGAAACGCACCTGCTATCAATATGTATCATCAATACTTTTTCTTTTACTGCTAGATACGTTTTTAAGTATCTTTTATGTATAGTTACATACCCATTATCATTCATTTTCACTACGGTAATTCCTTCACCGTTAGAAACATCAATATATTCATTTTTTGTGAATTGAAATACAGATTGAATAATAATCGAAACTCTTCAACAATTTCTATTGAATCTGTAGCTACGCCATTATATTCTCTTTTTATAACAAGTGGTTCATAACCATTGTCATTTCCCCCAACGATGATAAACCGTTTCATCATCCTCCCAAGAACCGTAAACTGTAATTCCAGGCACCAATGTATGTGCATTATATGTATCATTTTCCATATCATTTTCAACTTCATTCAAAGGAAGAAGAAAACTCTGAAGGTATATATCATATTTTTTATCAATTTTATTTCCTGATACAGGAGCCATTATGTCAGCATCTAATCCTCTCTCTATCCATTCTCGAATATCAATCTGATACAAATAATCTTTATCCATCATCTTTCAAATCCTCCTGTCATCTATTCCACTGCCAAGTCTGCCTCTTAGTATCGAGTGGCTTAAACTGCGGTCGGCTCTGACAACAATCCTGGTGCCACAACCTCTGACATCTAATCCACAGCCTAAACCTTACCACTATTCTCCGGCTACTTAATTTTTCACTCAGACTGAAAAGTAGATATGTTTCCATACAAGAAAACCGAGCTTTCCGCAAGGCTTCTTACGAGATACCAACCTTACAAAAAGCCCTGAAATACGCCGATTTTCGGCACTTGATTTTATTTTCTTGACAGCAAACAGACCGTCTCCACATGTTTCGTAAACGGAAAAAGATCAAACGGCGTACACTCTTTCATCCGGTATCCATGCTTTGTCAGATACTTCAGATCCCGCGCCAGCGTTTCCGGTCCACAGGATACATACACGACTTTGTCCGGAGCCAGTCGCACTACAGAGGAAAGAAACGCCTCATCGCTTCCCGTACGCGGCGGATCCATAATGACCACATCCGCATGTTCTCTTTTTTCTGCCATCTCTACCATAAATTGTCCGGCATCTTCATTATAAAAAGTAACATTGTGAATATGATTGCGCTTTGCATTGGAGATAGCATCCTTTATCGCATCACGGTTTAACTCCACTCCGATCACATGCTTTGCGCGGCTGCTGGCAATCAACCCGATCGTGCCCGTACCGCAGTACGCATCGATCACAGTTTCTTTTTCCCGTCAGTTTGGCACAGGAAATGGCTTTCCGGTAGAGTTTTTCTGTCTGCTGCGGATTTACCTGATAAAATGAAGTCGGTGAAATACGAAATGTGCATCCGCACAGTTCATCCTCAATAAATCCTTTTCCATAAACCGTAATATTGCGCTCCCCGAGCACCATGCTGGTCTTGCGGTCATTGACATTGATCACTACTGCATACTGATCTCCGGGAACTTCTTCCGCAGTGCCTTGACAAAATTATTTTTTGGATGGAAGGATCGGAGATACCAGTACAAGCACCACCATAATCTGGCCGCTGTGGTAGCCCTTTCGCACCAGCACATGACGCAGCAGCCCATATCCGGTATCCTCATCATATGCACGAATCCGGAAAGAACGCATCATATTTTTGATTTCACGGATAATGGCATCTGCCTGTGCATCCTCGATCTGGCACTGCTCTACATCCACGATGTCATGCGAATGTTTCTCATATACGCCTGCCACAATATGTCCGCGTTTATTGCAGGAAAAAGCCGCCTGTACTTTTATGCCGATAGTGGTATGGATCGTCCATCCCGATGATTGGATTGATCTTTCCAAACGGTTCCATGAGTTTGCGCATGTAACTCTGCTTTTTGGAAAGCTGCTGACTGTACAAAATTCCTGATAGTCACATCCTCCGCATCTTTTTGCGTAAATGCAGTGTTCGCCTGTTTTTGTATCTGGCTTATGTTCGGTTTTCTATCCGTTTCTCTTCCCCTGTTCCTCTCTTTTTCATCTTCTGTCCCGTTGTTTTTTCTGTCCTATTTGCATATTTTCCAACTTCCTGTACTTGATTTTTAAAGTTCTTTCTCGTAGCACCACCAGTCCTCGTCAAATAAATCGCTCTCTCCCACTACGTCAAAATGCAGTTTTTCATAAGAACGGAGCGCTTTTTATTTGTCTTACACACGAGAAAAAATGTACACTCCTTTTCCCCTGTTTTTTCAATTCTTCCATGCCATGCTGCAGAAGCTGCCGGGCAATTCCTGATTCTGCATATCGGTGCGTACCCCGAGTCTGGAAAGCTCCGCAGACGGCTGCAGTGTTTTGGACCAGCAGGTGAGTGCTTCCACCTGCGGATCTTCATCCACTGTGATCGTGCCAATGATTTCTCCATCTTCATTTTCCATACAAAAAAGAGCATTTCTTTTCATATCATAATCAAATTCCTGTTCTCCTGATACCCATTGCCCCATGCGCAGTATGGAGTACCGATCAGCGACTGATACAGCGCAAGAATTTCTTCCTTATCGTCCTGCTTAGCTTTTTTTCATTTTCCTCTTTTCATCCTTCGCTTTCGATTTTCTTTCTCAACTATGCCATAATGCTCTCTAAAATGCAAGTATACTGCCCTTTTCATTTTTACCCAAAACACCCCGGCAGCCGTTTTTATAACGGATACCGGGGTGTCTGTTTTCTATAGCCGGGTGTACTCATACCTGAATACGATCTGCAATCATAACCACTGAATGGTATAATTTTCACCAACTTTTGCTTTTGATAATGCCTGCATAATGCTCCCCTCCTTCTATAGCTCCTCCATTCGGTTACCACTATTATATGGAGTTTATACCCGGTTAGTCAATCGAGAGCTTTCTCCTTTTATTATAACCGAAATAAGTCATCACTGATCTGAAAACATGACATGTTATAAATTATGAACTGTTTTACACTTTTCCTTGCATCAACTCATAAGATATGTTATATTATGCGTAGAAAAAAGGGAAAGCCAGAGAAGCGGTTTACCCGAATATATTAAGTAACTGTTTTATCAACAGCCGTCATTATTCGCAGTAATGGCGGCTATTTTCGTTTTCCCTTGAAAATCGTGTAGCACAATCCAACAAGGGCACAAATGAACTAAGAGGATTTGCTTATTTCGAGATATTTTTCTATAAAAGTGTGTCAGTCTTTTATTTCATATCAGAGAATTGTTCGGAACCCCTATAAATAAGCATTCTTCGGATTATTTCTCATCCACCACCTGAAAAATGAAAAATTTAAGATAATAGCTCTCTGGCACATTCGCCGAATTTGCCCAGAGAATCGGATGATCCGGTGCCTGCGTACGGAATTCCACCTGACGCAGCCGTTTGTGTGCCGCCTTTGCAGCTTCCTTCACCGTCTTTGCCAGCAGTTCCTGTGTCATAAAATGGGAACAGGAACAGGTTGCCAGGTATCCGCCGTCTTTTACCAGCTTTAGCCCTTTCATGTTAATCTCACGATAACCTTTAATTGCATTTTTCGTCGCCTGACGCGACTTCGTGAATGCCGGCGGGTCGAGAATGACTACATCATACTTTTCTCCGGCTTCTGCCAGTTTCGGAAGCTCGTCCAGTACATTTGCACAGCGAAAATGTACCGTATCTTCCAGATGATTACGCACGGCATTGGCATTTGCCTGCTGCACCGCATATTCCGAAATATCAAGTCCCGTCACATCGGAAGCACCTGCGATTCCTGCATTCAGTGCAAACGTTCCCATGTGGGTAAAACAGTCCAGAACCTTTTTCCCTTTACAGATCCGCTGCATGGCAAGACGATTATACTTCTGATCCAGAAAAAATCCGGTCTTCTGACCATTTACCACATCGACCAGATAGTGCACGCCATTTTCCGTGATCTCCACCTCTGTATCAAATGTTTCCCCAATAAATCCTTTCACCTTCGGAAGTCCTTCTTTCCTGCGCTCATTGGCGTCACTTCTCTCATAGACTCCACGGATAGAAATACCGTCCTCTTTCAGTACCCCTTTTAATAATGAAACGATTGTTTCCTTGAACTGCTCCATTCCAAGCGCCAGACACTCCACGACCAGAACGTCCTCATACTTGTCAACCACCAGTCCCGGCAAAAAATCAGCCTCACCGAAAATAATACGGCAGGAAGATGTATCCACCGTTGTCTTCCGGTATTCCCAGGCATTCTTTACACGCATACGAAGAAAAATTCTCGTTAATCTCCTGATCCGCATGACGGGTCAGCATGCGGATACGGATCTTCGAATTCTGATTGATAAATCCCTTTCCCATCGGATATCCGTCAAAATCATGTACCGTCACCACATCTCCATTGGTAAATGTCCCCACAATCGTATCAATCTCATTATCAAAATCCATGCGCCACCCGCCTTGATCGTGCGGCCTTCTCCCTTTTTTAAAGTAACAATTGTATGATTCTCCATCTTCTTTTTCCTTCCTGTAAATATTTTCTTCATAGAGATACCATGTGCGATGTCGAACATTTGAGGACATATACATCAATATCTTCTTTTCGCTGTCCCAGCTTCGTTTTCGTTTGGGACATATACACAATATTTCTTCTTTTATGTCCCGGTTTCGTTTTCGTTTGGGACATATGCACAATATTTCTTCTTTTATGTCCCACTTTTTATTTTCGTTCGGGACATATACATAATATCTGCACTTCTATATCCCATTTTTAACGCTTTCCGGGACATATCAGTGGAAACTTTTTTCTATATATCCCACTCTGACTCTTCTTCGGGACTTTTCAACTTAAAAATCTTCCATATATCCCTGCCCTGTCTATCTTAGAATTTTTTTCTCTCAAATATCTTCTATATGCCCCTCTCCCTGTCTACCTCAGGACTTTTTTCCCTTAAAGTGTACCACAGAATAATTACGTTTTCCAGCACTCCCCATTGTTTTTTGAAATCCATAAATGTTATAATGTTGTTAATAAATTAACGAAGTTGTTGTATTTCTGTTCACAACTTCACGCTAAGACATACAAGGAGGTCTTATACGAATGGATTTTTTTCAGAAGAATACAGACAGAAGCTCGTTTCAGCAGACGAAGCCGTAAAAGTAATCAAATCCGGTGACTGGGTTGACTTCGGATGGTGTACGAACACCGTAGATACACTGGACAAAGCACTTGCCAAGCGTACCGATGAACTGAAGGATATCAACCTGCGTGGCGGAATCCTCTTAAAACCGCTTGCCGTATTTGAGCGCGAAGACGCCGGCGAGCATTTTACATGGAATTCCTGGCATATGTCCGGAATCGAACGTCATATGATCGCACGGGGCTGTGCATTCTACAGCCCGATCCGTTATTCCGAGCTCCCTCGTTATTACCGTGAGCTGGATTGTCCGGATGATGTGGCAATGTTCAGGTTGCTCCAATGGACAAGCATGGATACTTCAACTTCGGGCCAAGTGCTTCCCATCTTGGTGCGATGTGTGAGACAGCCAGACATATCATCGTAGAAGTCAACGAAAATATGCCGCGCTGCCTTGGCGGAACAGAAAACGGTATACATATTTCCAAAGTCAATGCAATCGTAGAAGGCTCCAATCCTCCAATCGGAGAACTCGGTGCCGGCGGTCCTGCTACCGAAGTAGACCAGAAAGTTGCACAGCTGATCGTAGACCAGATTCCAAACGGTGCCTGCTTGCAGCTTGGTATCGGTGGTATGCCAAACGCAGTCGGTTCCCTGATCGCACAGTCCGACTTAAAGGATCTTGGTGTTCACACAGAAATGTATGTAGATGCATTCGTAGACATTGCCAAAGCCGGAAAGATTACCGGTGCCTGCAAAAACATTGACCGCTACCGTCAGGTATATGGTTTCGGTGCCGGAACCAAGAAGATGTATGATTATCTGGATGAAAATCCAGAACTGATGAGCGCACCTGTCAGTTACACCAACGATATCCGCTCCATCGCAGCACTGGACAACTTCATCTCCATCAACAACTGTGTAGATATCGACCTGTTCGGACAGATCAGTGCCGAGTCTTCCGGAACCAAACACATCAGTGGTGCCGGCGGACAGCTTGACTTCGTTCTCGGTGCTTATATGTCCAAAGGTGGAAAGAGCTTTATCTGCTGTTCTTCCACATTCACGGATAAGAAAGGTGTTATGCATTCCCGCATCCGCCCGACCCTGGCAGAAGGTTCTATTGTCACAGACACCCGTGCAAATACCCACTATGTCGTTACCGAATATGGCATGGTCAATGTAAAGGGATTATCTACCTGGCAGAAGGCAGAGGCTCTGATTTCCATTGCACATCCGGACTTCCGTGATGATCTGATCAAAGAGGCAGACCAGATGCACATCTGGAGACGTTCCAACCGATAAGAACACCGTTTGTTCACAATTTATTCATATTGCAAAAAAAACCTCGTTTTTAACGGGGTTTTTTATAAATTTTACCTCTTGTCTTTACTATCCTTTTTTAGTAATCTATAGTTCGAGTAAAGGAGAGGTAAAGATGAAGAAATTTTTAGTATTATCAAAGAAAAACTATTCACCAGAGTTGAAAAACAACATTCCGAAGCTTACCTGCGTCGGATCTCATTTCTGAATAAATATTCCCTGCTGTTCCACATGTTGATATCCTGTGGGATCGTATTTATGGTGGAGGTTCTTTCCCGAAGGAGTTTTCTCTCGGCATGTTCCTTCGTTGGGATGCATACCGGTGCATTTTTTATAATGCCTTTATTGTATTTGCATCCTTAAGCTTTGTTTATCTGTTCCGCAGACGTGCATTCTGGCGGATCATTATCAGCGGTTTCTGGGTGCTCCTTGGAATCATTAACGGATGCATCCTTTCAAACCGTGTAACACCGTTTTGGCTTTACAGACCTTAAATGTATCAATGATCTGTTTGCCATGAACAATACCAACTATTTCACGGCAGAAGAAGCTACCATCGTAGTCATCGGGCTTTGTCTGTTCCTTCTGTTTTGTGTTGCGCTCTTCATTAAAGGACGCGCTATCAGGGCAAGACCCATAAAATTGTTGTAGTAGGTGCCATTGTATCGGTACTGTTTGTCGGTCTTCCTGTTACAACCTCTGCTGCACAGAATGCCAATGTTGTTGCAAGTTACTTCTCCAACATTGCACAGGGATATGAAAACTACGGTTTTATCTATGGATTCTCTTCGAGTGTGGTAGACCGTGGAATGAGCAAGCCGGATGACTACTCCGAGCAGAAAAATTGCTTCGATTGAAAAAAATGTAAATGACACAAAAAAAGAAACAACTGTCACCAAAAAGAATGCACCAAATATTATCTGTATTCTTCTTGAATCATTCTGTGATCCGGATGAGATCAAGTTTCTGAATTATAATCAGGATCCGATTCCTACCTTTCACAATCTCGAGAAGAACTACACGAGTGGTTACCTGACAGTTCCGGTTGTTGGCGCAGGAACCGCAAACACTGAGTTTGAAGTACTCTCCGGTATGAGTATGCAGTACTTCGGAACCGGCGAGTATCCGTATAAAACAATCCTGAAAAGACAGACTGCGAGAGCACTGCTGCTGATCTGGCTTCCATCGGATATGGAACCCATGCCGTACATAACAATGGCGGTAACTTTTACAGCCGTGTCAATGCCTTTTCCATGATGGGATTTGATACTTTCACCAGCAAGGAACTGATGAACATTCAGAGTTATACGCCAAACGGAAGCTGGGCTACCGATGATATTCTTGTTCCTGAAACAATCAAAACCTTAGATTCCACTCCGAATCAGCCGGACTTTACCTACACCATTACCGTAGGTACACATGGTGATTATCCAAAGACTCCGGTTATCGCAAATCCGGTATATACCGTCAGCGGTGTGGATGATGAAGAAAAGAAAACCAGTGGACTTATTACGTCAACCAGTTAAATGAAGTAGATACATTCCTGAATGATCTGATTACAGAGCTCTCCAAGAGAGATGAAGATACCATCGTGGTAGCGTTCGGTGATCATCTTCCAACTATGGGTCTGGAAGACTCCGATATGAAATCCGGTGATATCTACAAGACAAAATATGTCACATGGAATAACATGGGATTTTGGTATAATTAATTATGCTACTAAATAACAATACCAATGGTAATTATACTATGCGTCAGCTGAAATTACCATTAGAAATCGAAAAATTGATCGATATTTCCGATCCGGTATACACTTTTGTGAGGTTATGGATCACATTGACCTATCCAGATATTTTGTAGAGAAAGGCTATAAAACAGGTCGCCCAAGATGTGATGCTCAAAAACTCCTTAAAGTAATACTTTTTGCCTTTATGGAAAATGGCATCTGCTCCTTACGAGAAATAGAAAAGCTCTGCCGTAATGACATTCGTTACATGTATCTTCTTGATGGCATGAAAACACCTTCTTTTGCTACATTTGGAAACTTAATCCGAAACGAACTAACCGATTCTATCGAGCAGATATTTGAAGACATTAATTCATATATTTTTGCCAAAGATCACGTGGATCTGCAGCATACATACATTGACGGGACAAAAATTGAGGCAAATGCCAATCGATATACCTGGGTATGGAAAAAATCGTGTGTGAAAAACCGGCAGAAAGTCTTCGACAAGATTTCACTCTTGATTGATGCTATGAATCGGGAAGTACTTGGATATCTCGGAATAAAATTTGAAAAGCGTGAAGCGTACGCGGTTGACTATGTCTCTGAATTACTTACGATGTACAAAGAAACAACTGGACTGGATGAAACTTCTTTCGTTTCCGGACGTGGTCATAGAAAAAGCATTCAACAAAAACAATACGAAGAATTGCATGAATATCTGGAACGTTTGAAATCCTATGCATATCATATCGAGACCTGTGGAGAAGAAAGAAACAGTTATTCCAAAACAGATCATGGTGCAACTTTCATGCGTTTAAAGCGTGATTACATGGGAAACGATCAGCTACTTCCGGCATACAACCTACAGGCAGCCATCTGTGATGAATACATAGCTGTAATCGACGTAAAACCATATGCATCCGATATGGAATGCTTTGTTCCTTTGATGGAAAAATTCAATCGCACATATGGTCACTATCCGAAATATCCGGTTGCTGATGCCGGATATCAGGAATTAACTGCTATCCATCAGGAAGTGCTGCAAAATCTTGAATCCATACATGGTGCCCTCTTGAGAATGAACCGAAGTATTCAATCGGAGGGAACTTTTGGTGTATTAAAGTGGGATAAAGCGTATAAAAGATTATTGCGAAGAGGCGAGAAAAATGTAATTCTCGAGCTTACACTGATTTCATGTGGATTCAATCTTTATAAATATCACAACAAAAAAAGCAACGACAGACGAAAGTTGCATAAAACTTAAACCGACATTGGCGTGATTAGCCTTGTCTTAAATTGTCTTTATTAAATGATTTTCCATCCATTTTTTATACCCAAAGATGCAGACTTGCTTAGAAATCGACCAGCTGACCGTGTGCTCCAAACATCTTCGGAATGGACGTCCGGTAATATCGGCATCCAGAATTCCCACTTTATATCCTGCTTTTTGCCATCTGTACCGCCAGGAAGAAGTGACAAATGATTTACCGACACCACCCTTTCCGCTGACCACTCCAATCACATGTTTGATATTGGAATATGCATTCATCGCTTCGAGCATACTCTGCGGATTCTGAGAATTATGGGAACATCCCTCACAGCTTTCTTTGGAACAGGATGATGCTCCGCTGCAACTTGAATTTTCTGGCATAATGATAGCCTCCTTGTTAATTATTTAATGATTTATTTATATAGACTGCCCAGTCTTTGGAATGGGTAGTATATGAAATAAGCTTTTCCGATAATTTTATCTTTGCTGACATAGGTATGATCCCAATATCTGGCATCATAGGAATCATTCCGGTTGTCTCCAAGCACCAGATAACTGTCTTTGGGAACCTCAAACTCAAACGGTCGGTTGCCTCTGTCCATGTCTCTTTCAGGTAATCCTCCTTCAAAGGAGTCTCAGAGTCATTGATATAGATTTTCGCATCCTCAATGGTAACCTTTTCTCCGGGCAGACCAATCACACGCTTGACGTATTTTTGCGTTTCGTCATCCGGGAACCGGAAAATCACGATATCTCCTCTCTTCGGTTCTGAAAACTGATACGCCAGCCGCAGCCCGAACAGGTCATCGCCCGGTTCAATGGTATGCTCCATCGATCCGGTCGGGACTGTTGCATTGATGATCACGTAATTCTTCAAAACCATCGCCAGCGCGAAGGCTGCCAGCAGAGTGACTACCCAGCTGAGCACTTCCCGCAGAGGCGAAGAAGCTTTCTCCCTTTCCCTCGCCCTTTGGATCATTGTCCATCTTTATTTCTTCTGTTGACATTTCTTTTTTTCTCTTCCATAATCACTCTACTCTCTTGGTGCAAACCACCAGTCAATAAAATCTTCCCTGCGGAAAACCAGTCCCACAAGTCCCAGATCCACACGTTCTTTCTGTGTCAGGGTCTGCGCAACAAATTCATTCACAGATACATCAAAATCGCCTTCCAGGCACCAGATACAGCTCACTGTCGGCACATTCTCCTGATTTTCCAGTCATCTACGAACGAACCGCCGAAATCAACAATCTTATTCCAACGATGCTGCGTATTGATAACCCGCTGCTTGATATTCTCATAGATGACCTCCATCATCCGGTGAACTTTCGGGTGATACATCACAGGCTCAAGAATCTTAAGAGTCGGTGCTTTGGATTGACACGTAGTTCCAGCGTTCCGTTTGCCGTATTCGTCACCATACAGAAAATCTCGTTATCCGGAAACGTTTCCGGCCGCAGATGATACTGATAACGATATGGTACCACACTTTTATCATATGGAAATCTGCATCCATTTCTTCATATATAACACCCGGACATTCACTGCTTATCACATAGTGCATGCTACCCTGATAAGGCGCCAGAAGCTGGCAGAACAGATCCCGGTTCTTTTCGAATACAATCAGCTGGTATTCTGCCAGAAAACGCCGGAAATCCATAATATGGTTCTGCCTATAATATGTAAACAGCCCCTTGCTGATAAATGCAATCCTTATGCTTTTCCGGTATAACCCTGAATAATTGTTGCAACCGGAAGTTCAATCTCTCTCCCTTTTAAATAAACTTCCACTGTGACAGCTTTGCCAAGCAGCTGCATCTCTTCTTCATACTCTGTCAGAACCGGCTGCTGTCCGCTGGCAATATACTGGTTCAGTCCCAGCGGATTGGATGCAAAATGTTCTACAATCCGTCTGCCGATCAGCCTGCGCAGCTCCGTCAGATTTTCATCATGCGCCACATCATCCCTTGCCAGCCGCAATGTCAGGAATTTTTCCGTAAATGCAGATGATACGTCATATGCCTGAGCCACTCCGGTTTTAACCCCAGATCTTTCTTTTCATCGGTCACAAGAAACCCCTGCTGATACAGGCAGGATGTCCCTGATCAGTCCCTGATGTTTGGAATTATAAATCCAGATACACCCCTCCATCAGTTCATCCATGATACGAATCGATATGATTCCAAGAATATCCGCGAACGGATTGTCCATGATATGATTCTGTTCCCGCAGCGTCACGCTTTTTTCATCAAAGGAAATCTGAATGGGAAATGGCTGATACAGCATATAGTGCTGTACTGCGTGCACCAGCCTCTGAAGGGACAGATTCTTCGCATATTTCGGCCGTAACACCAGCGTAATTCTGGTTCCGGACTGTTCGCGGTTGGAATTGATATATTCCATTGTTTCCGCCCCTTCTATCCATTTTGCGGTAACCGGTTCTAACGTCTGGCGATCCGTAACATTCCACGCGGTATTTACCGATTTGTCCTTTCTCGACTCAATCAACAGTGCCCGTGCAACCATAAAACCGGAAAGCATACCGACTCCAAACTGCGCCACCGGTTCATAGTGAAGCTGCTGTGTAGAAAAATCCTCGCTCTGATAAAAACTCACGCCGATTTTGGCGACATACTGCTCAATATCCCTGGCATTGATTCCGATTCCGTTATCCTCAAACACCAGACGCTGCGTTTCGGAATTATACTGAATGGAAATTTGAGGAGAATACGGATTTCGCATGGAATTTAAGGCTCTTGCCTCCTCCATCTCCAGAAACTCTGTTCCCCAGCTCCATTCCAGCGCCGCCCTGGTATTGCATGCATCAATGGCATTTTGAAGAAACTCCCGGATATAGGCATCCGGATCTCCGTAAAACTGCGTACTTGCAAAGGTCGATATGATATTTTCCTGATCCATACCTACTTTGCACTGTTTCATAGCTGTTCCTCATTTAATAAAATTGCCTGAACCACGAACCGCTTATCTGCCTGTCTGCTCACACAGGTTGATAAAGTCAGCAGATGACTGTCCACCGAAAGCTGGATTTTGTCCTTTACCTCCGGCGAATTCTTGGATTTTTTCACAATGCTTTCAAGATAACTTACACGTCCCTCTTTCGTTGAAAAGTCATTGGTGTGCAGAATATGTGCATCGTCCGTCTTATATGCCGCAAAAATCTCATACACGAGCACCTTTTCCTTTGTATACACATATATATACGGAAAATTGTTAAAAAATGTCTGGTCTTCATAGTTGTGGAGAGAAGCAAACATTGTGTCATTGCGCATATTATTGCCCATACACGACAGTATCAAAATCCGTAAACTCTTTACTGTTTGCCTTCTCTGTATAAATACATCCAGGATATCCCCTGGTACCATTCATATTGTAATTCAGATAATAGGAATCATCACTCGGATGCTGTAACACCGGATAATCCACCCCGGTTCCCGGAATGTAGATCCATGCGTAAATATCCTGATTGACTCCCTTTAATTTTTTCCAGTTTAAATTTTTCTGTGGAATTTCTATTCCTTTTTGTTCCAGTTCGCTGTCTTCGGTCTGCACTTCCTGTGCCACATTCTCCGTCTCAGTCTGCGTATCTGACGGAATATTGATCTGATTATCATTCACCTGATTCTGCAGATCATTGACCTGGGCAGAAAGCTTTTCATATTCTTTCTGTGCATTCTTCTGAACCATCCAGCTTCTTCCAAATATTATGAGTACCACGATCAATACAACTGCCAGAACAATGGTCAGAATTTTATAGATATTGATCGTTCTGTCGTTCTTTCTTTCCTGTCTTTTCATAAAATAGTTTTCTTTCTTTAAAATTGAGGCAGGGCGGCAGATTCCATTCCACCGCCCTCACGTGATGCCATGCATCACCTATCCATAGACCTACATGCTAAATAAAATTGTATCCAGTGAGATTAATTTTACGTGCTTTTCTTCCGCATACAACAATACCTGCTGCCGCAAATACTGCAACGAACGGAAGTGCCGGAAGCGCTGCCCCGGTTTTCGGAGATGTCTTATAGGAAACAGATCCGGAAACGGATGTTCCTTTCTGACTTCCTGCTCCACTTTTGCCATTGACACGGGCAGAAGAACTCTTTGTGGAAGTATTCCGTACGGAATTCTTTCCATCGGTATAACCATCTGTATAACCGTCATCATAATCATCCTCGAAACTGTCCTCTCCATCGTCATAAGACTGTGGATAGTTTACTGTCACATTCTGATTTACACTAACCGGATTATACTGATTATTGGTCTGTGAGTTGTTCTGGTTGTTGTTGTTTGTCTGGCTGCTGCTGTTGGAATTGTCATTTACATTGGAATTTGTATTTGATCCCTGGGAATTTTCATCCTTTGACGGATCTGTTGTAACGGTAGGATTCACATTTGAACTGTACCTTACAACTATAACCGGTGAAAATGAATACAATGTAACCGTGACTTTGCCATTGGAAACGCTGTCCGGCTTTACAGTCTGCCAGCTTCCGCTTTTTAATTTATGTAATACATAAACATTGTCTCCAGCCTTAATTCCACTTGCACAAATCGTTACTTTGATTCCTTTGGATGTATTCGTTGCAGACGGAACACTGATATCAGACATGGCCATGACAGGTTGCACTTCCGTTCTGTGCACTTGCCACAGCATTTGCCTGACGGTTTCCCTCGCGGTAAACATCTTTGTCCACACCCTTGGAAGAAACCGTGATAAGCTCATTGTTTGCATTATAACCGCTGCTTTCAACGGTTGTTGCCTTATTCAGCTCATTGGTTCTTTGAACCAGTGCCGTATCACTTGTTGGTGATGGATCTGCAAACACGGTTGTGCCCATTGTAAATACCAGCATCATAGCTGTCACAACTCCTGTGAAAATTTTCTTTTTCATCGCAATCTACCTCCTTTCCACGTAATATAAACTGCATGTAACTCTATCTATATCAAGTGCGCGCGCACTGGATACCTTATTGTACGGGTGTATAAAACACCTTCATAATGAGTTCTTCCATGGCATCTTCATCGACATGGTACTCCTCATACCGTTTCCGTCAATCGGCTTTCCCTCCACCGTTTTTCCGGGAACCGTATACATCTGGTCTTCTGAAAAACCGTAATTCATCAGCTGCTCAATCATACTTGTGAAATCCACACTGGTTACCAGATAATCGGAAACAGAATTGTAAATTTCTGTCACCTGATCCGGGTTTTCTGTGGATACTTTTTTAATTTATCCATAGGCAACAATATACTGTTCTTCGCGCTGCAGACGCTTTGTTGCACTGTCATATTCTTCGGTATCCCTTCCATGCAGGTAATAATAAGCCTGCGTCCCATTCAGGGTTACTTTTTGCCCTTTCTTCAAATTCACACCGGCTTTTGGAAACGAAATATCCTGCTGTACAGTCACTTCCACTCCTCCCACAGCATCATTCATCTGTGGGATTCCCCATATTCATCGCAAGATAACCGCTGATCGGAATATTTTGAAACAGGCCGGAAACCGCATCACGGTTTTGCTGCAGCTGAGGCGCTTACCGTCCCCGAATGCATGCTGCAAACAGATCTGAGTTTTAAGCGAGTCCCATATCAATACCTTCTTCATCACACAATTCGATATCTGCCATCGTGTTTCGATTGATGGAAATGACCTGCAGCTGCTCTGTTTTGTTGTTTACAACAAGAAGAAACAGTGCATCGGACTGCCCGCCTTGGGTATAATCGCTGCTTTGCTGTACCGGACATCGATATCAACCCCCATCATGAGGTAGGTTTTGATATCTGTATTATACAGATACTCTTTTCCCTGATAAGCAACTACACCCTCCTGCCACTTTTCCTGACCGGAATCCTGTGTGGTATCTGTCTGCCCCGCAACCTGCTGCTCATAAAATTTTCTGTATCATCTGCAATGTGGAAGTCGGCATTTTCCGCCTTCGTTTTGACCCCTGCCACAATCACAAGTGCAAGAATCACCACCATCATTCCGGACATAAAATACAATGCATTATGAAGTTTTGTCGATGGTTCATGCATTCTTCTCATGATGTTCTCCGTAATTTCCATAATAGCTGCCATAGTAGCCGCCATAGTAGCCGCCCTCATAGCCGCTCTTCTTCATCCGTACTTTGTTCAGTACCGCACCAAGTACCCTCACTCCGGAAGCTTCCAGCTGCTTTTTGACCGTCTGAATCAGGCGTCCGCTTGCCATGCCCTGGGCAACAACAAGAATCGCACCATCACAGTGTTTCGCAATCACCGCTGCATCAATTGCGGCTCCGATCGGTGCACAGTCAAGCAACACATAATCAAAATGTTCTTTTGCAAAATTAAGTAACTCGGTAAAATACTTTTTTTTCCAGAATTTCTGTCGGGTTTGGTACTGACGGACGGCAAAAATCATAAACAGGCCCGGAATCGTTGTACCGTAAGTACGTCTTCGAGTTTTTTCTGTCCGGACAGAAAATGGGATAATCCGTAGATTTCTCTTCCATCCGAAGCCACTGCCCGTAATCGTCCCACGTATACGGATTTACGCATATCGGTATCGATCAGCAATACACGTTTGCCGGATTCCGAAAAAAGAACGTGCCAGATCCATCGTCACGGTACTTTTCCCTTCGTTTGGCATGGCAGACGTCACAACGATGGTGCAGATATCATCTCCGCAGAACTGGATATTGGTTTTAATGCCCGGAGTGATTCTTTTTCATCGTATAATTTTGTTTTTTCAGATTCTCAAATGTTACCGATTTCATTTCTTTTTCTTCCTTCTCTTACGCTTGCGCTCTTTTTCCCCATCGTATTCGGCTTCTTCCAAAGGAAGCGTACCAAGAACATTCAGCCCCAGCTTCCTTTGTACATCATCTGCATTCATAATCGTATCATAGAACAGATAAGCCACCACAATAACCGCAATCGCCAAAAACATGCCAAGTATTCCTCCGACCGCCGTATTTTTCATGATATTCGGGCTGACCGGTTCTCCGTCGGAATATCCCTTTTGAATGATATTCGGTGCATCCTGATCCATTTTCTGTTGGATAAAGGCCACACTGACACGCGCAATCTCATCCGCAATCTTTTTTGCCATGGATGGGTTTGCATCGCGCACCGTAATCTCGAGGATTCGCGAGTTGGAAGGATTATTCAGGGTAACTTTTTTCTTCAGGGAACTGTAGGTCTCGTCCAGTCCGAGATTCTCAATTACCTGCTCAAGCACGGACGCCCCTCTACGATAACCATATAATCGTTTGTCAGACTTGTACCTGTCTGTATATCCGCAAGACTTGTAATCGACATGCTTTTGGACAATACATAAAACTGGGATGTTGACTCATATTGCGGCACCATTACAAACCTGCTGATACAATATGCGGTCACGGCTCCGATAATCAGTGCAAACAACACCCATTTCCAGAAAGAAAGGATCTCTAAAACGAGATCTTTCAGATCAATTTCAATTTCATCATCATTTTCAATTACAATACGTTCCTGTTGTAACTGCTGCTCCATATCAATGCTCCATTACTAACTATTTCATTTCTCCGGTCAGAATCTTTGCCGGATGATTCACCAAAAGCTGATCCGCATATTCCCTGCCAAATTTTTTTCAATCAGCTCATAGCATTTTCCCATATGATTGGCACGGTTTTTATTCCATGACTGTCCGATGCAATCGCATCCACACATTCTGCCTTCAGCATCTTTTTACAGTATTTCTTTGGACCCATACCCTCAAGTCCGAGTACCGCATCCGCATTCACCGTAATCCATGCCCCAAGATTGCGCAGCTCCTCTGCCAGCTGCAAATCCGCAAGTGCTCCATACCGCTCCACATGTGCAAATACCGGAATATATCCGTGCAGAACCAGTTCCTGCGTCATCTGGTAAATATAGGCATATTCACTGTCGTGCGAATACTCACACAACACATACCGCGAGCCGGCCATTGTCCGGCATCTGCCACTGTCAAGTGCCTCGACAATATGACTGTTCACATGGTATTCGGTGCCCAGTGCAAGAGAAATTCAAGTTTCTGTGCATACGGCTCCAGAATACGGAAATGTTCTTCAATTTCTTCCTTCGGATAAGCAAACATGCCGTGCCGGTAATGCGGTGTCAGGATCATTGCAGAAATGCCCTGCTCTTTTTGCTGCCTCAAGCATCGCCACAGATTCTTCTATTGTTTTTGCTCCGTCGTCTACTCCGTACAGAAGGTGACAGTGAATATCGATCATGGTTTTCCTTGCCTTTACTTTTTATACTTTATTATACTATATCGTCCATTTTCTTGCAATCTTTGAGCCGTTTTTCCCTCTTTTGACACAACTTTTTTATATTTCTCGGGTTTCCACAATTGATTTCCCGGCAAACATAGCGTATAATGGTCATGAAAAGCGAATAACACTTGACAAACTTCGGTTTTCGGGGTACGCTTATATGAGTCCATATAAGGACGGTACAATATTTGACCATCAGGCTCAGGCGGTGAGAGTACCGCACGCATAAACAAGTAGGCTTTATTCTCTGAACTGTCAGTATTACAGCTCAGTATGTCATAGATTTCATTGATCTGTTTTTTACAGCAAGCGCGATTGTCCAGCGCAGGGATTTGTTTTCACAACATGACATGCTGCCTGTTGAAAACGCAGTACAGCAGATGCGGACTATTTGGATCAGGAATTCCTGCGGAGGGTTCCGGTATCCGTCGTGTGCTCACACCCCTGCCGGAGAGGTTAAACTCCGGAACTGCCTAGCAAGTCCGAATACAATTGAACAGAACAAACATATATTTATCTAAAACCCTATGCATTATGCATAGGGTTTTTGTTTCTTCTTTTCTGTTGTCCGTTACAAAGTAATGATTCCAAGTGCATTTAATACCGAACTGAATAAAATCAACAGTACCAGTATCGGTGCAACATACTTGATCAATACAATATACAGTTTCTTACTCTTAAATTTCTGTGTGGAAGATTCCACTTCATCCGTAATCGTCTCTGGTTTCACAATAAAACCGACAAATACACAGGTCAGGAATGCCACAATCGGCATAAGGACACTGTTGGATATAAAATCGAAGAAATCCAGAATACTCATTCCGTGAATCGAAAAACCGCTCCAGATTCCAAATCCAGAGAAGACGGAATTGCCATCAACACCGTATAAACGGTTACACAGACCGTAATAAATTTACGGCTCTTTTTTGTCTTATCCACGAAAATGGAAACCACTGTCTCCATCAGGGAAATGGACGATGTCAGTGCAGCAAACAATACCAGCACAAAAAAATACCGTTCCGATCAGGTGTCCTCCCGCCATACTGTCAAACACTTTTTGGCAGTGTAATAAACATCAGTGTCGGTCCTGCCTTCAGCGATGCCTGATCTCCACCGGAAAACACAAACACGGCCGGTACAATCATCAGTCCTGCCAGAAATGCAATTCCGGTATCAAAGATTTCGATATTCCGCACACTGCTCTCTATATCCTCATTTTTCTTCATATAGGAGCCATATGTAATCATAATGCCCATCGCCAGCGACATGGAATAAAACAGCTGTCCCAGTGCCGCCAGGAAAGCATTCGCACTGATCTTGGAAAGATCCGGCTTTAAGTAGTAGACAATTCCTGCCCCTGCTCCCGGACGGGTCACAACAAATACCGCAATAATAACGGAAAGGACTACCAGAAGCGGCATCAGCACTTTACTGATATTTTCAATTCCTTTATTTACGCCAAGCAGAATCACAACCGAAGTGGCAAGGATAAAAATACCAGCCACATCACCGGTTCCCCGTCCTTGCAATAAAATTTGAAAATAATCATCTGCCGCCGCTGCATTTCCGCTTCCTGTAAGAAATGCCCATGCAAATTTGATGACCCATCCACCGATCACACAATAATACGGAAGAATGATAATCGGCACAATACTGGCAAGAATTCCAATGAAACCGCACTTTTCATGCAGCGTGCTGAATGCATACAGTGCACTTTTCCCGGTCTTTCTGCCCAGTGCAATTTCTGTGATCATAAGTGCAAATCCAAACGTAACCGCAAGGATCACATAGATCAGTAAAAAAGAACCTCCACCGTATTTTGCGGCAAGGTAAGGAAACCTCCACAGATTTCCAAGTCCGACAGCAGATCCCGCAGCGGCAAGAATAAAGCCCATTTTGCTGGAGAAACTGCTGCCATGTTTTTGTGTTCGTTCATAACAGCCCCTTAATCATAGTTTCAGGAGGCAGACCGTTTATAATTTAAACCGATATCCGACTCCCCAGATGGTCTCGATGTACTGCGGCTTGTTCGTATTCATCTCAATCTTCTCTCGAATCTTTTTGATGTGTACGGTAACCGTTGCAATATCACCGATAGATTCCATATCCCATATTTTACGGAACAATTCCTCTTTTTGTAAATACATGATTTGGATTCTCTGCCAAAAAGTCAGCAAATCAAACTCTTTTGTCGTAAACTGTTTCTCTTCTCCATTGACCCATACCCGGCGCGCCGTCTTGTCTATTTTAATGCCCCGGATCTCAATGATATCATTCTGTGGCATATTGCTGCCGATCAGTCGCTCATACCGTGCCAGATGTGCCTTCACACGAGCTACCAGTTCACTCGGGGAAAACGGTTTTGTCACATAATCGTCTGCCCCCAGTCCGAGCCCGCGAATCTTGTCAATATCATCCTTTTTGCAGAAACCATAAGGATTGGTGTATTCTTTATCTCACGGATCTTTTTACAGATTTCAAATCCATCTACTCCCGGAAGCATGAGATCTAAGATAAACAGATCAAACTCCTCATGCAGGGCTCTTTCGAGTCCTTTGGTTCCGTCATTTTCAATTTCCACTTCAAAGCCACTCAGTTCCAGATAATCTTTCTCCAGATCGGCAATAGCCACTTCATCTTCTACGATCAGTATTCTGCTCATTTGCTGTTACCTCCTGATATTTGCGTATTACAAAGTACATGGTAGTGCCGGAATCTTCTTTGCTGGTTGCCCAGATTTTCCCTCCATGATCCTCTATGATCTTTTTTACAATGGAAAGTCCGATTCCGCTGCCACCGGTTGCCGAATTTCTGGAAGCATCCGTCCGGTAAAACCGGTCAAAAATATACGGCAGATCTTTCTGTGCAATTCCTCTTCCATCGTCTTCGATTTCCACCTGAATAAAGTCCCCCACATCCTTGATACGGATATTGATGAACTTTTCTGTTTTATTCATATATTTTACGGAATTTCCTATAATATTATTGATCACTCTGCGCAGCTGCTCTGGATCTGCAATAATCTGGGTATCCGGCGTTGCATAATTAAAATAGGATAACGCAATCCCCTTTGCTTCCAGATCCAGTCCGATTTCTTCCACGCAGTCTTTAAAATATGCGGCAACATTCAGTTTTGCAAAGTCATACGGAATACGGTTGGTATCAATTTTGGAATACAATGTCAGTTCATTGATCAGCGTATCCATTTCGTTTGCCTTATTATAAATCGTCCGGATATACTTATCGAGTTTTTCCGGAGTATTGGCAACGCCGTCCATAATGCCTTCCGAATACCCCTTTACTGCCGTAATCGGCGTCTTCAGATCGTGGGCAATGTTGCTGATGAGTGCACGGTTTTCTTTTTCGTTGCTAAGTTTTTCCTCCGCATTATCCTTCAGACGCTGACGCATCTGTTCAAACGTCGTGCAGAGCTCACCGATCTCATCGTCGCCCTGGGTATCCAGCGCAAAATCCAGATTGCCTTCCTTAATATTCTCCGCTGCCACCCGCAGCTTCTGGATCGGTGTGATCATGCTCCGGTAAATCCACACAATCATCATAACCGCTGTCAGTAACAGGATAATTACCACGCAGATAATTCCCCATACAATAAACTGGCGGATTTCCTGCCCGGTAGCGTCAAGGACGTGACAATATATGCCGTGCATTTTTCTCCCGAATCCAGCTTGAAATCTACCTGTTTTACCAGAATTTCATCATCCCGGTCGATATATTTGTCCACCCCTGCCGGGAACTGTTTTCCCCATATCCCGGAAGTTCCGGATGTTGGCTGTGCAACACCGATAGCATATGAAAGCTGAATCTCACACCTGTCAGCAAATCCTGCTGCTACAAGGTTCTTTGCTACGTAACGTGCTGCATAAGCTGCAGAACGGTCAACCTTTGTGCAGTCTTTTCCGGAAAAAGCTCCGCCGCCGTGACGTGCATATCCACCATAGGTATCAACGATGATCTTACGCCCGGTCAGACCTGCATCTCCGTGTGGTCCGCCGATTACGAAACGTCCGGTCGGATTGATAAAGAACTTTGTCTCAGCATCAATCATATCCTTTGGAAGGATCGGATCAAAGACATATTTCTTAATATCCTCATGGATCTGTTCCTGGGTAACGTCCTCATCATGCTGGGTAGATAAAACAACTGCCTCAAGTCTTACCGGCTTTCCTGCCTCATCATACTCTACTGAAACCTGTGTCTTTCCATCCGGACGAAGGTAGGTAAGTGTTCCGTCTTTACGAACCTTTGTAAGCTGTAATGCCAGCTTGTGAGCAAGAGAGATTGGGTATGGCATGTACTCTTCTGTCTCATTGGTTGCATATCCAAACATCATTCCCTGATCTCCGGCGCCGGTATCCAGATCATCTGTCAGCTCGCCCTCTTTTTGCCTCAAGTGCCTTGTCAACACCCATGGCAATATCTGCGGACTGCTTGTCGATTGAAACCATTACTGCACATGAGTTTCCGTCGAGTCCCTTCTTTCCGTCATCATATCCGATCTCAAGTGCTGTTTTTCTGACGATTGCAGGAATATCAAGCTGTGCCTTTGTGGTAATTTCACCTGTAACAAGTACAAAACCGGTACAGCTTGCTGCCTCACAGGCTACACGGCTCATTGGATCCTGTTCCATACATGCATCCAGAATGGCATCAGAAATCGCATCGCACATTTTGTCAGGATGTCCTTCTGTAACGGACTCTGATGTGAATAATAATTTTTCCATCGCTTTTTGTTTGCTCCTCTCATTGTTTTATACAAAATAAAAAAACCGCCTCGCAGCGGATTAGATCTAAAGATAATCAAATCCCCTTATTGTTCGATTAACTCGCTCAGGCTGGCACCTTCCTGTTCTAAAACCGGGGTTGCCGTGACTTCACAGATCCTATGTATCTCCATCACTCTGAATAAGAGAAAGCTTACAATATTAAATTTGAAATATCCAAGTGCTACCATACTCCAGTTTCATTTTTCATCTGTCAAGCCCTAAAAGATTGACTTTTTGTGCGAAATAATTCTATACTTTTGTATATACGTTACATACGGAGAATGATAAAATATGATAAAAATTGAGACAAAACAACTACAAAAGAAGGTGCCATCCTTAGCACAGCCTGTGATCACACCGCTTGGACAGCCGTTGGCTCCCGCCGGTTCTGCTGTAACCCGTCAGCTGATCAACCGCATGAAACTGTACCGTGTGGAATATGCAGAAATTGAGGGCGAAGAACCCCTCTATGCAGGAGGAGCTCCAAAGCCTGTAAAAGAAGCAAAAAACATACGCACAGGAAAGCAAAAACACACTCACAGAAAGTCGCCGGTTCCAGTGAATTCCGCACGTTCCAGATTGAGTATGTTCAGGCAATTGAGCTGATGAAACAGTTGTATACCGCAGCCATCAAGGATAACAAACCGATTGACTCGCAAAAACTTCTGGGCAGTGTCGCAGATCTGTTCCAGTCCCGCAACACCATCGTTGAAATGTTTGATATGCTTTACAACATGCGTACTTGGCCGATTCGGTTTATGCGCACAGTCTCAACGTTGCACTCATTTCACGAATGATCGGCCGCTGGCTGCGTTTTGAACGTCACGATCTGGACATTCTTACGCTTGCCGGACTGATGCACGATATCGGAAAACTGCTGATTCCTTCCGATGATATCTTAAATAAGCCGGGATCTCTGACCGATGAGGAGTTTGCAAAAATCAAACAGCACCCGGCAGTTCGGATACGAGATTTTAAAACGTCAGCCGGATCTGGATTCCCGTATCAAAAAAAAGCTGCCCTGATGCATCACGAGCGCTGTGATGGAAGCGGCTATCCGACCGGATTGACGGAAGATTACATTGACAATTTTGCAATGATCGTTGCAATTGCCGATGTGTACGATGCCATGACAGCGGCACGTTCCTATCGCTCTCCGTTGTGTCCGTTCGAAGTGATCAGTAAATTTGAAGAAGATGGTTTCCAGAAATACCATACAAAATATATTCTGGTTTTCTTAAAGCAGATTGCCAGCACTTACCAGAGTAACCGCGTCATCTTAAGTGACGGAAGGGGATGTACCATTGTCATGTTAAATCAGAATGCACTGTCCCGTCCGATTGTCCAGTTTTGATGATAAATCCTGTCTGGATCTTTCCACCGCCAGCCGCGAGTTCCTCTATATCAAAGCGGTTTTATAAATCAAAATGAAAAGGTTACTCAAAAATTATAAAATGTTTTTAAGAACCCATCTTTTACCCGTTCTTTTTTTATGAAACTTTCAGAATAAACTTTGAATTTCATGTTTTTCATCCGATACGATACCTTTTGAATCTGAAGCCCTTCTCATGCCTCTGGCAATCTTTGCCAATCAAGCTTCTCCTTCGTATCATAATGGCAATATTGCTCTCTACCTTTGATATTGGCTCCCATACGTGTCAGTTCATCCACATATTTGAAACGGTTTTCAAAAATGCTCTCCGTAACGGTACTGGTTCCCTCTGCAATTCCCAAGAATTACTGCCATCTGTGGCTGCATATCTGTCGGGAATCCCGGATACGGAAGTGTTGTAACCTGTGTGTGATAAAATGTTCCGTCTGAAATGATCGCGTACTGCATCATCAAATTCCTCGACTTTGCGGCATCCTGCTTCTAAGAGTTTTGCGGTTGTTGCCTCTAAATGTTTTGGAATGACATTCTTTACTAAAATATCTCCATGTGTTGCTGCTGCTGCAAGCATAAATGTTCCGGCTTCGATCTGATCCGGGATAACCGAATACTCTGTCTTATGCAGCTTCTCCACACCGACAATACGGATAACATCCGTTCCTGCACCACGGATATTTGCGCCCATACTGTTTAAAAAGTTTGCAACGTCTACCACATGAGGCTCTTTTTGCCGCATTTTCAATACGTCGTTTTTCCTTCTGCCATGGACTGCTGCCATCATAATATTGATCGTTGCTCCAACCGATACTTTATCCAGATAAATATGTGTACCCCAAGTTCTTTTTCTGCCTCGGCAATAACAAGTTCCATGTGCAATATCCATTTCTGCTCCCATTGCACGAAATCCCTTTGATATGCAGATCAATCGGTCTGCTTCCGATATCGCATCCGCCCGGAAGAGCCACTTCCGCCTTTTGTATTTTCCAAGAAGTGCACCGATCAAATAATAGGACGCACGGATTCTACGGATAAATTCATTGTCCACCTCACGTCTTTGATAAATGAACCGTTGATCTTTACGGTATGTGCATCAATACGGTCTACCATTGCACCGATCTCTGCAATCGCCTGCAATAATACATTAATATCTCTCACGTTCGGCAAATTTTCGCTTGTAACCGTTTCATCCGTCATGATCGCAGCTGCAAAATTGCCAGTGCCGCATTCTTTGCCCCGCCGATTTCAACTTCACCATTCAGCGGATTTCCGCCTTTGATTACATATTGTTCCATATCTCACCTCAATAAACGCCCTATTTCGTAATATAGTATTCGCTACCCTACTATCTATCCTATTCATCTAGTGTAAATTTGTGATACCATCCACAATCTGTTCAACGGTCTGTTCGATATCCAGCCCCGTCTCCGAAATCTCGGATATCCGCATATTTTTCATACAGCGGTCGTGCATACTGCGCTCCAGATACAGATCATATAACGTCTGTCCGTCTCTTTAAAACAACACCCCTGCCTTTGATATCTTCCAGACGCTTTTCCAGCTGGATATGCCACCTCAAGATATATAACTGTTCCGATTTCTCCTGCAGATGCTCCATGGCCTCTTTTCCGTAGACGACACTGCCTCCGGTTGCAATAATTGCATGATGTGCCTCAAGTGTCGCATTCACACGGTTTTCTACCTGAATGAAACCTTCCGGTTCCCTCTTCTGCAATGATCTCACGAAGCAGGCGCTTCTCCTGCTCCTGAATGACTAAATCTGCATCTATAAACTGATATCCCAGCACCTTAGCAAGGATAACGCCGACGGTGCTCTTACCCACCCCCGGCATTCCAATTAACACAATGTTATCTTTTTGCATTACTGCCTCAGTATTCTCTCTGCATTCTGTGTTTCTGTGGAAGTCTGTGTCTCTGTAGAGGCATTCGCCTTTTGTCCTTCTTGGTAGTAGTAAAATAATTCTTAAATGAAATCTTTGCAACATTCTTTTTTATTGACCTTCCAGACCGTCTTTTTTCTGCCATCAGCCCTCCAGCACTTCATTGTAGTGGTCACTTTTACGTTTGTCACTATAATATTCTGATCGGTATTTTTTTCTGTAGCGTCTTTGTCTGTTTCACTGTCCAGACGAACAATATATAATGCACTGTCTGTTTCAATCACATCGGAAGTTTCTCCTTCTTTTCAAATCATCCAATGCCTTTTTCACAGATGTATCATGTGGAATCATCGGATCATACGCACCGGTAGTGGTCTGCTGATCCTCATCCTTTGCAGCATCTTCGAGAGTTTTTCCATTCTTTACCGCATCTTCGATTTTGTTTGCGGTCTCCTTCATCTGCTTTTTCTCATCATCGGTATATTCTACGGTATTTCCGCTATCATCCTGATGGGAAGTTGTAGAAATAGTCATCATCGTATAACCGCGCTCATTTGCCTCTTCATCCGTCACATTGGTATCTGCTTCTGCCTCGATAGCTTTCTGCATTTTGCTGCGGATGGTGTAGAGCGTAAGCAGTTCCTCCACGGTATCTTCGTCTGCAGTCATCTCCTATGAGTGCCTCGGAAGAATTATCGCTGATAAACTGCTGTGCAGCTTTTTGATTGCTTTTTTCGTCTTTTTGTCACACTCACATCATAGTCTTTCATATGTGCCTGTAACGTATACATCTCATGAAGCCTGTTCCATAACGGAATCTTTCATTGTCTTCCATGGTTGTTCCGTTTCCATATAAATCCTTGCTCCAGAGCTCACTGCTCTTTCCCAGCCCCTCGCCCATCATGCTCTTATAATAATCTTCTACATTTGCCTGCTGATAACGGCATGTAAAGTTTGCCATGCCCATCGTGACGGTCTGATTTTTCATGCTTGCTGCCGTCGCACCTGTATTTATACCACATCCGGTAAAAGCTGCTGCGCAGATTGCACCAGCTAAAATAATCGCTGTAACTTTTTTGCTTTCATAGTTCCTCCCGGAGTTTTTTTCACCTATATACCAGAGTATTATAATTCTTTTTTCCCTACATCAGGCAAGCATTTTTACGGCTCCGCACACAAAAAAAACGTGCATTTGTTCCAATAATTGCCTGAGAACTTCCAGAATTTCCCTGTTCTTTTCCATTTTGAATTTGCTCCCAGACGGTAAGTGATACGGTCCCCTTCGGATCTGCCGCAAATCAAAGTGATGGAGCCAAACGCTTTTACCAGCTCCGGAATACGCTGTGCGTGAATCTTTGCTTTTTCGTACATTAGGATTTTTAACAGATCTTCTCTTTGAACAATTTCCTTAATATATACACTGTGGGCAACCGCTTTGAGTCTGGCAATTGTCAGCAGATTCTGCACGGACTTCGGAGGTTCGCCAAAACGGTCAATCAGTTCTTCGAGCATTTCCTCCGCTTCCTCATCCGTTTCAATTCCGGCGATCCGCTTATACATATCCAGTTTCTGCGACTCATTTGCAATATATGTGGACGGAATAAATGCATCCGTCCGGATATCAACGGAAGTCTCAAACTGTTCGGCCGGTGCTTCTCCCCGGGCTTCTTTCACCGCTTCGTGAAGCATCTTGCAGTACAGATCATATCCAACCGCCTCCATGTGACCGCTCTGTTCGGCTCCCAGCAGATTTCCGGCTCCCCGGATCTCCAGGTCCCGCATGGCAATCTTAAATCCGCTGCCCAGATCCGAATACTCCCGGATGGCAGCCAGTCGTTTTTCCGCCACCTCTTTGAGCATTTTGTTTCTGCGGTACATAAGAAACGCATACGCCGTACGATTGATCTGCCGACCCGCCCGCGCAGCTGATACAGCTGGGAAAGCCCCATATTATCCGCGTCATGAATGATCATTGTATTGACATTTGAGATATCCAGTCCCGTCTCTATGATTGTCGTTGATACCAGTACATCAATGTCTCCATTGATAAACCGGTACATGATATCCTCCAGCTGGTTTTCTCTCATCTGTCCATGAGCAAATGCCACATTTGCCTCCGGCACCAGCTCCTGAATGCGTGACGTCACTTCATCAATATCCCTTACTTTGTTATACACATAATATACCTGTCCGCCACGGGCAAGTTCCCGGTGATTGCCTCCCGGACCAGTTCCTCATTATATTCCATGACATACGTCTGAATAGGGACACGGTCCATCGGTGGTTCCTCTAAAACGCTCATATCCCGGATTCCGATCAGGCTCATGTGAAGTGTCCGCGGAATCGGTGTGGCAGTAAGTGTCAGCACATCCACATTGGTCTTTAACTGTTTGATTTTTTTCTTTGTGAGCCACACCAAACCGTTGTTCCTCGTCCACGACCAAGAAGCCCAAGATCTTTAAACTGCACATCTTTTGACAGAATCCGGTGTGTTCCCACAATAATATCCACCTGTCCTTTTTTCAGATCACTGATGGTCTTCTTCTGCTGCGCTGCCGTGCGGAAACGGCACAACAGATCCACATTCACCGGAAAATCCTTCATTCTCTGGGAAAACGTATTATAAATCTGCTGGGCAAGAATGGTTGTCGGCGCAAGGTATGCCACCTGTTTATTCTCCTGCACTGCTTTGAAAGCTGCACGGATCGCAATCTCCGTCTTTCCGTAACCGACATCCCCGCAGATCAGCCGGTCCATTAATCTTATGACTCTCTCTGCCACACCGTATCCTCGCCGAAGGCATATCCGTTTTGTTGCTCACGCTGTGCGTACAGCTTCACCAGATCTCCTGCAATCTGCTTTACCGCACCTCTGACCCTATTCTTTGTTCTTGTCCATTCCTGACCGCCAAGCTTGTTGAGCTTTGGTTTTCTGGCATCCTTTCCGGCATATTTTTGTATCATATCAAGCTGGGTAGCGAGGATATAGAGATTGGAGCCACCCTGATACTCTATCTTGATGTAGTCTTTTACCTTTTTGTCCACCTCTAGCTTTTCAATGCCGCGGTAAATACCTAGTCCGTGGTTTTCATGCACTACATAGTCCCCACCGACAAATCGGTAAAGCTCTGTATTTTTTCACCCTCATAGGTGCGGTGCCGCTTCTTTTTTTTCTTCTGCTGCGCCCCAAAAATATCTGACTCCGTAATCACGGCAAACTTTAGGATAGGATACTCAAAGCCTCTTCTCACCTTGCCGTAGCAGACCATAATCTGCCCCTCAAAAAGCTCATGGTCGTAGTTTTCAGTATAAAAGCATGTGATTCCCTGATCTGTGATATCCTCTGAAAGCCGCTTTGCCCTTGTCCTTGAACCTGATAAAAGAATGACTCTGTAGCCGTTTTTCTTATAGCGCTTTAAGTCCTTTATCAAAAGCTCAAAGCTGTTATTGTATGGGCTGACGCTCTGACAGTGAATACCATAGCTTCCCAGCTGGTGCAGTCCGTTTGCTTTATTATCGAGCGCACCGAGTGCGATACACGAATACTTCTCGAGCTTTGCCACAATCTCCTTCTCTGTAAAAAGACCGTTCATCTGCCCCGGAAGTATATATCCCATCGCAAGTCTCTGCTTCATGCTCTGAAAACTCAGTCTCTGTAAGCTTTCCCTGCTCTGTACATCTGGTCAGCTCATCGAAGAAAATAAGGCTGTCCGATGGATCAAAATAATCCAAAAGCCCGACTCTCTCGTCAAAAAAGTACGACAAAAAAGCATCCATGCCTGCATACATGGACAGCTCTCCCCACTCCTCGGTAAGCTCGTCTGCCATCACAGTCACTCTGTGGGCTTCCTCTGTCTTCATCTGCTTTCTAAGCTTGTCAGACACACGCTTTGCCTCTGCCTTAAGCTTGTCAATTCCCCGGCCTTTTCCTCATCGCTAAGTACAAGCTCTGCCGCCGGATATATGCTCACCCGGTCAATATTTTCAATGGATTTCTGGCTCTCGCAGTCAAAATATCTGATGGTGTCTATCTCGTCTCCCCACAGCTCGATTCGGATAGGATTCTCCTCCGTCAGCGGAAAAACATCAAGAATACCCCCCTGACAGAAAACTGTCCCATCGTCTGGACCTGATACTCTTTTTCATAACCCATTCTGATAAGAGCAGCCTGAATTTCCTTCAAATCCAAAAAGCTGTCCCTGCTCAAGTGTAAGCACGTTTTCCCATCTTTTCTACCGGCGCCATCGTATTCATCAGCGCATCAAAGGTGGTCACAATCGTCACTCTCTCCTGCTCACGGATAGCCTTCAAAGCCCTGATGCGCTCCGCTGTCAGGAGATTGCCCCTGATATCCGACTGGTAAAAAAGCACATCCTTTGATGGATAATACACCACCTCTTTGTCAAAAAAACTGTACTCATCGTACAGTTCCTTCGCTTCTGCTCTCCAAAGGTCACAATAAGCTTGTTTTTCCTGTGACCTCCAAAGGCATATATCATCTGTGATTTTTGCGCATCTATGCATCCCGTGACAGATATAAGTCGGACGATTTTTCTGCGTTTTTGTCATCTCCTCAAAGCCCGCAAAGGGAAAGGAGTGGCTCTGTAAATGCTTTCACTTTCAATTCTCCATTTCTGTCTGTTCAAAATCACCTTGTCGATTTCCAGCTAGTTATATATGTTCATAGCCTTATCCGTCTCGCCCTGCATCATAAGAACTGCTGCATCCATCGCATGACCGATAGCTTCCTCCACCTTTGCCCTGTCCTCAGAACTGAAACGCCCGAGCACATGGTCTGCCAGATCCCATCCCTGTGGCTTTTCCCCCACACCGACTTTGACGGCATAAAGCCCTGCGTGCCGGTCATTGCAATAATGCTCTTAATCCATTGTGGCCGCCGGCGCTGCCCTTTTTGCGGATGCGGATATTTCCCGGTGAAAAACTGATATCATCAAAGATGACAATCATTTCTCTTTCCGGGTCCAATTTATAAAAGTTCACCAGTTCCAGCAAACAGACTCACCACTTAAATTCATATAGGTCTGCGGTTTCACGAGTATGACCTTCATGACCGTCAATAACTCCCTTTCCAAGTAGAGCTTTGTGTTTTTTTTCATGTCACACTGATATGATATTTATCTGCTAAAGCATCAATGACCTCAAATCCCACATTATGCCTTGTATGGTCGTATTTCTTGTAGGATTTCCCTAAACCTGCAATTAACGTACATTTTATGTTTTCTCCTGTTAATTCAAAATAAAACAAATACTTCTGGATAATTTTCTCTCATCAAAATCAAATTTTTAATATTTGTCCAAAAGCTGCTTTACATGATCATTGACTCCTGTACATGTCAGTTCTGCATTTTCCGAAATGCAGGTTTTCCATCTGCCTTTAAGCTCATTTTTTAATAATGGTCAGGATTATCCGGCAGATAATATTCTCCTGCATTATCCGTGGTCAGTAAATCCAATGCCTGTCGCAAAGCTCATTTTGTATCAAAGATGTACATACCCGAATTCTTCTCATGGGATGCCATTTTATGCCTCATTTGCATCTTTATGCTCTACACTCTTAATAAATTCCCATTTTCATCGCGGATAATTCGTCCATATCCGGTCGGATCGTCTACCATTGCAGACAATACCGTTACGGTATTTCCTTTTCTCTGTGATAATCTTTTTAATCTCTTTAATGTATCTGCCGTGATCAGCGGAGTATGCCAAACAAGATCAGGGTTTCTCCCCAATCCGGTCAGAAAATCTCCTGCACATTTTACAGCATGACCGGTTCCAAGCTGTTCTGTCTGCAATGCATATTGAACATCCTGATGAGAAATCTCTGCCTCTACCACTTCATGTTTGTAACCGACTACCAGACAGATATCCTTAGCACCTTTTTGTTTTATCCGCGTCGATCACATAGTCTACGAGACATTGTCCGTCTATACGGTGTACCACGGTTTTTTGGAAGTTCTGATTTCATTCGGGTTCCAGGAATTTTTCCTGCTGCCAGCTTTATAATGGCTTTCAACTGTTCCATAATATCCTCCGCGTTTTAATTTGCTTTTCCCATTTATATTACAATACTTCATATTTTACTGTAAAAACGTTTTTGTATATTTTGTGGCGAAAATGTAACCTTTCCCATTTTTATTTCACTACTTTTTTAAATCACAGACAGGACAGTCCCGACTTCGAAACTGCCCTTTTGATAGGTTCATTTTATGAATACTTATCTATGTACAGAATTATTTAGAACACATATCTCTCGTTTTGCTCTACAACCACCTTCACACCATTGTCACCACAATAGTAAGTGTTTGCATTAATGTTCCTCTGCTCTCTACGATACAATTTTCTATATGTGTATTGTCTCCGATATAAACATCATTTAAGATGATCGAATTCTTGATCACACAATTTTTTCCGACAAAGACATTCTTAAACAATACAGAATTCTCTACCTTGCTGTTTAAGATACATCCACTCGATACCAGACTGTTTTTACAACGGAACCGGTATTATATTTTGCCGGCGGCAGATCATCGATCTTAGAATAAATCTTTGGTTCACTCCGGAACATATAGTTACGCACATCTTCTTTAAGAAATCCATATTGGTCTTGTAATAAGATTCTACAGTTGCGATGTTGTTCCAGTAACCGGTCATTTTATATCCATAGATACGTTTCAGATTTTTATAGCGGATCAGGATATCATTAACGAAATCCCAACGTGTTTTTCTGCACACTTTTCTAACATCTCGATCAATGTCTTCTGCGGATGACATAAATGCCGGTAGATACGGTGTTGGAGAACGTGCTACCATCGGTTTTTCTTCAAACTCTACGATCCTTGAATCCTCATTCATCCGAACGATTCCGAAACGGCTGACATCATCTTCTTCCGGTCCCATATCTCTGCATACTACCGTGATGTCGGCTTTTTTGCTGATGTGAAAATCTAAGACTTCATTGTAGTCCATCTTGTAGACACAGTCACCACTGGTAATGATGACATATGGCTCATGGCGTCTCTTTGAGAAAATCAATGTTTCGGAAATCGCATCTGCCGTTCCACGATACCACCAGCTGTTATCGGATGTAACCGTTGGTGTAAAGACATAGAGTCCTCCCTGCTTTCTTCCGAAATTCCACCATTTTGCTGAGCTTAAATGCTCATTCAGAGAACGTGAATTGTACTGGGTCAGTACTGCGACAGTCTGTATATGTGAGTTTGACATATTGCTCAGTGCAAAATCTATACAACGGAAACTTCCTCCGACCGGCATTGCCGCGATCGCTCTCTTATTTGAAAGCTCTCTCATCCGGTTATTGTTTCCGCCTGCTAAAATTAACCCTAATGCTTTCATTATCGTCACCTGCCTTAATGATGTATTCGCCTGCCTTCAACTCTCCTTCTGTGTAATCCTGTTCGTATGTAACACCGGAGATTGCTGTATTCTTACCTATCTTTACTCCGTCCGGTATCACAGAATCTTCTCCTATAGTGACCAGCCCAAATGAGTATATGCTCTCATTTAATTTGCTCGGTGCTTCTTCCTGTCCAAAACCAGTGTCACATTGTCGCCAATCTTGCAATTTCGGCAATGATGGATTTGTCTATCGTGACATTGGAGCCGATCTCCGTGTCACACATGATAATGGAATCACGACATTACTGCGCCTCTTCCAATCTTGACGTTGGCACCCTATAACAGAATGTCCACATGACCGTAAATTCACTGCCTTCCCCGATGATGCTTCTTTTCCACTACCATCCTTCTGCTAAATAAAGTGGTTCAATTGCATCATTCTTTGTGTAAATCTTCCAATACTCCTCGTACAGATTGAACTCCGGAATGAGGTCCGACAAGCTCCATATTGGCCTCCCAGTATGAGCCCAAGTGTACCTACGTCCTTCCAGTATCCGTTGAACTCGTATGCAAACATACGTCTGTCGTTTTCAAAGCAGTATGGTATGACATGCTTGCCAAAATCACAGTTTTTCCTGATCCTTTGTGCAAGATAAGTGCTTCCTTTAGCACCGGCCATGAGAATATGTAAATGCCCATTGATGCGAGATTGCTGCGCGGATGAACCGGCTTTTCCTCAAATGCATTGATGCGCTTGTCATCATCGGCTATGACGATACCAAATCGGCTGGCCTCCTCGATAGGCACCGGCATGGTTGCTATGGTCACATCTGCATTGTTTTCCTTGTGGAAATCAAGCATCACCTCATAGTCCATCTTGTAAATATGGTCTCCTGACAGTATCAACACATAGTCCGGGTTGTAACTGTCTATATACCTCATATTCTGGTAGATTGCATTGGCTGTACCTGTGTACCACTCGCTGTTGCCGCTCTTCTCATAAGGAGGCAGTATTGCCACTCCTCCGTTATTCCTGTCGAGATCCCACGGAATACCTATTCCGATGTGGCTGTTAAGCCTGAGCGGCTGATACTGTGTAAGTACACCCACTGTATCAATGCCTGAATTGATGCAGTTGCTAAGCGGAAAATCTATGATTCTGTACTTTCCACCAAACGAAACTGCCGGTTTTGCTACGTTCGCTGTCAGAACACCAAGTCTGCTGCCTTGACCGCCTGCTAAAAGCATGG
>VOFG01003370.1_pt1 | contig 39228 bp, 75 predicted proteins | sample 5384171 | NCBI WGS metagenome assembly VOFG01 (sample SAMN12384726, study PRJNA508395) | human gut metagenome | isolation source: healthy gut F | host: Homo sapiens
TGCAAATCTATTCATTTTTAATAAAATAATCTTGATTCTAAAAATTATAAATAGGGTATTTATAAATATCCGCGTTTTGAGCCACGGTCCCCATCAGTAGAATGACGGCCTGTGGATTCGGCATGGCCCTCTCATGTTAATAACCCTCTTATAATCCCTGTTCAGTCTTTTCGATCCAGTTCGTGGTATAAATCATTCCCCTGATTTCCCTTTCATATTTGAAGTATGTAAAATAAAACCTGTACCTGTCGTGCTGGTATCTCTTTAAAAGGCGGGTAACTCTTTTGCCACCTTTGTATGAACTCCTTTAAATACACCGAATGCCTTTTCCGGGGTAATGTCCCATTGGTCAGAGAGCAGATTTGTTTGAGTTCCTCCATAACCTGCTTCTTATCCCCGGGCTTGACCTTATTCACGATATTCCTTTTCAGATGAACGGTACACAACTGCAGATCCGCTTTTGGAAAAGTATCGGCCAGCGTGTTTTCAATACCGGATAACCCGTCACATACCAACAGGTCCACCACGGCTACACCTCTTTCTTTGAGACCTTCAAAAACATCCTTCCAATTGGTCGCGCTTTCCGTGGGAAAGTTTACCACGGTTAAAACTTCCCTTGCGCGGTCTTCTTTCACTCCCAAAACCGTGTAATAGGCTTCATTGCTCACGGACTCGTCCCGACGGGTGAGGACATACGTGGCATCGATATAAAGAATGGGGTAACGTTTCTCAAGTTTACGCCCCAGCCACGCGTTTACATCTTCACGGGCCGTGTTCAAGAGGCGACTTACCTGACTTTTACTGTAATGCTTCCCGTAAAACTGTTCGTAGATTTTCCCTACCTGTTCGGTGGTCAAACCACTACAATAAAGACTGCTCACCAGTTTTTGGGCTTCTTCCTCCTGGTCCTTGAGCACGCCTAAAGGCAACGGATAAAAATTGCTGTTACGACTACGCGGAACCCGAAGCTCAAACACTTTACGGTCATAGCATACCCGACGGTCACGATAACCGTTGCTAACGTCGTTATGTGCCGCGTTATGAACTGCACGTTCGCTATGCTTTAAACTTTCAAGACCTTGTTTGACAAGACCTTGGAATCCTTTGTTCTCCATTTGTTATTTCGAGATTATTTCCGTTATTTGCTCAGGTGTAAATTCCATAATAAGTTATTTTTGACTGTTCTATTACAAAAATAAATAAATTGAATTTACACACTTTTTGAAACACTATCCTTCGCGTGTTTAATACTTATGACGTGATGAAAGAACTTCTAGATTTAATTTTACCCCGTGATGTCCTCGCTTGTTTCGAGGTAGTGAAGGTATGCACTACCAGTGCTCGAATTGATATATACCTTGACGAGAAAAAATATACCCCCTGCCGAGTATAGCGGTCAAGGTGTTTTATCCAAGGGTTTCACGGTCCCGACTTCTATCCAGGATTTCCCGTTACGTGGTCGGGCAGTTTACCTTCACGTTCGTCGTCGTAAATGGCAACTTCCATCGGGAGATGTGGTTAGCAACAAGTTTTCCCTGGCAGCAGATGGCACGCGTTACTCGAGGGAGTTCGTGTCTTTTTAAAAGGTATACTTGGATAATTACCCGATCAGCGGCAAGAGCCTGGAGAAGTTCTATCACGTCAACGGGGACTTACTGGTACAGCAATACAAGAAACATTTAAGCGATTACTCGTCGTGGAAACCACGCTCCCACGCGGACAAGTGGTTGCTCTTCCCGGGGAACCTGGGCCCTCGCTTGAGTATCGACGAGAGCTCCCTTTCTCGTGGCGAGTTATACACGATCGTTACCAACAAGGACGGTCACGGCGGCAAGGGAACCCTCGTTGCCATCATCGAGGGAGTAAAGGCCGTGGAGGTATCCAGTATCTTGAGGAAGCTCCCCGTCAAGCCCGCCACCGGGTGCTGGAGATTACTCTTGACATGTCCAGCACCATGCACGCTATCGCCCGGGAATGCTTTCCCAACGCGAACAGGTTATCGATCGCTTTCACGTGCAGAAGCTTGCCTGTGACGCCTTGCAAGAGTTAAGGATCGAGCACCGCTGGGAGGCGATTAACGAGGAAACGAACGAGATGGAAAACGCCCGGCTGGAGGGAAGGAAGTACAGGGCGAGAAAATTCCGTAACGGGGAAACCAGGAAAGAGATACTGTTCCGTTCCAGGTTGTTATTGTTTAAAGACCCGGCGGCCTGGAACGTGAAACAAAGAAAGAGGGCTTCCGTGCTTTTCGAGTTGTATCCCGACATCCAAAAGGCGTTCGCCCTGGTACAGAGGTTGAGAAGAATCTATTCCTCGTGCAAGTCCGTGGCGGGTGCCAGGCTCAAACTCGCCTTGTGGTACAATCAAGTCAACGAGGCTGGCTTTCATTCTTTCAATTCCGTTGCCGCTTCCGTGTTCGCGCACTCGACCAGGATATTGAACTTTTTCAACAACAGGAGTACAAACGCTTCCGCCGAAGCATTCAACGCCAAGCTCAAAGACTTCAGGGCTCAATTCTGGGGCGTGCTTGACATTAAATTTTTTCTCTTTAGAGTCGCTAAGATTTTTGCATGAAAAGAATGAAATTCAAAACAAGATTGCTCCTTCCAATTCCCTGCACGTTATTACTTACATATTTACAGATATATTCCAATACCTCATCCGAGAAGTCAATACCATCTTTATGCGCCTTAAAACGAGCAATTTCCATACGAGTCTCAAAATCAGGAGCTTTTTATTTCGGCAGACAATCCCCAACGGAAACGGGAAAGTAAACGTTCTTCCAAACCACTCAATTCAGCCGGTGAACGATCAGATGTCAAAATCAATTGTTTTCCCGATTGATGCAAGTGATTAAATATATGGAAGAATGTATTTTGCGTGGCAGTCTTACCGGCCAACTCATGAATATCATCCAAAATCAACACGTCAATTAACTGATAGAAATGTAAGAAATCATTTATCTCATTTTTGCGTACGGCCTCCGTAAATTGAGTCTGGAAAACATTCGTGGTCACGTACAACACGACCTTGTTGGGATAATTTTGTTTTACCTCCATACCGATAGCTTGAGCCAAATGAGTTTTCCCCAATCCGGACCCACCATATATTAGCAAGGGATTAAAAGCCGTACCTCCCGGATTTTGTGCAATAGCCACGGCAGCAGACTTTGCCAAACGATTACAACTTCCCTCGATATAACTGTCCAACGTGTAGGAAGGATTCAATTGAGGGTCTATCTGCAAACGATTATTATTACGCTCAAAAGGATTTTTAGGGGCAACACGATCCGGTTTACCATTCACGTATACCGTGTTTGGTTCCACCTTTTTCATGTTATTGGAAGGCATCGTTACAGAAAGAGGGTCACGAGGATGGCTCTCTTCTACTACAACCGAATATTCAAGTTTTGCATTCGGACCAATAGCGGTACGAACAGCCTTTCTCAATATATCCACAAAATGCTCTTCCAAACATTCATAAACATATTGACTCGGCACTTGAATTGTCAACACATCATCTTTGAAACTCAATGCACGAATCGGTGCAAACCAAGTTTTAAACGTTCTTGGCAACACCTGCTCCTTGATTAAGTCTAGACATTCCGACCAAACACTTTTACAATCCCTTTTCATTTATCTATTATTTATATCCCTATCTTATTTCTAGGAAATGGAATGCTAAATTCGAAAAAAAATCTTGGAAAAAAAATGATACTTTCACTTGTTTTTTATCGATTCTTGCTTACGTTTTAGATATCAATATTTTAGAGATACATCAATGATAACCAATACTTTTAATCCAAAAATAATTCAATTACCAATCGTCTTTTTTACAACAAATTCTTAACATAAACGCAACTTTCTAATTGACCTACCCTAGGGATAAAGCTTTAGCACCTAAGGGGAAAAAAATGAACTACGCTATTTTTTTGATTCTTAAAATCTGATTTTTATGTTAACAAAATCCAGTCTCCAAAAGTATTATTTAGAACAATTCTAATTTTCAAATAAAGTCAATTTTAACAATATAAGCATCATTATAACGCTTTATAACATCGTCTAATTTCCTTTGGGCAGGTTTCAATTTTTGTAGCTATCAATGATGTAAAGATATTTATCCTTATACTTAACCTCCTTCAATCCAGGATTTTGCATATACAACTCAGAATTAATATCCAATCGTTCTAAAGACTCGAAAATCACCACGCCATATTCTTCAAGAGCATTTTTCCTGAAGAAAAATCAATCAGAGAAAGATTTATAAAGCGTTTCGGATTATACCTAAACTCAACTAATAAACGATTCAAATTTTCACTCACTTGATTCAAATTATAATAGAGATCATTATCATTTAAAAGAGCACCTATCGTTCCCTCTCCTCTATTTATTTTATTCATTATTGAATCGGTTGTAGCCAAAATATAATCCAAGCTCATTAACGTCTGGTGTAAACTTGCCTGTCGTAAAGAATCGCTTATCGCGGATACATTACCCAAAATAGTAGAAATCTCTTCGTTATTATTTCTCAAATTACCCGTGATGCTATTTACATCCTGCAAGATAGAACTGATTCTCGCAGACTCCCCTTGTATTAAGGTATCCAAATTTCCCGAGGCTCCCTCCAAATTACGTAATGTTCGATCAATACTTCCGAAACTATTACTTAAATTCTTTTTTGTTTCCTCATTAAACAACCCTTGAACAATTAACATCACGGAATCAATGATCCCAGCAAACGCTCGGCTTTCTGTTTCAATGGCAACATTTGCTGGCTCACCTGTTCCATAAGCCCACGCTCCACTTGGGACCGCAAGGTATCCCCACTTACCGCAGTCACGTGAGAATCTCCCGGCACTAGAGCAACAACTTTTGAACCCATTAAATCAGCACTCTGAATCATGGCCAACGTGTTTGATGGCAGCTCCAACCCTTTATCCACCGAGAACTTCACGAGTACCCGATCGAACCGTTCTCCCGTAAACTGAATCGAAATTACTTGTCCTACCTGATATCCCCGGTAAATAACGCCACTAGACACTTTCAACCCTTCTACACTATCATACACGCCGTAAAATGTACTTTTGGATTCAAACAAGGACGAACCTTTCAAGAAATTTATTCCCCAAATCAAGATAAAAACCGCAGCCAATGCGGTCAAGGCTAATTTCGCTTCTCTTCTTATTTTCATGAGTATTATTTTATTTCTTCATTTATTTTTTCCGTTCTAACTTTCTTGCCTCTGCCACGGTAATTTGTTTTCCCTTATAGACAGCAATAACAAAGCAATCCTTTACAGTTTTCCGAACTTCTTGTTGAAACTCTAACGCTTTCTCGTAACTCGAAGTTTTCTTCACGTAATACCGGTAACGGTCTGTTCCCTTTAGCTCCTCCACCTTATCTTTCAATTTCAGATATCGAAGATCTTTTATTTGTGTCTTGGAAGAGGCAACTTGTATAGCATAAAACAAATCATTCTTACCAGAAGTCGTAATATTCTTCTCTACTTCTTTCTTTTCTACCGTGGAAGTTTTTCTGGTTTTGCTTTTTGCCCCTGCGGAGTCTGTTTTGATATCACTTTTTGTTCATCCTGCCCACCGGTCAACACGACACTGTTACGTTCCACGTTATTCTTATAGGCCTGAAAAGCCGTAAATATAGCCCGGGCAATATTCGTTTGTCCCGATTCAGACGTTAAAATCTTTTGATCACTCGGATTCGAAATAAAACCGGTCTCAATCAGAACAGCCGGCATCCCCACGTCCATCAACACGATAAATCCCGCTTGCCTTACTTCCCGATCCGGCATACGAGTTCTCGCGATTAACTCCTTTTTGTATAGGTGCGGCAAATTCCATACTATTCTTCAAATGGCTATTCTTCAAAAAAATTAAACATGATATATGACTCTGCCTTTTTCGGATCAAAACCATCATATTTCACAGAATAATCCTCTTCGTAATGAATAGCCTCGTTCTCTTTCATGGCAACCTGAAAACTGGCCTCCGACTTATGCAACCCCAGCACGTATGTTTCCACGCCTCTTACGCTTGATTTAGAAAACTTGTTCACATGAATAGATATAAATAATTGCGCTTTGGCCTTATTCGCAATCCGTCCCCCGTTCTCTCAAATCCACGGCGACATCTTTTGATCTCGTGTACACAACCTTTCAAATCAGGATAGGCACTCTTCACCATTTTCCCCAATTTCAAAGCGATTGCCAACGTTATATCTTTTTCTCTCAGCTTTCCACTGATGGCCCCCGGATCTTTTCCTCCATGTCCGGCATCAATACAAATACAATTAATTTTACCCAAAGCCTCTTGTGCAATCAAAGAATTTGAACCTTCTAATAAAAAAGATTACCAACAAGAAACATATGAACCTGCACTGATTTATCATGTATTTAAAACTTTTTAAAAAGAATCATGAGCATTAACAACCATTATTTCTTACATTTGCAAAGCAAAAATGCAATATGCGTGATGCAATAATTAGTCACAAAAATAATTATAAAATTGCAAGTTAGATTATATACAGGGCTTTTTATTAAGAAATGTATCATTTTAACAATGATCGCCCTGCCCATAATACTCTCATCGAATGGCTTGGCGTCCGAGATTATTTTCGGACAAAATCTCTTTATCACAGCCATTGACACAACGGGACAACCCGGTGATAGCATTCGTATCGTTTATGATTCTGCAGGAATCCCGATTGATACTATTCGCAATGACTCGCTCAATCAAACCTCTATTTGATGACCTTGTTAAATACGAGCGCGGACGATTCGGTCAGATTTTCAATACAAGAGAAAAAAAGTATATCTATACGGAAATGGTTTCGTGAAATACCTTACGACAGAGTTAAGAGCCGATTACATCGAACTCGACATGGATAAAAACTTGCCATGGCAACCGGAGTACCCGATTCTGTCGGCAAATTAAAAGGTACAGCCTAAATTTAAAGATGGTGGTCAGGAATTTGAAAGTACTGAATTACATTATAATTTTGACACGAAAAAGGGTTACGTAACCGAGATTATCACCCAGGAAGGAGAAGGTTATATTCAAGGAAAAACGACCAAAAAAGATGAGTGACTCCGTCTATTGCGTGAAACACGGTATGTACACGACCTGCGACGAACACGACCATCCTCACTTTGGGCTAAACATGAGCAAGGCGAAAATGATCAAAGACAAAAAGATATTCGTCGGTTTCACCAATTTGGAATTGGAAGGAATTCCTTTACCGATCTTTATCCCTTTCGGCTTTTTCCGATCACGAAAAAAGCCACGTCGGGAATTATCATGCCCACTTACGGAGAGGAACGAATGAGAGGATTTAACTTGAGGGGGTGGGTACTATATTTATATCAATGACTATATTGATACGAACATCACCGGGGACATTTACACCAACGGTTCTTGGGGGTTACAATACGCAACCCAATACCGTAAAAGGTACAAATTTAACGGAAATCTGAACTTCACGATCAGTAAAAACTATGTCAGTGAAAAGGGTTGCCTGATTATCAGGAATCATCTGACTGGTCTGTACGCTGGACCCACACGCAAGATGGAAAAGCAAACCCGTACAGTTCATTCTCTGCTTCCGTGGATATGTCATCCGCCAATAACAACTACTATAATGCCAACACGGTGGACGGAATTGCCAACCAAAGAAAGCAATCCAGTATTTCGTGGAGTAAAAAATGGCCGGAAAGCCCGTTCAGTTTGAGTGGTTCATTCAATCATAGCCAGAATAGCCGGGATTCCTCTATTGCTATAACATTACCGAATTTGAGTCTCCGAATGACACAAATCTATCCTTTCCGTAAAAAAGGGAAAAGCGGTGAAATGAAATGGTATGATAATATTGGTGTATCTTATTCTGCCTGAATTAAGAAATAGTATCCAAACCAAAGAAGACAAGTTGTTCAAATCTTCTTTTTTGAAAGAGACTGGAGTAATGGATTTAAACACAATATCCCGATCAGTTTACAATTTAAGATTGCCAAGGACGTGACCTTCACTCCCTTCTTTAAATTACAACGGTTACTTGAACCTCAAAACCATTGAAAAAATATGGATCCCGGACACGAGTGCTAACGGTGGGCAATTTATCACACGGGATGTCCCCGGGTTGAATTACTCGCACGATTATTCAGCCAGTGGATCAATCGGGTATACCCCAACCATATATGGTATGTTCATGTTCAAACCGGGATGTAAAGTCGTCGCCATCCGGCACATGATACGTCCTTCCATATCGGCATCCTATACCCCCCGCTATCAAACCCTTAGGTAACTACAAAAGAGCTACTTCGATGGAGAAAAAGAGGTTGAATATGACATTCACGAAGGTTTAACCTATCGTCCGAACACTACCGGCGGCAAACAATCCGGGAGTATTAGTTTCAGTTTGGATAACAATGTCGAAATGAAAGTCCGAAATGACAAGGATACAACCGGAGACGAAGAATTCAAAAAAGTAAAACTTTTGGAAAGTTTCAGACTTTCAACATCTTATAATCCTTTCGCCGACAGTATGAACTTTTCAAATATCTCCATAAGCGCACGTACCAAAATATTGAATAACAAAGTAGATTTGAATTTCAGTGGTACCATTGACCCTTACGCAATAGATACAAATAATGTAAGATATAATAAATATCACGGAAAACTAGGGCGTTTAACCAATGCAACAATCTCTACCAATTTTAGTTTTTCCGCAGATAACGGACAAAATAAAAAAAAAAGGATGACCTAGTAGGAGGGTTTTACGATGATTACATGGATTTCGATGTTCCTTGGAATATAAGTATCAGTTACAATTTTACCTATTCAAGGCCCAGTCCTTATAGAAGTCCAACGATTAGTCAGATTGTTAACTTCTCGGGAGACCTCTCGTTAACCCCAAAATGGAAGATAAACGTTTCAATCGGGATATGACATTAAAACAAAGTAACTTCAACCAGCTTTGGTGTCACGAGAGACTTGCATTGTTGGGAAATGACATTCAACTGTATGCCGTTCGGACAGCACCAGTCTTACAACTTTGAAATTCACGTCCGATCCTCTTTATTGAGGGATTTGAAATTAACCAAACGAGATTCTTGGTATGATCGAAGACTTTAATCAAATAAATAAACGAAATAAAGCAGACAAATGTCTACTTTATTTCGTTTGTACCAAGTAAGATTTCTACCTTCGTTGTCTCACCGCCTCATACACCAGGATTGCGGCAGCAGCAGAAACATTCAGAGATTCTATTTTCCCATACTGGGGAATTTTAATTTGTTGATCAGCCAATACTAACAACTCTTCATCAATACCAGTATCCTCCGCTCCCATAATAATCATACATCCCTCTTTCATATCCACTTCGGTATAAAATTTATCCGCTTTCTCCGTGGCAGCAAATAAAGTTAACCCTCTTCGTTTCAATTCTTTTTATCGTCTTTTGAGATTCTTCTCCCGACAAACAGGCAAATGGTACAAAGCCCCCGGCAGATGTTTTAATCGCATCAGAAGATATTTTTGCAGAATTCTTATTCGGAATTAAAATGGCGCTCACCCCAGCACACTCTGCCGTACGGGCAATTCCACCCAGATTTCGGACATCAGTAATCCGATCCAAGATAAGTATTAATGGCATTTTCCTTCCGCCACCACAGTATCCACGACCGTATTTATGTCTTGGTAAGGAATTGGAGAAATCTCTGCTAAAACTCCTTGATGATTTTTCCCGGCAAACGGTTTAAACACCTCTTCGGGTACGTACTGGAACTGAATCTGACGTTCACGCACCAGCGAAAATAATTGTTGGAACAAATCCCCTTTATTCCCTGACGGAACATAACCTTGTCAATTTCCTTCTCATCCTGTATAGCCTCCATCACGGCCCGGATTCCGAAAATACACTCTTGTTTAAACTTTGCCATCTTATTCGTTATTATTAATTTCTAGCTTTCAATTCTTCCAAATGCCCGTTCTCCTCTTCCCATTCTTCCATACAGACTTCAAGCGTTTTTTTCATCTCGTCATAAGTTTTTAATAACTCATCATTAATCACCCCTTCTGCCATTTTTCCCTCTGCCTCCCCTATCTTTTGTTCCAAATCAGCAATTTCCACTTCTAACTTCTCGATCTTCACTTCTGACTTTTTGATCTCTTTATTCCATTGTTTCCGTTCCTCAAAAGCAATTTTATTTTTCAGAAACAATCTCCTCTTCCGCGACATCTTCCTGTTGCAATTTTCGAGGGTGCATCTGTTCATATTCCCGAAAAACATTCCAGTTTCTTAGCCTCTAGGAAATGCGCAACTCCTCCCAGGTATTCCTTTATTCCCTTGTTGGCGAATTCATACACCTTATCTGCCAATCCAAGCAGGAAATCCCTGTCATGGGAAACGACAATCACGGTACCTTCGAACTTCTTCAACGCATCTTTCAATATATCTTTCGTGCGCATATCCAGATGATTCGTCGGCTCATCCAAGATTAACACGTTATAAGGTTCTAATAACAAACGTACCATTGCCAAGCGAGTACGCTCTCCCCGGAAAGCACCTTCACCTTCTTGTCAACATCCTCACCGGAAAATAGAAAAGCCCCTAATATATCCCGGATTTTCTTCCGAATTTCACCTACTGCCACTTGATCTACCGTATCCAGAACACTCAACGAAGGATCAAGTAAATCAGCTTGATTTTGCGCAAAATACCCGATATTCACGTTATGCCCGATCTTCAGGTTTCCCTCATAGGGAATCTGATCCATAATCATCTTCACCAAAGTTGTTTTACCTTCTCCATTCCTTCCGACAAAAGCAACTTTCTCTCCCTCAGCACATCAAGATTTCACTTCATGCAGTACCACATGATCACCATACGCTTTTACTCAAATCCCGCCCACTCACGACAATATCCCCCGAACGTACTGCCGGCTGGAATCGCACATTGATTCGTGCAGAATCTTCCTGTTCAATCTCGATTCGTTCTATCTTTTCCAGTTGTTTGATCCGGGATTGTACCTGTACCGCTTTCGTCGCCTTATAACGGAAACGCTCGATAAAATCCTCCGTATCCTTAATCTGTTTTTGCTGGTTCTCGTAAGCACGTTGCTGTTGTTCGATACGTTCCTTACGTAATTCAGTAAAACGTGTATACGATACCTTATAATCATATATCTTTCCCAGTGAGATCTCTACCGTCCGGGTCGTAATATTATCCAAAAATGCACGGTCATGTGAAACAAGAACCACAGCCCCGGGATAACCTTGCAAGAATGACTCCAACCAAGATATAGACTCTATATCCAAATGATTTGTCGGCTCATCTAATAAAAAAACATCGGGACGAGCCAATAATATTTTAGCCAGCTCGATCCGCATACGCCATCCCCCACTAAATTCCTCGCACCGCCGTTCCAGATCTTCTTGCCGAAATCCCAATCCTTTTCAACACGACCTCAACTTCACCGTCCATATTATCCGCTCCTCGCATATGCAACATCTCGGTCTTCACGTTCAATTTATCAATCAGCGCCATGTAACTATCCGACTCGTAGTCTGTACGCTCGCCCAATTCCCGATGCAAATGCTCCAATTCTGCCTGTAAATCCAGCACGTCATTAAACGCTGTTTCCGCCTCTTTCCGTACGGTCTTACCTTCTGCATACACTTTCGTCTGTGGCAAATACCCAATTTTTAACCCGGAAGGAACAGATACACTCCCCCTCGGAAGGCTCCTGTATCCCGGCCAATATCTTCAATAATGTAGACTTTCCGGCCCCTATTACGCCCAGTCAGACCAATCCGATCTTCTTTTGTTCACCAGAAAAGAGATAGAGTCAAGCAACGCGTAATCTCCAAATAAAACACTTACATTATTAATTGAAATCATATATCATCATGCAAAATAAAACCTTCTATATTTTAACGAGTGCAAATATACGAAACTTATAGACACGGGCAAACGAGTTTACCCGTGCGTTACAAGTTCAAGTTCACCAATTACAGGTTGCAAATTCAAAATTTGCACATAAAAATAACCTGCAACCCGACGAAATCATATAAAAAATGACAAATATCTTGTTTTATCCATCAAATATTTTTATATTTGGGAAATTTAGAAAGAATACTAACTACATAAAAAGAATAAATATGCCCAAAGGAGTATTTAAACTACCAAACATTACCAATGAACCGATAAAAAGTTATGCTCCGGGATCTCCGGAAAGAAAAGAATTGAAGTCACAAATCAATCAATTGCGTTCTATCGTTGCCGATGTTCCAATGATCATTGACGGGAAAGAAGTTCGCTCGGGGAAACTGGTAGATATTCGTCCACCACATGATCATCATCATCTGCTCGGACATTATCACCAAGGGATGCCAGCCACGTGCAAATGGCAATTGATGCTGCATTAAAAGCTAAGCCGGCCTGGGAAAAAATGAGCTGGGAAAGTCGGGCTGCTATTTTCTTAAAAGCGGCTGATCTTTTTTAGCCGGACCTTATCGTCAACGGATGAATGCCGTGACCATGTTAGGACAATCCAAAAAATGCTTTCCAGGCAGAAATCGATTGTGTGGCAGAATTAGCTGACTTCTTCCGTTTCAACGTGAAAAATATGTACGAAATATACCATATGCAACCGAATTCCGCTCCGGGAATCTGGAATCGTACAGTATGGCGTCCTTTAGAAGGATTTGTTTTTGCCCTTACTCCATTCAACTTTACCTCTATCGCAGGTAACTTACCGGGAGCCCCAGCATTAATGGGTAATGTTTGCGTTTGGAAACCATCCAAGACTGCCGTTTACTCGGCACATCTGATTATGGAAATTCTAAAGAAGCCGGATTACCTGACGGTGTTATCAACTTGGTTTACTGTTCAGGCCCGACGGCTGCCGATGTTATTTTCTCTCATAAAGATTTTGCAGGTATACATTTCACCGGATCAACTCAAGTATTCAATGATATTTGGGCTACTATCGTGAAAAATATTGATAAATACAGAAGTTATCCGAGAATTGTTGGGGAAACCGGAGGCAAGGACTATATTTTCGCCGACCCGACAGCATGTCCTAAAGAAGTGGCAACAGCTATCGTACGCGGGGCATTCGAGTATCAAGGACAAAAATGTTCTGCCGCCTCACGCGCTTACATTCCAGCCAATATCTGGCCCTGAAGTAGAAAACTACGTGCAAGAGGATATGGCCAACATAAAAGTTGGTGGAGTTGAAGATTTCACGAACTTTGTAAACGCTGTTATTGACGAGGCCTCTTTCGTTAAATTGTCTAACGCAATTGATGCGGCAAACAAATCGGAAGATGCAGAAGTGATTATCGGCGGCCATTACGATATGAGTGCTGGATATTTTATCCAACCGACCATTATCCAAGCTTTTCAAACCGGATTACATTACCATGCGGGAAGAATTATTCGGTCCGATCTTAACCGTTTACGTTTATGATCCGGAAAAAGTAGATGAAACATTAGATATTCTGGACAAATCATCAGCTTATGCTCTTACCGGAGCTATTTTCTCTAAAAATCGTGCCAACATCGAGGAAATGACAGAACGTTTAACTCACACGGCCGGAAATTTCTACATTAACGATAAACCAACAGGAGCTGTTGTTGACCAACAACCTTTCGGTGGTGGTCGTGCATCCGGTACTAATGATAAAGCGGGAACGATCTTTAATTTATTACGTTGGGTTTCACCACAAGCCATTAAAGAAACGTTTGTTCCGGCAACGAACTATATGTATCCTAATTTCTTGGAAGAATAGAACTTTTAATTCTCCATACAAGCTGAACGTCATGTACGTTCAGCTTTTTTTTTTAGAAAAGCTGATACTTCCGGTTCACGGCATAAAAAGTTTCTCGCGATACATGATAAATTCGACAGACAGCCGACACGGACATTCCCTCTTCAAGCAAATGACTAATCTCTTCTCGGTTATCCAACAACACGTTTTGTTTCCCTTTTCCTGGCGGGCGTCCCCAAACGTACTCCCTCCGACTTCCGGTGAGCCAAAGCCTCTTTAGTTCCTCATCGAGATGAGATTATGCTCGATTTCCGCCACCAAGGCAAAAGCAAAAGCCAAGACTTTTACTATTAATACTATTATCAAAAGCATAACCGTCTTTTCGTACTATAAACCGTTATATTCATTTCAAGACAACGATGAAGTATTGACATTATGTCTAGCAAAGTCCGGCTTAATCGGGATAATTCAGTAACGATTAGGATGTCTCCCTTCTTCAAACTTTTCAACAATCGACCTAATTTCCGGTCATTCTCTTTCTTTTTGCCACTTACAACCTCCGTAACCCAACGGTTTATAGTCAAATTTTTCGTGCAGCAAATCTTTTCAATCTCTTCTTTTTTTGATTCTCAAGATGTTGTTTTCCTGTGCTCACTCTTCAAATATGCTATTGTCATAATTCTTCCGCATTATAAAATAAATTAAAACAAAGACATTAATAATCATTTTATGAAATAATCAGAAACACAAATATAAATAAACAATTACACAGGTGTCAAGTAAAACGTTCATTAAACTTGACACTGCTTTTTGCACGAATGATAAGATTTATTTATATACCTTTTCTTTCAAAATAGTGTAAAAGGTCTTGTTAGTAATATTTAAAAAATTCATCATGTTTCTCCTAAAATTTGGTATATTTGTCAGTAAAATGAACGTTTAGTCTGACAAATAGTTTTAAACAAGGCGTTAAATCATATGAAAATCGAATTCACATTCAGGATGTAGAATTATATAACAAATTGATTATGAACAAAAGAGAACTCACTAAAAAAGTAGCAGAAAAAGTGGACACACCCAAGCAACTTCTGCATTAATCATTAACACATTTATCAGTTGTATACTGGAATCTCTTGAAGCAGGTGAAAAGTTACGATTCAAGACTTTGGAACTTTAGCTGTAAAGCAACAAAAAACAAGAGAAAGGTTCAATTTGATCACCAAAAAGTGGAAAAATATTCCTCTTACGATTACATCAAGTTTATAACTAGTAAATCGTTAAAGAACAAACAAAAAGCAAGAAGTTTAGCAACAAAAAATAGAGATACATAATGTATCTCTATTCTTTTTTGATAACTTTATATCATTAAATGATTACAATGTGTTCTTGATCCGTTAATTTCTCACAATAGTGACATTTCAACACGATAGGCGAACTCCCCGACAACATCAAATTTCGTACGAACATTCTGGTTGTTGGTAATACATTTCGGGTTCACACATTTAGCAATTCCCTCCACTCGTTCCGGCACCATAACCGCTTTTTTCTCCGCAACTTCGAAATCTTTTATAATATTGATTTTTTGCCGTCAGGAGCAACCAAAGCCAACTTGTTTATCTCATCATCTTTTAAGAATTTATCCCAAATCTTGATAATTCCCTTTTTACCTAATTTACTACTAATTAGGTTATAACCAAAAAGTGACTGTATTCTCCAAATTCTGGATTCCCAACACGTTAATCACGTCAAATAATTTCTCTGCAGGAATATGATCTATTACCGTTCCGTTCTCCACGGCACTAACCTGTAATTCTTTCTTTGCTGCCATATCTCTTTATCCTTTAATTACCATTTTAAATCTAATGCTTTGAAAATAATTGCTTGACGAGTGTATACCCCGTTCAAGGCTTGCTGGAAGTAATATGCTTTCTTGTTATCGTCCACATCTTCGCTGATCTCATTCACACGAGGTAGCGGGTGAAGAATCCTCATGTTATCCTTTTGTTCCCTGCTAGCATGGAATTTTTCAAGATATAAACATTCTTCACTTTCTCGTACTCTAATGGATCTGCAAAACGTTCACGTTGTACACGTGTCATATAAAGAATATCCGCATCATTGATCACATCATCCAGCTCAGTATGCTCGTAATAAAGGGATATGCAAGTCATCCAAGAACAACTTGTAAGGCTTTCGGCATCTCCAATTCTTTCGGAGAAATAAAGTGGAACGTCGGGTTAAAATGGCTCATCGCCTGTAATAAAGAATGAACTGTTCTTCCGTATTTCAAATCCCCGACCATGAAAATATTCAAATTTTCAAGGGTTCCCTGCGTTTTATAGATAGAATACAAATCCAACATGGTTTGAGTCGGGTGTTGATTGGCACCGTCACCCGCATTAATTACCGGCACATCAGCCACCTCACTGGCAAAACGAGCCGCCCCCTCCAAAGGATGACGCATCACAATCAAGTCGCAGTAGTTATCCACCATCTTGGTCGTATCTTTCAATGATTCCCCTTTTGTCGTACTAGAGGATGAAGCATCGGAAAATCCGACAATACGACCTCCCATTCTACTAATAGCTGTTTCGAAACTCAACTCGCGTACGAGTAGATGGCTCGAAAAACAGGGAAGCAACCACCTTACCCTCTAATAAATTACGATTGGGGTTTTTCTCAAATTCAGAAGCTATTTTCAATACTTCCAAAATGTCCTCTTTCGAGTAGTCGGTAATGGATACTAAGCTACGTTTATTCATAATTCTATATATTAAAAGTGTTTATGTTCGTTCATACTCTCCCATATAAAAAAAACCAACAATGTCAACTAACGACAATGTTGGTTTTCTGTATCTTGTTAAAACAACGATTATGTCTCTGCCTAAACTGCAGGCATAAAAACAATCTTCGCCGAATATTTTGATGTTCTATCTTCATATCGGAATACAAAATTATGCATAATTTCCATCCGAACAAAACGATTTTCCAATTTATTTTCCAAAATAGTTCGCACAAAACAAGAATTCCTGCAAACGAACCTGTTACAAGAAAAAAAAATTCACCCCAAAAATCCCATGTATAAACTACAACCGGGAAGCAATCTGATCTACGATATCTTTAGCAACCTCCACCTTTGTCTTCAACTCATAGACAGTCTTATTCCCCGCTTTATCCAGAATTGTCACCTTGTTCGTATCTACACTAAAAGCCCGCACCTTTATCATTCAAACTATTCAAGACGATCATATCCAAATTCTTTCGCTGCATCTTAGAAAGAGCATTCACCTCTTCATCATTCGTTTCCAAGGCAAACCCAACTAATAATTGTGACGCAGTTTTTATTCTTCCTAATTCAGCAGCAATATCTTTTTGTCGGTAACAATTCCAGCAACAGATCATCCTTACCCCGTTTAATTTTGTGATCAGCTTTTTCCTTCGGGGTAAAATCAGCCACAGCAGCACTCAAAACCGCAACATCACTGTTAACAAACTCTTTTGATGTTACTTCGTACATCTGAGCTGCAGACTCCACATCTACCCGACGAATCGCCGGATGACACGTTTTCAAGTTTACAGGACCACACACAAGCACTACTTCTGCTCCCCGTCCAGCAAGTTCCTCCGCAATAGCCAAGCCCATTTTCCCGGAAGAATAATTCCCGATAAAACGTACAGGATCTATTTTTCATAAGTAGGTTCTGCTGTTACCACCACTTTTTTACCTTTGAAATCTCCTGTCGAGCAAAATAATCAGCAATAAAAAACTATCCTTTCCGGTTCCTCCATTCGTCCTTTCCCAATCAAGCCACTAGCCAGCTCCCCACTTTCCGGTTCGATAATAATATTACCAAAAGATTGCAACACCTTCAAATTTCGTTGCGTTGCCGGATGTTTATACATATCCAAATCCATTGCCGGAGCCACCATCACCGGACACTTGGCAGACAAATATGTCGTCAGCAAAAGATTATCTGCTATACCTCCTGCCATCTTTCCAATCGTATTCGCGGAGGCCGGAGCTATCAGATACAAATCAGCCCACAATCCCAGATCGACATGTGAGTTCCAATCTCCATTTTCCGGATTATAAAAATCAACCATAATCGGACTCTTGGAAAGAGTTGCCATCGTCAAGGGGGTAATAAATTCCTTTGCCAAAGGGGTCATAACCACTTTCACGCTCGCCCCTTCTTTCACAAGCAGACGAGTTAATGTTGCGGCCTTGTATGCGGCAATACTGCCTGTCACTCCCAATATAATATGTTTTCCTTTTAACATCACTTATTTATAACGTTATAAATTCACGCTCCTCGAACTCAAATATCAAGGAAAGATGAACTTGCTTGGCAAATTTAAAACAAAAAACCTGAAAGTATAGCACTCTCAGGTATATTCTTTTCCTTAAAGACAGGGGCTATTCCTCGTCTGCGTTATTTGCATCACCTTTCTCTTTCGAGGAAACACGGAAATAAATGTCCCCGTCCTCAAATTCCTGGGTAGCAATCAACACGGGTTTCGGCAAACGCTCGTAATACTTTGGAAATCTCGATCTGTTCCCGATTTTTCAAATATCTCTTCCAAATTATCCGCATAAGAGGCAAACTCTTGAAGTTTCCTACTTAACTCCTCTTTCATTTCAACCGAAATCTGATTAGCCCTTTTACCGATCACGGCTACTGCCTCGTAGATGTTATCCGCTTTACTGGCCAATGATGCCGGATTCCGGGTAATAGTATTATTCGGCGCTTTAACTTTCTTAAAATCTACCATGGTTAATTTGAATATTATTTGTTTTATCTGGTTATTCTTCTTCATCAACATCATACGGTTTCAAGAACTCGTTGATGATTTCATATTTTCGAGCCATTTCCTTGGCATAACGACTTTCCGGGTATTCATCAAGGAAATAATAATACTCCTCTTTAGCCGCATTATAACGTTCGTATTGTTTATCTTCAACACTATTTACAGCCATCTCGTACTTGGAATTGAACAACATATACATGATTTCTTCCCGATATTTAGATCCCGGGTAATCCTTTAAACAATTCTCAAGACTCACCACAGCCGATTTATATTTTTCTCTCAAATAGTAATTTCTTGCGCTCAAGTAATCCTTGTAAGATAACTTGTCCCGCATCTCGTCCATGTATTCATTAATTTGCTCTTTGCGAGAAGAATTCGGGTAACGACTCAAATAAAGTTGAAAACTTTCCATCGCCTTCTCGGTTACCGTTTGATCCAATCGTGCTTTCGGAGAAGCCAAGAAATTACAATACCCGATCATGTACAAACATTCTTCCACGTAAGAACTTTCCGGATAAATCGAAACGAATTGTTTGAATAATTCCGCTGCAACTTCATAATCTTTCTGGTTATAACTACAGAAAGCCCGGTAATAAGCTACACTCTGAGCCTTGGATGTTCCCTTGAAAAACCATCCGAATCCCATCAAACAAATTGGAAGCTTTCGTGTAATCTCCATTATTATAATACTCTACCGCTTTCTTATACATGGCCTGAGAATCACCACTTTTCAAGAGTTTCTGATACTCACTACATGAACTCATCAAAATTATTACGAGCAGAAATCCTATAAAATTCTTCATCATAAAGTGCCTTTTTGCATCACGCAAAGATAAATTATAAATATCAATCCACAAAATAATTTACAACTTATGATTGACTATTTTGATCAAAAAGATAAAAACTAAAAACAACTGACTTGGCAAGAGTTTATAACCTGCAATTTGTAACCTATAAACTGTAACTTTTTCCACCAGGACAAAAAAGCAACTAAGTATTTAAACGTATTTCCACTCCCGAAACCGCAACTTTTCAAAAGAACTTATTTGGAATACATTTTTTTTAGTTACCTTTGTTTCCACATTGTAAATAATAAGATTAAGAATTTCAAAATATTTATCGAAGTGGACATTTTTGAAAAGAGTAAGACAACAGAAGGGAAACATTGGTCAATATGCCAAACAAGCTCATGGCTATTTCTCTTTCCCGAAATTAGAGGGGCGAAATTGGTCCCCGCATGAAATTCCGCGGTAAGGAAGTTTTTAAACTGGAGTTTAAATAATTATATCGGTCTTGCAAACGACCCGGAAGTACGTAAAGCTGACGCCGAGGCTGCTGCAAAATACGGTATGGCTTACCCGATGGGGGCACGTATGATGAGTGGGCAAACTTCTCGTCACGAGTACTTGGAATCTCAACTGGCAGAATTTGTGGGGAAACCGGACGCTTTCTTATTAAACTTCGGCTACCAGGGAATGGTTTCCATTATTGATGCCATGACCAGCCGTCATGATTGTATCGTGTACGATGCTGAAGACCATGCTTGTATCATGGACGGTCTTCGTTTGTCTCCGGCAAAAGATATGTGTACCCGCATACTGACCTGGAAAGCTTGCGTAAACAACTGGAAAGAGCAACCCAATGGGTGGAAAACACCGGTGGTGGTATTCTAGTTATTACGGAAGGTCTGTTCGGGATGGCTGGTGACCTCGGAAAATTAGACGAAATTGTTGCCATAAAAAGGACTTTAACTTCCGCTTGCTCGTGGATGATGCACACGGATTCGGAACCATGGGACCTCATGGAGCCGGAACAGGTGACCATTTCGGTGTAATGGACGGTATTGACCTTTACTTTGCAACTTTGCGAAAGCAATGGCCGGAATCGGAGCATTTATCGCTTGTGACGAAGATATTTGCATGTATTTGAGATATAATATGCGTTCTCAGACTCTTCGCAAAATCACTCCCCGATGCCTATGGTTGAAGGTGCGATCAAACGCTTGGAGCTATTGAGAACCAAACCGGAATTGCGTGAGAAATTATGGACTATTGTTCGTGCTTTACAAGCCGGATTAAAAGCTGACGGTTGAATATTGGAAGAACCAATTCTCCTGTAACTCCCGTTTACCTATCTGGTAGTGTGGCAGAAGGAACACAAGTTGCCATGGATTTAGAGAGAACTATAACTTGTTCTGTTCTATCGTGGTTTATCCCGTTATCCGAAAGGCCAATTATTACTCCGCTTGATCCCGACGGCTATGCACACCTTAGAAGACGTGGAGTACACGGTAAAAGCATTCAAGAATGTTGCCCAAAAGTTAGCTAACGGAGAATACAATAAAGACGTGGTTGTTGATGCAAACGCTCTTTAATTTACTAAGAAACTCATAAAAAAATACCTATCAGCCCCGAAAATCACATTTTGAACCTTCGGGGCTGGTTATTAAAGAAATGCTTCACCATTCCCTGTATCACACTCTTCTTGTTTCAGTACAACCCGAAGACCTAAAGCATTCTTTTTTTAATTCTCATCTTCTGTACTTGATACCCCTCCTTGAAGAACCAAAGCCACCGACGTCTCTTCAAACAGAACTCGAATGTTCCTCCATCTATTGTAGTACACTCTGGAAAATTTTTCCCTTTTCGTTTACGATAAATCACAACTCCCGATAAAGGTTCTCCATTCTCATCCTCGACACAACCTTCAACTCGAAACCAACTTGGGGTACCAAAATATTATCCCCTTTAGCGAAAGTTGTCATCATTCCTGCTATGAATGAATGTTTCGTACTATTAAAATAACCATTTACCCCCCACCTCATCCAGGCAAAAATCCCCTGACCTCAACACAACCATTAGGTTGGACGCTCCCCCTTGGAACCCAGACTTCTTTGCTTTCATACCCGATAAACGAGACCCGTAACGGTAACACACCAGATACTCCCAAAGAGAAATACCCGTCTTGATTACTACACGTTCCCATTGTCATTCCCTTTTCCACGATATGTGCATTCGCCAATGGATTCCCACACTATCCACCACTCTTCCTCGTACAAGAATCTCTCCCACACCTAAACAGACCGTATCCTGTTCAACAGCCACTTCCTCCCCATAGTATATGCCGCAGTAGGAACTCCCATCAAGCCTATCGATATTCCATCAACGAAACAACCTTTCCTGCCAAACGCCTGTGTTCCAAAGCCTGTGTCAGATAACGAACTTCTGCCTCACACTTGGGACAAGTTCCCAAACAATCGCCTTTATACTGGCACTCTGAAACAAACATACTGATATCATTCGCCCGGGCAACTTGCTTGCGAATCTCTTTCAGTATTTTACCCTTGCATCATAACACTAATTCATCTTATACGTGAAAAGATCAAAATACTTTATCCCCATCATCTCCAATTGCCCAACTTTTCCCCGGTCTTTATCGGTATTATAACCGGGAATAAGAGGTACACGCACAAGCATATCCTCCCTCGGCCTCGTTCCACCAACAAACGAAGATTGCAAACAACGGCCTCGTTATCTCTACCCGTATATTGCTTATAAATATCCGGGTTCATATCTTGATATCAATAATAAAACGATCGACAACCGGGAGTAATCGCTCAACATACTCCTGCCCCACGTTCAAAGATGTCTCCACTGTCAGCAACCATTCTTTCCCCACAAAGTTCCGGAATTTCCCAATAAATTCACTCTGCAAACACGGTTCCCCTCCCCCGAAAGTCACCCCACCTCCGGTAGCCAAAAAATAAAGCTCGTCCACCTTAACCTCCTCGTACAATGTCCTGCAATCATATCGTTTCCAGTACCTCCCATTGTTCAACGATTGTGGATTCAAGCAATACCTACAATGCAACGGACAACCATGAAACGCCACCAACGTAGAAACCCCTTGCCCGTCTGTTTGTAAGCGATGACGAGCTATTCCTATAACTTTTGGAGAAACTTCCACGCACCTCATCTTCAAGGTTATATTTTCACATCCACGTACCCGCTAAACATCAATTCCCGGTCTCCCCTTTCCTGCAAAGTTTTTTGCCAAGCATCCCATCGTTCTCTCCACCTTCCCCTCAAACAACGTCCTTCCTTGATAAGTAACCTTACCGGCTTATCCATATCCACCATCTTATCATTCAGATAAACTCTTAATTTCGGATAATCACTCTTCACGATTTTCACTTCATTCCCGGCAAGTTCTGCCACCACGGTCATTCCGGACGAGCATCTGCCGGATTTACTCCCCAACCAGTACATGGACGGACGAACCACCTCTTCCTGACGCCAGACAATCTCTTTCGGCAAAGCATTTCTTTTATATTTAGCCATCCACGCGATCGCTACCGTATCTGCCGATCCATCCAATGACCCTTGCCTTTCACAATATGCGTTTTCGTATATACCCTTCCGGCTCCACTTGCTGTAAAGAATCCAACACCTTTCGCTACCGCCAACTTATTCGGTCGTATGCCCCGTCATTTTCTCCCATCCAGATCATAAAAGGAACGTGACGCAAATTCACCTGCGAAGCTTCTCCCGGATGCCCGGCCATCATCGAGGCTGCCGCCCAGCGATCGGCCATACGGGGGCCATTCTCCCACACCATCTCCACCGGCAGAATACCCCAACAGATATACCTTATCGGATTCACACCCATCTCCACGATAGCCGTTTGAATCAACGCCTCGAAGAACTCGTCAATCGGTTTAAACCACATGTTCCAATCATCCCAAAGGCGCCCTCGGGGCTACATAAACTCCTTCCGCCGGCTCGTACAAACGAATCTGATTCTGCCATTGCTGGGTGTTTAATGCCTCCGGAGCATTACCCCCCTCCATGCATGGATATGTACAGGCTACGCCCATCCGCCGGTTTTTCACCAAATACCCGGTAATCAAACTTCATCTGTAACCCTCCCGGTTAAATTTTTCAATCCCCAAGAACGATGATATTTCTCTTTAATCTCTTTTCCCATGCCTCAACCAGTACAATCCCGGCATCACGGGCCCCTGTTGCAGTCAATTTTTCTCAGCAAACCCCTGTCCCGCCACACTTTCCAACTTATTCTTTTTCCAAATAGTTTTTCAACTTTCCCCGTTTTGAGCAAAGGCTCTACCAGCAATTAATGTCACTAAAAAATAAAGCCAACCCGAATTTTATCATTTTCATACAATAACGCTTATATACATTTTTTCTATTGCAAGTTTACCATTAATTTCAAAAAAAACAAAAACAGCAACATCCATGTAACACCATGCTAGCTAAGAACAAACACGACTATCGCAAAACCCGGTATTTCAACAAATGCGTCCCGTCACTCCCTGCAAACAAGTAAAAACCTGCATTTCCCTTATCCCCGAAAGTGATCGAAAACGGGGAATTTCCACGTATAGGAAAACCTTTGGAAACATCTTTCATATCCAACAAGAAAAGACGTTCCCCTTTACCATCCATAACTCCAATTCTCGAATCCCGAGCCGAGAAACGATAAACATACGGAAAACTCAGCTCGGCATTTTCCCAGCATTTCTCCAACAGCAATTTTACCTTGAACATCATACACCAAATCATATGTTTTTCAACGGGAATAAATAAACTCATCCTGCCCGTCACCATTAATATCTTCCACGTTGAGTATTCCACCACCGACCATTTTCTCTCCCTTGACCTCGCTCGACACGGCCCCGGAAATCAACCAATACGATCTCCCCGTTAACATCCGAGAAAGCGATCTTCATCTGACCGTTCTGCCTCGTCAGGTACAAAGGCGTATTACCGGATAAATTCAACAGGGTAGACACCTTCACCCGTTCTTTCCCTTTACGATCCAAGATATACAAACGATACCGGTCTGCATACACGAGATAATCCTTTCCATCCACCCGGAAATGATAGATTTTAGATACAATATCATTGTCACTCTTTGGCACATCCCAACCTTTCACGAAATTACCCGACACCTCGTACAAATACACGTGATGATCAGCCCCAGGAGCAAACACCGGTAATTCTTGTTATTCTCGTAATCAGCCACCGAGATTCCCCGTTCGCAAGGAGACTTAAACGCCAGTGGAAATCGAGGTAAATAATTACCATTCCGGTCAATCAAATAAAGATGAGCTGGGTGTAGAAAATAAATATTGCAACTTCCCGTTCTTAAACATATCCACTTGATAAACCTCGCTATTGATCTTCCCTCGATCGGCAATTTCCACAAGATACGTCCCACGTCATTAATCAAGTAAATCGTGTTTCCCTCGTCCTGCACGAAAAGTTCACGTTCTCCCGTGTTATGATTCACCACGATTGCCGGTTTCATACTCATTCTGGCATCCAATCGTGTCTGCCACATGATCTGAGCCTGTTTCTGTTCCACCTCTTCCGTGCTTAAAAACAACGTGTGATACAACATATCACCTTCACACACCCATTGTAACCCGAGAGAAGAAAATACCTCCATTCCCTCTTTATTTCCTTTCTAACAACTCACGCAAAGTCCCTTTAGTCACCTGTTCGTAATAAGGTAACATCGAAACCATCTCGGACAAATACATCCAGTTAAACTTCGAGGACAATTTCGTTCTCAACTTCTGGTACCATTCCTGATCTCTCACGCTCAAACGACGCATGTAATCACTCGCAAACGCCTGAAGACCTCTTTCAGAAGAAGAACAAACACCACGTAATTATCCTCCACCAACACATAATTCGTTGCTATTCCTCCCAATACGTATCCCCACATCACTCCGGCAAAATCGGGAACAGGCATCTTGAAGTAACTCACTTTTTATCTTTATCCAAGGCAAATGAACGATATAACGAAATTTTCAGAAGTCCCGGACTTCGAGGCATATGATTTCAACATCTTTTCCAGTAATCTCTAGCTAGGCTCCCGGCTTTCACGTGAACCACCACAATCCCTTCCTCCTGTTTCCGGCTTGCGTCATAAGAAAGCGTCCCTTTTTCCCCATTCACCTTTCAACAAAGCCTGCCACTCTTCATCCAATTTATCCCCGAAAAGACGGCAAACTCCTGTTTTCTTTTTCCGAACATTCTCGATCTGTCCCGCCCCATAACGATAAGTCTCAAGAGATGCCAGATAATTCTTCACGTCACTCAGAGCCAGAATGCTAACACTTTTCACGTCGGCAGGCATAACGGCATCCAGTTTGGAATCCTGAGGAAGTTGTCCCTTAAACGCAACAGGGGGAAAGCGGCTTTCAACCCGTCATAATGCACAAAACCGTTAAAACTGACGCCACTCGGTTTTATTTCACCATCTAACGCTCCCCCACTTGAACCACTTGGCAATATTCGTCTGTTTAGCAATAAAATCCTTCTGCAATAACAAAGGAAGTAGATCGGAAAAACAAGTCGTGTTCAAGAACACGTTCAGACCGGCCCCCGCGGAGAAATAACGATTCACGTTTTTAAAACGGGGCGCCCCGTCTTTCTCATCTTCATTGGGATTACTCAACTGGTTCACGGCATCCTCCACGTATAGCTCGGAATTAGAAACCAGCACCATTCCACCGACAACAGCGTAACACACCTCATCCTTTCCCCGACTTGCCAAGTATATCTTCTGGTTATTATATTTTCGCTCTTTCACCTGCACCCCGGCAAACATTTTCTGCAAAAAAGCATGTACATCCCCCCTGGAAAACAGGCCACCCGATTTAACACGTACAGAAACCGAATCGATTGTTTTCCCTCCACCCGAATCGCCATCACGTAGGAAGAAGTATCTACCTGAGACGCCTGTTTCAACGTATCTACGACCCGAGATAACATACTTTTCCGAAATGCCTTAATTTCCCGGTCAAAAGCAATAGCAATTTTCGATGACAAATTTGCGTTCGCATTCACATTAATCACTACAGCAGAATTATAGGGAATAAAGGATTCCTTCGGGACATCAACCTCCGTTCCCGCTCGTTCACCCACCATAGCGCAAATCCGATTCCTCCGAGAAGGACAATCCCAAAAACGATTAATGCAATTTTCTTCACCACGTTCTAATTTTAGATTTTAAATTTTAGATTGAAGATTAGAGATCATTCGATTAAAAGAAACGCTCGCCTCGTACGGCTGGAATCTAAAATCTAGAATCATCAATTCTAAAATTGATAAGCTTTTTTTCATTGGAACAAATTTAGTAAAATCAAGCCTTTTTCCTACTTTTGTAGAAAAGGAAAATCACATGAAAAAAGATGTACACACTCCCAGAGCTGGAAAACATGCTGACTTGTCGGGGGAGAAGAAGAAAATCGGCTTTACTCGGAATCGAAAAGAATAAAAACGAAAACCATCGGCAACAACGTCTATCTCCGGGGATTAATTGAAATTTCAAACATTTGCATCAAAGATTGTTATTACTGCGGTATCCGAAAATCCAACACGGAAACTGCACGATACACACTTTCGGACAACGAGATCATTGAGGCCGCAGACTTTGCCTACACACATCATTTCGGTTCCATCGTGTTACAGGGTGGAGAACGTTCCGATAAAGAATTCGTGAATCGAATCACCCGTTTGTTGCGAGAAATCAAAAAAAACAGTAACAACGAGTTAGGTATCACACTTTCTCTGGGAGAACAAACGGAAGATACTTACAAACGCTGGAAAGATGCCGGGGCACATCGCTATTTGCTACGCATCGAATCATCCAATCCCGAACTATACACCAAGATTCACCCGAACAACCTTCATTCCATTCTCACGCTACCCGGTTGAGGTGCTTGGAAAGCCTGCAACTCTGCGGGTACCAAACGGGTACCGGTGTGATGATCGGACTACCGTTTCAAACCATCACCGATCTGGCAAACGACTTGCTGTTCCTGCAATCCATGGACATTCGATATGGTAGGCATGGGGCCTTACCTGGAACACCATGCGACCCCCCTGTACGAGTACCGTCACCTACTCCTTTCCCTTCAGAAAGATTACGCTTATCCATTCACATGGTCGCGCCCTCCGGCTTCTCATGCCGGACATTAACATTGCTGCCACCACGGCTCTCCAAGCTATTGAACCCTACCGGGAGAGAAAAGCACTGGAAATCGGGGCTAACGTGGTGATGCCAAACATCACTCCCACAACGAACCGTACCCTTTACAAACTTTACGAGAACAAACCGGGTACCCACGAAGGTGCCGCAGAATCCATGCGCAAACTGGAAGAAAGCATCTTAAAAGCGGTTGTAAAGTAGCCTACGGGCTCTGGGGGGATTCCCGACATTTTCAATCAAGAACGGAAAATTAAATTCAACAATCCGAACCGGTAATCAATGAATCACCAGATTTTTAAAAGGAGCGAAAGCGGCTAAAATAACCAGCGCCCCCAAAATCGTGATGACTAACCCGGAAACCCGGTTAATCGTGATTAACACGCGTAACCGGAACTTCTTACGAAAGATATTTACCAAAGTCGAGAGCGTGTACCACCACACGCCACCGCCTAACAACACCCCGATCACCACCAACAACTCCCCCAGCATGGAAGAAGATTCCCGAAAACGGACATTCCGGCAAAACAGCCATAAAAACGACCACCGTGATCGGATTGGAAACCGTCAAGAAAAACAATGAAAGATAATCCCCCAGCAACCCGGTCTTACTCACCCGACCTTGACGTCGTTGACGAATCTGGCGAATCGGGTTATCAAAATAGATTTTTAACCCGATACACAGAAGAAAAAATCCCACCGATAATTTGTAATAATAGCTCATGAGTCTGCACGGTATTTATCACGTACCCCAACCCGAATGCCGCCACCGAAGCATAAAAGAAATCCGCAGAAGCAGCACCCATTGCCGGCAATGAAACCTGATAGCGCACCCTTATGCAAGGTTTTCTGGATAATTAATACACCCATCGGACCTAATGGAATTGACACCATTAAACCAACCAACATTCCCTTGAAAAGATACAAAATATCGTACATGCTATTCTATCGGAAATTTACAGTTCCACACTATCCGAGGAAAATCGACTCAATATCGTGTCATCATTTATCTCTTTTGACAACGACTCGATCGTCTTCATCGGCACGTCAAAAAAATATCTAAAATAAGTAAACCATCCAAACACATACTAAACTTCGGATCGATATTAAAACCGATAATCTTGGCATTCAACGAAATATATTTCTTCAACAAAACCGGTAACTTATCACTCGACGGCTCAATATCCCCGATCATCTTGTCCAGCACGGATATATCCTTTTGAGCGGCATCCAGCATCACCTGAACCCCAGGCTCTTCCGAATGAACCTGATACTTGGAACGCGGGATCACGTATTTCGCCAGTTCATGACTATAATGATTCTCCTGAATAAAACGCATGATCAACTCTTTTCGATACTTCCGTGTACTTTCCCACTGATTGTCACCGGACCGATCAGATAACGATACCCGGGTTTTTCAATAAGAAATAAAGAATACCTTTCCACAACATGAACAAGGGGAAGCGGTTTACGCTGGTACCCCTCCGTGATAAAAGAACGTCCCAGCTCGATCGACTCGTACAACACGGGTAACATCTCTTTCCGCATCTTAAACAACGAATTGATATAAAATCCCTTCATCCCGTAACGGTCAATAATCTCCTTTCCTTTCCCCACGCGATAAGCCCCGACAATTTTTTCCTTCTTCTCGGTCCCAAATAAACAGGTGATAGTAATAAAGATCATATTCATCCAGGTCAATACTACGATTCGTACCTTCACCCACCGCACGGAAAGTAACTTCCCGCAAACGACCGATCTCGTTCAACACGTTCGGAATCTTCACGGAAGGAGAACAATATATATCGTAATTTTTCATGTTAAACAACAAGTAATCTTCAGCGATACCCTCGATTTCTTTCTTCAATACTGCACTCTCGGTCTCTGCCGCAATCGGTTCTGCTTTAGGCATTGCTTTCTGTGATTTAATAAAAAACTTCTTCACTTCTAACGCAGATCCCAATAAATAAGTTTTCGCCCGCAAAAATTTGCCATACTGGGCTATATCGTGGAAAGTATTCTGAGTCTCCACACTGATCGGGTTCCCGATCCTTAACTTCACCACCCGTTTTTCTTGTTCAACAACTCGGAAGGCAACTTAATCGTTTTCAATACCGGGTGAATCATTCCCCAGTAAATAAAACAACAAACTGTTAGACCCTTTAAAATAAATCGGGATGACCGGCACTTTCGCCATTTCACCAACTTCAACACCGAAGAATCCCACTCCTTATCTTCCACATGATTCGAATCAGCTTGGTAAGAAGAAACCTCTCCGGCAGGGAATATTCCCAAGGGTTTCCCGTCAACGACATGACGTATTGCCTCTTTAATTACACTCGCATATTCGAATCTTTCTTGCTCTCCTCCGGGTCCAGCCCCAATATATAATCCTGTAACGGAACTATTTTCTTCAAAGGAAATTAGACATGATCTTGTAATCGGACGCAACTTGCACAGCAAACGCACCAGGACGATACCATCCAAGTCCCCGAACGGGTGATTGGAAACCGTGATAAAGTACCGTTTTGGGGAATTTTTCCAAATCCTCCTTACTCACCTCGATAGTCACCCCCAAAGCCTCGATCAAACTATCACAAAAGGACTTCCGGATCGTCATCATTCACCTTCACGTTCAACTTATCCAGTTTATGCAACCGCAAGATATACATCACCAACTTGGATACCAAGCTTTCCCGAAACGGTTCAACCCATGAGAGCCAAGCAAAAATCATTCGTATCAATTAATTTCATCTATATCCTTATTAAATGTTCTATCCCTAGAACACCACAATATCTTTCACAACATGATCCCCGACCCGGTCATTCAAGGCTTTTATTAGTCCCTCTTTCACCATCAGAATCTCGTTCTTTACCACAGAAGAAGTGAAACTCACGAACACTTTCCCCTCTGAAATCCGTAAACTTTTTCGTCCGGGAAGCAATCATTCCCCCACGACATCCGGCCAAACCTGACACACCTCCTCTCTTTGAACTGACGGGATAACCCCATCTGCTCCAAGTAAAGATTTACCAGTTCATCCATTGTCAATGTCTTACCCTGCTTCAAAATATTCCTATTTTATTATGATTCTACAGTTAAATTCATTCTACAAAAATACGATTTTCTGAACAACCCGAACTATTTTAGATTTTAAATTTCTAGATCCCTCCAAATTTAGTGATTTATGATTTACGATTAATGATTCTTTCTCACCTACTAGCACGCTTTAATCATGGAATCATAATAAATTACAAATTCATCACTTCTCCTCCTTCGACATGAAATATCTTGTATTCCATGGCATGTTGCTTCAAAATTTCGTCTATATGTTCACGATTGGTATCCGTAACAAAAACCTGACCAAAGTCCGTACTTGAAACAATTCGAATGATCTGGCTTACCGATCAGCATCCAGCTTATCAAAATATCATCCAACAGTAGCAACGGCTTCACCCCTTCTGCTTCACCAAGTAAGCAAACTGTGCCAACTTCAACGCTGTCAGGAAACTTTTTTTCTGCCCTGAGACCCCAGCTTTTTCACGGGGTACCCTTCTAGGCTCAAGTTCAAATCATCCCGATGCACACCCACTGTCGTATAAGTCAATATCCGGTCCCGCTCGAAACTACCACGCAATGAAGTCCAAGAAATCATCATTCTTTATAGTCGTCGAATACTCCAGCATAACCTTTTCCCTCCCCAAGGAAACCCGATCATAATACACCTGAAACATACCCTCCAACTCCGGACACAAAAACCCTACGCCGTTCAAGAATGACACGTCCGCTGTCCGCAAGTTGTTCGTCCCACACGGACAACATATCCGCATCAATGGATCGACCTGCATATTCCTTCAAAAAACTGTTTCGCTGCATCAACACCCGGTTATAGCGGATCAACAACTGCAGGTACTCCTTATCACATTGACTGATCACCCCGTCAATAAAACGCCTTCTCTCCTCACTGGCACCATCAATCAACACCACATCCGCGGGTGAAATAATAACTAACGGCAACAACCCGATGTGATCGCAAAGTCGGGTATAAGCCTTTTTATTCTTTTTAAAAATCTTCTTCTGCCCCCGCTTCACCCCGCAGTACACGTCAATCTCCTCCTCCCCGTGCATGTATTGCCCTTCAATCACGAAAAAAAAAAGCCTCCCCATGACGAATATTCTGCGCATCAGGCAAGTTGAAATAGCTTTTACACATCGACAACTGATACACGGCATCCAGAATATTAGTCTTCCCCACACCGTTATTCCCGATAAAACAATTAAACCGGGGAGAACACGTGACACTCGCCTCGGCGATATTCTTATAGTTGACAATATTCAAGTTCTTTAAAATCATTCACTTCAACTGTTAGTGGTTACAAGCAACAAGTTCCAACGCAAACGTGAAACAGATGACCAAAAGTAAGGAAAAGAAGGATATAATCCACCGGACAGATAATTTTTGCATAAAATTTCGTGGAGCCCCTTTTGGTATAAAAAAAAAATTAATTTTGCACGTTGACAAGCGATACGTCTAGGAATAAGAAAAGTAAATAACAAAAAACATATAACCATGTCAAAAGAAACAGAAACGTGCGGATGGCTTTGAACAAATTGAAGAAGCCACGATTTCGACCGAACAATTTATCGAGAAAAATCAAAAGTTATTGGTAAGAGGTGTACTCGTTATTATCATCGTGGTAGGTGCAATCTTGGGATATTACAGATTCTACAAAGCCCCGATGGAACAAGAAGCATTGAAACAAATGTTCGTTGCCGAGAATCTTTTTGAAAAAGATTCTTTCAACATGGCTCTTAACGGCGATGGGAACGCCCCCGGTTTCTTGGAGATCATTGACAAATACAGTTCTACTCCTAGCGGAAACTTAGCTAACTATTACGCGGAATCTGCTATTTGCACTTGGGTGACAACCAAAACGCCATTAAACACTTGGAAAAATTCTCTTCTGACGATGTGATTTTTTCCAGTATGGTAACGGCAAACTTGGGTGACGCTTACATGCAATTGGGCGATTTCAAAAAAGCGTCTAGCTATTATCAAAAAGCAACTACCGGAACGACCAATATGGCAACCACCCCGATTATCATGATGAAAGCCGGACTTGCTTTCGAAAAAGCCAACGACATAAAAGTGCGTTGAACATGTACGAAAGATTGGAGAAAGAATTCCCCGCTTCATACGAAGCCGTGACATCGAAAATACATCACTCGTGCCAAATTGAACATGAAATAAGAAATTTTCTGAATTACTGATATAAAGCTATCCTATGAAGGATAGCTTTTTTACGCCCTACACGGTCGTGTCCATTTTTATTTCCCGAAACCGATGAAGACCCCCATATTACGGTGACAAACCTTTATATATTCTGGTAAGTTGCACCGGTGTCTCGTTAATATATCAATCAAACATCAGTAAAACACAACAAAGAATCAACTGTAAAGCGTGTCGATAAGAGTTAACCTTTCGTTGACCTATCGTTAACGGGTTTTTACCCCAAAACTATTGGAACTATAGCGAAAAAGTACTGAGCATCATTGGAACATTTCCGACAAACTTTCAGGTAAAAAATAACCCCGCCTCAACGATACGGGGTCACCATTATATAGTCTTGATTACTTCTCGAACAACTTTCCGAAATCCTCCATAGATATCTCTTGCTCTTCCAATTTCACGCCCTCCTTAATAACACTGAAAATCTTGTTTTCCAATGCTCGGTCGTAAAGACTGGCACGTTGTTTCTCATTCTCAAGCAAACGAACGGCAAAACCATCCAATTGCTCGTCAGATAAACCGTACAATCCGTATTGTTGTAATTGAGCGGCGGCAACCTCACGCCCAACAGCCTTCATATCCTCGTCCTCAACTTTTATGTTATTTTCCTTGATCATATCCCCTTGATCAACTGCCACTTGAATTCATCCCGATAAGAATCGAAATCTTTATCAACAGCCTCTTGGGTTAATTCTTTATTGGTAGCCAACATCCAGCGTTTCAAGAATGTCTCAGGAAGAACCACATCCTCGTTTTTCTTCAACATCTTGTCACGAGCGTCTACCGTCAAACGGTACTCGCTATGAGCTTTGAACTGTTTAGCCAAGTCTTCTTTCACGCGGGCACGGAACTCCTCAACGCTCTTCACGTTACCTTCCCGTAAACTTTATCAAATAAAGCCTGATTTCACTTCTGCCTCAACGTAACGTTTGATCTCGCTGATGATAAAACAGAAATCAGAAGTAATATGCTCGGCTTCTTCCTTGCTTACTTGTAACAAAGCGGCATAATCCGTTTTATTCGGATAAGCTTTTGACGGATTGAAAATCACTTCGTTTCCAGCCTGCTTACCGGTAAAAACTTTCACCTGCTCTTCATCCTTCATGTGTTCAACAGATAAAGAAGCATCCTCAACATGAATTCCGCCTTCTTTTGGTTTTCCATCTTCTCCCAACTCGATCAACTCCCCTTCACGTACTCTGATCCCTCAATCGTGTCAACCGGAGTCAATTCGCCATTACTCTTGCAGATGCTTTCAATCTGTTTGTCTATCATTTCATCATCCACCTTGATGATGTAATAAGGAACTTTCTCTCTTTTGCTTAACTTCACGTTCATCGCGGGAGACAAAGCAATATCATAAACGAACTCGAAACTTTCCTCATCCAAATTCAACTCCTTCTGTTCTGTCTCGCTCGGAAGTGGTTCACCCAAGATATTCAAATCGTTCTCTTGGATATAATTAGACAAACTCTCTCCGATCAACTTGTTGATCTCCTCAATCAAAACGGCTTTACCGTACATTTTCTTGATAATACCGAAAGGAGTTTTCCCTTTCCGGAAACCATCAATCACCGCTTTCTTCTGGTAATCTTTCAACGCGTCGCTCACGCGAGTTGCGTAATCATCCTTATCCAATTGAATCTTAATGGTTGCATTAAGATCGTCGATTTGGTTCTTTGTTACATTCATACTTCTCTATGATAATACAATAATTGATAAAACAAACAAAAAGGCCACCTCATTGTAAGGCGGCCATCTCTTCAAGTGCGGGCGAAGGGACTCGAACCCCCACGCCTTGCGGCACTAGATCCTAAGTCTAGTGCGTCTACCAGTTTCGCCACGCCCGCTTGCTATTTTGACGGTGCAAATATATTGCTTTTTTTCGCGAAAAGCAAAACGATTTGACCGTTTTTTTATTTTTTCCTGCGTAATTCAAAGTTTTTTCCCAGATAAACCCTTCTAACTTCCGGATCATTAGCCAAATCCTCCGCAGAGCCGGATTGTAAAATCCTCCCATCATACAACAAATAAGCCCGATCAGTGATACATAATGTCTCCTGCACGTTGTGATCCGTGATCAGAATCCCGATATTTTTCTCTTTCAACTTGATCACGATACTCTGAATATCCTCCACGGCAATCGGGTCCACACCGGCAAAAGGTTCGTCCAACAGGATAAATTTCGGGGCAATCGACAACCCGCGCAATCTCCGTACGCCGACGCTCACCTCCCGATAATTGAATTCCCTTGCTCTTGCGAATATGCTGTAAACCGAACTCATCCAACATCTCCTCCAAGCGGTGACGCTGGTAATCCTTCGGTAAATTACTCATCTCCAAAACAGGCCTTAATATTATCCTCCACGCTCAACTGCCGGAACACGGAAGCTTCCTGGGCAAGATACCCCACTCCAAGCTGGGCACGACGATACACGGGTTCTGTCGTGATCTCCGTGTCATCCAAGAAAATACGTCCCCCGTTCGGTTTAATCAATCCCACTATCATATAAAATGACGTGGTTTTCCTGCCCCATTCGGTCCCTAATAACCCGACGATCTCCCTTGTTCCACGTTCACGGAAACTCCTTTTACCACCGTACGGCTCTTGTATTTTTTACTAAGTCCTCAGCTCTTAATTTCATATCTTACTATTTTACCGCGCTAAGATAGTCTTTTACAATTGAAAATTGAAAATTGAAAATTGAAAAATATCAGAAATTTAGATGTAACGAGAAATTGATAGCGAAATTATCCACATCCTGCCCCGAACGATCCCCCCGATGCGTCAACCGCCAGATGGCATCTACCCGAATAAAACGGAAAATATTCTCAATACCGACTCCGACTTCTATATAAGGCTTTGACACGGAAGACATCCCTTCCGGGAATCGGAAAATAGCATCCGTGTTGGACAGACTACCGTTATTCTTATCCGACAACGTACCCCACAAAGCCTTCACGGTTGCCACCTCTCGCCATTTCAGTCGTTTCATCAACGGAATTTTACTCAAGAAAATCCTTTAAAATGATGTTCCCAGAACACGGCTCCCCATAGATCGGACGCAAACTCGTAGAAATTCATACAAGAGAAAGCGTAAGGATCATAAAAAATAGGTGGCATTCCCCTCATGTAACTTCAACAACGGATAAGGAACCTTGTTAAATATCTTTCCCCGGATAACATAATATCACTGTACCCTAACGGGGCAATATTGAAATCATGTTTCACGGACAATTCCAGACGGTAATACTCGTAATCCCCGTTCAATATATTCCTTCAATCCGGCAACCACGTCAATTCCCACGATCGGGAAATCCGACCCCATGGAAACTTTATCAAAGGTCTGCCGCACGACAATCGTTCCTAGACAAACGTGTTCCCAAACGCAACTGGGTTGTGTGAATCTGATCCACGATCTCTCCGTTCGGGCGAACAAAATCGACATATTTCGTGGGGAAACATCTGACGGTATTCCAAAGTAAAGGAATTAGAAAATCCTTGCCACCACTCTTTCTCATAACGTACGTCAAATGAATTAATCACCGTCAGCTTATCATTGTTACCCCTAGAAAATATTGAACTCAATATATTACCCGTGGTAAAAGCATTTTCGCTGGCTCCCAACTGTAACACATCATGCCGACCACTAATCGTTCAACTTCGACGTCAGTTGATTATTAAAAAATATATTCAACGGTTCCGCCTCCTTTAAACTCCCGTCTTTCGTACTGTACGCCCCATACCCGGTAAGCCGCACGTGTTTTGCTAAAATCACTCGTGGTCTTCACCCCCAGTTGAAAACGACACCCCTCCAGCTTGTTAAAACTGACTAATTTATAATAAGGCCCGAAACCGATATATTTCGTGTTATAATACCCCAGTAGGGCTGTTTGGATAATATCGTATATATTTTTATATAGCGGGACATTCTTAATCGAGTCCACCATATTATATATATTCTGCTCTTTTTCACTTAACTCGTAAGGACGCACAGATTGCCAGTAATTTTCGTCATTTTGAAGCACATCCTTATTAATGATCACATCATTATCCAACTTCTGTATCTCGGTAGGAATATCCTCATTTACGCGCACATTAGAGTAGTCAATCTGACGGTGCCCCATAAACGAGATTAACTTGGACGAATCCTTCATCTGCACGGTAAAATCGGCCAATATTCTTGTCCTGTTTTAAAAACCAAGTGGAATCGTTTATCAACTCGTTCGTGTTCTCGATAGCCAAATCCCGGATCCAGTTCACGTTCAACCCTTTCGCCATTCTCAACCGGGCAGATACCAACGCCCATGTCGTCGAGTCAATATTTACCTCCCCGTCAAATACCGGGGTTGACTTTCCTTTAGGGTGAAAACGGATCTTGTATATCTTTCGCCCCTCCTTCTGAACACTATCCACCAGAAAATACTTGTAATACATCAACCCGTGTTCGCTCAACGGGCTGGCGAAATTCACCTCGAATATATTAATGTAATTATCATACAAGTTGACATTCACATGCAGATGCCCCGTGAACTGGGCCAGACTGTAATCCTCCTCGATACCCGAAATCCGACTCGCTTTCACGATCTCTCTTGACAATTTAGGAGAACGACGATAGTAATAATCCGCCGAAGCCTCGGAGATCATCACGGGTAAATAGGCCTTTCCGTGATGGCCGAAGTGTCCATGTACTGGAAAATAAATCCGAAATTTTTCTGTAACTTCTTATTTTTAAACTCCGGTTTCATGTTCGCAATATCCAGTTCCATCTTCGTATAAGTGGTATAACTGTACGATTCCTTCTCGGCCGGGTTATTTTTTTCTTATTCTTTGAAATATTCCGCAAGATCGCGTGAGCCGGATTCTCTCCGGGTTTTACCTTCACCTCGTCCAAATGAGTCACGATCGGTACCAGTTTAAAATCGATCGTGTTAAAAGCTCCTTTCTTGATAGCTACGGTCTGGCGTTCATAAGAGACAAAAGATGCCATGATCTCGCTGACCTCCTCCCCGAGTCTCAATATCATAATTCCCATCGAAATCAGTCGTGACCCCAATCGTGGTACCCACAAACACGATACTCACCAATGGCATCGGTTCCCCCGTTTCTGCATCCACTACTTTCCCTCTAACCTTCGTTGTCTGCGCCTCTGCAACAGACACCCACGCCAATAACAACAAGACAAAACACAACTTCAAATATTTCATTACAAAAAAATTTACGATTTCAGATTCACGATTTCAGATCAGGAACAACCACTCAAGATGAAGATAATACCCCATCATAAATCATCAATCACAAATCATACAATTAAACCACTCCTTCACGCAATATGTCGTGTATGTGTACCATTCCTTTGTAATGACGATCTTTATCAACAACAACCAGTTGAGTGATACTATTCTGTTCCATCATCCGGTAGGCATTATATGCCAATTCGTCCTCTGATATAGTCTTGGGGGATTTTTGACATGATATCCTTTGCCATCAACCCGTCTACATCATCGTATTTTCCATCATCCGCCGCAAGTCACCATCCGTGATAATTCCTTCCAAACGTTCCTCCCCATCCACAATAGCCACCGCTCCCAAACGTCCTTTCGACATGGCCAAGATCACGGGGCGAATTCCCGCTTCTCTCGTAATGCAAGGCCGATTCGTGCTATCGTAAACATCCGACACCCGCGTGTATAAACGCTTTCCTAAACTTCCGCCCGGATGGAATCTCGCAAAATCCCTGCTTGAGAAACTGCGACACTCTACCAAACACATTGCTAACGCATCTCCCAGCACTAACTGTGCCGTAGTTGAATTTGTCGGAGCTAAATTTAAAGGACAAGCCTCTTTTTCCACTTTCGCTTTTAGCACATAAAGCGAATTTTTAGCCAGAAAAGAGTCCGTATTTGACACCATTGCCACGATATTATTATTTCCGTTATTCCGTATCAACGGGATCAAAACTTTATTTCCGGAGTGTTCCCACTCTTAGAAACACAAATTACCACATCCTCTTCCCGAATCATTCCCAAATCACCATGAATAGCATCTGCGGCGTGCATAAACACAGCCGGAGTTCCGGTGGAATTCATCGTTGCCACGATTTTTGTCGCGATAATTGCACTTTTTCCAATACCAGTAATAATCACCCGCCCCTTATTTTTTTCATAAATTAATCTAACGACCGCCTCAAAATCATCATCTATATAGTTTATCAAATTTTGAATAGCTACTGTCTCATCTTGAATCACTTTGCGCGCAACCGATTTTATATCTACCATGACTATCTAATTATAAATATTCATTCAAAAAGTCGTCCTTATAGC
>VOFG01002681.1_pt1 | contig 39195 bp, 60 predicted proteins | sample 5384171 | NCBI WGS metagenome assembly VOFG01 (sample SAMN12384726, study PRJNA508395) | human gut metagenome | isolation source: healthy gut F | host: Homo sapiens
GATGAATTTATGGCTATGTACGAGCAGTATGAGGTGTTTGATGCACTGGAGGATGAGTTTTTGGAAAAAGAGGAGGAATATACAGCGTTGGTTGCCAGTTATGTAGATGAACATTTGGACTTATTTGCAAAAATAATAAAGTAACGGTTGCAGTATTTTTTAAGTTTCTGCCTCAGGTAATACTAGTATAGGAGTACCGGTTGAAAATAATGGTGCCGGTGAACCTTATGAGAATGCTACGATAGTGGAGCTGTTGCCTGCCGGTCAGGGAACAATGTATTATGATAAGAATACTTTGTTGCTTGGTGTTACTTTCTATGGAGAAAAATCCCCATATAAGCATGATCTCGCGTTGATATATGGTGACGATAATCACAGCGCAGGCGATGCCGGTAAAGATGAAGAAGGGATTATGAAGCTATATCTTCGTCATGTAAATAATGAGGAGAAACCGACAGAGCGATTCAGCATGTATAGAGCTTTTGATTTGAGCCAGTTCCTTGCAGCTTTTGGTGAAACTCCTACCAAGATTAGGATTTATGCCAATGAAACGGATAAGAACGGATCTTATAGTTTGGAAGATGCGAAGAAAGAACTTCAATATGAAGAAATAGATTACAAAAGTATTTTTGAAAAAAAATAATAGTTGAACTATAAAGAATTATTTCATATAGCAATGCAGATGATTTCCTCTCCGGCACGTGCCTGGGAGGAAATTCGTTTGGAAGAGGATAGACGAAAGGTGTTTACAGCTTTTGTCTATCCTATGATTGGTTTATGCGGGCTGTCCGTATTCATTGGTTCGTTATTGACGAATGGGTGGGGAGGTCCGCAAAGTTTCCAGATAGCTATGACCAATTGTTGCGCCGTAGCTGTAGCCCTGTTCGGTGGCTATTTTCTGGCAGCTTATGCCATCAATGAAATGGGAACAAGAATGTTTGGTATGCATAGTAATATGCCGTTGACACAACAGTTTGCAGGATATGCATTGGTTGTGCCTTTCCTGCTTCAGATAGTAACCGGACTGTTACCTGATTTTAGAATTATTGCTTGGTTGCTGCAGTTCTACACATCGTCTATGTGGTATGGGAGGGAGTTCCTGTACTGATGGGAGTAGAAGAAAAACAACGATTAAAATACACCCTTTTGTCGTCTGTATTGTTAATACTATGTCCGGCGGTGATACAGATCGTGTTTAATAGACTGACGGCTATACTTAATTAATGAGTAAAGATGAAACAACCTCCTGTAAATATAAAGAATAAACGGGCTACGTTTGATTACGAGCTGATAGATACCTACACAGCAGGTATCGTATTGACCGGTACGGAAATAAAATCCATTCGTTTGGGAAAAGCCAGTCTGGTAGATACGTTTTGCTATTTTACGAAAGGCGAATTGTGGGTGAAGAATATGCACATCGCCGAATATTTCTATGGATCGTACAATAACCATACGGCACGTAGAGAGAGGAAGTTGTTGCTTATAAAAAAGAATTGGAAAAACTTCAGCGGGAGATGAAAAATCCCGGCTTTACGATTGTCCCTGTACGCTTGTTTATCAATGAGAAAGGTTTGGCGAAACTGGTAGTCGCTTTGGCGAAAGGTAAGAAGGAATATGATAAACGAGAATCTATAAAGGAGAAAGACGACCGTAGAGATATGGCAAAGAATGTTCAAGCGGTAAGTAAAAACGCTATAAGATAAAAACGCCGGACTACGAGAGGTCTGGCAGATGTTGGCAGAGTGGTAATTAGGTATTAATGTGATAGGGTAATGAAAAAGACAATTTCTCAGATCGTATCCGAACGCATCCTTATTCTGGATGGGGCAATGGGTACAATGATTCAACAATATAATCTCAAAGAAGAAGATTTTCGTGGTGAACGTTTTGCGCATATTCCCGGACAACTGAAAGGTAATAATGACTTGTTGTGTCTGACACGTCCCGACGTGATTCAGGATATTCATCGTAAATACCTGGAAGCGGGTGCGGATATCATCGAGACCAATACATTTAGCTCAACCACAGTTTCTATGGCTGATTATCACGTAGAAGAATACGTACGTGAGATGAATCTTGCAGCCGTAAAATTGGCTCGTGACCTTGCTGACGAGTATACAGCCAAGAATCCAGATAAACCACGTTTTGTGGCCGGCTCCGTAGGACCTACCAATAAAACCTGTTCTATGAGCCCGGACGTGAACAACCCGGCTTATCGTGCTTTGAGTTACGACGAACTGGCTGCATCCTATCAGCAACAAATGGAAGCAATGCTCGAAGGTGGGGTGGATGCCATTCTGATTGAGACAATCTTTGATACCCTAAATGCCAAAGCTGCAATTTTTGCTGCCGAACAAGCCATGAAAATGACAGGCATAGAAGTGCCGATCATGTTATCTGTAACAGTGTCTGATATCGGCGGACGTACATTGTCCGGACAGACTCTGGAAGCTTTCCTTGCTTCTGTGCAGCATGCCAATATATTTTCAGTCGGATTGAATTGCTCCTTTGGTGCCCGTCAGTTGAAGCCGTTCCTGGAACAGCTGTCATCCCGTGCACCTTATTATATTAGTGCCTATCCGAATGCCGGGTTACCGAATAGTCTGGGGAAATATGACCAGACTCCTGCGGATATGGCTCATGAAGTGAGAGAATATATTGAAGAAGGATTAATCAATATTATTGGTGGTTGTTGTGGTACGACAGATGCTTATATTGCTGAATATCCCGCCCTTGTAGAAGGAGCTAAACCACACGTTCCTGCCTCTGCGCCGGATTGTATGTGGCTTTCCGGACTCGAACTGCTGGAAGTGAAACCGGAAATCAACTTTGTGAATATAGGTGAGCGTTGCAACGTAGCAGGCTCACGCAAGTTTCTTCGTCTCATCAATGAAAAAAAATACGATGAGGCTCTTTCTATCGCCCGCCAACAAGTGGAGGACGGTGCTTTAGTGGTCGACGTCAATATGGATGACGGATTGCTGGAGGCAAAGACAGAGATGACTATTTTCCTGAATCTTATCATGTCCGAACCGGAAATAGCCCGTGTTCCGATTATGATCGATTCTTCCAAATGGGAAGTTATTGAAGCCGGACTGAAGTGTCTTCAGGGCAAATCAATCGTCAATTCTATTTCTTTGAAAGAGGGAGAGGAAGTTTTCCTTGAACATGCCCGAATCATCCGGCAATATGGAGCCGCTGCTGTGGTCATGGCGTTCGACGAGAAAGGACAGGCAGATACAGCCGCCCGTAAAATCGAAGTTTGCCAACGGGCTTACCGTCTTTTGGTTGACAAAATTGGTTTTAATCCTCACGATATTATTTTTTGACCCCAATGTGCTTGCTGTAGCTACGGGGATTGAAGAACATAATAACTATGCTGTAGATTTTATTGAAGCTACCGCTTGGATAAAGAAAAATCTCCCTGGTGCACACATCAGCGGAGGAGTCAGCAACCTCTCTTTCTCTTTCCGTGGCAACAATTATATCCGTGAGGCCATGCATGCAGTGTTCCTTTATCACGCCATCCAACAAGGAATGGACATGGGAATTGTGAATCCGGGAACTTCCGTATTGTACACTGATATTCCGGCTGATGTCTTGGAAAAGATAGAAGATGTTGTCTTAAACCGTCGTCTGGATGCGGCGGAACGGCTTATCGAATTAGCGGAATCTCTGAAAGCAAACATGAGCGAAACTGCCGGACAACCGGCTGTCAAGCAAGATGCCTGGAGAGAAGGAACTGTTCAGGAACGTTTGAAGTATGCCTTGATGAAAGGAATTGGAGATTTTCTGGAACAGGACTTGGCAGAGGCATTGCCTCTTTATGATAAAGCTGTCGATGTAATTGAAGGACCGCTGATGGATGGAATGAACCATGTTGGTGAACTGTTTGGTGCCGGTAAGATGTTTCTTCCCCAGGTTGTGAAGACTGCCCGCACCATGAAGAAAGCCGTAGCTATCTTGCAACCGATCATTGAATCGGAAAAAGTGGAAGGAAGTGCTTCTGCCGGAAAAGTTCTGCTTGCCACCGTAAAAGGGGATGTGCACGACATCGGAAAAAACATTGTAGCTGTAGTGATGGCCTGCAATGGTTATGATATTGTAGATTTAGGAGTAATGGTTCCTGCAGAAACCATCGTTCAGCGTGCTATTGAAGAAAAGGTAGATATGATCGGGTTGAGTGGACTGATTACTCCATCTTTGGAAGAAATGGCTCACGTGGCTGTTGAACTTGAAAAAGCAGGTTTGGATATTCCTCTTTTGATTGGTGGAGCCACTACGTCGAAGATGCATACGGCATTAAAAATAGCTCCTGTTTATCATGCTCCGGTAGTACATCTGAAAGATGCTTCCCAGAATGCAAGTGTCGCTTCCAAATTGCTCAACCCGCAGGCAAAAGCCGAGCTGGTGAATGAATTGGAAACAGAATATAGAGCGCTTCGTGAAAAGAGTGGGCTGATGAAGCGTGAAACAGTATCGTTGGAAGAAGCCCAGAAAAATAAGTTAAACCTATTTTAAAGATTGTCACAATGAAAAAGATTTTTTCTTTCTTATGTCTGATTGTAGCAGTCACTGCTATGACCTCCTGTTCTTCTGCAAAGAAGAAAAAGGAACATCCGGAACCGGAAATGCTGTGTTGGATAATATTTTCGAGCGCAAAAGTGTGCGTGCTTATCTGAATAAAGGAGTAGAGAAAGAGAAAATCGACTTGATGCTTCGTGCCGGAATGGCTGCTCCTACGGGTAGGGATATCCGTCCATGGGAATTTGTGGTAGTATCTGATCGTGCCAAACTAGATTCAATGGCAGCAGCACTTCCTTATGCCAAAATGCTGACGCAGGCCCGTAACGCCATCATCGTCTGTGGAGATTCAGTACGCTCGTCATATTGGTATTTAGATTGTTCTGCAGCAGCACAGAATATTTTGTTGGCTGCTGAAAGTCTGGGATTGGGTGCTGTATGGACAGCGGCCTATCCTTATGAAGACCGTATGCAAGTAGTGCGTAAATATACTAACCTGCCCGATAATATTCTTCCGCTTTGTGTCATTCCTTTTGGCTATCCGGCTACAAAAGAGAACCCGAAACAGAAATTTGACGAGAAAAAGATACATTATAATCAGTATTAGTAAGCAAAAGTTTTGTCTTTTCAATAATTTCCTTACATTTGCGTCCAAATTGATTAAAATCTGATACGCAAATGTTTGGAATAGACGACCCTTTTATTATTCTGCCTTACCTACTTTCGGTGGTATGTGTGATTTTCGCTGCCTGGTTTGGGCTGAAATATTGGAATAAGGACGACGAAAAAGACGAAACCCGATGAATACATTTACTCTTGGACTAATTGTGGTAGCCTATCTGCTGTCACTGGCCTACCTCGGCTTTTTTGGGATATAAGAAAACAACGAATACCAGTGACTATTTGGTAGGCGGACGTCAGATGAATCCTATCGTAATGGCACTTTCTTATGGTGCTACGTTTATTTCTGCATCTGCTATTGTAGGTTTTGGAGGAGTGGCGGCTGCTTTTGGAATGGGTATTCAGTGGCTCTGTTTCCTCAATATGTTTGTTGGGGTGGTTATAGCTTTTATTTTTTCGGTTTGCGTACCCGGCGTATGGGGGCGAAGTTGAATGTGAGTACTTTCCCTCAATTATTAGGCCGTCATTTCCGTTCCCGTAATATACAGGTATTTATTGCTGCTGTTATTTTCATCGGAATGCCGCTTTATGCAGCGGTTGTAATGAAAGGTGGAGCCGTATTCATCGAACAAATCTTTCAGATTGATTTCAATGTTTCCTTATTGATATTTACCTTGGTTATTGCTGCTTATGTCATAGCAGGGGGAATGAAAGGAGTAATGTATACAGATGCTTTGCAAGGAGTTATCATGTTTGGCTGTATGTTATTTCTGTTGTTTTCTTTGTATCAGGTGCTTGATATGAACTTTATCGAAGCTAATAAAGAATTGACTGCCATTGCTCCGCTAGTTCCGGAAAAGTTTAAAGCGCTAGGACATCAAGGATGGACTGCAATGCCCATCACAGGTTCTCCACAATGGTATTCGCTGGTAACTTCTCTCATTTTAGGAGTAGGAATCGGCTGTCTTGCACAGCCGCAGTTAGTGGTTCGCTTTATGACCGTGGAGAGTAGCAAGCAGTTGAACCGCGGTGTATTTATCGGTTGTTTCTTTCTGATTATAACAGTAGGGGCTATCTATCATGCTGGAGCCTTGAGTAATCTTTTTTCTTCCTGAAAACAGAAGGAGCGGTTGCTACCGAAGTTGTGCAGGATATTGATAAGATAATTCCATATTTTATTAATAAAGCGATGCCCGACTGGTTTGCCGCACTCTTTATGTTGTGCATCCTTTCAGCCAGTATGTCTACGTTAAGTTCGCAGTTCCATACGATGGGTGCTTCGGTAGGCTCTGATATTTACGGAACTTATAAACCCCGTTCACGGAATAAACTTACCAATGTGATCCGTCTGGGCGTATTATTCTCTATCCTGGTCAGCTATATTATTTGTTATATGTTGCCTCATGATATTATAGCCCGCGGAACTTCTATCTTTATGGGAATTTGTGCAGCCGCTTTTTCTTCCGGCCTATTTCTGTGCTTTATATTGGAAGAAAGCTACTAAACAAGGTGTCATGGCAAGTCTTTGGGTGGGAACAATGCAGTCTGTTTGCTCTTGTGTTTCTTCATCAGAAAGAATCTGAAGCATTAGGTATCTGTAAAGCGTTATTCGGACGGGATGTGTTGATTACCACTTATCCTTTCCCTGTGATTGACCCGATATTATTTGCCTTACCATTATCTGTATTGGCTATTGTCGTAATCAGTCTGATGACCTATAGGAAATAAGTATTAGGTATTACACCTAATACTTAATACTTTATCTCATGCTTTTTTTTTTTTTTGTAGGATTCGTAGCGCGACATAATATCTCGAACGAAATTGTAAGTCTCGATGCCACGGAAATATCCGTTTTTGCAGACAGGATCGTTGAAGTATTCTTGATTGCTTTTAAGCAAGATGAAGTTTTCTACATTATCTTTCCATACTAATTTGTTTTTCCGTATTTTTCGGCTAGTGCCATTGCGTCATATATATATGTCCCAAACCGGCATTGTAAGATGCCAGGATAAAATTGAGCCGTTCCTGCTTATCGGGAATCATGCTGAAACTCCGGTCGGTGGCAGTAATATATTTAATAGCCGCTTTCACACTTTCCTCTGGATTCTGCTCTTTGCCGGGAGGTACTCCCATTGCACGTGCTGTGGCAGGCATTAACTGCATGAGTCCTTTGGCACCTGCCCAAGATACAGCGGTAGTGTCAAAATTAGATTCTGTATAGGCTAGTGACGCCAGCATACGCCAATCCCATCCGATATCTTTGGAATACTTTCTGAATAAATCATCATAATGAGATATCTTTCCTTCTTTTAAGGAAAGGATAGGAGAGTGCGGCATCATTTTACTATTCTCAAAATAACGTTTCATACTCGCTGTGTAAGCAGGAGAGGTCATGTTTTCCTGATGCCATTTAGTAGCGGCGGCTGCCAGTTCGGGGCTGTCTTTTCGTACTGCCCACGAAGACCGTTGATCGAAACTGATAGATAGATCGATATTTAAATTAGGATAATAGGTCTTATTAAGTCTGGCTAAATCATTGTCGGCCACCGTATACAGAATTTTTCCTTGCGCTACTTGCGTAATCAAGTCATCAATAGTGATACTGTCATTGGTGACTTCATGAATCCGGATACCTCCTCCTAATTCACTATTCAGATTGACGAGGCGGTCATAATATTTCCCTGGTTTTACGTATATATCTTTTCCGACCAGTTCGGTTACATCTTTCAACGGCTTCTGTTTTCCTCTTCCTTGCTGAACAATTACCTGGTGAGTAATTACATCTTCACCACAATAAAGCAGACTGTCTTTCCACTCTTTGGTGATAGGCAGGTTGTAGGCAATCATGTCTCCTTCACCTGCCAATAATTTTTGAATCATCTCGTCAACGCTTTTGGCAACTTCAATCCTAAGCTTTAGTCCCAGACTTTTGGCAAACTGCTCGCTAAGTTCATACTGGAATCCCATTTCCTGTCCCCGATAAATAAAATAGGAAGTAGAGCTATACAATGTCAATACAACGAGTTCGCCACTATCTTTTATTTGTGGAAGATCACGTGCGGATTCATCCATGTTGTTATGTTGTTTGTTCCGGCATCCGAACACACAACAGAACAATAAGGAATAAAGGGATAATCAGTGTCTTGACATTCATTTTTTAATTTTTAATTTTCATTTTTTAATTCTTAAGGTGTTTCTTGATGTACATAGTCAGTATATCAATAGCTACCTTATTACTGCCGCCTTCCGGTACAATAAGGTTGGCATATCGTTTGCAAGGTTCGATAAATTGCAGGTGCATAGGCTTTAAAACCCGTGTATAACGTTCCATTACAGCTTCGGCAGTACGTCCTCTTTCGATAACATCCCTTTGGATGACACGTATCAGGCGTTCATCGGGATCGGCATCTACAAATATCTTAAGGTCCATCATGTTGCGTAATTTTTTATCGCAAAGAGCAAGAATCCCCTCAATAATAACCACTTCGCGAGGCTCGATGTGGATCGTTTCCGACTGGCGGGTACAAGTCAGATAAGAATAAGTTGGCTGCTCGATGCTTTTTCCCTCTTTCAGCATCATCATATGTTTGGAAAGCAAACTCCATTCAAAAGCATCGGGATGGTCAAAGTTGATATTCTGTCGTTCCTCAACAGGGACATGGCTACTGTCTTTGTAGTATGAATCCTGTGGTAAGAGTACTACTTCTCCTGCGGGGAGGCTTTCTATAATTTTCCGTACGACGGTGGTCTTTCCGGAGCCCGTTCCACCTGCTATTCCTATTATTAACATCTCTTTAAGTGTATATTTGCACCAAATAGAGTAATTTTGCATTACTATTAATGTAATGTAAATGCATTGACAAGACAAATATAGAAACAATTCATTAAAATAGCAACGTTATGGTAAAACACATTGTATTATTTAAGTTAAAGGATGAAGTTCCTGCTGAAGAGAAACTGATAGTCATGACTAAATTCAAAGGAAGCAATAGAAGCTCTTCCTGCTAAAATTTCTGTAATTCGCAAAGTGGAGGTCGGATTGAATATGAATCCCGGTGAAACATGGAACATAGCGCTTTACAGTGAGTTTGATACATTAGAAGATGTGAAATTCTATGGAACGCATCCCGACCACGTAGCTGCCGGTAAGATTCTGGCTGAAACGAAGGAAAGCCGTGCATGCGTAGACTATGAATTATAAATTAAAAAATAAAGATGAGAAAAATAATTTCTTTCCTGCTTTTAAGCTTTGTTGTATATGCATTGCAAGCGCAGATCAAGGATCCGGTAAAGTTTAAAACAGAGCTGACAACTCTCTCTCCGATACGGAGGCAGAAGTGGTGTTTACAGCTACCATTGATAAAGGTTGGCATGTTTATTCTACCGACCTGGGAGATGGCGGTCCTATTTCTGCAACATTTAATGTTGATAATAAATCAGGTGTCGAACTTGTCGGTAAACTGAAGCCTGTGGGCAAAGAAGTAGCTACTTTCGATAAATTGTTCGAAATGAAGGTACGTTATTTCGAGAATACAGCAAAGTTTGTGCAGAAAGTGAAATTTACGGGTGGAGCTTACGCGATAGAAGGTTATCTGGAATACGGAGCTTGTGATGACGAGAGTTGTCTGCCTCCTACTCAAGTGCCATTCAAGTTTTCGGGAGTAGCAAAAGCCGGAAATGCTGCCGCAACGAAAACAGAACAATCGAAAGCAGAACAACCGGAACAAAAAGTAGTGGATAAGGCAGATAAGAAAGAAGAGGCAACTTCTGTTGCTTCGAAAGACTCATCTGCTATGATGGAGTTGGTGCCTGCAACTACAACGGAAGCAGCCACGGATATTCAGCCGGCAGTTGCCTCTAGTGAACTTTGGAAACCCGTTATCAGTGATCTGCAAGCATTAGGTGAGGAGCACGGTCAGGAAGATATGTCCTGGATATATATATTTATTACAGGGTTCCTTGGAGGATTATTGGCTTTGTTCACTCCTTGTGTGTGGCCGATTATTCCGATGACAGTCAGCTTTTTCCTGAAACGCAGTAAAGACTAAAAAGAAAGGAATTCGTGATGCGTGGACGTATGGTGCATCTATCGTAGTGATTTATGTGGCATTAGGTTTGGCTATCACGTTGATTTTCGGTGCCAGCGCATTAAACGCTTTATCTACCAATGCTATTTTCAACATTCTCTTCTTCCTGATGTTGGTGATTTTTGCCGCTTCATTCTTTGGAGCGTTTGAAATCAGACTACCCTCGAAATGGGGAAACGCAGTAGATAGCAAAGCGGAATCTACGACCGGATTACTAAGTATTTTCCTGATGGCATTTACACTTTCACTGGTATCTTTCTCTTGTACAGGTCCGATTATCGGATTCCTGCTGGTACAGGTTTCTACTACAGGAAGTGTGGTGGCTCCGGCTATCGGTATGTTAGGTTTTGCCATTGCTTTGGCATTGCCGTGTGCGCTGTTTGCGTTGTTCCCCTCTTGGTTAAAATCAATGCCGAAATCCGGAGGCTGGATGAATGTCATAAAAGTAACGCTGGGTTTCCTCGAATTGGCGTTTGCGCTTAAATTCTTGTCGGTAGCTGACTTGGCTTACGGTTGGAGACTGCTTGACCGCGAAACATTCCTTGCTTTATGGATTGTACTGTTTGCTTTGCTTGGATTCTATCTGTTGGGTAAGATCAAATTTCCGCATGATGACGATGATGATAAGGTGGGAGTCACCCGCTTCTTTATGGCATTGATCTCTTTAGCATTCGCCGTATATATGGTTCCCGGCTTGTGGGGAGCACCGTTAAAGGCTGTATCTGCATTTGCTCCGCCTATGCAGACGCAAGACTTCAATTTGTATAAGAACGAGGTACATGCGAAATTTGATGATTATGACTTAGGTATGGAATATGCCCGTCTGAACGGTAAACCCGTTATGCTCGACTTTACCGGATATGGTTGCGTAAACTGTCGTAAGATGGAAGCAGCGGTGTGGACTGATCCGAAAGTGAGTGATTTGATTAATAACGATTATGTACTGATTACTCTCTACGTGGATAATAAGACTCCGTTGACAGAGCCCGTAAAGATAATCGAGAACGGTACAGAACGTACTTTGCGTACTGTCGGCGATAAATGGAGTTATCTGCAACGTGTGAAATTCGGAGCCAACGCCCAGCCTTTCTATGTATTGTTGGACAATCAGGGCAAACCGTTGAATAAGTCGTATGCTTATAACGAAGATATTCCTAAGTATATCGAATTCTTGCAGACCGGATTGGAGAATTATAAGAAAAGAGAAATAACGATTTCTCTGATAATCATCACTCTGATAATCATCAGGTCTGAATAATGAATAAATGAAAAGCAGTCTCATCCTTTTGGTGAGGCCGCTTTTTGAATAGAATAACTCTTTGCTACTGTTACTTTATTTCGAAAAAGGTTTCCAGTCCGCTTTGACTATCAGTGCCGATCCTTATCTTGAACTTACCCGGTTCCACCTCTTTTTCATATTAATATTCCAAAAGCTCAGTTCGTATGAGGAGAGTTCGAATACTACTATTTTTTTCTTCATTTGGACTTAACTCTATCCTTTTAAACCCTTTTAGTTCCTTTACTGGACGAGTGACGGAACCGAAAAGATCCGATACATAGAGTTGAACTACTTCTGTTCCTTTATATTGCCCTGTATTTTTCACTTTGACGCTAATTGAAAGCGTATCGTTCGGAGTGAGTACGGTGTGGTCTGTTTTTAAATCGGAATATTCGAAAGATGTGTATGACAGACCATATCCGAATGGGAATAAAGGTTGTGCTCCTAAATCGAGATAATAAGAAGAGTGGCCTAATACTGACTGTTTGGCATTTAAAGGTATTTCGTCTAAAGACTTTTCTTTTCCTGTAGCCGGACGCCCGGTATTGGTGTGATTATAGTAAATGGGAATTTGTCCTGTTGCTTTTGGAAAAGTAACGGGTAGTTTGCCGCTTAGGTGTGGTCTTACCAAATAAAATATCTGCCAGTGCGTTACCGCCCATCGTTCCCGGATGCCAAGCATATAATACAGCATCGGATAGGTTTAGCTCCTCATTGATAATCAATGGGCGTCCGGCCATGATAACTGTAATGAGCGGCTTATTTGTTCCGCTTAATATTTTGATAAGTTCGGATTGTGCTCCTTGTAGCTTTATATCAGCCAAACAATGCGCTTCGCCTGACAGGATGGCTTCTTCACCGATAAAAGCTATAATGACATCTACTTGGCTTGCTTTTGCCAATACCTTATTGAAATTCATCTTATTTTTATCTCTGCTGTACTCCAGACCTTTCACAAAAATGAATTTCCACTTTGTCGCCATACATTTCACGCAGTGCTTTTACAGGAGTTTGTGTTCTCTCTGTTTCTCCGTCCATTGTCCAGGTTCCGGAGTTGATCGTGAGGAGCATCGGATAATGGCCCTACTATCAGGATACTTTTTATTTTCGGAGATAGCGGTAATGTGCGGTTCTCATTTTTCAATAGGACGACAGATTCTTCCGCAATCTTTTTTTGCAATAGCTAGATGCTTGTCCGAATAGGTTTCTTTTTTCTTATTAATATCAGTGTAAGGATTGTCAAATAGTCCGAGCCTGAACTTTAATCTTAGTACATTTCGTACCGCATTGTCCAATGTCTCTTCGGTAATTATCCCCTTGGCGATTAATTCCTCTATATTCTGAATAAAGGCTTTGGAAGACATATCCATGTCCAGTCCGGCTTCTATCGCTTTTCGGGCTGCATCTTTCCGGTCTTCAGCGAAGCCATGTTTTATCATTTCCGTTACAGAGCCCCAGTCGGAAACTACAACCCCCGTCAAACTTCCATTCTTTGCGAAGAATACCCTTTAATAGTTTTTTGTTTCCTGTAGCCGGAATCCCATCATTATCATTGAACGAAGTCATAATACTGGAACAATTGGCTTTTACAGCTTTTTCGAAAGGCGGAAGATAGACATCTCTCAACTGTCTTTCGGGAATATGAGTTGAATTATAATCACGTCCTCCTTCTACAGTCCCGTATCCGATAAAATGCTTGGCGCAGGCAGCCATTGATTGTGGATTTGATAAATTATCACCTTGAAATCCGTTTACTACGGCAACAGCCATTTGTTCCGTGAGATAGGTATCTTCACCAAAACTTTCGGCTATGCGTCCCCACCGGGCATCTCTGGATATGTCTATCATGGGTGCAAATGACCATCTGACACCATGCTCCGTGGCTTCTATGGCTGCGATTCGTGCCCCTTTCTGTATCAGTTCCGGATGGAAGGTGGCAGCTTGTCCTAATGGAATGGGTAACATTGTTTTGAAACCATGCACGACGTCGCGTGTGAAAACCAGGGGATACCGGTTCTTGATTGTTTGTAGGCGATTTCTTGTAACTCATTGACGATTTCGGGTTCGGTAACATTCATAACCGAACCGATTTCTCCTTTTCGTATCAATATCTTCAGATTTTCAATTGTACCGCGTCCGTCAAGTTGGTTCAACTGCCCTGCTTTTTCACGGATAGTCATACCTGATAGGGTTGAATCAATCTTTTGCTCTAAATATGTATTCTCATTCTGGGCATGGGAAAAACAAAATATTGATAACAGATATAGCAAACACAAAATCTTTTTCATATACATATAAATCTTATTTTACGGGTATGAATAGTACAGCGTCAGCAATGACCGCCCCGCTTGTATCTCCGGTGGATATTTCTATATATGGCATGGAGCTTTTTTGAAAGTTGTATGTTCCCAGTTCTATCCATTCTCCCGTAGTTTGTCCTTCTATTCTCACGCTGTCTTTATGTATGACTCTTGTCCAACTATCGATTCCGTTCGAAATGGAATATGTGATAGCCGGTGATATATCTTTTCTCATGTGATAATAAGTATAGACTTTGTATTTTCCTTCATGTTCCATATGTGGGCTGAAACGGACAGGCGAACCGTTGCGAACTTTGGATTTCAGGAAAGTGGGACCATATCCTCCTTGTTTTTTTATAACTTCCCAATCATTATTGATGGATAAGTCCAGTTCGCTGTCGTCAATCAGTATCTCGGAAAACTATCGTCCAATAGGGGATTTTCGTGTAGCAATGCCTGTACTTTTTTTATATCGACGGTTTGTACGCTTCCTGTGTTTATGGCTTCTGCTGCGGCGATAGCGGCAGACTGTGCCAATACCATAAATACCGGTTCCATACGGATGGAACCATAGGCAATATGACTGGCGGAGAGACAAACGGGAACGAGCAAGTTCTTACATTCTTCTTCCTTTGGGATGATGGAACGATAGGATATGGGGTAGGGGAGCCCACCGCCGATTTCTACATTTCCTTCATTTTTTACTATGTACTTACCATCTTTTTTTACGAGTAACCGTTGGCAGTTGTGTGAGTCCATGGTATATGCAGCCATACCGATACCATCGGTAACTGTTTCTCGTCCTTCGCAATGTGCTTGCGTCATTACATAATCCCCTGTCATTCTGCGGCTTTTCTCTGATATATAGTTGAGGCGACCAATGGTTGTCCTCGGTATATTCGTCTTTGGGATAACCCCATGCCTGTATTTCGTCTCTTAATTCTTGCGGAACTCTGGGGTCGGTCTTGTAGAAATAAAGTAATCCTTGGGTATAGTCTTTATGTGCTTTTATGATTTCTGCCCTTTCTTCGTAAGATGCTTCCGGATAGTTATGATTCATTCCAATCATATCAGTAGAAAATCCTCCCCGGTTATTTATATCCGTCTTATTGTTTGGCATCCGGCTCCAGATAAAATAATGGTTTAGTTTCCTTTTATTGGGTTGGGCGTCAAACAGGCGTAGCAGTAACTCGTATTTGGTGGAATCATAATTTTCCGGGCGGGTGATTTCTATTTTGTTGGCTGGATTGTCGGTGAGGCAAATGCGGTAATTATAGGCTTGTACTAACTTGTCGCCCGTACCGTCCGATGAGAGTGCGGCAGGACTGATTCCCCCATAATAATCCGCTTGTGGAATCACCTTTTATCTTGTATGGGTCTACTCCATCCGGAAACTGGTGTCCTTTCATCAGTTGGACGCCATTATAAGTTTCACCATACTGTTTGTTGTCTTCCCGGCCTATTATGTAGGAAACTCCTGCTTTAGCCATCAGGTCACCCTCATAAGTACAGTCGATGAATACTTTGGCGGCTATGGATTTGCCGAGTTTTGTTCCGTCGGAACTTTCAAAGGGTGATATTTTTATATATCCGTTGGCAAGTTGGACGTCTGTGATTCTGTATTTGTATAACACCTTGACATCCGCTCGCTTAATGTAGTCATTAAAGAGGCTGTCCGCTACTTTGGGTTCGAATATCCATTGTTCCAGTTTGCCGTAATAAGCTCCCAAACGGCGGTAAAAATCTTTTGATAATCCGGTCACCACTTGTTTGTTTCCTATATCGGTGAAACCAAGCCCACCAGAAGTCAGTCCGCCGAGGCGGCTTTGCGGTTCGATAAGCAACACCTTCTTATCCAACATCTTGGCAGAGTATGCTGCTATTACTCCGGCGGAAGTGCCGCCGTAGATACATATGTCGTACTCTTCTTTCGGGTTGCTTTTACAACTGAACAGAAAAGTAAGAACAGTTAATAATAGAATCAGGTTCTTCATATCCGGTTTCATTTTACGTTAAACTTAACTTTTTTGTAGGTCTTTGTCCAAAGAACTGCCGCCCACCATGACGGTAAACGTGCCCGGTTCGAGCACATATTCGGCTTTATGGTTATAGTAGGACAGGTCTTCTTTTGTTCAAGCGGAATGATACCACTTTGTTTTCTCCTTTTTCCAAAAGAATACGTTGAAAACGCTTCAGTTCTTTCACCGGTCGGGTGGTGTTACTGTAATCATCCCGAATATAAAGTTGGACGACCTCTTCTCCTTGCCTTTCTCCTGTGTTACTGACATTCACAGTAATCTCTATTTCTTCGTTGGCGTGATAATCAGCCTTATTTACTTTAATCTGGTCGTACTTGAAAGAAGTATAGCTTAGACCATATCCGAAAGGATAAAGTGGTGTTTTGTCCCCGTCAATATAAGGATGGAGAAATTGGGACGGTTTGTGATTATATACCGTTGAAATCTGACCTACGTGCCGTGGAATAGTGATGGGTAACTTTCCGCTGGGATTTACTTTTGCCGAAGAGGATTTCTGCAATTGCTTTTCCACCCATTGACCCCCGGTTCCCAGGCTTCAATAACAGCCGGGATATTTTCAGCAATCCATCTGGTGGCAAGGGGACGTCCGTTTATCAGGATGACGATAGTAGGAACTCCTGTCTTGTAAATAGATTCCACAAGATAATCCTGTTTACCCCAAAGAGTGATGTCCATACGGTCTCTGTTTTCTCCGCATGTTTTCTCTTTCCAATGTTGCCGGAAAGAGTCTTCGCCAACTATGACGATTGCCAAATCCGAAGACTTTGCTGTTTGTATGGCCTCTTCTATTTTGGCACTATCCAATGCTCTCATATTCCAGCCGACATCTACATAATTTTCTGTGTACCGGATGCTTCCTCTTTTATGCCTTCCAGTATGGTTGATACATTCTTCTCCGGTTGCTCAAATACCCAGTCGCCCATGATTGATTGGTTATTGGCATTAGGCCCCTGTCACGAGTATCTTTTTTGAACTTTCGGGTGTCAACGGGAAGCAGACTCTCGTTTTCAATAGGACGATGGAGCGCCGGGCGATTTCCAGTGCTGTTTGCTGATGTTTTTGGTGAAAACCGTTTTCTTTATTCCGGCTTCCGTAACATACCGGTTCTCGAATAATCCTAGCCGGAACTTGGCTTCCAGTATCTTGGCGCATGCTTTATTAACTCTTTCTTCCGTCAGTTTTCCTTCTTTTATAAGTTTCCGGATGGCATCGAAAAAACAGGGCCATGCATATGCATGTCTACTCCGCCATCTACGGACAGGAAGAATGCATCGGTTGTATTCTCGGATATCCGGTGGCGTGTGCTGATTGCTTCCATATCCATCCAGTCGCTTACAATGAACCCGTCGAATCCGTATTCATTCCGCATAATGTCGGTCATCAACCATTTGTTTGCATGACACGGGATCCCATTCAATTCGTTATGTGCTGGCATAAGGGTAAAGGTTTAGCTTCTTGTATGGCTGCTTTGAATGGGGGTAAAAAGAAGTTTCTTAGTTTGCCTTCACTCAATTCTACCGGGCCGGCATTGGTTCCGTTATTGGCTATTCCCCCTGCAACCAAATGGTTGGCGCAGGCTAATACGGTATTTAGTCCTGTAAGATTGTCTGTTTGCAGACCTTTGATGGATGCTACTCCCATGCGGGATACCAGATACGGGTCTTCTCCGAATGTTTCTCCTACTCTTCCCCAACGGGCATCACAGGCTATTTCTATATTTGGAGTGAATGCCCAGTGAGAACCTGTCACACGCATTTCGAGGGCTGTCTGCCTGCTTGCCTGTTCTATTAAATCGGGCGCAAATGTGGAAGCCATTCCTATTGGAGACGGGTAAATGGTAGAGCCGCTGACGAGCCCGTTTCCATGTATGGCATCAATCCCTATCAGCAAGGGAATTTTCAGACGGCTTTTTTCCGCCAACTTTTGCAGATGATTGGCTTCCGCAGGAGTCAAGACATGAAGAAATGAACCGATTTCTCCCTGTGTGACCATCCGTTCCACTCCTGTGGAGTGCAATCCTTTGTAAAATCCTCTGGCATGACCGTTCAGTAACTCTTCTTCCGTGATATTCTTTTTCCGCGTCGCGCATATGTTCCAGACCTACATACTGGCACATTTGGGCAACCTTTTCTTTCAGCGTCATTAAGGACATCAGATTTTCCACTCTTGTTTGGACTGACTGGGAAGGGTCAAGATAAAGCGCTCGTTCAGGTATGTCATTAGCTCCGAATACTAAGGGCTGAAAAGTAATTAGCAGGATGAATAATAATTTTATTTTCATTGTTTTATAGATAATAATTTCTAATCCGCCCCTATTTTTGTCATAAATAAGGGCGGTTTAAGAATTAATTTATTTTGAGAACCGGGTTATTTTTTCCACTTTCATGTCGATGGTGACATTTCCTTTTGAGCTGCCGCTGGCAAATGACCTGACAATTATAATGCCATATTTGTCGGCAACAGTTTTGAATCCGATGATAGAGCCTACTCCCAGCTTGTTTGTCAGTTTCTCTACTTCTGCTTCGGATGAGTTCGTGTAGAGATTCTGAATCATTTCAGCAGAATTGATTGCTAAGAATTCGTCCGGCGTCATTTGGATAACTTTCAGTTTCGTACTGTTACGATGTTCCCAAGTTGTTATTGCATCCGGTGCTTTGAAAATAGCTTCGATGCTTGCATCAGACGGGGATACGAAATAATAGCCGTATGAACCGTTACTATAGAATAGGGTAATGTCGATATTGGCTGATTTGGCAGCAGCTCCGTCTCGTACATAAATTTCTCCGTTAGTAGTATTTAAGAAAGGTCCTGCGTCTGTACTGGCTTGTGCTCCGATTTTAAGTGTGTAGAATTCATTTATGTCTAATTCTACTGCTCTCGTTACCTCTATGCTATATTCACTTCTTACGATACCACCGTTAGCATCCATCACTTCAAATGTGAATGACAGGGTTTGTCCGGCATTCAAATCAGTAGTTGTGTATGAGAATACATAGGTATCACTGTTGGGATTCTCAAATGTCTCTTTGGTTAAATCTGTAATTTCCAGACCTTCGAGATATGTTTTTATGCTTCTTAATGTTGTTGCGGAAGTAATCTCAATGTCGAACGTTACCACTTCTCCCGCAGTAACCGTTTCCGGTGCGGTATCAGGAATCTTTATTTCAATTTCCGGTTTGGCAGCCTGGATGTAAACTACATATTCGGCAGTGGATTTCTTTTCCTCATTGTCAGTTGCCAGTATTACAAAGTTCAGTGTTTTACCTACTTCCTCCGATTTTATGGTGTATGATACGCTGTATGAGTCTTTATCCGTATTTCCCGGATATTCTTTGGCACTTCCGGGTATTTCTTGTGAGTCGAGCATGGTAACGACTTTCTTAATACCGGCTGTGCCTGTCATCTCAACAGAAAAACTGAGTTCTGTGCCCGGATAAGCAATGACTGGTTCGTCTCCGACTTTCGTGAACTTAATAGTCGGTTTCGGGTTCTGTTGTATAGTTTCATCGTCACTGTCACATGCAATGAAGAAGATAGCTGTGAGGCACAACAAGATGCCTAAATTATATTTTAATAGTTTCATAGTCGATAATTTTTTATTGAACTGAAAATGGAATAACCGCACTTGCTACTTTCTTGTTTTTCACATCGCGCACAAAGACTATCAGACGATAGTTACCGACCGTTGAGGGAGCCTTGAATGTAATTTCCTTTTTAGTGTTATCATCTATTAATCCGGTGATGCCATCCGGCAGGCTGCCGTCTGAAGAAGCCGTCTTTTCCTTCATAATCATCCAGTCGTAGGTCAGTGCATCCCCATCCGGGTCGGTGGCTGTGACTTTAGCTTCGTTGGATGAGTTCGGGCTGACAATAATAGCGTCTTCCGCTTTTTGCCATTCATCAGTATATCATTACGGGTTGCTATTACTGGAGCCCGGTTCTTCGGATAACTTCCTGTCCATGCATATTGCATGGCATCGACTGCCAGGAAGGTATATCCTTTTTTGTCGAACAGCCCGTACCAGGTCAGTACTTCTCCGTGAGTCTGGTATCCCCATAAGAATACGAACGAACCTAAGCAACCGTTGTCCTTATTGACGGCTATATTCTCTTGGTAGGCTTTCAGATAGTCAGCTTCTTTTTCACTACTGGTCTGTTCTACTAAACCTCCCCACGGCAGCACTCTTTCGGGTTCGGGATTCATTTGCCAAGTGCCGCGAGGCCCGAACTCCGTAATCATATACGGCTTGGTCCAGCCTGCGGACTGAAGATTGCCTAATACTCCCGGCAGGTTAGGCGCATACGTATTGACTGAAAGAATATCTATATGCGGAGCTTTTTCTATAATATTTTTATATGGTTCACATTAGAGGAAGCCAATGTCGTTGTAGTGGGATGATTAGGATCGGTTTCATGAATCATCTTGGCTATGTCATTGATGGCATCCCATAGTTTGAGATTGGTGTAGCTTGCTTCCGCTTCATTTCCTATCGACCATACCAAAAGTGCCGGATGATCCTTGAAACGTTCGACTGTCGCTTTCATTTCATCAAATTGAGCTTTTACCGCCGCTGCGTTGTTGTAATCGAAACCGCCGGTTTCTCTTTTTTATGTAAAGTCCGAAATTGACATAGAGTCCTTTTTCCTGAGCGGCATCCAGAATGGCTTTACTTTTGTCGGATACTCCGTATGTCCTGACGACATTAGCACCGAAATCGGCTGCTTCAGCATAGAAGTTGTTGCATGCGGCCCCTTTGACATATAGTTCTTGACCGTCTACCAGTAATCTCCATTTCCCGTCGACTTTTGATGTCTCAACTTTAACGGGGGGGAACAATTGGCTTTTCTTCAAAAGAGCCTTTAGGTATTGTATAGTTGTCTCTGTCTGAACATGCAACATTCAGTACGGTGGCAAGCACAAAAACTGAGGTTATTATGTATTTTAGTTTCATAACTTTATTTTTTAGTGGCTACTGATAATAATTGTCCGTCCTGCAAGTAATTTATACTTCAATACATCATAAGATATTTTCTGGACAGGTAAATTCGAATCTATTGCCAGAGCGGCGGCTGTGGCTGCCGATTGTCCTAATATCATATATACTGGTTCCATCCTGATTGTACTATAGGCAACATGAGAAGATGATAAACATACGGTTGCCAATAGGTTGGCACATTCTTCCTCTTTAGGAGTCAGTGAATAATAACTGATGGAGTAGGGAATGGTAGGGGCGAATATAGTACCCTCATTTCTTAATTTGCCCTCTTGGTCGATGACGCGGGATACATAATGGCAGTCCAGGGCATAAGAACCCAGTCCCACCGAATGTTCGACCGGCGTACGATCTGTTTTGCGTACATTCTTTTCTGTCATTACAAATGCTCCGATCATCCTGCGGGCTTCCCGTACGTATATTTGATAAGAGAAATTTTGGGTGTCAGTGAATTCGTCTTTAGGCAATCCCCAGTCCAGCATTTCTTTGCGGATATGTTCTGGTACACGTTTGTCATGTCCCAGAAACCACAACATGCCCAGCGCATAATCTTTATGTAACTGCTCTATTTCCTGCCTGGTTTTATAGTCGGCTTCTGCATAGTTATAACTTGCTCCGAAGAAGTCCAGATGGTTGGTATCCGTTTTCTTGTTAGGCATAGGAGTCAATGTTATAATTTGCTGGAGTTTTGTTTCCGGTTCCAGTTTTAGCATACGTGCATATATCTCATACCATAACGGATTATAGTTCTTCGGCTTTTGAATAGATATACGGTTATCGGGGTCGTTTGTCAGAGTCATTCTGTAGCAATAGGCTTGCACGCGTTTGTCCGCATCCCTTGTTTGCCCCATTCCCGATCTGTAACGTAGGGCAAGGCACCTGATTTTACATTCCCTTCCTTAATGTAAGGGCTTATTTTTGTCAGGTCTTTTCCTTGTTTGTAATTGAGACGGATGCCATTATAGGTTTCCCCGTATTGCAGGTTTGATTCGCGTCCTACTGTGTAGGATACTCCTGCACGTGCCAGAAGATCGCCTTCGTAGGATGCGTCTATAAACATTTTGGCTTCAATAACCTTTCCATTCTCCAGTTGGATGCTCCGGATTATATTCTCTTCTTTCCGGACGTTCTTATTTAGGTCGAGCCGGTGGTTGAAAAGAATTTTACTCCTGCCATCTTCAGCATATCCCGCATAATTCGTTCGGCTACTGAGGATTCATAGACCCATTGTATCTGCCTTTCATCATTTTTCCCTCTATATGTACGCTTTAATGTCGAAACCATGAATGATTCCCTGTCTTGGTTGTGCCATACTTCAGGTTGCAGATAGTAGTTGTATATTTTGTTGTAGAATTCTTTTTGTTATACCACCTATCAGGTCATTACGGTTCATGTCGGTAGCGGTCAGTCCTGACGTGACAAGACCGCCTACATGGTCGTTTTCGATATAAGCACTACTTTCTTACCCATACGTGCGCCTTGTATTGCAGCAATTACTCCGGAAGCTGACTCTCCATATATACAAATGTCATATTGTGGAGTATTGGCAAACAAGCCTGTAACGAAAGAACAGAAAAGCAGTGTTAATATGGTAATTTTTTTTTCTCATCTTAATTATATGTATGTTGTTTCAATGATGTGATTATTTGTATCCTATATTTTGAGGGAAGTTTTCGGCTCCCATATTGATAACTTCCGCTTCGGGGATCGGCCATCTCACAAAGTGAGGGTTGGCGGGCAGATTGTTACGTCCGAGAATGGATGCAGGGATTTCCGGATCTCCGGCGTATGCCTTGATTTGTTCGATAAGTATTCCAAGACGTTTCAGAAAATACCATCTGTCGCCTTCGAAAGACAGCTCGCGGGCTTGTTCGTCCATAATGTCTTTCATGGTTAGCACACCGGTGAATTTGTCGTTTCCGGCTCTTTCCCATGTTTTGTTAAAGTAGTATTTAGCCAACGTCTGGTCGTTTTTTCATCAAGGCTGCCTCGGCTGCCATTATATATGGATTCGGCAAGACGGTACACTATCACATCTTTATAACTGCGTGTCTCCGAAGCGGTGCGCGTCCATTTATCTCCGTACTTGATACATCCCGGATATACATTCTTATTGATGCTTCCATTCTTATATAATGGGAAATAATCTCCGGGTTTTACTGTAGCCGAACCGTATGTGATGTTTTTATCAGTCGTATTTTTGTACTGGTGTATGTAGTACTCTTGATAACGTTTGTCCTTAGCCTTGTCATACAGTGAGAATAAATAGGGGCTGGGGAGACATCTTCCGTAAGTATATCCCCAGTTGTCATAAGAACAGGCATATTCTGCGGTTCCACCGATTTCGGTACGGTATTGGGCGATGAAATAGGCTGCATAGTAATTGCCTTTTGGGTGGCATTGGATAAATTACCGCCCGGATTTTTACTCCACTGTTGCACCATCAGCGCTTCTTTATGATTCAAGTCTCCGGCATTAAATACTTCATTCAATGCAATCAAGTCAAAATGTCCCGATTTCTCTATTTCTTCCACTTGTTCCAGAGTCGTATCCCAGTCTTTGAGCCATAATGCGGCTTTGGCTTTCATATGACGGGCGGCAGCCTGGGTGAATCTTCCCGCTTCGTCGGATACCCAGTCGAGGTTTGTAATGGCATACTCCAAATCCTCGTAAATCAAGTCGAACACTTCTTTCTCGGAAGCGGCATGAAAATCTCTCGGATCGTTGACGTTTTCGGCAGTAGTCGGCTGTATGTTCAGCCATATCCTGTCGAATGTGCGGTATAATAGGAAATAAGACTGCGCTCTGAAACATTTTGCTTCTGAGACGGTGGCCCGTAAGGAAGGAGTGTCTTCAAGTCCTCGGCTGCGGCAATTATTTCATTGGCTTTGCCTATGATTTGATACATTGTACGCCACATGAATCCTACCTGGCTGGCGGACGGCTTTAAATAATTAGGGTCATAGATGCCGTAAAAGTTACCGGTTCCGCCATTGGTTACAGCTAAATCCGTACCTCTTTCCAAAGCGAAGATGGTGGCATTTTCAGTATCATTTGCGTAGTAGCGTTGCAATGCATATAGTGCATTGACCGCGAGTTTTAGCCCTTCCGGTGTTCCGAATACGTATTCGGAGCTATACTTCGTCTTGTGTTCTTCATCTAGGAAGTCGGAGCAGGAAGTAGTAAAGAGGAAGCAGGCTGTAAATATAAATAATATACTCTTTTTCATGATTTTATCTTATTAAAATGTCACATTCAATCCAAATAATACAGTCCTGGGTTCGGGATAATCTCCCGGAGTTTGTTCCGGACCGTAAGCCTGTACATCGGTTTTCGTCCAGAAGTTAGACAGTGTCATATAGAGTCTCAGACTTTGCATGTATGCTTTGCTGATAAGAGCACGGGGAAGTTGTATCCGAAAGTAACGTTTCGCAGACGGACATACGAGGCATCCTGATAACCCAATGAACTGATATATGCGGGAGCTTGCGTCATGTTGGGCGCAGGGGCTTCATTAGACGGGTTATTCTGTGTCCAGTAATTGCGTCGGATACCATTTCGCTTGGCTGTCAAGTCACCACCATTCTCGAATGTCGTCAGATAAGGGTTGTATATCGTTCCTCCATGAGAGATATACAGGTCGGCGGATAAGTCGAATCCTTTGTAGTTGAAAGATGTGCCGACCGTACCTATCCATTTGGGGTCACGTTGCATCACTACTCTGTCATCGGCTGTTATCTGATTGTCGTTGTTGACATCGCGCAGTTTGATGCTGCCCGGAGTAGCTGTCGGCATATGAGAATTGGCGATATCGTCATCTTTTGCCAGATGCCGTCAAATACATAGTCGTAATATACATTCATCGGATATCCGACAAACCATTTGTTGTTCACGTCATCAAGCGGTTTGCCATTCTCATCGACTTGTCCGTCTATCTTTTTAATTTCATTCTTGTTCTTGGTGAAAGTGAAGTTGACATCCCATCTGAAATCTTTGATTTTGACGGGAGTGGTATTCAGCGTTATTTCGATACCATTATTCTTCATTTCCGCCAGGTTTACAGTCTGGGTGGAATATCCGAGCGAGCTTGGGATAGACTTGGTGACAAGCAGGTCGGTAGTCTTGGTATTATAGTATTCTATCGTACCATTGATTCTTCCGTTGAAGAATCCGAAATCAAGTCCGATATTTCCGGAAGTGGACGTTTCCCATTTCAAGTTAGGGTTGGTCAATTCCGTTCCGGGTAGATAACCGATGATGGTCTTGTCACCGAATTCGGTCAGGTATCTATCTGTCAAACCAAGTGATTTATAAGGGGTAACGCCTTGGTTACCGACCGCACCGTAACTTAAACGGAGTTTCAGGTTGGACAGCCATTTGGCTTCTTTTAAAAAGGATTCTTCATTTATCCTCCAGGCAAAAGCTCCCGAAGGAAATAACCGTATTTGTTATTCTTTCCGAAAACGGAAGAACCGTCCACACGCAAAGCGAAGGTGAACAGGTATTTCTCGAACAGGTTATATCTGACACGTCCAAAGAAAGATAATAGTTTTCTATCAGATAATTCCCAGGTAGGCGTACCATATTCATTGGCAGAGCCTATCGCATTATAAGTCAAATCATCGTTTGCGAATCCGGTACCGTTTATTCCTAGATTTTTCCATTCGATGACATTGACACTTTGCATAAAGGTTGCGTCGAAATGATGGTTCTTATTGAAATCCTTCACGTAGTTGACTATATTCTCGAACAGGTAGTCGTTAGAGAAACTTGTGCCGGCAGTCGCTTTTCCATTGTTATTGCGTCCTGTCGTATGCTTTGTCCCCTGATAAGTGTTGCTATGGACAGTCCTGGTATTCAAACTTCCGTTTGCACGGTATGATAAGTCCTTTGTGATTTTCCAGTCCACGAAAAAAAAAAGTTGATCAATAGCCGGTCGGTCTGGCTTTTATTGTTTGAGTAGTCGATATTCCATAATGGGTTGTAGTGGGATTCTCCAGCTTCGGTTACATCTTCACGCAAGGAACCGTCGTCATTATATACTTTTGCCAGAGGCGGCATGGTGATAAATGAATTGAAGGAGCCGTCTGCTGTTTTCTTCCATGATTTGGTGTATAAGAAGTTCGTGCCTATTGTCAGGTTTTTCAGTAGTTTGTGGTCGATGTTCAATCGTCCGCTCAAACGTTGGAATCCCGAATTTGGAACCATACCGTTTTGGTCAAAATATCCCAGTCCCAGAGCGTACTTTGTTTTTGTCCCCGCCGGATTGTATCAAGATGTCGTGCTTTTGTTGCCAGGCGGAGCTTATCATTAGCTTTTCCCAGTCAACATACTCTCCTGATTTAAAAACGTCGAGCATCCACCCTCTGAAACAGTCGGTTTCATCATAGCTAAGATTGGCATTATAGTATGCTTCCTTGCGTAAAGCAGCCCATTCCTCTCCATTGTAAAAACTCAAAGTTCTTATGGATACTTTGTGAAGCGGCGTAGGTGTTATAACTGATTTTCATCTTTCCGGTCTGTCCCCGTTTGGTAGTGATTAGTATGACACCATTGGCTGCGCGTGCGCCATAGATTGATTGGGAAGAAGCGTCTTTCAGAACTTCGAGTGATGCTATATCGTTGGAGTTTATATCATCTATACTAGTCATCGGGACACCGTCCACGATGTAAAGAGGATCATTTCCGCCGGAAAGCGAACGACGTCCCCGGATCAGAATATTCGAACTGCCACCGGGAGCGGCATTGGACATGGTAACCTGCACACCGGCAGCTTGTCCTCTCAGCATTTCACCCAGGCTAGAAGAGGGGTAGAATTCAGTTTCTCGGAAGTTACGGAAGATATAGCGCCTGTGACATCACTGCGTTTCTGTACACCGTACCCTACTACTATTACTTCGTCCAGCAGCTCGCTGTCTTCTTTTAGTATGATACGCGCCAACTCTTTACTGTTCGCTTTGACCTCGGTTGTTTGATACCCGATGTATGAGAACTGAATAGTAGCATCTTCGGTTACGTTTGCCAAAGAATAGTTTCCGTTAATATCGGTAATCATACCGTTCGTCGTACCCTCTACGATGACATTGGCACCGATAATGGGTTCACCGTTCTGGTCTGTAACTGTTCCGTTGACGGTTTTGGTTCTTGTTGATTTTATTGTTTCCTGGCTTTTTTGTTTGCCGACAGAGATGGTATTATTTTTCTTATTGAAATATAAATTGGTCTGTAATGTTATCATGCTCAAAATATTTTCTAACGAGCTATTGCGTGCTTTGATTGAAATACGTGGGGCGGCATTTACAATTTCCTGATCATAAAAAGAATTTGTAGCCGGTCTGTTTGCTTATTGATTGAATACATTTTCTACAGTTTCATTCTTGACATCCAGCGTAATGTTTTCTTTTCTTGTGCCTGTATGTAACAAGGCAATGATGACAAGCATACGAATAGTAAAAAAGCTAAAAATGAATGTACATTTCTGCCTTTCCTTTTTATATTAGGAAGATTATTCATAAATTTGTGCGTTTTAGTAATTGAAAAAATTATTTAAAACAAAGTTTAGTAATCTGCGAAACGTTATTCACGCGGGGGAAAACGAATGAATATCCGTCCGGATTATGGGATAGGGGCTTCTCTGAGAGACAGCTCCTATTTTTCAGAGATGGAATTAACCGGGTGCTTTCATAATATGTCTTCTTAAAATTATAAGTTAAATATTCAAGGTTCTACAAGGTAATACACACCGTAAACTATATACTAGGGTGTGATTAACATCTTTTGCTATTTATATAACAATATGTGGTTGCCTTCCTTCTTATACCGGATACCACTTGTATATTCGATAGATTGAAGAACTGCTTCCAGGCTCTTGTTATCGTGTTCTCCGGAAATCAGATTGTTGAATTTACCGTTGGCAAATGTAATATGGCAATTGTACATTCGTTCAGTTCTTTTGCCACGTCACGTATCGGAGTACTGTTGAAACGCAGACCGCCTTTTTCCATATGGCTACCGGACGCTCTTCCCGTCGTTTGCTGTATTCGCCCGAAATGGTATTGATAAGTACCTGCTCTTTGCCTTTTAACCGCATCATCGCTTCCGGCAAATCTACCTGCACCTTTCCGCTTTCCACTTCTACAGAAACGATTTCATCAGAAGAATAGGATTTTATATCAAAGCAGGTTCCTAGTACACGTACATCGAAACGGCGGGTACTGACAATGAAAGGTTGTTCTTCATTTCTGTGTACCTGAAAATATCCTTCACCTTCCAGTACTATTTTACGCTCTTCTCCTGTGAAATTATTCGGATACCGGACATGTGAGCAGGAATTTAGTGTTAGTTGGGTGCCGTCGGGCAGAAGAAGTTGTTTTCGTTCGCCATAAGATGTTGAGGCTTCCAGATAGATAATCTGTTGTTCATTCAGATGTTCCAGATAATGAATTCCGCTCAGTACCAGGCAAACGATTGCTGCAGTGCTGGCGGTAACAACTGCGATACGATGGAACCAAGTACGTTTTTTATGTTCTATGTGTTTCAATAATTGACGTGCCTCTCGTTTATAGTGTTCACGTTCAAGATCTGTATAAGGTTGCTGTGTGGCGGTTTCTTCCCAGACATCGGAAGACAACTCATTGAGTGTTTCATGATTATCCGGGTCGTGCAGGCTGTTCAGTAGTTGCCGGGCATCCTCTGTTGTATAGAGATCGTCCAGATAACGGCGATATAGTTTTTTATTATTTTCTGTATTCTTCATATTCTGTTATTTAGAATTCGGGTATATCTTAATTTCCCTTTGTATAATTAGTACACAAAGAAAAAAGAATGTCTAGGGTATAGTTAACTTCCTTTAACTGTATATGCCGTTAGAAACCATCTCCCGCTAAAGATTGAGGCAGATAAGAAGTAAAATTAGGTCAGTGCCGGTAACAGAGTGTTTTTCTAAATACGTACGAAGCGAACGCAAAGAAGATGAGATATGTTCTTGTACCGTATTGACAGAAATCTCCAATGCTTCTGCTATTTCTTTATGAGACATTTGTTTCTCACGGCTCATTTCGAATATTTCTCGCTGGCGGGAAGTCAGTTGTTCCAGTGCATGAGATATAAGTCTCTGTAAATCATTGGCAATGATTTCATTGTTCGTCTCATTACTGTAGTCTATAGCTTGTGAAAGGATTTGCTCTTTTTCAGTCGGTCTTCGCTTGCCAGTTCGCGCAAATGGTTTAGAACCGATTGCGCATGATTGTATATAAATAAGAAGAAAAAGATGTGTTGGGATTAATAAAACGACGACTTTCCCAAATCGTAGTGAAGGCGTCCTGAAAGATATCCTCTGCGTATTCGCGTGATTTGAGAAAACGCATCGCAAAATATATCAGGCGATTTTTATAAGCCGCATAAAGTTCACAGAATGCATCTTCATCTCCGGCTATCAGGCGGATGACAAGCGAACGTTCATTACCGGGAATATTTGTTGCGCACATATAGCATTTTAGGTTTCAATTCACAAAGGGATTGTTAGAATGTCACAAACGTACGTAAAATCCGGGAAATAAAAAAAGGAAAGAAGTCGCTAATCTTTTTCAGATTTATTTCAGTATCATGATTTTTTCTTTGTCGGAGATTATTTATTATCTTTGCAACTTTAACCCGATAATCAATGAGTAGAATAATATTAAATACTAAGATTTGGCTGTTTGTGTTGTTGTTTGGAATGTCGTTTCCGCATGGGCACAAAGTGATGATTTCAATACATGGACTAAATTTAAGGTAAATTATAAGATAGATTCTCGTTTCTCGGTTTCAGGCGATTTGGAATTACGTATGAAGGATGATGTAAGTCGATTAGATCGTTGGGGACTGACAGTTGGTGGAAGTTATCGCCCTTGTTCTTTTTTGAATCTGGGAGTGGGATATGAGACCCATCTTCGGAATTTGGGTGATTCAGACTGGAAGTTGAGACATCGCTATCATATATCTGCCACTGCCAACTTTCGTTATCAATGGTTGAAAGTGTCTTTGCGGGAGAGGTTTCAGCAGACTTTTGACCGTGGTGATTCTGAAACTCGTCTACGTTCTCGTTTGAAGTTATGCTATGCTCCTACAAAAAGGAATCGTTTCTCCTTATTTTTCTGTTGAAATTTATCAAAGTCTGGATGATACCTCTTTTTTGGAGAGCAAACCGTATGCGCTATCGTCCCGGAGTGGAGATTGCTTTAGCCAAACGTTGGTCATTGGATGCATTTTATTGTTATCAATATGCATCTTCGCAAGGCAGACACATTGCCGGAATAGAAGTGGGGTATTCTTTTTGAAATAAATGACGGATAGTAAATAATAACCAATGCTAATATAATAATGTGGAGTTCAGAATGTCTTGTTTTTTGCATGTGTTATGTAAATGGCTGATTACGTGCTTTTTATATAAAAGATTAATCTTTTTAAAGGAAAATATTTCTTTTCTTAACTATAATCTGTACTTTCGCTTCCACATTTCAAACTGTAATGTGGGAATTTAAGATTCTACAGTTGCAACAGACGTGTTGTATGGTTTTTCATAACCGAAAGTGAATACTTCCTCTTATGGCATTCTTTCTGCTTAATCAAGAATTTCTTTTTTGAACTAATAGAAAAACAAAATGAAAAACATGCCATAACCTATTTGTGGGAGTAGGTTTTTTTATCCTTTGTTGTACTATGTTTACTGCTTGTGTAAACCATATTTCGGAGGAAGAAGGGGAAATCATTAATAATGGAGATATTCCGTTGAAGTTTGTAGCTGATATTCATGAGATTATGAATACTCGTGTAGTAAACAATAGTTTTGGAGAAAAAGATGAAGTGGGATTATTTGCACTTGCAGGAACTACTACAATGCAAGAAGAACGTTATGCAGATAATCTTCATTTTGTGCGTTCATCTACTGGTGAGTTTGTATCTGATGAGTCGGTTTACTATCCGGATGATGGAGTAACATTGAATTTAATCAGTTATTATCCATATCAGAAGGGCGGGGTAGCAATGGGTGAAAGTTCCATGCAAGTGACCGTTGTAACAACTCAAGATAAACTGGATGATTATTCTCATTCTGATTTTCTAGTTGCTTCCAAAAGGAAGTATTAGCTAGTAAAGATGCAGTTGCTTTGACTTACAACCACCAGTTCTTTCGCATGAAAATAGTCCTTGTCCCCGGAGAGGAAGAGAATATAGAAGAAATACTATCTGTGAAACCTACACTTTCGGTGAGTGGCTTTTATACTAAGACCATTTATGATTTTCAGAAGAAAACATTCTCTGCCTATTCTGAAGAGAAAGATATTACTCCTGCAGGAGAATGGGAAATAAAAGACGGTCGACTAGTAGGAAAAGAGCTTATTTTGATTCCCCAAGAGGCGACTGTTGGGTATCAATACATAACATTGGAAGCTGCCGGCAAACTATATACCAGTTTATTACCATCCACTTTACAATTGGAAAGTGGAAAACAGAGAGAGTTGGAAATAACGTTTGTATCGGCCGAAGATATATTAATGAGTAAAGTGAACGGAGAAATCGGGGATTGGGATGGAACAGAAGTGGATCATACCGAATCGGGTATTTTGCATAAATACATAGATGTATCGAAGCTGACTTTTGAAAAATCGAATGTGTACAAAGTGATACATTCTGGGAAAACAAGTAGCCGAAATATGTAAAGAGTATCTTGTTACTCCGGATTTTTTTTCTTCTCAAGCGATTGTTGCCTATCCGATGAAAGAAGACGGTAGCGTTAATTTATCTCAAGGGATTGTAGCACAGTTATTAGGAAAATCAGGAAAAGTGAATGGTGGAAGTGTATCATGGAATATGGAAGATCATTCATTAACCTATGTGGATGGCACTTTATTGGCTCGTAATAATGTTTATGTGCTGGCAGACGGAACAATCTCCTTATCAGTAACACTGGCAGATGATGTGTTACCTGTTTTGGCACAGGAAGATATTGTTCGTGATGTTCGTGGAGGAGTCATCCATAATTATCCGCTAGTGAAGATCGGAACTCAATACTGGATGAGGAGTAATTTGGAGACATCTTTATATGTAAACGGTGATGCGCTCCCTAAATTGAATCAGGTAACAGCAAATATAGCCGGATATTTGCAATCTACTACAGAGCATTATTTTTATACCGCTAATGTTGCGCTTTCCGGTAGGATCTTGCCAACTCACTGGAGTATACCGAATTGGGAAGACTGGAATATTTTAAAGACTACTTGAAGGGGGAAGCTTCTTTGTTGAAGTCAGGGACCTGGTTGTCCCTGAAGACGGAAGAACAAGTGCAACCTGCAACTAATTTATCCGGTTTTAATGGTATTCCTGTAGGAATGTATGTAGGGGCTTTTCAAGCAGATTATGAGAACAAACATTTGGCATATTGACATTGGACAATACAAATGCCACCATCGATACTAAGGTTTTCTACATGAAAAGTGATACGAATATCATAGAAGAATCTAATGCGGGTATTGATACGAAAGCTTTCGCTATTCGTTGTATTAGAAAAGTAAATCAGTGAAAATTGCATCTCCTTTTTCATAAATTGCTTATATTTGGGAAGTAAAACTAACTAAAAGAGAGAACTATGAAGAAGATAATAAATCCCTGGAAGGGTTTGGAAGGGTACAATTGTTTCGGTTGTGCTCCTAATAATGAAGCTGGAGTAAAATGGAATTTTATGAGGATGGTGACGAAGTAGTGAGCATTTGGAAGCCACGTCCCGAGTATCAAGGCTGGATTGACACTTTGCATGGCGGTATTCAAGCAGTTTTGATGGATGAAATTCCTGTGCGTGGGTGGTGCTTCGTCGTAAACTACAAACGACTGGAGTGACTTCGAAGATGGAAACCCGTTACCGAAAATCTGTTGATACCAAAGATTCTCATATTGTATTGCGCGCCTCTATTAAAGAAGTGAAGCGGAACATTGTCATTGTTGAAGCAAAATTATATAATGAGGATGGAGAAGTATGCACAGAATCGGTTTGTACCTACTTTACTTTCTCGAAAGAAAAGTCGAAAGACGAAATGCATTTTTACGAAATGTGATGTAGAGCCGGAAGAGATATTGCCTTTAATTTGAAATAAAAACTCAAGTTTTGTGATAAATGTTTGGTGGTTTCAAACAAATGCTTTACTTTTGTCGCAGTTAATAAAAGAAATATGAATATACAACTACACATCATCATCATCATTTTCCTAACGAATAATCGGTGGGCGTGGATGATATTGTGTATAACTATATAACGATAACTAAGGCTTGCCGAATACGGTAAGCCTTTTTATTTCTCAACGCATATTATAATTAAAAATTAAATAAAGTCATGTTAAGAATCGATGATGATATCCCGCAGACAGTGGCTACCGGTGTGGCAGACTTGGGAATTGTTGGCGAAAATGAATTTATGGAAAAGGAAGAAGATGCGGAAATCATCAAACGTTTGGGATTCAGTAAGTGTCGCCTTTCATTGGCTATGCCGAAAGATATTGAATATCCCGGTTTGTCATGGTTTAACGGTAAGAAGATCGCTACTTATCCGGTTATTCTTCGCAACTTCCTGAAGAAAATGGTGTAAATGCTGAAATTCACGTGATTACCGGTTCTGTAGAAGTGTCTCCGGGAATTGGATTGGCTGATGCTATTTTTGATATTGTAAGCTCCGGTTCTACGTTGGTAAGTAACCGTTTGAAAGAAGTGGAAGTCGTAATGAAGTCGGAAGCATTGCTGATTGGCAACAAGAATATGAGCGACGAGAAAAAAGAAGTGCTCGAAGAACTGCTGTTCCGCATGAATGCAGTAAAACAGCCGAAGATAAAAAAATATGTATTGATGAATGCTCCGAAAGATAAACTGGAAGAAATCATTGCTGTATTGCCGGGTATGAAGAGTCCTACGGTGATGCCGTTGCACAGGAAGGCTGGTGCTCTGTCCATACAGTACTTGATGAAAAACGTTTTTGGGAAATCATTGGAAAACTGAAAGGACTGGGAGCAGAAGGCATTTTAGTACTGCCAATTGAAAAGATGATTGTATAAAATATAGGCATCTAATAAAATAGTAACCATGAGATTGATTAAATATCCTCAAAAGAACAGTGGACGGAACTTTTGAAACGTCCGGCACTGAATACGGAAAATTTGTTCGACACTGTTCGCTCTATTATAAATAAGGTAAGAGCAGAAGGTGACAAAGCCGTCTTGAAATATGAAGCTACTTTTGATAAAGTCACCTTGTCTGCGCTTGCTGTGACTCCTGAAGAGATACAGGTTGCCGGAACATTGGTAAGCGATGAACTGAAAGCAGCCATCTCCCTGGCAAAACAAAATATTGAAACCTTTCATGCTTCCCAACGTTTTATCGGAAAGAAGGTAGAAACAATGAACGGTGTGACTTGCTGGCAAAAATCGGTAGGAATCGAAAAAGTGGGATTGTATATTCCGGGTGGAACAGCACCACTTTTCTCAACTGTATTGATGTTGGCTGTTCCGGCTAAAAATTGCAGGATGCAAGGAAATCGTACTTTGCACGCCTCCCGATAAGAATGGAAATATTCATCCGGCTATTCTTTTTGCTGCGCAACTGGCAGGTGTCAGTAAAATATTCAAGGCTGGTGGTGTGCAGGCTATTGCCGCTATGGCCTATGGAACGGAGAGTGTACCTAAAGTATATAAGATATTTGGCCCAGGCAATCAATATGTGACAGCTGCCAAACAGTTGGTAAGCCTGCGTGATGTAGCTATTGATATGCCTGCCGGTCCTTCTGAAGTCGAAGTTCTGGCTGATGCATCTGCCAACCCGGTTTTTGTAGCAGCAGATCTTTTGTCACAGGCAGAACACGGAATAGATAGTCAGGCTATATTGATTACCACTTCGAGAAGCTTCAAACAGAAGTAATGGCGGAAGTAGAACGTCAATTAGCCGAATTGCCCCGTCGTGAAATTGCTGCAAAATCATTAGAGAATAGTAAACTGATTTTAGTAAAGCGATTTGGATGAAGCATTGGAACTGACTAACGCATACGCGCCGGAACACTTAATAATAGAAACGGAAAACTACATGGAAGTAGCAGAGCGTGTAACAAATGCCGGTTCTGTTTTTTGGGCTCCTTAACTCCCGAAAGTGCCGGTGATTATGCTTCGGAACGAATCATACGTTGCCTACCAACGGATATGCGAAAGCTTATAGCGGTGTGAGCCTGGACAGTTTTATCCGCAAGATTACGTTCCAGGAAATCCGTCAGGAAGGAATGAAGAATATCGGCCCTGCCATTGAAGAGATGGCGGCTAACGAACATTTGGATGCGCATAAAAATGCGGTCACAGTTCGTCTCAAAGCAATTCAAAATTCATAATTTAAAATTTAAAGAAGTGAAAACATTACAAGAATTAACCCGGCCGAATATCTGGAAATTAAAGCCTTATTCTTCGGCTCGTGATGAATATAAAGGAGTCACCGCTTCTGTTTTCCTGGATGCAAACGAAAATCCGTACAATACGCCTCACAACCGTTATCCGGACCCTATGCAGTGTGAACTGAAAACATTGTTGTCGAAAATTAAGAAAGTATCTCCCGAACATATTTTTCTCGGAAACGGCAGTGATGAAGCCATCGACTTGGTCTTTCGTGCTTTCTGTGAACCGGGTAAAGATAATGTAGTAGCTATTGATCCTACCTATGGAATGTATCAGGTTTGTGCCGATGTAAACGATGTGGAATATCGGAAAGTATTGTTGGATGATGACTTCCAATTCTCTGCTGACAAATTGCTGGCAGCTACCGGACGAGCATACCAAACTGATTTTCCTTTGTTCGCCTAATAATCCGACGGGAAATGATCTGCTTCGTTCCGAAATAGAAAAGATTCTTTGTCAGTTTGAAGGATTGGTAATGTTGGATGAGGCTTACAATGATTTTTTCTAAAGCTCCGTCTTTCCTCGAAGAGCTGGATAAATATCCGAATCTGGTTGTTTTTCAGACTTTCTCCAAAGCTTGGGGATGTGCTGCTATCCGTTTGGGTATGGCTTTTGCTTCCAAAGAGATTATTGATATTCTTAGTAAAATCAAATATCCCTATAATGTCAACCAGTTGACTCAACAGCAAGCCATCGCCATGTTGCATAAACATTATGAGATAGAACGTTGGGTGAAAACTCTGAAGGAAGAACGTGACTATTTGGAAGCGGAATTTGAAAAGCTTCCATGTACCATTAAACTGTTCCCGTCTGATGCGAATTTCTTTTTGGCAAAAGTGACGGATGCCGTGAAAATCTACAATTATTTGGTAGGTGAAGGAATTATTGTGCGTAATCGCCATAACATTTCGCTTTGCTGCAACTGTTTGCGTGTGACTGTCGGTACCCGTGTAGAGAATAATACACTATTAGCCACCCTTAAAAAATACCCGGGATAATTTATGAAGAAGAAAGTATTATTTATAGATAGAGATGGTACGTTGGTGATCGAACCTCCCGTAGATTACCAACTCGACTCATTGGAGAAGCTGGAATTCTATCCGAAAATATTCCGTAATTTAGGTTTTATCCGCAGTAAACTTGATTTTGAATTTGTGATGGTCACCAATCAGGATGGATTGGGTACATCTTCTTTCCCGGAAGAACCGTTTTGGCCTGCCCATAATCTGATGCTTAAAACATTAGAAGGAGAGGGATTACTTTTGACGAGATTCTGATTGACCGAAGTTTTCCAGAAGATAATGCTCCTACCCGTAAACCGCGTACCGGTATGTTGACGAAGTACCTAAATAATCCGGAATACGATCTTGCTGGAAGCTTTGTTATCGGTGACCGTCCTACGGATGTGGAACTTGCCAAGAACTTGGGTTGCCGGGCAATCTATCTGCAAAATTCACCTGAAACCCTGAAAAAAAAAGGATTGGAAGAAGTCTGCGCTCTTGCAACAACTGACTGGGATCAGATAGCCGAGTTCCTTTTGCCGGAGAACGGAAAGCGGAAGTACGTCGTACAACCAAAGAAACAGATATTGATGTGGCTTTGAACTTGAATGGAAACGGTACTTGTGACATCTCTACCGGTCTTGGCTTTTTCGACCACATGCTTGAGCAGATTGGAAAACACTCCGGTATGGACTTGACAATCCGTGTAAAAGGAGATCTGGAGGTAGACGAACATCATACGATCGAAGATACTGCTATTGCATTAGGAGAATGTATTTACCAGGCTTTAGGTAGTAAGCGTGGAATTGAACGTTATGGCTATGCTTTACCGATGGATGATTGTCTTTGTCAGGTTTGTCTGGACTTTGGTGGTCGTCCCTGGCTGGTTTGGGATGCCGAATTCAAGCGTGAGAAGATAGGGGAGATGCCGACGGAAATGTTCCTTCATTTCTTTAAGTCACTAAGTGATGCGGCAAAAATGAATCTGAACATCAAGGCGGAAGGACAAAATGAACATCATAAGATAGAAGGTATTTTTTAAAGCCCTTGCCCGTGCCTTGAAAATGGCAATCAAAAGAGATATCTATCATTTTGAACTTCCATCCAGCAAGGGAGTACTTTGATCTTTTTATAATAACAATATAGACTTATGCAGAAAAGAATCCTGTTAAGCCTACTTTTGGGAGTAATCTTCTCTATATCTATTTTTAGTCAGAATTTGAAAGTAGAGAAGATTACTCTTCCTGATAGTGAATTAACCAATCTGTACAAGATCGATTCGGGTGTATATCGTTCAGAGCAACCTTCGCATGAAGACTTTAAAGCTTTAGAAAAGTATGGTATTGGCGAAGCTCTCAATCTCCGTAATAGACATAGCGATGATGATGAAGCCGCAGGAACGAACGTAAAGCTTCATCGGGTAAAGACCAAAGCTCATTCCATCAATGAAGAACAGTTGATTGAAGCATTGCGTATTATAAAGAATCGTAAAGCGCCGATTGTTATCCATTGCCATCACGGATCAGATCGCACAGGAGCTGTTTGCGCACTTTATCGAGTGGTATTTCAGAATGTTTCAAAAGAAGACGCGATTCATGAAATGACTGAAGGCGGTTTTGGCTTTCATCGTATTTATAAAAATATCATTCGGAGGATTAAAGAAGCGGATATAGAGCAAATAAGAAGAAAAGTTATGTGTACAGAGGGATTTTAGTATGTAATTTTGTGCAGATACATGTCTTGCTAAAATGTTGTATCGAAGCTATGATGAGGCGTTATATTTTCTCAACTATTCTCACTGCTATGAGAAAAAATTCTCACTATAATGAGAAAATCTTCTCATAGTAATGAGTATTTTTTCTCATAGCAGTGAGAATAGTTTGATGTTTGTACTTCCCTATAAATTCTCTATTTCTTTAAGCCACATAGCTGAATTGGCATCACTAGGCATCCTCCAATCCCCCCGTGGACTAATAGAAATACTTCCTACTTTAGGTCCGTCCGGTAAGCAAGAACGTTTGAACTGCTGATTGAAGAAACGACGGAAGAAAGTGGAAAGCCATTTCTTGATGGTTTCTTCATCATACATATCTTTGAATGTCGTTTTTGCCAAATAGAATATCTTGGAAGGCCGGAAGCCGAAACGTAAGAAATAATATAGGAAGAAGTCGTGCAGTTCATAAGGACCTACCAGATCTTCTGTTTTCTGTTTAATTTCTCCGTTCTCATCCGCCGGAATCAATTCCGGGCTAATAGGAGTGTCTACAATATCAAGCAAAGTAGCTTTGAGTTTTCGTCCATACCGTTTTCTGCCACCCATTGTACTAAATATTTCACAAGTGTTTTGGGAACACTCGCATTTACCCGTACATGGACATGTGATCGCCGTTGTAAGTAGCCCATCCCAATGCAAGTTCCGATAAGTCCCCTGTACCGATAACCATTCCCCAAGTCTGATTGGCCACATCCATTAGTATTTGTGTACGTTCGCGCGCTTGCGAATTCTCGTATGTAACGTCATGTACATTCATGTCATGTTCGATGTCCTTAAAATGTTGGATGCAGGCATCTTTAATACTAATCTCACGGATGGATATACCTAATGATTTCATTAGATCGATCGCATTATGGTAGGTGCGGTCAGTCGTTCCGAAACCCGGCATCGTGATTCCCGAGAATACCATTTCGGGATAATCCCAGTTTATCGAAAGTCTTCACGCAGACGAGCAGTGCCAGTGTTGAGTCTAATCCACCTGAAATACCGACTACGGCTGTTTTGGCTCCGGTGTGAACTAATCTTTGTGCTAGTCCGGCCACTTGGATAGAGAATACTTCTTCGCAATGTTCATTTAGCTCAATTCCTTGTGGTACGAAAGGATGGGCGTTGAACTTCCGGG
>VOFG01003341.1_pt1 | contig 39141 bp, 49 predicted proteins | sample 5384171 | NCBI WGS metagenome assembly VOFG01 (sample SAMN12384726, study PRJNA508395) | human gut metagenome | isolation source: healthy gut F | host: Homo sapiens
AGTTGTCCGAGAGGTCGAAGGTGCGACACTCGAAATGTCGTGTTCCCAAAAGGAACCTAGGGTTCGAATCCCTAACTCTCCGCCAAAAACCCAGTCATATCAAGGCTTTTGCCCATATGACTGGGCTTTTCTTTTCTCTCAAGGTCACATCGGCGTACATGATTTTCGGCAAGAGCTCATGTGTGCCAGCCGGTTTGCCTTGTGTCCGGCAGGGTCAGGATATTGTCCATCACATTTGCCGAGGTGATCTTGGACTTGTAATCCAAATGGCTGTAAATATTCGCCGTCGTGCCAATATCGCTGTGGCCCAGCCACTCCTGGATTTGCTTCAGAGGCACATCGTTCGCCAAAAGCAGTGAGGCGCAGCTGTGTCTAAGGTCGTGAAAGCGAATGTGCCGCAGACCGTTCTGCTCCAGCAGCTTGCTGAAATTGGCGGTAACGCTTCTGGGGTTGAAGATATTGCCCATGGCATCCACAAAAACATAACCGTCATACTTTTTGCTGTAGCAATTTCCGCATACCCGCCGATTTTCCTTTTGCTGCTCCCTCAGCGCCAGCAGCTTTTCCCGGATATTGCTGACCAGCGGCAGGGAGCGCAGGCTGGATTTCGTCTTGGCACGGTCTGCGCAGACGATTTCACTTTTGCCGTCTATCTTTGCGTTGGTTACGATGTGCTTAATGGTGATGGTGTCCCGCTCAAAGTCGATGGCGTCCCATTTCAGCCCCAGTGCCTCGCTGCGGCGCAGGCCGTAAAAGGCGGTCATCTGAATCAGCAGGGAATACGGATGATCCTTGGACGCTTCCAGCAGCCTCTCCAGCTCCTCCTGCCGGTAATAGTCCGCAATGTACCGCTGCTTCTTGGGGCGCTCCACCTTGTCGGCGGGGTTGAAGGGAATCAGGTCCATTTTGACGGCGTATTTCAGCGCCTTGTGGATATTGGCGTGATAGTGGATCACCGTACCGGGCGACACGGTTTTCAGCTCATGCAGATAAAAGCTCTGAATGTGCTTGGCTTGGATTCCGTCCAGCGTCAGTCCGGTGTTTCGGAAATACGGTGCGATCTTTCCCTTTACCATCTGCGTGTAAGAGGAAAAGGTGGTCTTTTCCACCGAGCTGCGGATAATCTCCAGCCACAGCTCCATGTAGTCGGCAAACAGCATATCAGAGGAGATGTCCTCGTTCTCCTTGCTCACAACCGGCGGGACAAAGCTCTTGCGGGTGTCCAGCAGCAGCTTCTCGGCGCGGCGCTTGTTTCCCTTTGCGGGAAGTCCTGTGGGAATCCACGGCTGCCTGCGTTTGCCGTTGGCGTCCGTGTAATTCAGCACCATGTAGTAATTGTCGTTTTTTATTTGCAGGTGTCCTGCTATCATAAACTCTACCTCCTTTGCGGATAGCACATGAACGGGCACCCTTTCGGACCGTTTTTATTATACGCCCGGCGGGAATGGTCCAATGTGCCATACAAGTTCAAATCCCGGCTACGCCGCCGGCTGCGGATTTCCCGCCGAGAGTGCGTAGCGGATCACATTGATTTTCGGTACGCGGTATGCATTGCCGATTTTCATACCGGGGATGTCGCCGTCGCCGATCAGCGCATAGGCCAGATGACGGCTGATGCCCAGCATCGCCTGCACCTGCGCCACATTTACAATGTCGGGGTAGTCCGTGAACATCACCTCGTATAGGGTCTGAATTTCGATTTTAGTCATCGGCACCACCTCCATCGTCACCAAGCACATGTGCGAGAAGCATATCAAGCTCTTCTTCTGTGTTCACCGGCGAGAGGCTGACAATACCCTCTTCGTTTTCATCCTCACCGAAGGGAGTGCCGCCTTCGCATACGATATTATCCAGTTTTTCCGAAATAGCATGGATTACATAGTGAACCTCTTCCTGAGAGAGAATAAACACAAGCTCGTGTCCGCACTCATCATCAAAGGTTGCCAAAAGCTTATCGTCGCTGCGGTCAATACCGTTATCAGCATCGATGAGGAATTCAAGGAAAAGATCCTCAACAAAGAGGCAACCCGCCTCGAAAAAATCTGCGACCATACGGTCAAGCTCCTGTTTTCTGCTTTCGCTCAAACGGTTAAAATCAAAATTAGCTTTCATAATTTAATCTCCTTTCACCGGGCGTCCCGGTCTTTGCGCTGCCGCGCCAAGTGTTTGTTATAAAAGTCCATGGCCTTGACAAGCGTCTCGGTCATCTGCTTCACGGAGGTGTCCGGGCGGAAAAAGCTGCGGAGCTTGTCTACCGGCACCTTCACATATTCCACCTGATTGCCCTTAACCTCGGACAGAAGCTGCAGCACCGCGTCATCCGTGAGAGTCTGCGCCTCGCTCATGCGCCGCAGCCGCCGGGCCTGAGACAAGGACGGCGTTACCTCATCGCTGTCCATCACGGAGAAGAGCATCTCCTGCTCGGACCAACCTACTGAATTTACCGTTTCATGGGCAGGGAAAGGAGGTATCCCTATCATCGGGGTTTGACTGAAAACGGTCAGGCCCTTTTTTCATGCCATCAAATAAGAAGGAGGTAATGCGAATGGCCGATGAAAAAGCAAAAATCGTAACTGACGCAACCGGGCCGAGCTCTGCCCCGGCCCAGCCCGAAGTGGACGCACAGGTTTCCAAGCATGAGCAGTCCGCTCCCGAGGCTCCAACCCCGGATAAGGCCGAAGCTCCCGCACAGGAGGCTCCAGCACAGGACAAGGCCGCAGACGCTCCCAAGGAGCAGAAGGCCGCCAGCGTGTCCGTCTTTAACTTCTCTGAAATCATGGCCGAGAAGAAAGCGGCGGAAAAGGCCGCCGCCCAGCAGGAGGCAAAAACCCCGGATAAGGTGGCTCCCACTTCACCATCCAAGGAGACCGGGCAGAAGCGGGAACAGCCCAAGGAGCAGGAACAACCCCCGAAGCGCCGGGGCCGCCCTCCCAAGGAGGACAAGGCCAAGCCTGCCGCTCCCGCACAGAAGGAAGCTCCCGGTAAGAAGGATAAGGCAGTACAGAAATCCGCACAGCCGGGAAAAACAGAAAAAGCCGCTTCCTCCGGCAAAGCAGAGAAAGCCCCCAAGACACCCAAGCTCGCCAAGGGTGCGCCGGAGGTAAAGGCTCCCGTTCAGGCTGAAACACCTGCGGCTCCCGCCGAGGCTCCACGCCCGGGCAAGGAGGAACAGATTGTTTATATCAAGCTGTCCGAACTCCACGCCTTCAAAAATCATCCCTTCCAAGTCCGTAATGACGAGGAAATGAAGGCTATGGTGTCCAGCGTCCGGGATAAGGGCGTGACCCAGCCTGCTATTGTCCGTCCCCGTGAGGACGGCGGGTATGAAATCGTATCGGGCCACCGCCGCCAGAAGGCCAGCGAACTTGCGGGCTTCGTGGATATGCCTTGTATCGTCCGTGACCTGACAGACGAGCAGGCCATCACGCAGATGGTGGAGGACAATACCAACCAGCGTGAAAATATCCTGCCGAGTGAAAGGGCCAAGGCCCTGAAAATGCAGTTGGAGGCCATCAAGCACCAAGGAGCCAAGGAGGCCACTTCGGGCCAACTTGACCCGAAGGACGCCGGGCGGCGCTCCAATGAGATCGTAGCCGAGCGCAACAAAATGACGGTCAAACAGGTACAGCGCTATATCAAGCTCAATGACCTTGTTCCTGATTTGCAGAAAATGATGGACGCCGGGCAAATCAAATTTACCCCGGCGGTGGAGCTGGCTTATATCAAGCCCAAAAATCAGAGGTATATCGCCGTTGCCATTGAAGGCCAGCAGTCGGCCCCTTCGCTCTCGCAGGCCCAGCGCATGAGGGAGCTTGACCAGAAGGGCGTTCTGAATGGCGATGTGATCGACGGAATTATGATGGAGGATAAAAAGGAGGTAGACAAAGTGATTTTAACTGGTGCAGAACTGGGCAAATACTTCGGGAAGGAAACCACTCCGAGGGAAATGAAAGACCAGATTATCAAGCTGTTGGATGACTGGAAGGGCCAGCAGAAGGAAGTGGCCAAGCCGGAGAAAAAGGCCGCCCAGCAGGAAAAGTAACGCTTCTTCGGGTCAACTTGGCCCGAGGCAGTATGCGGGGCTCTGCCCCGCACCCCGAAGCTCAAAGGATATTAAATATTCCCCGTCGCCGGTTTTCAGGTAGCATATCCGGGAGAAATCAGTCAAGGGCCAAAGCCGCCATGGGCGGTGCCAAAGGCACCCTTGACGGATTTCTCCCGGTTATGCTTTCAGGCGGCAAGCGACGGGGATATATATTCCTTTGAGCCGTTCCCCTTCCCACGGGAAGGGGCGGAGGGGTTGGGCTCCTCTGTCTGGCTTTTTTAATATGTAGAAACGGAGGTACAAAACCATGAAAAGACCTTTAGCGTATATTACCGCCGCATGGTGCGGTGATCCTGATACTGATATGGAGCTGGCCGCCCGCTATTGCCGCATGGCATACGAGGCGGGCTTTTCTCCTATTTGCCCTATTCTTTATCTGCCACTGTTCATCAACGACGCTATCCCGGAGGAACACAAAAACGGGATTGATATGCGCCGGGATATGCTGCGCCGCTCTCATGTGCTTGTGGTCTGCGGTGACGAGGTGGACGAGGATGTGAAAAACGATATTGCCGTTGCCAAGCGGCTGAACATCACAGCCACTACCCTTGACGGTATCCTGACGGTCAACCAGCAGGGCCGCCACGATGTTTGAAGCCTATGTAACCAATCTGGGGCTCTACCCGGAGCGAGGGGCCGGGGCTGGGGAATATCTGAGATTTCCTACGACTGCCGAGGAAGTGCAGACCCTCTTTTCCCGGATTGGTATAGACGGAAAACAGTATGAGGAGTATTTCATTACCGACTATGACAGCGATATTCTGGGGCTGACTGACCACCTCGGGGAATATGAAAGCCTTGACGAGCTCAATTACTTAGCACATCTTCTGGAAGAAATGACCCCGGCCGAGCTGGAAAAGCTGGAGGCGGTCATGGATGCCGGAGAATACACGAGCAGCGTCAGGGACTTAATCAACCTGACACAGAACCTTGACTGCTTCGATTTTTACTCCGATGTCAACAGCGAAGAAGAACTGGGCCGTATGTATATTCAGGATTTTGAGGCTATGCAGGTGCCTGAACACCTGATTGACTACATCGACTATGAAGCATACGGGCGGGATATTCGTATCAATGACGGCGGCCACTTCGCTCCCGGCGGCTATGTGGCAGATAATCGGAGTAACTTTGTGGAGCACTATACCGGGCTGGACGATATTCCAGACGAGTACCGTATTTCCAAAGTCCAAGCCCGAGACGAAAAGGAGGAAACCCATTCTATTCTGGCGGCAATCAAGCAGTTTAAGGAGGCCCCACCTACTCCTCACAAGGAGAAGGCGGGGCCTTCCCACGAGGAACGGTAGACCTCGGGCCAACTTGGCCCGAGGTTCTCCCTTCCGGGCGAGGTTCCGAGGCGTCCGGTTTTCTGACCCACTCGGAGGAAAGGAGGCAGTATGCAGGAATATGTAGAAGAACGAACAATCGCCATATCCGTGAAAGCGGCCAAGCTCTCGAGTAAGGTGCTGGCTGCGGCCTGCAAAAAGGTATTTGCGGAAATTGCAAAACAGCAAGAAGCTGCCAAACGGCCCAAGGGTCGGCAGAGCGTGCGGAAACTGATGAACCACCACGGCGGTAAAAGCGCCATGAAATATGTGGGGGCTCCCAAGGATTTTGACCGTATCGCCAAGGAGTTCCATGTGGACTACGCTTTCCACAAGACCGGCCCCGGCCACTATCTGCTGTTTTTCAAGGCAGATCAGGCCGACGCCATTCAAGCGGCTTTCGGCAAATATACGGAAAAGGTCATGGGCCGCAGTCAGGACAGGCCATCTATCCTCGGCCAGCTTCGGCAATTCGTAGAGCAGATTGCGGCAAGGCCAAAGCAAAAAGAACAGGTTAGAGAGGCGGTGAAGGAGGAACGGTAAGTAAGAAAATCAAGAAATATGTACTTCCATATTTCCCTTATCTCATAGCATTTTGGTTTTTCTCCAAGTGCGGCACAGCCTACCGCATGGCGGCGGGAGCCAACCTCGGTGAAAAACTGTTCGGCATGGTCAAGACCATCGGCCCGGTGTTTCAGAGCTATGCGCCGGGGCTGGGCCTCCTTGACCTTGCCATAGGTGTAGCTGGGGCTGTGATACTGTATTTCGTGGTACAGTCTAAAATCAAAAAGGCCCGGAAATTTCGCCGGGATATGGAATATGGCTCGGCCCGCTGGGGTACAGAGGCCGATATAAAGCCATTTGTTGACCCTAAGTTTGAAAACAATGTCATCCTGACCGGGACGGAGTTCTTGACCATGAACACCCGGCCAAAAATCCCGGCCAACGCCCGCAACCTAAACGCCTGCGTCATCGGCTCGTCAGGCTCGGGCAAGACCCGTTTCTGGCTCACGCCCCAGCTTTTGCAGGCTCATTCTTCCTATGTGGTGGTAGACCCCAAGGGCGGCACACTCTCCCAATGCGGCTATTTTCTGCAAAAGAAGAAGGGCTACAAGGTCAAGGTGTTCAACAGCATAGATTTTTCAAAATCCATGCACTACAACCCCATGGCCTATATCAAGACGGAAAGCGATGTTTTGAAGTTCGTCAACGCCCTGATTGCCAATACCAAAGGGGACGGCAAGGAAGGTGACGAGTTCTGGACGAAAGCGGAAACCCTTCTGTACTGTGCTCTTGTGGCCTATATCGTCTTTGAGGGGCCGGAGGAAGAACGGAACATGAATACGCTGGTGGAAATGATAAACAGCATGGAAGTCCGGGAGGATGACGAGAGCTTCAAGAACGCCGTGGATTATATGTTCGACGGCCTCGCCAAGCGCAACCCCCAGCACTTCGCTGTGCGCCAATATGCCAAGTACAAATTAGCCAGCGGCAAGACAGCGAAAAGTATTTTAATTAGCTGTGGAGCCCGGCTGGCCCCCTTTGACATAGCGGAGCTTCGGGAAATCATGAGCTATGACGAGTTGGAGCTTGACAAGCTCGGGGACGAGAAAACGGCCCTGTTCTTTCTGATAAGCGATACAGACACCACCTACAACTTTATCGTGGCCCTTGCCTTTTCGCAGATGTTCAACCTTCTGTGTGAACGGGCCGACAACAAATACGGAGGCCGTCTGCCCCATCATGTACGGGTGCTGTGGGACGAGGCGGCCAACACAGGACAGGTGCCGGGGCTGGAAAAAATTGTGGCCGTTATCCGGTCAAGAGAGATCAGCCTGACCCTGTTCTATCAGGCCATGAGCCAATGTAAGGCCCTGTATAAAGACAACGCTGAAACCATTATGGGCAACATGGACAGCATTGTGTTTCTGGGAGGCCGTGAAGCGTCCACCCTAAAGGACATATCGGAAAACTGGCTGGGCAAGGCTACCATCTCCATGCAGACGGACAGCCGTACACGGGGCCAGTCGGAAAGCTACGGGCTCAACACCCAGCGTTTGGGTCGGGAGCTTTTGACCACCAGTGAGATCACCACCATGCCCGGAAACAAGTGCCTGTTACAGCTTCGGGGCCTGCCCCCGTTCTTTTCGCCCAAGTATGATTTGAAGCAGCACTCCAACTACCGCTATACAGCGGAACATGACAGTAAACGAAACGCCTTCCATCTGGAACGCCTGACTTCCCGGCGATTGAGACTAAAGCCCGAGGAAGAATACACGGTGTACGAGGTGGACGCCTCCGACGAGGACGCTGACATTCTCAATTATGATGATCTGGACAGCGCAGACGATTTCGTTTAACTGATAGATGGACTTTGGGCCAAGTTGGCCCGAGGTTCGCCACCGCCTGAAAGGGCGGCTTTTTTGTTACCCACAATTCACAATCATTTATCAAATGGAGGAAATGTATATGGAATTTTTCGCTTCTGCTGTTGACACTTTGAAGGTTCTGGTTATGGCTATCGGCTGCGGCCTCGGCGCATGGGGTATCGTAAACCTGCTGGAAGGTTACGGTGCCGACAACCCTGCCTCCAAGAGTCAGGGCATGAAACAGCTCATGGCGGGCGGCGGTATCGTCCTGCTGGGCATGAACCTGATCCCTCTGCTGGCAAACCTGTTCTAATCTTCGCGAAGGAGTAAGCTATGCAAAGTATCTTCGACGCTATCACAGAATGGCTCAAAGGGCTGTTGGTCGAGGGTATCATGGGAAACCTCGGCGGGCTTTTTACCAATGTGAATGAGCAGGTAGGAGAGATTGCGGCGCAGGTAGGGACGACCCCGGCGGCATGGAACGCCGGGGTCTTTTCCATGATACGGCAGCTCTCTGAAACGGTCATTCTTCCTATCGCCGGGCTGGTGCTTACCTTTGTGATGACCTATGAGCTCATTCAAATGCTGATAGACCACAACAACCTACACAACTTCGACACATGGATCTTTTTTAAGTGGATTTTCAAGACCTTTATTGCGGTGATGATTTTGTCCAACACCTTCAATATCGTCATGGCGGTGTTTGATGTGTCCCAACAGGTCATCCAACAGTCGGCGGGCCTGATACAAGGCTCCACCGCCGTCACGCCGGATGTACTGAACGATATGCAGGCCCAGCTTGAAGCCATGGAGCTGGGACCGCTCCTCGGTATCTTCCTGCAATCCTTCTTTGTGCAGTTTACCATGACGGCTTTGAATATCGTGATTTTCGTCATTGTCTACGGACGTATGATTGAAATTTACCTGATGACCAGCCTTGCCCCCATTCCCTTTGCCACCAGCGTCAGCCGAGAGGCCGGACACATGGGACAGAATTATTTCAAGTCCCTGTTTGCTGTTGGCTTTCAGGGGATGCTCATTATGGTGTGTATGGCGATTTACGCCGTGTTGGTGCAGAGTATCGCCACGGACGGCGATATGATGAACGCTATCTGGACTTGCGTGGGGTACACGGTGCTTCTGTGCTTCGTGTTGTTCAAGACCGGGAGCCTGTCAAAGTCCATCTTTGGGGTGCATTAAAGCACTTCGGGCCAACTTGGCCCGAGGCTGGAAGGAGGAAACAAAAATGACGGAACAGGACAACAAGAGCCCGGTTCAGGAGGCCTCGCCGATGAAGCTGGATGTGAGTGTCCGGGCCATCGAGCCCAAGGGCAACCTGCTGGGCTTTGCCAATGTAAAATTCAACGACTGCTTTGTGGTGGAGGATTTCAAAATCCTGCAAACCGACAAGGGCCTGTATGTGGGTATGCCCAGCAAGCCGGACAAGTCCAGCAAAACGGGCTACCGGGACACGGCCAAGCCCATCACCGGGGAATTCAGAAAACAGCTCCACGGGGCGATCCTGACGGCCTACTCGGCGGAGATCGGACGCTTGCAGGCGGTGGCCGCAGCACAGGAGCGGCCTTCCATCAAAGATCAGTTGGAGGCCGGTGCCAAAGAAGCGGCCAAGGAAAAAGCTGCCCGGCCCCCGAAGGAGAAGCCCGCAAAAGGGGTGGAACGATGATGTATCAGGGGCCGAGTAAATCCCCGTGGGGCAAGGTGCAGACCTGTGACCTGCTTTGCCCCGGCATATTCCTTGTGAGTACCGCCAGCCACGGCGGGACAATGGTTTCAAACGAGGTGGCGGCGTTCCTCTCCCCGGCGGCCAAACGGTGTGGCTTCAAGCGGGGCGGCTACCTCTGTTTTGAGGAAGATACGCAGGAGGATGTGGTGCTGCGGGAACTTTTGGACAAGAAGCTCTGGCAGATACCTGAGCGTATCAAGGACAAAGCCGCCTTTGAGGAAAATATCAACCTCTCCATCAGGCGGTACAACCCCGAATATTGGCGGGCAAGGCAGTCCGGCCTTGAAGCGGCGCAGGCCGCCCGGAAGGAGGCCCCGCCCCGCCAGACAGAACGATGACCTCGGGCCAAGTTGGCCCGAAGCTCCAAGGAGGTGATCTCATTGGCCTATGTGCCAGTACCCAACGATTTGAGCCGTATTAAGACCAAGCTGGCCTTCAACCTGACGAAGCGCCAGCTTATTTGTTTTTCCATAGCGGGCGGTATCGGTATCCCGTTTTACCTGTTCACCCGCTCCCATATCGGGAACAGCACAGCCCTGTTCCTGATGATTGGCCTGATGATGCCGTGTTTTCTGTTCGCCATGTTTGAGAAGGACGGCCTTCCCTTTGAGAAGGTGCTCCGCAACATTATCCGAACCAAGTTTTTACTGCCACGGGTCAGGCCCTATAAGACTGAAAATTTCTATGCTTTTTTGAACCGAAAGGAGGAAAAGCCGATTGCAGACCACCAAAGGGGCAAAGCGGCCGGGCGCAGAAAGAAAGCGTCCTGACCGCAAGCCAAAGAAACAGGCCACGGCAAAAAAGACCGGGCCACAGACCGCACAGCAGACCATCCCGTACCGGGAGATTTTCAAGGACGGTATCTGCCGGGTAAACGACAGGCTCTACACCAAGAGCCTTGAATACGAGGACATCAACTACCAGTTGGCGCAGGCCGATGACCAGAGCGCCATTTTTGACGGCTACTGTGCGTTCCTCAATTCCTTTGACAGCTCCCTTCCGTTCCAGCTCTCCTTTATCAACCACAGGAGCCGCCCGGAAAGCAAGTACAAAATCAATATCCCCATGAAGGATGACGAGTACAGCGAAATGCGGAGCGAGTATGTGGAAATGCTGGAGGGCCAGATTGCCAAGAGCAACAACGGCATTGTGAGAACCAAGCTGTTGACCTTCGGTGTGTCGGCGGACAGCCTTGCGATTGCAAAGCCCCGCTTGGAGCGTGTGGAGGCCGACATAATGGGCAATTTCAAAAAGCTGGGGGTACAGTCCCGCTCCCTCAATGGGCTGGAACGCCTGGAGATTTTGCACGGCCAGCTCCACCCCGGCGGCACCGAGCCTTTTCGCTTCACATGGGATATGATACCGAAAACCGGGCTGGGGACAAAGGACTTTATCGCCCCAACCAGCTTTGACTTCCGGCAAAGCCGCCTGTTCCGCATGGGCTCCACATGGGGAGCGGCGTCCTATATGCAGATCATGGCCTCCGAGCTTTCCGACAAGCTCCTTGCGGAGCTGTTGGAGGTGGACGCTGAAATGACCATCACCATGCATATTCAGACTGTCGATCAGGCCAAGGCCATCAAAACCATCAAGGGCAAGGTCAGTGACATTGACAAGATGAAGGTGGAGGAACAGAAAAAGGCCGTCCGAAGCGGCTACGATATGGATATACTTCCACCCGACCTTGTTACATTCAGTCAGGACGCCAAGAACCTGTTGAACGACTTGCAGAGCCGCAACGAGCGAATGTTCCTTTTGACCTTCCTTGTGGTAAATACCGCCGCCACCCGCCGAGAGCTGGACAACGACCTGTTCACAGTATCGGGTATCATGCAGAAGTACAACTGCCTTTTGAAGCGGCTGGACTTCCAGCAGGAGCAGGGCCTTGTGTCCAGTCTGCCCCTCGGCTACAACGGGATTGAGATACAGCGTGGCATGACAACCAGCTCCACGGCCATCTTCGTGCCGTTTATGACGCAGGAGCTCCGCATGGACGGCGAGGCCATCTATTACGGCCTGAACGCCCTTTCCCACAATGTCATCATGGCGAACCGCAAGAAGCTGAAAAATCCCAACGGCCTGTACCTCGGCGTACCGGGAGCGGGCAAGAGTTTCGCCGGAAAGAGGGAGCTTGTCAATGTGTTCCTTGCCACCAATGACCGCAGTATCATTCTTGACCCGATGGGCGAATACTCGCCGCTGGTACGACAGTTTGGACAGGACGGCCTTGTGGTGGAGATCGCCCCCAACAGCCCGCACCATATCAATCCGATGGATTTGGATGTAAGCATTGATGACGAGGTTTCGCCTATCAGTCTGAAATGCGATTTTATCCTTTCCCTGATGGAGCTGATCGTGGGCGGCAAGAACGGCTTGCAGCCCGTGGAACGCACCATCATTGACCGTTGCGCCCGTATGGTGTACCGGGACTTTCTCAATGATCCGGACAATACTCCTATGCCGACGCTTCAAAATCTGTATGACCTTCTGTGCCAGCAGACCGAGCCCGAGGCAAGGCGGCTGGCAACAGCCCTTGAGATCTATGTGTCCGGCTCCCTCAACATCTTCAACCATAAGACCAATGTGGATTACAGGAACGCCCGTGTGGTGTGCTTCGACTTGAAGAAGCTGGGGGCGGGGCTCCGCACGATTGCCATGCACATCATCAACGACCTGATGAACAGTCAGGTGTCCCACAACTTCGCCCGTGGTATCGCTACATGGTGCTACTATGACGAGTTCCATGTGCTGTTGCAGGACGAGCTGACTTCCAGCTACTTCGTCACCATCTGGAAAATGCTCCGTAAAAAGGGCTGCGTCCCGAGCGCCCTGACGCAGAATGTGAAAGACCTCCTTGCCAGCCGGCAGATTGAAAACATCTTTGAAAACTCCGACTTTATGGTGCTTCTGTCGCAGGCGCAGGGAGACAGGCAGATACTTGCCAAGCAGTTGGGTATCAGCCCGCACCAGCTTTCCTATGTGACCCACTCCAATCCCGGCGAGGGGCTATTGTTCTTCGGAAATGTGACCATTCCGTTTGTTGACCGTTTCCCGAAGAATACCAAGCTCTACTCCATTATGACTACCCGCCCGGAGGAAAAGGAGGCGCAGAATGGGTAAGACCGCTTCGGGCCAAGTTGGCCCGAAGAACGAAAAGAACAGACCGCCCGGAAAGCGGGTCAAGCGTGGGCGGCTCCATTTTGCCGAAGAAGAAGTGACCCGTCAGGCCGGGGAGCCTACCTCGGGCCAAGTTGGCCCGAAGCCAGCGGGCGGCGGGAAATTCCGGCAGGACGAGGAACGGGAAAAGCTGTCCTCCCGCTTGCGGCAGGATGACGAGGCCCGCAGGGATACCGCCCATGAGGAACAGGACGCCCAAAAGGCCAGGAAGGACAAGCAGGAGAAAAAGAAGGAACGGGCCGAGGCCAAGGCCGAACACTCCGCTGTCAAGCTGGAAGCCGCCAAGGAAAAGCTGGCCCAGCAGAAACCCCAAAAGCCGCCCGGCCTCCCCCAGCGGGCGGCAACGGCGGCGGGGGCAGGTGTATGGGCCTACACCCACCGCAAAATACATGAGGTCGAGCATGAGAATGTGGGTGTGGAGAGCGCCCACAAGGCCGAGCTTCTGGCGGAGGCCGGAGTGCATAAGGCCACCCGCTACACCAAGCGGCGTATCCGGGAGCACCCGGCCCGGCAGGTGGAGAAATGGGAACACAAGACCATGAAGGCCAATTCCAACCTCCACTACCAGCAGATGGCGCAGGAGCACCCGGAGCTTCAAAGCAGCTTCCTTTCCCGCATGGCCCAGAAATGGAAAATCAAGCGGGAGTATGCCAAGCAGGCCCGGGAGGCTGCAAGACAGGGGGCCAAGGCGGCGGGAGCGGCGGCCACTACCACCGAAAAGGCGGTGGCCTATGCTTCTCGGTTCGTGCGCCGCCATAAAAGCGGAGTAATTATCATTCTGCTGTTGTTCTGCCTGTTTCTGATTTTGAACTCCGTCTTTTCCGCCCTCCCTTCGCTGGGTACTGGCATGATGAACGCCGTGGTCGGCACATCCTACACCGCTGAGGACGAGGATATTTTAGGGGCCAACGAGGACTATACGGCCCTTGAAAACGAGCTCCGGCAGAAGATCGCCAACATTGAGCGCACCCACCCCGGCTATGACGAGTACCGCTATCAGGTGGATGAGCTGGGCCACAACCCCTATGAACTGACTTCCTACCTGATCGCCAAGCTCCGCACCTATACCCGTGAAAATGTGCAGGGTGAGCTCCGGGCCTTGTTTGAGGCGCAGTACAAGCTGACGCTGACCGAGGAAGTGGAGATACGCTACCGCACCGAAACGGACACATGGACGGACGAGGACGGAACCACCCATACGGATACCTACGAGGTGCCGTATGAGTATTACATTCTCCATGTGCGGCTCCAGAACAAGACCCTGCCCGTGGTGGTGAACTCCCTGCTGGATGCCGAGCAGAAAGAAATCTACGACATTACCTTGGAGCTCAAAGGCAACAAGCCCTATCTGTGGGATGACATTTACACGGGCGGCGGTGGCAGCTATGACCCCGGAAGTGATTACACCGTACCGGGCGAAGCTCTTTCCGACCCGGCCTTTGCGGCCCTTATTACGGAGGCGGAAAAGTACCTGGGCTGGCCCTATGTGTGGGGCGGCTCCAGCCCCTCCACCTCCTTCGACTGTTCCGGCTTTGTCTGCTGGGTCTATACGGCCAGCGGCGTCCACAACCTGCCCCGCACCACGGCAACAGGGATTTTCAATCAATGCGCCTATGTATCGCCCGCTGACGCAAGGCCCGGAGATCTGATTTTCTTTACGAAAACCTATGACTGCGACGGCCCTGTTTCCCATGTGGGTATCTATGTGGGCGATGGCATGATGATCCACGCAGGCGACCCCATCAAATACGCCAGTATCAATACGAACTACTGGCAGGAGCACTTTTACGCCTTTGGGCGTTTGAACTGATTTTCCGAAAGGAGCGACGATATGACCAAACTTGAAAAAATCGACAAGGAGCTGGACAAGGCCCGGGAGAAGGCCGCCGAATGGCAGGCCAAGGTCAGGGACTTGGAGAAACAGCGTCAGGAAGAAGAAAACAGCATGATTGTTCAGGCTGTTCGTTCTCTGAAACTGACGCCCGCCGAACTGGCTGAGTTTTTCAGCAATCCCGGCATTACCGCTTCGGGCCAACTTGGCCCGAAGCCCGATGAAGCAAAGGAGGATACCGAGCATGAAGAATAAGCTGTTTTGCAGGGCCGCGGTTTTGACCGCCGCCCTGTTTTCTCTTACCTGTATGAGCGTCACGGCCTACGCCCAGAGTGACGAGCCCACAGAGGAAACCACGCCGCCCGCCGCAACGGAAACCGTTGCCAAGCCCTTCACCCCGAACGGGACGGGAACGGTGGTGGACAATGCCACCGACGAGGACGGCAAGGAGTTTTTCACCATCACCACCCCCAGCGAGAATGTCTTTTATCTGGTCATTGACCGTCAGCGCACCGAGGAAAATGTGTATTTCCTGAACGCTGTCACGGAAAAAGACCTGTTGGCCCTTGCCGAATCCGACCCGGAACCCGAGGTCAAGGAGCCTGTCACACAGCCCGAGCCCGACCCGGAGCCTGTTGCCGAGCCGGAACCCGAACCTGAAAAAGATACAGGCTTTCCTGTTGGCAATCTCCTGATGGTTGTAGCTGTCCTGCTGGTGGGCGGCGGAGCAGCCTATTATTTCAAGGTCTACCGTCCGAAGCATGAGGCCCCGGAGCTGGACGAGGACGATTATGACTATGACGAGAACGACCTCTACGGCGATATGGAGGTTGAGGAAGAAACGGAGGACGAGGAATGAATTTCACCAACAGCCCCTATGAAAAGATGATGAAAGAGATCCCCCGTCCGGGCCGTGGCGGCGCTGACCGCTGTGCCGGGTGCCGCTACCTGAAGGAGTGCAGAAGCCAGAAAGGCCGATGCCGCAAGCAGTTCCGTACCTCGGGCCAAGTTGGCCCGAAGTCCTGATGTGCCGGGAACTGACCCGTGACGAGCGAAAAGGTATCCGAAAACTGGTCACGGAGATGTGCGCCAACTATGACCGGGAGTATGGCTGCCTGCCGCTGGACTGTGAGTGCTATATGCTGGGGAAATGCTGGACGGGAGCCTACTGCCGCTACTTCCGTGAGGCCGTTCTTCCCCTTGACTCGGTGCTGATGGTCTCCATCTGTGAGGACGGCCCGGCCCCGGACACCCGGCTGTGCGCCGTCTGCGGAAGGCCCTTTCTTCCGGAGGGGCGGCAAGCCTACTGTTCCGACGCCTGCAAGGCCGAGGGAAACCGCAGAAGGAGCCGGGAGCGCATGAGAAAAAAGCGGCTGAAAAACGGATAGACCTGTTACGATTTGCCCGGAGAAAAAGCCCGGTATTCCGGGACTTTTTTCGCCTGTTTCCCGGGCCGGAATACCTTAATACCTTCCGCCCCGGTTTGACCGGGTATTTCGTAACATTCATGCACTTCGGGCCAACTTGGCCCGAGGCTGGAAAGGAGGAAACCACATAGAAATCAACCAAGGCTATGAGATTTTGAAGTCCGCCACCTTCGATAATGGCCGGGGCTTTGCCCTGGGCTATAACGAGGTGGCCCCGAGTCCCTTTGTCACATGGCAGTTTACCGAAACGGAGAACGGCCAGCGGGACTATTATTGGGGCCATTATCACAGCGACGGCCAGATAACGGAAAAGGACTTCGCCAAGCGCATTGATGATTACAAAGAGTTGTTTCAGGTGCAGGAGCGCACCGGGGGCCGGACACCAGCGGAGTATTACCGCTACTATTCCACCCAGCGGCCCGTTGACCTTGGCACCTTCCCGAAGCCGCCCGGAAATGCGCCCGTGGAGATCATCAATTTTGACGAGCGGCGCATGGTGGAGGGTGGCACCATGCGGGCATGGGGCGAACTGGCCTATTTGAAACCCCTGACGGATAAGCAGATGGACGATTACGAGCTTCGCCCTGCGCCGGGAAATCCTGACCGGGCGGCCCGACCCTCTATCACGACCCAACTCAAAGAAGCGGCCCGCAGGCCGGAGCTGCCGAAGGAACCTGATAAGACCAAACACAACAAGTCCCATGAGGACAGATAAGGAGGAACCATGAACGAGAAGGACAACTATCTGCATACTGCCGAGCTTTCCGAGGAACAGAACGACAATATGCTGGACGGTATTTTGAACAACCTGCCGCCCTCGCCGCTTCCCAAGGGGCCGGAGAAAAAGGAACTGGACAAAGTGAAGGAGCCGCCCGCCCACAAACGGAGCCGGGAACGGGAGGAACGCTGACGGCCCGGCGCAAGCGTGACAGGCACCTTCATGTGATGGTCACGGCGGACGAGCTGGCCCAGATACAGCGGCGCATGGACGAAGCGGGCATTACCAACGCCGGGGCCTATATGCGGAAAATGGCTCTGAACGGCTATATCCTCCATGTAGACCTTGCCCCCGTCAAGGAGCTTGTGTCCTTACAGCGGCGGTGTGCCAACAATCTCAATCAGGTGGCCGTCCATGCCAACACCTTCGGCGTGTACCCGGAGGAGATCGCCGGACTCCAGCGGGACTATGAAAAGCTCTGGGGGCAGGTGTCCGATGTTCTCATGGAGCTGTCTGCGCTGGTAGAAAAATAATTTGGAGGGGTGCGGCCTTTATGGTCTGCACCCCTTCTTTTCCTATTGTGTACTATTTCTTTTCACCTCATTATTGTCATTATACAAAAAGCAAAGTATAATAAGGTTCGTAAACAATTCGGGATGTCAGGAGGTATTTCTATGAAAAGGGTATTGACATTATTTTTGGTATTGATTTGTATGTTGTCATTAGTTGCTTGTGATAAAGCAACTGGCAGTGGAGAACCTGTAAGGAGTGGTGATGTTTCAGATATGCCTGAGAGTGATAAAAATGTTTTTGGTGAAAAAGAGCAGACACAGCAAGCGATTATTGAAAGTATAAGTGGAACAATTACTCGTATAGATGAAGATAAAATTTATGATTTGACCGAAGAAGAAGTAAAAATAATCGCAGACATTATTGACAATGGCACTTGGCATACAGAAGGGACTGCCGAATGTGCCAATGATTGCAAACTTATAATTGATGAAAGAACATATTATTATCATTCAGAATGTGGAACATTCAATGACAAAGCGAACAATCAGAACTTACCTGTAACGGCTGAAGAGAAAGAAAGTATAAATGTAATATTAGCTCAATATATAACACTTGGTTTAGAGTAATTCATGCGATTATCTTTAAGGCTGTTTTGTTTAGAAACAGACCTAAAAATACCAGATTATCGCTTCGTTTTGGCCCCGCTTCGGCGGGGCATTTTTAATACCTCGGGCCAACTTGGCCCGAGGTGCCGGGACAAGATTTACTAACCGTCTGCAACATTGTTGCCCCTGCGCCTACATGGTAAAATATTGGTAGAAAGATGATAGAAAGGGGTTGAACCAATGAGACTGATACTTAAACTGATCGCCGCACCACTTATCCTGTTCCTGACCGTCCTTGTGGCTGTCCTGCTGTTCCTGTTCTCGCTGTCCTCCTTCCTCCTGACGGCGGCCTCGGTCATAATGGTGCTGTTGGGCGTGGGGCTATTCTTCATCAGTTACCCGGTGGGCGGCGTCATTTATCTGGGGATTGCGTTCCTGCTTTCGCCCTTCGGCTTGCAGGCGGTGGCGGGCGCTGTTATTACGGGACTGAACAGCTTAAACCTGTCTCTGCGGCAATTCATCACAAGCTGATCGCTTCGGGCCAAGTTGTCCCGAAGTAATATGGACGGCGGCCTTGCATGGCCGCTGTTTTCTATGAAGGGAGGGATTTTCTCTGGCAACAACTGCCTTGCTACAACGCCACGCCAACGAAGGAAAAAGTATAGCCGAGGCTATTCGTGATTGTCTGGACTATGGGAAAAATCCTGAAAAGACGGAGGACGGGAAATACATATCTTCCTATGAGTGCGACCCGGCCACGGTAGCCGCTGAGTTTCTTTTGGCAAAGGCCAGCTACAAGGCCATGACGGGCCGGGAACAAAAGAAGGGCGAGGATGTGCTGTGCTATCAGATCCGCCAGTCCTTCTATCCCGGAGAGATCACCCCGGAAGAAGCGAACCGGGTCAGCTATGAGCTGGCTATGCGCTGGACGAAGGGCCGCCACGCCTTCATCGTCACGACCCACACGGACAAGGAGCATATTCACTCACATATCTACTACAATTCCACGACCCTTGACTGTACCCGGAAGTTCCGCAACTTCTGGGGCTCATCCTTCGCTCTGCGGCGGCTCTCTGACCGTCTGTGCTTGGAAAACGGATTGTCCATCGTGGAAAATCCCAAGCCCCGGAGCAAGGGGAAGTTTCGCAATTATGGGGAATGGCTGGCTGGGCGGAAAAGACCGCTGACCTATCAGGACAGGCTGCGGGCCGCCATTGATACCGCCCTTGCCAAGAGGCCCGCCGACTTCCCGGAATTTCTCTCCCTGATGGAGCAGACGGGATATGAGGTCAAGCAGCGTCGGGGAGCGGTCAGCTTCCGGGCTCCCGGTCAGGAGCGGTTTACTCGCCTCCGCTCTGATACTCTTGGGGATGGCTACGGCGAAGCGGATATAAAAGCCGCTCTGTCAGGCTCCCGCCAGCGGCCCGGCCAGCCCCGCCAGAAGGTCAGCTTGGCTATCGACATTCAAGCCAAGCTCCAAGGGAAAGGCCCCGGCTATGAGCGGTGGGCCAAGGTGTTCAATCTCAAACAGATGGCCGCCGCCCTTGCCTACTTGCAGGACAATGACCTGACGGACTATGAGCAGTTGGAGCAGAAGGCCACGGCGGCAACGGAGCGTTTTCACAAGCTGTCTGACCAAATCAAAAGCACCGAAGCGGCCCTTCATACCAACATGGAATTGAAGGCGGCAACGGTGCAGTATGCCAAGACCCGGCCTATCTTTGAGAAGTACAAGGCCAGCAAATACAGTAAGAAGTTTCTTGCGGAGCATGAGGCGGATATTGAGCTTTACCGGGCGGCCTGCGCTGACTTCAAGCGCATTTTGGACGGCGGCAAGCTCCCCAAGATGGACGCACTCAAAGAGGAAGGCCGCAAGCTGGCCGAGCAGAAAAAGAAGCTCTACGCCGAGTACCGCAAGGCCAAGGCGGATATGCAGGAGGTCACGACCATCAAGGCAAACATTGACTATCTGCTGGGCTACTCGGAGTCGGGCAGAAAGAAGGAACAGGAGCGTTAGGGACTGTGACGCATAAGGAGCGAAGCGACGCCACCACTTCGGGCCAAGTTGGCCCGAAGCACCGGGTTTGGGGAGGCTCCCCAACAAGCAAATTTTTGCGTTCTGGCCGCAAGGCCGGAATGTCAAAAATAGCTTCTGTGGCCACAGAAGCATTGCTTGCCATTTAGCGGAACCCTCGAAAAGTCCCCTAAAAACGAGAAAAACGAAGGCCCTCTTTACTTGACCTCCGTTTCTCTGGCTTTTTGTAGTCCCTCTGCTGTGGCCTCCATGACCGTCAATTCCTTTTCATCCATTGAGTTGAGCATTCTATCAATATGCTGGCGGCAGTCGCTTTCGCCGTTCTGCCTGTCAGGATAAAAGAATTGGTCTACGGAAATGTCCAACAGGGTGACGATTTGGTAAAAGGTGTTCAGGCTCGGATGCTGGCCCCGGTTCTCAAAATACATGATGGAACGAGGGGTACGATCTACGAGCTGTGCAAGGTATTCCTGTGTCCAGCCTTTCGCCTCCCTCTTGCGCTTGATCTCCCGGCCTAATGCGTGGAAGTCAAGCCGCCTGGTGTCTTGGTACATTCTCATATCACCCCTATATTATTTTACATTTCGGGTTTGACTATGAGAACGAAACACAGTTTTATGTTTTGGTAGTATTTTATTGTCCGCTGACAAGGTTGCCGATGTTACACGGCCAAGGTATAATAACAGAAAGAAAATTTGAAAACTACACTTTAATCACAAAAATCTATGATACGCTATCTTTGGAGGTGTTACCATGCAAAGGATTTTAGTCGTTGAGGACGATTTTGATATTCAAGAACTTTTACAGAATTTTTTACAAGAAGCAGGATATGAAGTAGCTGTTGCAAATGATGGTGTCGAGGCACTCTCTTTATTTGCAGGCCAACGATATGACTTGATTGTATTGGACATTATGCTCCCCAAAATTGACGGTTACGGTGTCTGTGAATTGATACGCAAGCAATCTGATGTTCCTATCATTATGCTAACCGCATTAAGCGGAGAAGAAGATCAGATTAAAGGATTGGATTTGCAGGTGGATGACTACATTACAAAACCGTTTTCTATGCCTGTCCTGCTCCGCAAAATTGCGGCTGTACTTCGGCGCAGTAACCGGGGAACAGATGAAAAGTATCAAATCATTACTTATGGCAATTTGCGTTTGAACTGTGACGGCTACACCGCCACAGTGGACGGAGCTAATTTTGAACTGACACAAAAGGAATTTGAAATACTGCGGGAACTGCTGACCCATCAGGGCCGGATATTGACCCGGCAGAACTTGTTGGATAAGCTGTGGCGATATGATTTTTATGGGGACGAGCGTGTTGTTGATACCCATATCAAAAATCTACGAAAAAAATTGGGAATAGATTTCATTCAAACAATCAGAGGGGTGGGATATAAAGTTGATAAAGAGAATTAAAGGCAGTCTGTTTGCTAAAGTCTTTATTCTGACTGTGGCAGTTTTGCTCTGCGTGAGCTTTCTTGTCTATGGCGTTTTGGCTTGGTATATGCCTCAAACCTATTCTAACAATCTCAATGCGGCATTAGATGAACAGGCAAGCGACTTTATTTATGAATTAGAACATATCCGTATGCAGGATAGCGGCGGACTTTTTGATCAGTTTCTTCAAAACACGACAATTAGCATGGTGGAGCTTTATACTGCTGATGGTGTTCTGGTGGAAACACCGTCTAACCAAAATAGCTTTAACGATGGGATCACCGGGGAGGCTCTTGGCGGAGCATCTTATGAAAGTGCGCCGATTATATCCAACAGCTATTACTTCTCATTTGCAGATGATAATAGCCAATATATTTTAACAGTTTATGGAGAAGCCTCTCAAATCGCAGAACTGCGGCAATCATTTGTAAGCGTATTACCGATTTTGTTTTGCGTTATTCTCCTTGTATCGTTGGCAACTGCTTGGGTGTATTCTCGTATCATTACAAACCCGGTATTAAAAATCAGTCGGATTTCTAAAGAAATGTCTGATATGAAGCTGGAATGGCAACTTGAGGAACGCCGTTCTGACGAGCTGGGTGTACTGGAGAATAGCTTGAATACGCTGTCCCGGAAACTGTCTGCTACCTTGGAGGAGTTGCAAAGTGCAAATCTCCAGCTCCAAAGGGATATTGAACATCAAAAGGTGCTGGAACGGGCACAACAGGATTTCTTTTCTTCTGCTTCCCATGAACTGAAAACCCCTATCACCATTATCAAGGGTCAATTAGAGGGGATGCTATTGGGTATAGGGGCATATAAAGACCACGAAAAGTATCTTGCCCGATCCTTGGAAGTTGCAGCTACGCTTGAAACGATGGTGCAGGAAATATTAACGATTTCAAGGCTGGAAACAAATGTCGATTTCAGAATGGAGCATTTTGATTGCGCTCCCATGATACATGGCTATTTGAGGGAGATTGATGATTTAGTGGCAACAAAAGAGCTACAAATACATCTTGCTATACAGTCTCCCGCTTTTATCAATGGGAACAAATTACTGATTGAAAAGGTGTTCTCCAATTTGATTTCAAATGCTGTAAAGTATTCGCCGCATGGAGCAAGCGTTGATATTATTTTACAAAATACCAACGGACGCTTTTTGTTCTCCGTAGAGAACACAGGTACACATATACCAGAAGATAATATTCCCAAATTGTTTGACGCTTTTTATCGTATGGAGCAATCCCGCAGTAGAAGAACAGGCGGTAGCGGCTTAGGGCTTTATATGGTTCAAAGAATTTTACAACAACATAACAGCTATTGTGAGGCTTGCAACACAGAAAACGGTGTTAAATTCTTCTTCACGATTTAGCGGACAATCAGCGGCAGGTGAACAACCTGCCGCTTTTTTTAACTACACATAAATCACAAACTAATCCCAAAGGTATCCCAAAATGCTTTGCTATACTTGGGGTACATTCAAAGAAAGGATTGGTAAACACTATGAGAAGAATGGCATTATGCGCTGCGTCTATGCTCTTATTAGGCTGTTTGGCTGGATGCAGCACGACACCACAGAACAGCCAGGAACAAGGTAATCCCGTTATCAAGGAAGAAATCAGTCAACCTCTTGGCGGTTCTGAGGCGCTGGGAAACAGCGAGGACAGCTCGGCACTCTCCGCCGCAGACAAAGAAAAAAAATGTTTGCACCTTATGAACAATACGGGATGACCTATGACGCGTTCAAAGATGAACTTACCTATAACGGGAATTTGGTTCGCTGGTTTGAGGACTATTATCCCATCAGTAACAACGAAACCGCCGGTATTGATTTTCTAAATGAGAACGGCACAGTAGATGTGTATGCTGTACGGGATTTAGAGAGCTTTTCAAAAGCGGCTGACGGCTCCGTTGATCCGGCGGGTAAGCTGATTGGCTTAAAAGAGTTTACCCAGCAGGAATTTGACGCACGGGATATTGAGGCGTTGAAAAACAGCACATCCGTTGCTATGGCAGGAACGCCGCTTGAAGATAGCGAAACTGCAAAGCTCGTTGCAGAGTATGAGGCATTTGGAGTAACCTATGATGCCGAAAAAGATCAGTGGTATTTCAATGGTGAGGAAGTCCGCTATTTCCGGGATGTTCTCACTTCTAATGGTGAAAGCCTCACCAGCGGAAAATTCCGAGGCGAAATGAGAACGCTTGGAAGTGGTGTTGGCACAATAGACATTTATACCGTTCGTGATTACGGCCACTTGAACAGCGAACATCACGGAACATTAACTGGCATCGAGAAATACAGTCAAGAGGAATTTGACGAGCATACACAGGCCGGAATGTCTGGAAATCAGCCCATAGGTAATGCAAGCCATAACTAAACAAACCATCTATCTGCCGGACGACGGCAAAAGAAAAAAAGCCGTCGTAGAGCAGCAATTTGACCACGCCCATTTGAAACGGCGGCTTTGATTTTTCAGAGCCGCTGTTTCTTTTTGGATATTCAGTAATCCCACGGCGGCCCATAGGAGGGTGTCGCCGTGTCCATCTTACTTTCTCACAATTCCCATGACCTTCACCAGCTAAAAAAAGCGTAGCTCCCCCTCCGGGACAGTCTGTCTATGAAGGTACAATATATCAGTACAATTATGATAATGTAATTTCGTGCGTCCGCATAGCGTCCTGCTGTGCGGGCGCATTTCTTTTTTGCTTTGCCTCGGGCCAACTTGGCCCGAAGTCCAGCCCCGGTGCCGCTCTCCGCCGCCCTCCGCGGTCAAGGCGATTGCCGCCGCCGAGGGCGTGACGGAGCGGGCGGTCAGCAGCGCCGCCATCCAGCGGGGCTTGGAGAACATGAAAAAATATTTGAAAAATGTTCTGTGAGCCTATTCCTTTTTTTCCTTTCAAACTGACACGGTTAATGAGAGGAAAAACAATCCTCCCACAACTGAATAGCGGGTAGCTTGGAGTACCCAGCAGGGGAGCCGGGCGGCAGGTACGCAAAGACTTTTCCGTAAGGGAAACGAGCGATCACTACCCATGCCGCAGGTGGGGACGAGCCATCCCCACGGCCACGATCTGCAACAGGCCGAAAAGGGATAAGCTGGCGGCTTATCCGCTCCGATTTGCCCCACAACCCAGCGGGGTGCTGGCTGGAATATCCGTTGTCTTGCGACAGGCCGAACATACAGAGCCAGCGCCCCAGCTTTATCAGAAAGAAGGTTTTGACCATGTTACGAGGAATGGAGCAATAACGCTTGCCGTGGCTATGTCATCAAGACTTTTGCAAGTATGAATTGAAAGGCGGGAGCTGCCGGGTATTCAAGGACAAAGGTATTCCGGTAAGAATACGGACAGGCCGGAGTTTCAAAAGCTGCTGGGCGAGATCCGCAAGGGAAAGGTCCGGCGGGTAATCGTCTATAAACTGGACCGGATCAGCCGCTCCATTCTGGATTTTGCGAACATGATGGAGCTGTTTCAAGAGTACGATGTGGAGTTTGTATCCTCCACGGAAAAGTTTGATACTTCGACCCCGATGGGCCGGGCCATGCTGAATATCTGCATTGTATTCGCCCAGCTTGAACGTGAGACAATTCAGAAGCGTGTCACGGACGCTTACTACTCACGGTGCCTGAAAGGCTTTTTCACATGAGCGGACAGGCCCCCTATGGTTATCAGTTGGAGCCGACAGTGGTAGAGGGTATCCGTACAAAGAAAATGGTTGCCGACCCCGTAGCCGCCGACCATGTTCGGCTGATGTTTGAAATGTATGCTGAACCGGAAACCTCCTTCGGAGATATTACCCGATACTTCGAGGAACATGACATAAAAATTTATGGAAAATCCATGTTCCGTACATTTCTTTCCCAGCTTTTAAGAAACCCCGTTTATGCACAGGCCGACTTGGAGCTGTACGAATTTTTCAAGAGTCAGGGTGCAGCGATTGTCAATGACGCTTCTGACTTTGCCGGAACAAACGGCTGCTATCTCTATCAGGGGCGGGATGTGAAGGAGGACAAGGACAGGTGCTTAAAAGACCAGATACTTGTTATCGCTCCCCATGAAGCACTCATTTCCTCTGACACATGGCTGAAATGCCGGAAAAAACTTATGGCAAATACCACCTTCCAGCAGGGACGGAAACCGAAAAATACTTGGCTGGCCGGAAAAATCAAATGCGGGCATTGTGGGTATGCTCTGAAAGCCACCCATGTACCAAACAGCACCGGATATTTCCGCTGTACCAAACGGACGGAAAACAAAGGCTGTCCGGGCTGCGGGAAAATCCGCAAAGAAGAATTTGAGCAATTCATTTTCTCGGCCATGCAGGAGAAGTTCAAAGACTTTCAGATACTCCACGGCAGGGAGGAAAAAGTCAATCCGAAGCTGACAGCCTATCAAGTAGAGCTGGCACAGGTGGAGGCAGAAATTGAAAAGCTGCTGGACACGCTGACCGGAGCCAATGCGACCTTGCTTGCCTACGCCAACAAGAAAATTGAAGAACTGGACACCCGCCGCCAGACCATTTCAAAGGCAATCGCCGAATTGAGCGTTGAAACCATATCGCCCCAGCAGATAAAGAAGTTATCCTATTATCTCGACAACTGGGAGAGCATAGATTTTGACGACAAAAGAAAAGCCGCCGATTCTACGATCAAGGTCGTATGTCCTGCCTCTTTTGAGCCAATTTTATATCGCCTGTTTGCTCATATAGGTGGTGTTTCCTTGCTGGCAGCTCCTTTGATCTTAATACGCTTGATTTCAAGGGGCTTTTCGGCAACAGTCCATCTTCAACAGCGGCATCGAGTATCTGATTTAAGACTATACCCGGCTCTCAGAGCATCATACCTTGCTCCGGGAGCAGGCTTTAATGCGTTCGGCGAGGTGGAGGATGACCTCCTGTTCGGCTTCAGTCAGCGAGGGGGTTTCCGATTTCTCGCCCCAGGGAGGATTTCGTCCAGCGGCGCGTTGAAGCGGATCGCCATCAGCAAAATGACTTGAAAAAGGTAATCTTTTGCCTTGCACTCCGCCTGCGTCTTGCCGAGAACGTTTTTGATGATGCGCTTACCGGTTTCTGCGTTGTACCCCGCGGTATACCGGCCCTCCCCAGCGACCATCGCTGCGCTTGCGGATATTGCCCCTCGCCGTTGGCGCGTTTCTTGGCCATTGAATCAACTCCTTGGCAGCAAACACAAATACCACAACTTTGCGCGGAAAGCTACCGTTTTTTTGAAATGATCCTTTTATTGTTTCCAGCAGCGCAAAATATGCGCCGATTTGCGTTGCCGCTTGGTGTTTGCCGGGTCAATAGAACTTTATTGTAAATCATCCCGAAATGTGTTATCTTTCTTCACGGAAATATTCACGCGAAGGGGATTTTTATGAGCAAGATTCAATGCTGGTGCCGTAACTAATGCTATGCTGGCCATTTCACTTGCTGGCTGCGGCTGCAACGGCGTTCTTTGTCCCTCCCTGGGACAGGGACTTTTAGGCTATTACGACCTCAAAACGCTTTCCCTGTCTGTTCAGTGTTTTGGCGGTGGTAGGTGCTCTGCGAGACCTGCAGATCTTTTCCGCTCTTTCGCAGCGGATGGTGCACACCTTTTCCACGGTTCCGGGGCGTATGCACAGCACTGGTGGTCACCATCCTGGCCAATATTCTGGTACCGCCTTGCTGACAATCCGCAGAATCTCTACCTCTTCAGCTATTACGGCATCCCCGCCGGGACGTTCTTTTCCGTGATGCTGCCGCCCTTCATCCTGTCCACCGTGCTCATTCTCCTTTGCTGCCTGCTGTTCCCCAAGGACCGGCTTACGGTGCCGGAGGCACAGGTCGTCGTAGACCGCCGCCGGGCCGTGGTCTACGGCGGGCTCTTCTGTCTGGCCGTTGCTATGGTGCTGCGGCTGATCCCCTACGGTCCCGGTCTGGCCGTCATCGTTCTGGCGCTCTGGTTTCTGGACCGGCATGCGCTGAAGTCCGTAGACTGGGGGCTTCTGGCCACCTTTGCCGCCTTCTTCACCTTTTCGGGCAACCTTGCCCGGATGGAGCCTGTCCGGATGCTGTTTGTCCGGCTCTTATCCCACGGGACCATGCTGATCTCCGCCCTCAGTGCTCATCGCCGCCGGAACGAGGAGGAGAATGTTATCTCCGGCCTGCTGGACAGTCTGAGGGCGCAGACCTACGATATGTCCCTGGTCACGGTGTTCGTGGCGGCGGACAACTGCACCGACAGCACCGCCGCCATCGCCCGCAGTCACGGCGCGGTGGTATACGAGCGCTTCAACCAACTGAACGTAGGCAAGGGCTACGCCCTGGACTTCCTGCTCCAGCACATCGGCGCGGACTACCCGGCGGGCTTTGACGGCTACTTTGTATTCGATGCCGACAACATCCCTCGCCCCGGACTACATAGAGCGGATGAACGAGATGTTCTCCAACGGCCACGAGATCGTCACCAGCTACCGCAACAGCAAGAACTTCGGCGGCAACTGGATCAGCGCCGGATACGCCCTGTGGTTTCTGCGGGAGAGCCGCTATCTCAACGGTGCGCGCACCCGGCTGGGCAGCAGCGCCGCCGTGGGCGGAACGGGCTTCCTGTTCTCTCAGCGCATTCTGGACGAGAGCCACGGCTGGCGCTTCTACCTACTCACCGAGGACATCGAGTTCTCTGTGTACCACATTCTCCGGGGCGAGAAGATCGCCATCTGCGAAAGCGCCGTGCTCTATGACGAGCAGCCCACCGATTTCCGCCAGTCCTGCCGCCAGCGCCTGCGCTGGGCCAAGGGGCTACGTGCAGGTGTTCCTGCGCTACGGCGGCCAGCTGCTCCGGGGCGCGGCCAGGGCAGCTGGAGCTGCTTTGATATGTCCATGTCCATCCTGCCGGTCTTCATCCTCACCTCTCTGTGCCTGCTGGCCAACATCACGCTGACGGTACTGGGGCTGATGCAGGGCGCAGGCGTGTGGTTCGCCCTCCGCTCCCTGCTGGAGTGTCTGGGCAGCATTCTGGCCACGCTGCTGGTGCTGGGCGGCATCACCACCGTCACCGAGTGGCACCGCATCCACGCCACCACCGCGCAGAAGCTGGTCTATACCCTCACCTTCCCCCTGTTCATGCTGACGTACCTGCCCATCTCCTTGGCGGCGCTCTTTATGAAGGTGGAGTGGAAGCCCATCCACCACTCCGTCCGCCTTGCCGCCGTCCCCACGCCCATGCTGAAAAACTGAGGGCTTGCCCTGTATGCATAAAAAGAGGTATGATGTTGTTGAATATATACTCAACCACAGGAGGCCGCCATGTATACCATTCTTGTCGTTGATGACGAAAAAAGACATCGTCTCCGCCCTGGAGATCTATCTCAAGGCCGAGGGCTACCGCGTTCTCACCGCCTACAACGGCCGGGAGGCCCTGTCCGTGGCTGCACGGGAGGACGTACACCTCATCCTCATGGACATCATGATGCCCGTGATGGACGGCCTGACCGCCATGGCCCAGCTCCGGCAGACCAGCAACGTCCCCGTCATACTGCTGACGGCCAAGAGCGAGGACACCGACAAGGTGCTGGGCCTGAACGTAGGCGCGGACGACTATATCACCAAGCCCTTCAACCCGGTGGAGATGCTGGCCCGTGTGCGCTCCCAGCTGCGGCGCTATTGCAGCTGGGCGGCGGGCAGGTGCAGCCCTCCACCCCTGGTCATCGGTGGCATCCGCCTGGACGACAACGCCAAGATCGTCACCGTGGACGGCGACACGGTGTCCCTCACCCCCAAGGAGTACGACATTCTCCGCTTCCTCATGCAGAACGCCGGCACGGTGTTTCCCCCAGCGAGATCTACCGCCGGGTGTGGGACGATATGCCCCTCAACGCCTCCGGCGCTATCGCCGTGCATATCCGCCACCTGCGGGAAAAGCTGGAGATCGACCCCTCCGACCCCCCGGTATATCAAGGTCGTGTGGGGCAAGGGCTATAAGATGGAGGAACGACTGACATGAGAGCATGGCTGAACATCACCTGGGCCAAGCTGGCCGCCTTTTTCCTGACGCTGCTTTTCGGCCTGGCCACCGTTCTGGGCGGCTTGGGCATCGGCATTTTGGCCTACAACAATGTATTCCTGGACAAGGGCGAGTCCCCTCCGTCAAGGACTGTATCAGGAGCAGTGCTACAGCGCCATCGACACGGCCAACAGCTTCCTCTGCGGCCAGCTGGACAGCGTGGGCCTGATGGATCACTCGTACTACTACCCCCGATGGCATGGACACCACCGTCGCCACCGTCGCCTACGACCCGGAGGCCGCCCAGCGGCTGCTGGACGACCTGCCCCGGCTGTTCGCCGAGGAGTTCCCCCAGAGTCCACCGCCTGCCAGCTCAACGTCTTTGATCCCGACAGCGGCGAGGTGTGGTTCTCCAACTTCGATCTGACAGGCGGCGAAAAAATCCTCTACACCACGCAAAGCACCTTTACCTATCATCTGGTGGACGGCGGGGTATCTCCGTTGGATAAGCCCATCACCATCTCCGCCACCCTGCTGGAGAAAAAGCGGCCCAGGCCCCCAGCTACTCCTACCTGGTCTGCTCCTGGCTTTTGGAGCACACCGGCCTGACCGTCTTTCTCACCGCGCTTTTCGCGGTGCTGACGCTGTTTTGCTTCTGCTTCCTTATGGCCTCCTGCGGCCATTGGCAAGGCAGAGACGGCATCCACCTGACGTGGCTGGACAGGATACCCGCCGACGTGTGGCTGCTCGTCCTGCTGTGCCTATTTTGCATGGGTTGGGAATGCTTTCTATTACGAGTGGGGGCGGATCTTTTTCTGCGCGGCGCTGACACCGCTTCTCCTGCTGTTCCTGTGCGCCTTTTCCGCCCAGTGTAAGGCCGGGACGGTGCTGCGAGGCACGCTCATCGCCCGGTTCATCCGTCTGGTATGGCGCATCATGAAGGCCACGGGCCGCGGCCTGTACCGCATCGCCAAGGGCCTGCCCCTGATGTGGAAGACCGCGCTGGTAACGCTGGCTGTGTTCTTCATCGAGGCGATCCTCTTTCGCGGGCAGGACCTACGGCAAATCGCGCGGTATCGTTCCTGATGATCAAGCTGGTGGAGCTATCTGGTCATTCTGTATATTGCCCTGAACCTGCATTCTGCAGCGAGGCGGCGAAAACATGGCCGACGGCGACTTCTCCCAGAACATCGACACCAGGCTGCTCATCGGCGACTTCAAGCGCTACGGCCAGCGCATGAACGACCTGCGCTCCGGCATGGAGCAGGCCGTGCAGGAGCAGACCAGGGCCGAGCGCATGAAGACCTGAACTGATCACCAACGTGTCCCATGACATCAAAACCCTCTGACATCCATCGTCAACTACGTGGACCTGCTGCAAAAGGAGGACGTGCAGTCTGAAACTGCCCGGGAGTACATTGCTGTGCTGGATCGTCAGAGCCGCCGCCTGGAAGAAGCTGACGGAGGATCTCGTCGAGGCGTCGAAGGCGTCCTCCGGCGCACTGCCGGTGGATCTGCAGCCCACGGACGTCTCCGTCCTGTTCGATCAGATCGTGGGCGAGTATCAGGAACGGCTGGCCGACTGCCGCCTGACGCTGGTGGCCCGCCCGCCGGAGCAGGCCCTCTCCGTCTGCGCCGATGGCAAGCTCCTCAGCCGCGTCATGGATAACCTGATGAGCAACATCTGCAAATACGCCCTGGAGGACACCGTGTCTACGCCGTGGCCTCCTGCGACGAGAAAACCGTCACCATCAGCCTGAAAAACGTCTCCCGCGCCGAGCTGAACATCTCCCCTGATGAGCTGATGGAGCGCTTCGTCCGGGGCGACGCCTCCCGCCACACACCGAGGGCAGCGGTCTGGGCCTGTCCATCGCGGGCAGCCTGGTGCAGCTCATGGGCGGCACGTTCGACCTGTCCATCGACGGCGACCTGTTCCGCGCCGACATCACCCTCCCCCGTGCATAACGCCGGGCAGAACGGCAATACGGAGCAGGCAGGGAGCGCACAGAGAAAATCTGTGCGCTCCTGTTGCTTTTTCGGGAGAAACATGGTAGGATAAGCTGTCTTTACATTTCTCCTCCCGCCGTGGTATAATAGCCGCATAGCGACTTTTTATTACCGTTTTTCTCGCCCGGCGAAGCCGAGCAACCGAAAAAGTGGCGGATGATGCCATAACGCAAAGCATTTTGGCATCATGGCCGAAATTGAATATCGGGTATAGCGAAGTTGGTATCGCGCCTGGTTTGGGACCAGGAGACCGTGCGTTCGAGCCGCACTACTCGGACCAAACCCCTCTGAAATCGTTGATTTCAGAGGGAGTTTTCTTATCCTTGATTACTGCGGCGCAGGAGGTGAGCTTGTCATTCTCAGCATAATACATTGGGCCGGAAGGGACAAGCAGCTGACAGATTTGCGCGCCGTAACTCCAACAACCATATTGCGCATTTTACCTTATGCTGGTACAATGCAGGAAAGCGGTTTACCGCATATATACGGCGGACTCTCCCACTCCATTTCCGCCGCCGCAAGGGAGCATGGATATGATTTTTTACTTTTCTGGCACAGGCAACAGCAAATACGTCGCCGGACGTATAGCGGAGGCGCTGGATGACACGCTGCTCCGTCATGACCTGCGGCAGCGAGATCGGCAATGCCGACCGCTACAACCGCCGTCTCTGTCAGGCGAAGGGCCTCGCCTGCATGGGCACGGCGCAGATCGTCATGCCGGAGAACTACATCGCCATGTTCAACGCCCCTCAGGTGGAGGAAGCCCGGCAGATCGTGGCCAGAGCGGAGCCGGACATTGACAATGTGATCGCCGCCGTCCGGGAAAACCGGGCCTTTCCTCCACCCCGGAGGAAGTTCTATGACCGCTTTATGAGCGGGCCGGTGAATCCCATCTTCTATTCCTGCTTTGTAAAGGCAAATGCCTTCACTGTCGGAAATGCCTGCACCGGCTGCGGCCAGTGCGTCCGGCGCTGCCCCCTCAACAACATCGCCCTGCAAACCGGCAGCTGGGTGGGCTACGTAGTGGCGTTGGACGGCTGCCGCGTGTATGTGGCGGGAGACACCGACGAAACGCCGGAGGCCCGTGCGGTGACCTGTGACGTGGCCTTCCTGCCCGTCGGCGGCACGTACACCATGACTGCCCCGGAGGCAGCATCGCTGGCCAATGTGCTGCGCCCGCAGGTCGCCGTTCCCACCCACTACGGAAGCATCGTGGGCCGTATGTCCGACGGTGATGACTTCGCAGCATCGCTGGCACCGGACATCCGCTGTATAAAGCTGATCTGATCATCCCTGTATCTGCCAGGCAAAACCTTACAAAAATGTTAGATTTCGTCAGGCAAATGTAAGAAAAAGCCATGGTCTGCCAGTCAACGGCGGGCGGACAGGCCACCCGTCATCCGTCCCTCAATTTGCCGGAGCAGCGGCTGACAGCCATTGAAAAACAACTGGTCGAGCGCACAAGAGAGCTGCTCTCCGTTCCGGTTCAGAGAAGTACAAAGCGCAAAAACGAGCCGGAAAGATGATCCGTCTGCGGTATGGGGGGAGCAACCCCATACCGCAGATGCATACTGCGAACTTGACGGTAGAAAAAGTCACAATATCGTAGTATACTATTCTTAAATCAGAATGACAAATCGGAGTTTATGGAGGTTGCTAAAATGGAAGCAGTTATTCGGAAAGTTCAGCAAGGTGATGCAAAACACCTTGGCATATATTCAAACTGAAAGCTGGAAGCCAGCTTTTGCCCGGAATCCTTGATGCCGAGACTCTGAAAAAGTGTACGGACATCGACCGAGCGACCGCTATGTATCAGAGGCTTTGGATGAGAACAAAGGAAACGGATATCTTCTCTCGGTGGATGGAACGCCCCATTGCATCGCTTATTGGGACACAGCTCGTGATGCGGAGTTGACCGGGAAAGCGGAGTTAATTTGCATCCATAGTCTGCCTGAAAACTGGCATAAAGGGTACGGTCGTCAAATGATGAATCGAGTTCTGAAAGATATCAAGGAAAACGGATATTCCGAAGTGTTTTGTGGGTATTTAGGGAAAACTATCGCGCCAGAGCTTTTACGAAGCCAACGGGTTTGCGTTGACGGATGCTTCAAAGCCTGCGTTTGACACAGAAGAAGTCCTTTATTCCAAAAGAATCTGATAGGGACAAATTCCTATTTGTCGAACTGAATATAGCGTACATAGCCGCTTGGTTTTCAAAAAGAAATCAGGCGGCTATTTCTATTTTGAAGGAGGTGTTCGCTATGAACGAAACAGATTACAACGCTCGTCTTTATGAGAAAATGAAAGCCGAGCAGGATAAATACCGGGACAGGGTACTGCATCAGAAGCCGCCTGAAAAGAGAAAACGGTGCAACCCCGATTGTGGGGTTACACCGTATCCCTGCAAAAACATCCTTATGGGGCTTTGCCTGATGTGTCTGCCCTTTTGCTTTTTTCTTCAATTCCGGGACTTTTTCACCCGCAGCGCCATCACCGCCAGGCCCGGCAGGGCCAGCAGCGCCCACCAGGGCGATGTGCCCGCCGCGCTCGTCTCCGCCTCCCAGCCGGCGTACAGCGTCATATTCGCCATAACGGGCGCGGAAAGATCCCAGGACTGTGTCAGCGCCTGGTCCGTATACCAGCCGGTAAAACGGTATCCCTCCCGCAGCGGTACACCGGGCGCGGACAGGCACTGTCCGCGCCTGACCGTTTGGGGCGGCAGCACGCTGCCGCCGCCGGTGTCGAACTTCACGACGCACTGGTCGTTGACCACCACCGCCGCGTCGGCGGATGACGGCATATCTTTTTCCCGTCCGTCCTCCCGGGACACCAGGAAATTCCGGCTGCGCAGCGTCGATGCGCCGTCCTCTCCGACTACTTTGAACTGAAACAGGGCCACCACCGTGTCCGCCTCCCAGTTCGCAGCGCCGTCAAAGGCCACAAAGCTGAAATAGCAGGCCCTGCAGCCGTCAGCCGCCGCAACGTCTGCCGTCCGCACGCCGTCGGCCGTCATGATGTTCTCCGGTAGGAGCTGCAGGAACGCGGGATCATAGACCACCTCGTCCTGCATAGCGTACATAGCGAAGCCGCCATCGCTGTCGGTGCGCTCCAGATGCAGTGCCGCCGTAACGGTATCCCCGGGCTGCACCTGCTCCTCCGTCTCGCCGTCCACCGACAGTACAAATTGAAACTGCGGCCCTTCCTCCGCCCACGCCGTCACCGGCAGCAAAAATGTCAGCAGTACCGCCGCCAACAGTGCGGCACGGAAAATACTTCTCCCCTCTGCACATATCTCTTTCTCTCCGCACAGATGCCCTGCCGTCAAAAAAAACTTCTTATGCAGTGACCGGCGCAGCGGCTTGCACACCGCGACGACCAGCAGCATAACGCCCAGCACCACGCAGACAGCCAGCGGGTAGAAGGACCACAGAAACGTGTCGTGAAGGTGGAACGTGATGTTCAGCAGAATTCCACCAGCACGGCGTACCCTCCGGCCAGGATCAGCCCGCCGCCCAGCGTATACAGCGTCCCAGAGGGAACATACCGCAGCAGCGTCACCACCGCCGTCACCAGCACCATGGCCGCGCCTGTTACCGGCAGGGCGAAGCTGAAAAACCAACCGCCCCGGTGGCCAGGTCGATATACAACAGATATACGCCGATGGCCGTAAAGTCCACCGGCACGAAGATCACCGGATTGGGCCGCTTGAACCACAGGGCAGCACCGTCAGCACATACAGCAGCAGCAAGCCGCCCACCGCGAAGCCGGACCAGACGATGCCGCCGTTGACGCGCCAGTCCACCAGCACGCTGATGACCGCGGGCAGCAGCATACATACCGTGACCACGAACATTGCGCCCCACGCGGCTGACCTCCTCGTTGAGGTGCTCCGCCGGGGGATAGGGCGGCTCGCCGCTGCCGCAGGGCAGATCCGGGTGGAACACCCGTGTGCCGCACAGGGGACAGACCTTTTCGCTGTCCGCCAGCTCTACGCCGCATTTGATACAATACATATCGTTTCCTCTTTTCTTCAGCGGGCGTTGCTCTCCACCTTGACCGGCAGGCCAAGGCGGTGGAGCACGCGGTAAAACGCCAGCTCCAGCTCCGGCTCACGGATGCTGCGGATGCAGTTGATATACGCCGTGCCGTTCCATGTGACCACGCCGCAGTTGTGGGGTGCGCGGGCCTGCACGCCGATGATGAAATCCAGCCGCGCCACGTAGGGCGTCATCACCTCCGGCAGCTCCACCCGGCCGAAATTTGACAGGCACAGGCAGGACTTGCACTCGCCGACCGTGTCAAACACGGCCCTCATGGCTAAATTCTTGATAAACAGCGGCATGACGCGCAGCACGGGCGAACGTTCGCTGGCCACATTGGCGGCGAACTTGGCCCGCATGGTGCGGCGGTTGTTCTCCATGCCCATCTTGTGGTGTACCAGTTGGCACAGCTCGTCGAAGGAGCAGCCCCCATGCGCGGGTCGATCTCCGGTGTGATATAGGACGCGAAGTTCCGCAGCGTGGCGCTGGGGAACAGGGTGCGGAGGTTCACCGGCAGCAGCACCTTCACCGGTTTCCGGGCGGCGCGGCGCGGGACTTTCTCCGCCTGGAGGTCCAGAATGGCCTGCATCATGGCGGCACACAGCAGCTCCGTCACGGAGATGCCGAAGCCCCTGGCACAGTCCGCGGAGCTTGTCCGCCGGGATCATCATGGTGATGAGATCCTTGTAGCCGTCCGGCTCAGGCGTACCGCTGGAGGTGGTAGGCCGTGGCCTCCCTGCGGCTCAGCTTCACATCCCCGGCGTAGCGGGCGAAGCTGTCCTCCAGCTCCTCCTCCGACGGCTCTTCCAGCCGGCCCAGCACGCCCTTTTCCGCCGGGATGGTCAGGCCCGTACTTTTGGCTCAGGTATTCCGCCAGCAGGGATTTCAGGAAGATCAGCGCCCCCGTGCCATCGGTAAGGGCGTGGAAAAACTCCACGGCGATGCGCCGGTGATACACCAGCACACGGAAGGCGCACTGCCGCACCCTCGAAACGGGGCGTGGGCCAGGGGGCAGCTTTTCTCCGGCTGGATGGGCGGCGCTTTGGGTATCTCCTCCAGGTAGTACCAGAACGCGCCCCGGCGCAGCCGGACGGCGATGGAGGGAAGCGGCGCACCGTGACATCCAGGGCGCGGCGCAGCACGTCGGTATCCACCGTCTCCGGTCAGCGTCGCGGACAGGCGGAAGAAGTTCGTCCAGTTGCGCCGCTTGGCCGCGGGGATATATTTTGGCCGCGTTGTCCAGACGCATCCACCGCAGACTCCGGGCCGGGGAGAGGTTTTGCGACATGAAGCGGTCGATGGCCGCCATGTCGTCCTCCATATTCTCGTTGAGACAGTACAGCACATAGGCGTGCCAGCGCTCCGGCGCGACGCGGAGCGTGCTCTTGCAGCCTTTTTCTGCACCAGCTTCTCCTGAAGCGCACGGGCATCGTCCAGCAGTATCTCGTCGCCGCCGGCGAAGAGCAGCGACGGCGGGAAGCCCGTCAGGTCGCCCAGCACGGGCGAACACAGCGGATCGGCGGGGTCAGTGGTATAGCATTTGGCATAGAACTCCAGCAGCTCCTGGGTGAGGACGGGTCGTTGTCCCGGTTCGTCTCGTAGGACTGCCCTGAGCCGGTGAGATCCACCCACGGGGAAATGCCGATAAGCCCACAGGGCAGCTCCAAGCCCTCCTGCCGCAGCCGCAGGCACAGGGCGTAGATCAGTCCGCCGCCGGCGCCTCGCCGCACAGCAGGATCTGCTGGGGCGCATAGCCCTTCTTCAGCAGGTAGCGATAAGCCTCCAGCGCGTCGTCCACCGCCGCGGGGTAGGGGTTCTCCGGCGCTAACCGGTAGGCGGCGCAGAACACCCGCACGCCGCACTGGCTGGCCAGCGTGGCGGCGAAGCCCTTGGCGTATTCCAGACTGCCGCAGGTGTAGCCGCCGCCGTGGAGGTAGAGCACCACGCCGGAGCGGCGTTCGTCCTGCGGGTGGTCTCCAAAGAGCAGTTGGCCACAAAGGGCTTGAAAAAATGCAGTTGGGCGCGTACCAGCTTTGCCGAGAGCTCCATAGGCACGGCCTCCTTTGTCCATGAGAATTTACAGATCCAGCTTCAGATCGCCGTCCTTGATCCACCCCCACTTCCGTAGGGGGATGGCGAACAGCCACGTCAGCACCGCCGGCAGCACAAAGGAAATGAGCACCAGCCCCAGCCAGTCCATGCCGGTGATGGCGGTCTTGACCCCCGGCGGCGATATCGCTGACCCAGCCGGTGTAGACGCCGATCTGCCCCACCAGGCCGCAGGTACCCATGCCGGAGGACACCGGCGCGCCATTCATCTCCAAGCGGAACAGGCAGGTGGCGACAGGGCCGGTGATGGCGGCAGCCAGCGTGGGCGGGATCCATACCCGGGGATTGCGGACGATGTTGCCCATTTGCAGCATACTGGTGCCAAGTCCCTGCGCCGCCAGACCGCCCCAGCGATTCTCCGGGAAGCTCATGACGGCGAAGCCCACCATCTGGGCGCAGCAACAGGCAGTGATGTGGTAGATCCTCGCGCGGAATGCCGTCGGTGGACCACTGGCACACCGTCAGCTCCCGGCCCACCGCGGACGGCCTGATGGTGGGCTGCTGGTAACGGCGGGCGATGTGGTCTGCAGCTGGGCCAGCAGCCCCCACGGCACAGGTAGAGACGCCATATCCTCTCCGGGGATTCTGAGGCCAGGCACGCGGTCATACAGCGTGCCGCCAAAGAACACGTTCAGCGCCTGCATCCCACGGCAGATACCCAGGATAGGCCGCCGAGCCTCTGCAAACCGGGCAATGAACTGATACTCCTCCACCGGAGGGCGTCGCCAAAATATCCCCACCACCGGGCAGCAGCAGTCCCTCCGCCGCCGCGTCCCTCTCTGTGCTCACCACCGCCTCCATACCGGCAGCCGCCAGCGCGCAGCGTAATTGTCGCAGCTCCCCTGTATGCCGTACACCAGCACCGTGGGTCTCCTCTTCATCTCCGCACCACCTCCTCCCTATTCCATGCGGCCGCCGAAAGAAAGTATGTCTGCGGCGCAAAAGAAAAGAGCGCCTGTCCACGACAGACGCTCTTCGTTATTGGCAATTACTCGGCGGGGTAGACAGAGACCTGCTTGCGATCCTTGCCCAGACGCTCGAAGCGAACAACGCCGTCCGCCTTGGCGAACAGGGTGTCGTCGGTACCCTTGCCCACGTTGGTGCCGGGGTGGATGTGAGTGCCGCGCTGGGCGCACCAGAATGTTGCCCGCCAGAACGAACTGACCGTCGGCGCGCTTGGGTCCCAAGACGCTTGGACTCAGGATCACGGCCATTCTTCGTAGAACCCATACCTTTTTATGGGCGAAGAACTGCAGAGAAATGTTCAGCATTTTCAAGTACCATCCTTTCTGTAAGATGATCGAGGGAAGGGAGGCTCACGCCTCCATAACTTCGATGTTGTCGGATATTCGTCGTGAGCTGCGTCAGATACACCATCAGCCCCGCCAGCAAATTCTGACAGGTGCTTTCGGCGGTCTGCTCCAGTCCTCCGGGCAGCCGCAGCGAGATGGCCGCGTCCTGCTCGTTCACCTTTACGGCGGCGCACAAGCCCCATCACGTCATTGACGGTGGCCTCCACCAGCCGCACGGCGACTGGTCACGGCGGCACAGACGATGTCCTCGCCCCGCCTCCGCGTAGCGCGCTGTGCCCCCTGGCATCAAACCCGACGATACGCGTTCCTCTGTGAAGAGGAGAACGTAACGGTGGTCATGTCCCCACGTGCCTCAGAGACGGTCTTGATCTCGACCTTGGTGTAGGGCTGAC
>VOFG01003887.1_pt1 | contig 38977 bp, 57 predicted proteins | sample 5384171 | NCBI WGS metagenome assembly VOFG01 (sample SAMN12384726, study PRJNA508395) | human gut metagenome | isolation source: healthy gut F | host: Homo sapiens
AGTAATTTTGTCGCTATTAAATTGTAATTAGTAATTTATAATTAAAGTGATATGGCAAACGAACTCGAACTGAAATACGGCTGCAACCCTAACCAAAAAGCCTGCCCGTATTTTCATGAAGGACGGCGAACTCCCCATTGAAGTACTGAACGGACGTCCCGGTTATATTAATCTGTTGGATGCATTCAACAGTTGGCAGTTAGTGAAAGAGCCAAAAGAAGCTACCAAGCTACCGGCTGCCGCTTCCTTTAAGCATAAGTCCAGCCGGCGCTGCCGTTGCAGTGGAAATGAATGATACACTCAAAAAGATTTATTTTGTAGATGATGTGAAGTTGTCCCCATTAGCCACCGCCTATGCACGCGCACGTGGTGCCGACCGTATGTCGTCGTATGGAGATTTCATCGCATTGTCCGATACCTGTGACGAAGAAACCGCACGCCTTATTAATCGTGAAGTATCTGACGGTGTGATTGCTCCGGATTATACCCGAAGCATTGGTATTTTATCGTTCCACAACCGGAACAACCGAAGACGTCGCCCGTCGAATTGCAGAGAAACTAAATGTTTCTTCCGCACATATTTTTGAAGTATCTAAACTTACAGAGGCTTTAGTCAATGAGTATGATGTACTTGTGCTAGGCAGCTCTACTTGGGGAGCCGGCGAACTGCAAGACGATTGGTATGACGGAGTAAATGTTTTAAAGAAATGCGATTTGTCTCATAAATATGTAGCCTTGTTCGGTTGCGGTGATTCCGACTCATATAGCGATACATTCTGCGATGCCATCGGGATTATTTATGAAGACCTGAAAGACACGCATTGCAAATTCTGCGGAGCAGTAGATACGGCTGGATACACATTCGATTCTTCCATAGCGGTCGTAGACGGCAAACTTGTCGGACTTCCAATTGATGAAGTCAATGAAGACGGTCAGACAGAGGAACGTATCAGCGCATGGGTTGAACAAGTAAAACAAGAAATCAGCTAATCTTTACCATAATAAAATAACAGTTTACATCATGGCTACCGAAAGAATCATTCCCGGAGAAATCCGGATTTTCCTCAACCACATTTATGAGTTCAAGAAAGGCGTACGCAACATGGTACTCTATACGATGAGCAGAGAGCACGAAGAGTTTGCCATCCGCCGGCTGAAGAATCAGAAGATCAGTTATATGATACAAGAATAGGTACTAACAAGATTAATCTGTTTTTCGGCAAACCCAGAATGTATGGAAGCCATGCGGCATATCATCATTCGCCCCTTTGAATCAACTGTCTGCCGAAGAGGACTTCATCTTGGGAGCCATGCTGGGATACGACCTTTGCCAACAATGCAAACGGTATTGTAACTAAAAAAGAAGGTATAAAGATAGCCGTTTAAAGAATAACTTTTGCATTGTTAGCTTTGTTTTGTATGTAGTTTATCTTGAGTAGAATCGTTTCAAAAAAAACAGGTTTTCATAAAAACATTTTCCACTGGAAACTTGTTCTAATAAGAAACGATTCTCTCAATAACAAACTAACAACAAACAGTATGCTGACACAACAACAAGAACCATCCAAAGCCTACGTACTTGCGGGCATTTTCACCTCTCTCCTTACGACTGATCGTAGGCTGGACTTATTTTTCAGCCTTTTTGGCGCAGACTCGTTCTCGAAAACAAACTCATTCCGGATGCCACCGGATACATTGGAGAAAAGTTCAATCATTTCCTTCCCAATTCCATTGGTATCAAACCGATCATCGAATACTTCGTCAGCACCCCCGATTTACTTTGGTGGGCAATGGTATTTCACATTAGTAGAAGGCATCGTCGGATTACTCTATATGCTTGGTTTCTTTACCAGATTAATGAGTATCGGCGTATTCAGTCTTGCATTCGGCATTCTGTTGGGTTCCGGCTGGTTAGGAACAACCTGTCTTGATGAATGGCAAATAGGTATTTTAGGCGTATCCGCAGGATTCACCATTTTCCTGTCCGGCGGCGGAAAATATTCTTTGGATTATCTGTTATTGCCTAAACTTTCCAAGAACAAATGGCTTGTATGGCTTACTTCCGGTGAACTTCCACTATCTATCAAGCAATTCAGTAAAGTCGCAATAAGCGGTGCAGTACTGCTTTTCATACTGACCTTATATACTAACCAAGTCTTCCATAACGGTGTTTGGGGACCTTTGCACAACAAATCGGTCAAACCGGAACTGGAAATATCCAACGCAAAGATTCAAGAGGATATCCTCACGTTCAAAGTATACCGGATAGAAGGAGCCGACGTGTACGGTTCCTTCCTGATCGGCATAACACTAAAAGACGAGAATGGAAAAACAATACTTCAAAAGAATGGAGAAGAGCTAGCCCGCTTCCCACTTACCCTGAATAAAAAATGACTATGTAGCCAAAGTAGCTCCGGGAAAACACAGCCTCATCATTCCTTTAGGAAGTAAAGCAACTCTTACAATCAGAAGTGATGTTTTTATGGACTTGCCCAAAAAGTGACTACGAACTAATTCTGACAGATATAAGTGGTATAACCTGAAAGAGAAAATTACCGTCAATTAAATCAAGTCAGAAAAATCTAATAACAAAAAGACGGACTTTGTGGAAAGAAATATATATCGTACAAACTGTTTTTGCTATTTATGGGGAGTAGATACTGACGCTATTTACAGGATATAGTTACGCTATTTGCAGGCTGTAGTTACACTATACGCACAATATACCTTATCTAACCTTACTCTTCACGCTACTAAGCCCCGTGCTGAAGCACTCTGAGAGCCGGTCCGGGAGTAGAAGAACTACTTTCAGAGAGCGAGAAACCGCTATTTGAGGCAATTCTACAATATACAACGATAGGGAATTACTTTAAATCAAATCAAAAAAGAAAGGATATCACAGAAAGTATCACACTTTTTGCTATTACACATATCCTTTCCAATATATGCAAAAGGGGGAGAATATCAATTGCACATCCTGTGGATAAATACCAGCCTAGCATGGTAAAGATAAAACGAGCCCGCTCTTTACCTTTTTCCTGATCAAACATATCATGCAACAGATCATTGTTGACTGTCAAGGGATGCTTTTTTTCATAGGATAGAGGAAAAACTAACAAATTCCTTTGTGGGTGATCAGACAAAACTGTTTTTTAGAGGCATAATATTGATGAATTATTAAATAGAAATGAATTAGATTGCTAACAAACTGATAAAGCACCTTAATAGTCAATTATCTGCCGGACATTAGCGGTTAAAATAAAAACAAATGAACAGAATATTTGAAATAGAAGAATTAAACGAACTTGAAGTTTTTTTTGAAATCTCAAAATGATATTGACAAATTGCGAGATAGTTTATTCGCTGAATTTCTTAAATATGCGGATTACAAAAATGTAGAAGAGTGGAATAATGCAGTTCGGGTTTGCGAGAGTTTGGCAATCATAGGTTGGGGATCTAATGAGGCCCTTGAGGCATTAAGAGGCTCTTTTCTTTAATGGAAACCCGATGACTTGCTTTGTCAATAAACACAGAGAGCCTCGTTTCGTCGAAGCCATTTGGTCAAGAAGAATAAACGGATTTACCATGGAAGCAGGAAGGACAAGTTATCATTTCAGCCCGGATGATCCCTTTCAGAGGCAATCCATAGCATGGGAATATAAAACGAAAGAAGATGTACAAGGTATAGAACTTAGAAGTCAACGAAATTGGATTCCTAAAAATCCCATTTGGATTGAACGTACAATTGGTAACTGTTATGAGAACTCTAAGGTTGTTATTGAAAGTATTGAGAATGATTTACAATCAAAATTAAACAAACAAATGCGACCTGAATTGTATGGTCAGGCTGTCAATAAAATTATTCTAAAGTGTTCATTTAGTTATTACGACCATGTTTGCTGTAAATGCAATTACGTTATCGCTGATGAAAAACTGAAATTGAGACAAAAAGAATTATACCCCAAATTACTAACAATGTTTACCAAACAAGAGATTGAAAAGAATGGATATTATCTTCGAAATCGCTTTGAGTTTGGACCATTCAGAACAGATACTGGAAAAGTAAAAGCAGTGATAACCCTTGAAAAAAGAATTTAGTGAACTGAATCATTCTGAAAAAAAAAAAGATTAAGCGAATATATCCTATCAGCATTAAGTCATATAACAAACAAACTAAATAAGAAGGTTAAGTATGACTTTGATTTAATGTTGGCTGATTTTAATGTAATATTGACCGAATGGAGTAATGAACAACTACCACTAACGAGCAAATGAGTTGTCTTAACGGTCGGTTAGCCACCGGACATTAGTTGCAATAAAAAATGAAGAAAAAATGACAAGGATATAGAATAGCAATGAAGTTCTGATTAATCAAACCAAGATTTTTAAATTTATAGTTCCCATTATAGTATTCATTCTATTGTATGCTGTCTCAACAATGAGAAACAACAATGTAAGAAAGGATGGCATATATTCTATAGTAACTCTTATTAAATACGGTTCTGCTTATAGAGGACAAAGCGCAAAATATGAATTTATATATAATAAGACTTTATATAAAGGAAGTTTTTTTTTATATCATTTAACGAGAGTAAAAAACACTCCAATCGGAACCCGTTATTTTGTAACATTCTTAGCCAAAGCCCCAACCGACATCGAATATTAGACACCGTACCATCCTGGTTTACTCTAAAAGCGCCAGATAAAGGATGGAAAACATTACCTACACAAAAACAACTACGAATAATGATGAAAGATAGCTTGATTTAAACGAAACATGGCAATCCGGATTCTGTAAAAGAATTGAATTAAATATGAAAGATAAAAGTTTGGAAAAAAAACACATTCTGGATTTATTCTACAAATAAGTTTGTTTGGGCAGGAGTTGCAATATGCAGTATATTCAGTGCATTTATGATCTACTTTTTATGTGTATCCAATTTAAGTGAGAATAAAGTCCTTTTTATTTTCTTGTTGCCCATATCTTTGTCTATCCTGTTAATCTATTGGGCATTACCCAGTAAGATTTTTTACTTTGTGAGGATAGAATAGAAGAACGAAGCCTGTTCGGGAAAAGAAGCATCCGGGTGGATGAGATTAATTCGTGGGGAGTTGTGCAAATGTATAAACCCTACCGTTGTAAAGAGGGTATTTATTCTTACATACCTGCCAAGTCATTCAAGCCTTCCCCCGCCAAATAGAGGAGAACATGATTTTCTCGTATAGCCTGTTTTTATCCAATATTCCGCACTATGACGGTAAAAAGAAAGATTCCTTCCAAACAGATAAAACTATTTTTGTCAGTTATCGGAAAGAAGTGTATATTGCATTGGAAAAGCATCTAAAAAAATAAAACGAACAATGGAGAACAACCAATTCAAAGATTAATTATCTTTGTCCCAACAAGAACTAAACACATTAACAACATGAAAAACAAATATCTACTAAGTCTGCTCGCCGCTTTAGGCTTTTTCCGGATGTGGCAATAATAACGAGATCTGGGACGAACCTTGTTATTATGGTCCCGGTCCCGTCTGGACTCCTGACATTATAATAAGCAGTCAAGTACAAAATGAAGAAAAAGAAACTATTAATGGCATTCGCGTAGTATCCAGTTATATGAATCAAGAAGATTCATTAATTACAGATACTGCCTATACCGAGTCACGTGAAATAGAGCATTATACGGTAAGCGGTATAGCAATCAATACATTTAAATTCAAAGAGTATCCTCCCAAAGATACAGAAATGTACCTTGAGTATACAGATGTAGACGGCGAAAAGAATGGTGCATACCAAACAAAAAAGATTAGAATACAAGACCTTGGAAAAGAGGGAAAAGTCACTTTACTTAAAGAGGAGAAAAAGAAGAAGAATGAAACGTATCATCCCCTTACTCCCCGCCGATGGCTGGCTTTAGAAATATTTCGCCGGATGAAACACGAAAGAGTGGAAGAACATCCGCTCAGACAGCTTTTTTGGGAATGCACCTTACGATGTAATGTACGTTGCCGCCATTGTGGCAGTGACTGCAAGTCCTCTCCCGCTACTCCGGATATGCCTCTGCAGGATTTTCTAAAAGTACTGGACAGCATAGCAACACATACCAATCCGCACGATGTATTCGTCATTATCTCCGGTGGAGAGCCAACCGTACGTGAAGATTTGGAAACTTGCGGCAAAGAAATATCCCGACGGGGATACCCGTGGGGCATGGTATGCAACGGCCTGTGTCTCACACGCGAACGGCTTCACAACCTGATCCGCAGCGGTATGCGTAGTATATCCATCAGCCTTGACGGACTGAAGGATGTACACAACTGGATGCGACGACATCCCGAAAGTTTCGATTGTGCCGTAAATGCCATACGGGAAATCACAGCTATCCCTGAACTGACATTCGACGTCATTACCTGTGTCCCCGCCGTAGCCTGCCACAGTTGCCGGCTATGAAAGAGTTACTTATCAGTCTCGGAGTCAAACGATGGAGAGTATCTACCATCTTTCCGGTAGGACGAGCCGCCGAAGAACCGGAATTCCGTATGAACGGAGAAGAACTGAAACAAGTACTCGACTTCATCCGTGACACCCGAAAGGAAGGAATTATCCGTGCGAGTTACGGCTGCGAAGGTTTCCTGGGTAACTATGAAGGTGAAGTACGGAATACTCCTTTCTTCTGTAGTGCCGGAATATCAGTCGGCTCCGTTTTGATTGACGGTTCTATCAGTGCCTGTAGCAGCATCCGCTCCAACTACCATCAAGGAAATATCTATCAGGATGATTTTTTGGGAAATATGGCAAACGAAATTCCAGCCTTATCGCGACCGTTCATGGATGAAAAAGACGAGTGCGCCCGATGCAAATACTTCCGTTATTGTCAAGGCAATGGTATGCATTTGAGAGATAATGAAGGAAAACTACTGGTATGTCATCTGAACAGGTTGACAGGAAACTCTGCAAATGTTCCGGAATAAAAGATTCAGACCCACTATATATTGCTAGTAACCCGCCCAAGAATACCCATTTCAGGTGATTGCAGGAAATCGTCAAAGCCCCTATCTTTGCAATATCAGAATTGAATTAATTAGTCATAATTAAAAATTACGTAGCCACATTGAAAACATTGAATCGGCCGAAGTGATTCTCCCGCATTCTCACATTTGGTTGTTAGTTTAAAAACCATATAATGTATTCAATATTACAGAATAAGTGTAAATAGCATAAATTCTAGTAAACAAAAGGCCCGGCTTGTGAAAGCCGGACCTTTTCGTTTTATCTCTGATGAGCCGTTTTTATAGTTTCCATCCCGATGTCTGTTCCTGTATATTCCAAAGTTTGGCGTACAGCCCCGGCCGGCTCAAAAAAGTTCATCATGAGTGCCTTGTTCCGCAATTCGTCCTTCTTCCAGCACAATAATCCGGTCGGCATTTCGGATCGTTTTGAGGCGGTGAGCGATAACGATTACCGTCCGTCGCAATCAAGGTATTGATAGCCTGCTGCACTTCTACTTCATTCTCCGGATCGAGAGAGGCAGTAGCCTCATCCAGCAGCACGACCGGGCTTCTTTCAGCATGGCACGGGCAATGGAGATCCGTTGTTTTTCTCCTCCCGAAAGAGTGCAGCCACCTTCTCCTACCATCGTATCGTATCCTTTGGGCAGACGCATGATGAATTCGTGACAACAAGCCTTTTTCGCTGCCGCTACGATCTCTTCATCCGTAGCATCTGTCCTGCCGAAACGGATATTATTCTTCAGCGTATCCTGAAACAGATAGACATCCTGAAAAACCATGGAACAATGTTTCATTAATGACTCCGGCTCCAGTTCTTTCATATCCATTCCGTTAAAACGAACCGAGCCTTTACGCGGATCATATAAGCGTGCGCAAAGTTTCAGCATCGTACTCTTTCCGCTTCCGGAAGGACCGACCAAAGCAGTGAGCGTCCCTTTTCTAAGAGTCACGGAAATATCATGCAGTATTTCCTTTTCCTGATAACCGAAAGATACATGATCAAAAGTAATATCTCCGCTTTCGGGCACATCACGATCTCCCTTCATTTCCGGTTCGTTCATCAACGTAAGGATACGTCCTCCTGCGATGGAGAAGTAGCGAAACTCGGCAAAGTTAGTCAAGGCAGATGTCAGCGGATCGAAAACACGGGAACCGACCACCAGAAACATGACAAACGTGAGCAGTGAAAGTTCGCCTCCTATCAACAGGTACGTACCGCAAAGTATCATGAATGTCAATCCGGCACGAATCAATGTGACCGAGAATAAGATAAATGGACCGAGAAGCGCCTCCTGCCGGATACAGGCACGACGGAGATCACTAAAAGCCATTTTCAGGCGTTCGAACTTGCCTCCCAGCAAATTATATGCTTTCATCACCCGTATGCCTTGCAGATATTCTTCCAAGCGGTTTCCGGCATTAATCTTGGCTTCAATCTGTCGCACACTCAGCTTACGCTGGGCGATATTGCTAAGCAACAGGACAGCAACCGCAAGCGGTAAAGCTACGAACATGGCCACCGCCATGCGCCAGTCAATCCAAAGCAAGCCAAGGAAGGCAAAACCGGCATTACCAACGCTCCCATCAATTGGGGCAAGTGATGGGATATTCCCGTTTCCGCCATGGTAAAGTCAGTGATCAGCATGGAAGAAAGATCCCCCGGATCTCTGCGGGACAGGAATCCCAAGGATAATTTACGCAGATGCTCGGCTAAATTAATACGCCCTTCGGCACTCATCTCATAAGCACCGCGAAAGTTGGCACGATAGGCGGCGCGTTCGGCAAAAGCCATCACCACCATATACACGACCAATATAGCAAAAAATCATCCAAAGACGATTCGTATCCAGCGGTGTACCACTACCGTCAAACGTACGGAAAATCACATTTATGGCTTCGATAGAAAGACAGAACGGAACGATATTCACCAGATTGGCAAGCATCGTGTAACCGACAGGTTTACGCAGACGTTCGGTATGTCCTACCGTAATATTCTTGATTGCATTCATTTTGTTTCCTCCTTTTTGATAGTTAATTGCCAACGGAATGCGCTGGTATAGGCATCCCACATTCTTTTATATACACCGTCCGTTTTGCTCAGCACTTCGTGACGTCCGCTTTGTACTTGAGCTTGCCTTCTTTCAGGACAAGTATCTGTTCGGCTGAAATGATTGACGAAAGTCTGTGAGCAATAATGATGACCGTTTTATTTTCGATAAGTTGCTGAATGGCTTGCTGCATCTTATATTCGTTCTCCGGATCGGCAAAAGCAGTCGCCTCGTCAAGCACCAGAATCGGAGCATTTTTAAGAATGGCTCTTGCCACACAAACCCGTTGGGACTCACCGCCGGACAAATACACTCCTTTGTCACCGATCCGCGTATGATAGCCGTCCGGCAGACTCTCTATAAAATCGTGACATTGAGCCGCACGGGCAGCTTCGATCACCTGTTCACGGGTAGCAGACGTATTACCGACCCGAATATTCTCATAGAGCGTATCAAAGAAGAGAAAGCTCCCCTTCACTTTCGTCCTGAAAAACAAAGGAAACGAGATTCATCAAATCCTCGGTCGCTATCTCTTTTATATTAATTCCGCCAATGCAGATCTCCCCTTCACTGACATCCCAAAAGCGCGGAATCAGGTTGGCTACCGTAGACTTTCCGGAACCTGACGGACCGACCAATGCAGTAATCGCTCCCTGCGGTGCAGTAAAAGAGATGTCTTTCAGTGCTTCGGTACGGGTAGTCTCCGCCTTGTTTTCGTAGGCAAACGATACGTGACGAAACTCGATATCATAGGAAGCGGGCAAATGCGAAACCGCAGTTTCGGGAAGTACCTGTTCATCAAATATGCGGTCGATTCGTTTCACTCCCTCGTCAATCTCGTTCGTACTTGAACCGAGATACATCAGTTTATAGATAGGAGAAACCACGCCGGGCCCCATAATAATAAAGAAGAGATAAACTGCCGCCAGACCAATATTCTGCGTCTCTCTGCTCAGAAGCAACAGACCTACGGGCAAAATGAAGGTTATCAGCGAATTCAGCAATACAGTAAAAGCAATCATACCGGGCTGGTAGGTGTCGCAGACTCTTAAAGCATAACTCTTATAGGCCTCTATCTCACTATTAAACTGGCGGAACGAGCGCACACTCTGACCAAATATCTTCACCACGGGCATTCCTCTCACATACTGGACAAGCTGAAGCACTCATACGCTCCTGCGTATCATAATAGATTTTCGTAAACTCTTTGGCTTTTTTCCCAAAGAAGTTCATAAACTGCAAACCGATACTACAAACGATGCAGACCACACAAATAGCCGCCATCCACCCGTTCAGGGAGAAGAAGATGATAAACATCAGCACAATGGTTGCCAGCACATTGACCAGATCGGGAATGGTATGCGCCACAAAATTCTCTATCTTCTCCACATTCTGTTCCATAGTCTTCTTGATCGCTCCGGTGGAAGTACCGTTCAGGTATCCCAGCGAAAGGCGTCCGATATGCCCGGACAGACGAATGCGCAACCCGTAGAGAATACGGAACGCCGCCACATGCGATGCCATCAATGCTCCATACAGTAAAAGCAGTCCTGCCACCAGACCGACAAATGCCACCCATCCCCAGTGTATAAGCACACTGCTATCCAACTCGCTTATCTTGCTGCCATGCAACAAAAAAGCTCTTTCAGCACTTCATATACCGACCAATAAGGCACCAGCATACACAAGGCACTGATCGCCGAAAGTACCCCGGCAAGCATCAGTAAGCCTTTCTTCTCACCTGCTATCTCAAACAAGCGACTCACACCACTTTTCTTTCTCTGTTTTTCTTTCATACCTTTTCATTTATATATATCTGATTTTTTAAAAAAGAACATTCCTCTGAATCGTTCAAAAAAGAAGGAGGCTCATACATTCATGAGCCTCCTTCCAACCTGCCGTTTCAAAGGCTATATATTCTGCTATAAATTTCTGCATTTCTTCTTTCTTCACGTGGTGCAGCACCAGTTCTTCGAGCAAGGCAAACAGCCATACCGTATTGAGATGAATAAAGAAATCGGTGATACCTATATTCAGGTGCGGGTACTTCTGCTTCATCCCCTGAAAAAAGACAAAGATAGTACGTGTCATCGCATCGGTATACTCCGAACGGAAGTTTTCCAGGGATGATCCCTGTGCCTGGAAAAGTAACATACGCAACCGGGCACGGTGTTCGGAAACCAAATCGATATATTCCTGCACGGATTCCTGCTGATAGTCCGAATTCGTAAAACCTCTATGGACATCTGATTGGCATCATGACTATATATCTTGGCATACAAATCATTCAGCACAGGTTTCAGAATCGTGCGGAATATCTCATCCTTATTGGTGAAATAATGATAGATGTTGCTGACTGTAATCCCTGTTCGGGAAGCAATTTCGCGCATGGAAGCATCCTTATATCCTTTTTCGGAGAATACTTCTTCGGCTATGTGGAGGATTTTTTTCCTGTATGTCTTCTTTCAAATATTGCATAGTGGCGTTTTATTCACTCTGCAAAGTTGAGAAGAACTTTTTGATTTGGGAAATACCCATTTATAGGGATATTTCAACAAGAATTACCTCATCTATATTAATACCTAATAAAAATCTTCAGGAGATCTGTTTATTCATGTTTCAGCCATTCTTTAGGAAGCACTTCTTTCTCACCCTTTTCATTGACTAATTCCATCTGCAAAACTCCGCCATTGCAATCGAAGTAGCGTACTTCTATCGGGTGCAGTCCGGCTTTCAAGGCCTTCTGTACTATAATCTCTACCGGTGAGTGTGCTCCGTCATTATCTCCCAGTAATTCGCCGTCCAGTTTCAGCGTACTGCCGTCGTCCGAAAGAAGAGCAAATGTATAGATGCCATCGGCAGGTACTTTCAGGTAACCCGTGATTATCAGGCCGATATCTCCTTTCACCTCTTCGGGGATAGAAACGGATTCTACGACATACTCACCATTCACGGGAGCCGCATCGATATCCGCACAAAGATTACCACGGAATTTATGCCATACGGCTTTCAGTCCGGAATTCAAAGAAGCCGGAGCAGCAGTTGCCTCCGCATAAGGAGCTTTTGACGTATCGGGTACGTGCTACATCCGATGGAGTACCGTCGGGACGGAAAGTGCGGAAAGTAAAATCTGTCGTTTCCGTCACTTTCAGATTTCCTTCATAAAGAGTGGATTGCTTAGTCGGCATACTTCCGTCAGTAGTATAACGGACTTCAATGCCCGGCAACGGACAAGTCAGATCAACCGAAGCCTCATCAAGGAAAGCATTCACTTTGTAGAATCCTTCCAGATCGGGTACCCGGTAGTTCAATCCAAGGATATCCATCCGCTTGAAATGCGGAACAAGCTGACGATAGAACTCTTTCAGATCCGGTTTCGCCTCCGGCTGCACCCAGGCTATTTCACTCAACGCCACCATACGGGGAAGTATCAGATATTCGATACGTTTCATAGACGGAATCCATTCTGCCCAGAGATTAGCCTGCACGCCCCAGAAACATTCTTTCTGTTCGGGTGACAAGCGGTCGTCTGCATACGGATCGTATGCCAATATCTTCTTCACGGAGTTTTTATCCTGCGCATAATCAAAATAGAAATATTCATTCGGGCAGGCAATCACTCTTTGTCCTTGCGAAGTGGCCATAGGCACTGCCTCTTTCGACCAACTTCTCCACCAGGTAATAGCAGCATCCGAAGTCAGTCCGTCGGCAACAACTTCATCCCAGCCTATCAACTTCTTTCCATTGGCAAGGAAGAATTTCTCCATATCACGCACAAACCATGCCTGCAAATCTTCTACCGATTTAAGTCCTTCCGTGCGGATTCGCTTCTGGCAACGGGGGCACTTTTTCCAGTTATTTTTCTCGACTTCGTCACCCCCATGTGTACATATTCATAAGGAAAGAGATCGAAAATCTCTTTAAAGACATCCTGACAGAATTCCAGCGTCGTATCCTTTCCCGGACAAATAGGAGAAGAGAATGTTTCTCCCCAGCCGATCAGTCCGTCACAAGCGAGATCCGGGTATTGGGTGATAGCAGCCAGGAAATGTCCCGGCATATCTATTTCGGAATCACATCAATACCTCTCTGTGCAGCATAATCTACAATTTCTTTAATATCTTCGTGCGTATAGTAACCACCATACAGAGTATCTCCTTCTACAATCCGTATTTTGTTTTCCGGAATCAGGAAGTCGGTATTGTCCTCTTCTACCGCACGCTCCATACAACCACGGTCGTGCTTGTTAAATTTACGCCACGCTCCTTTTTCCGTCAGCAACGGATATTTCTTTATCTCGATACGCCATCCCTGATCATCCGTCAAATGCCAGTGGAACTTATTCAGTTTATATAAGGACATCAGATCCAGCACATGTTTCACTTCATCTTTATTCCAGAAGTGACGGGAAGCATCCAGCATAAAACCACGCCATTCAAAGCGCGGCGAGTCCTCTATTTGCACGGCAGGAATGGAGAAAGTCTGTTTCGTTCCCCTGCACTTCTATTCCGGCAGGCAGCAGTTGGTGGAGGCTGGCAATGGCGGAAACGATACCCGAATAATCTCCGGCTTCAACCTGAACAGACTTGGGGGTAGCCTGAAGTTTGTAAGAGCCGGGCTTTCCATTATCCTGCCCTAGCTGGAGATAGATATCCGCCTTATCGGCTTCGGTCACCTCTACAGAAGTAGACACCACATTCCGAAGAATATCCTGCAAATATCCGGCAGCCGGAAATAAGGACTGATCGGAAACGCCGATTTTCATTCCATCCTTTAAGACGAAAGCACCCTGACTGTTCCGTCAGACTAACGGGGCAGGTAAAATTGCAATCTCCTGCTTCACCGTAGGCGTGCAAGAGGACAAAATACATGCTGATGCAATCAGTAGAGAAGTACTTAGTTGTTTGAACATAAGGTTAACTGTTTAATAAGTTGATTACTTTGAACTTTTATTGACTATCTATATATAATACAACTCAAACAGGCAAACTACTAAAAGGGGAAAGAAAAGTTTTAGTGATTTACTACTAATGATGCTCCATCGCTTCCATCAGACTATAAGGATATTCTTCCATAAAGATTCGGACAATCTCAATAATATTTCTCTATTCCGCCAAATCCGGTTATCATCTTATTCTCTTTCACTTTACAGATAAAGTTGTTTAATCGCTTTTTCAAATTCTTCCGGTCGCTTCCTTGCTGCTTCAATGTATGCAATTCGGATACGCTTATATGCGTCGGAAAAAATGCCGGTAGTTTCTCCATGCTATTTCATCTTCTTTCAATCTGTCCATTATGTCATTGGGAAAAATAAAAGGGTCAGATAAAACTGTGCGTATTTTATCTTCAAATTCAGGGTGTATCATTTTATTTGCCAATAACCATTTAAGTCTTTCTTTGTTGGCTTGCGAGTATGTACTTTTAGGTTTTCTAGGCGTGAAACGCTGAATTCTATGTTCTTTATCAAGCGGTTTTTATCGTACTGTCAATCCATTCGAAACAAAGGGCTTCTTCAACAGCATCGTTGTATGCAATACTTTTTTCACCTGACGATTTAAGAGGAAATACAAACCAAATTTCGTCTTCGGTTTCAAAGTTGTCCATCAGCCACTTTCTCCAGTCTTCCCTGATTTTCAAAATACTTTATTTTATTTTCTGTTGCCATAATAGGTCATTCAAACTAATTATTTTACTGCCTTTACATTCGTAATAATGAAGCATTTCGTCCATCTTCTTTTTATCATAATCCGTAATACAATCTGATAAGACTTTGAATCGCTTACTTACAATCGCCAAAAATACTAAAGATCGGTCAGGCAGACATGATTATCGTTGAAATCATCAATGCCAAATCTGTCGCTTATTTATAAAACATCCGGGAAGCAATCGTTTTATCACATTCCCGGATGCATAAAATGTTCTGAAAATAACAGACCGGTATCGTATCAATAACTAATCTTCACTCCGGCAAAGAAACTTCTCGGAAGCGAAGGACCGTAGATATAGTTGGAATCCCGGTTAGCTCCTCTGTCGAAGTCTTTCTGATATGCTTCAAAGATATTCTGAACACCTCCGCTAAGTTGTAAGTCTACCGTTTTATAGAGTTTGAAGTCATACGCTATCTTCACTCCCATATCGAAGAACCGGGGTGTACGGATGGCTTCCGCCTTTCGCTCGGGCATATCGCCCATTGCTACGTTTTCTGCGCTGATGTCCATACGCTGCACAAGCATACTGCCGGTATATGTACCCGAGAGAGCAATGGACAACGGTTTGACGGGAGTATAAGTAGCCGTAAAATAACCGTAGATATCGGGAGTACGGAAGATTTTCTTTCTGCCGGCGCATCATCGTGCCATTTATGCGGTTCATCGTATCGGCTGCGCTGCAATGTCAGTCCTGCCTGTATTTGAAGCAAAGAAAGATAAGCAATCTTTCCTTCCAGAGTCAATCCCATTACTTTGGCTCCCGGACCATTGCTGCGTATTTTCACCAGCACACCGTCACCACGGTCAAAAAGGCCCTCCTAACACGAACACATCAGTCAGCCTCGTATAAAATCCTTCTACTAACAGATTATTCTGAAAAGCACCAAAGCGGTGATAGATATCTGCGGATGCACTGAAGGCTCTGCGATTTTTTTCCTCTTTCAAGTCCTTTGCACGCTCGATCATCGCCACTGTTCCACCTACATTTTCAATATGCATATCTTCGTCAAATGCCTGTGGAGCGCGAAAACCGGAAGAATAGCTCAAACGCAAGATTGATATTCTGCGTAGGATTAAAGCGCAAATTGGCACGTGGGCTAAAAATGATATTATCTACCATATTATGTTTATCGAGACGTCCTCCGACCAAAATACTCCAGCGTTCATTCTTCCACTCATTTTGCAGGAAGGCGCTGTAAATATTCACTGTCTGATCCGTATGACGATCGTATCCCCACATATTATCTTTCAGCCGGTCACGGTTATATTCGAGTCCCGCTGTCAGGTCGGAAGGCATGAAAAGACATTTATCAAACGTATGTACGTATTGGGCACCCCCCATAGCAATAAGGTCTGTTGTCTTTCCGTATGCTTTGAGAGGGTCATTCCCGGGACCGTAATAACTGTCACGGTCTGTATTGGCAGCCGACGCGAAGATACTCAGACGATTCTTTTCATTTGGTGAGAAATAATCATATTTCAAACTCCCGCCGTCTATCGAATGTTGTAACGGCTCCGCAATATGGGCTTCGTGAGGTGGACGGTCCAACATATCCCCACCCCGGCGAAACTCCTGCATATGGTGATATTCGAATGTCAACTTTGAATATGTACTTGTCTTCAGATAAGAACGGAAACCGACTGTTTGATTCTTCAATTCAGGAAGTTCTGTAAATCCGTCGCCGTCATAGTCATATCCGGACCGATGACGGTTTTGTCCGAAAATATACAATCCCGCACGATGATCGTCAGTCACCAAAGAAGCATTCAACGATGTATTATTATCAAACGAGGAACTTCCTCCGACAGAAGTAATGGTATGCGACAACTGACCGGAGTTACGTAAAGGTTCCTTCGTAATGATATTAATTGTTCCAGCAATGGCTGAAGAGCCGAACAAGGCTGATCCTCCCCCCACGCATGACCTCTACTCGCTCAATCATACTGGCAGGAATCTGCTCCAACCCGTATACTCCCGAAAGAGCGCTGAACACAGGACGCGAATCAATCAATATCTGCGTATAAGGCCCGTCCAAACCATTGATACGGACTTGCTGGAAACCACAATTCTGGCAGTTTGTTTCTACACGGACACCGGGTTGGAAGTTCAATCCCTGCGACAGAGTTGAAGAATTAGTCGTTTCAAAAAGTTTCAAATCAACAACATTGACCAAAGTCGGAGCCAGACGCCGAGTCGTTTCACTGCGATTGGCAGAAACCACCACTCCGTCTAAAGCGATCGCATCTTCTTCTATTTCAAAATCTTCCTCTAATGTCTTTCCTTTCTTCAGGGTAACGTTGCGAGTAAGTGTTTTATAGCCAACTGAACTCACTTCGAGAACAAAGCTACCTTCCGGCAGGTTCTTCAGAAAATAATGCCCGGTTGCATCAGTCACAGTTCCTATCGTAGTGCCTTTCAGTGCGACTGTAATATAAGGCAAATGTTCTTTCGTCTTTTTTATCCAATACATGACCGATAATATTTGCATCAGATTTTTTCAGCTCAGGGTAATCCGGATTCTCAGCGAATGCGGCCGATAAGACACAGCATAGGCTGACCAGGACTAATAGATATTTCTTCATTGTCGTTAGTCTTTTAATCGTTTAAATTCAGAAAGTAATAAAGGAAACGGAAACAATAATAAGTACTGTTTCTAAAAAATAAATAGCAATTTCGATAAATGTAGACTAAGGGACAGGAGGTGCCCTAAGAGAGACAACACCCGGACAAGACCGGCAATAACACGCACCTTGCGGACGAATAAGAAGAATACATAATAATGATAAAACGGAAACAACAAATATAGGTAATAACCCGCTATCTGTCACCAACACTTGGTTCAATAGATGAAGTAACTGAAACTCGACTGTCGTGTGATTGTGTTCGGTGCCCTTCTTAAAGGGATGTGAATGAACAATCGTAACCCCGTTTACCACATGAGAGTGAGTAAACAAAGTAATCCCTGCCATGTACGAAATAAACAGTACAGGCAGAAAAAACTTTATTATATTCCGATACAGTTGTCTCATTCGTTAGTTTTGTGTAACAAAACAATAGCGTTTTCTGCGAAACAAAGATAGGGATTGTTTTATATCCGAACAATCCCCATTTATGACGATTTCAGAGCTTAAAAGAATTATTAAACCATTATTAATAGCTAATTTTTACTCCCGCAAAAAAACTTCTCGGCAGTGACGGGCCGTAAATATAACCAGAGTCACGATCTGCACCTTTATCAAAGTCATCCTGATAAGCAGTGAAGATATTCTGTATGCCAGCATTTATCTGGAGATTCATTGATTTATAAAGTTTAAAATCATAAGCCGCCTTTAAACCTATATCAAAGAAATCTTTTGTATTCACCGTAATCGGGTTCTCAAGGAATCCGGGGACTGGCTCGTGAGGAACCAGCATTGAACCGGTATATGTACCCGAAAGCGCAATGGATAACGGCTTTATCGGTGTATAGGTTGCTGTGAAATAGCCATAAGTGTTAGGTGTGCGCATCATTTTCTTTACTGCCGGTGCGTCCTTATTCCACGTATGCGGTTCACTGTAATGACTCTGTTGCAGAGTTACCCCTGCCTGAATCTGGAATTTATTCAGATAAGCCATTTTTCCCTCCAATGTAAGTCCCATTACCCGAGCTCCCGGTGCATTATGACGTGTACGTATCAGAACTCCGTCTACAACTTCGCCGTCGGTAAGAGCAAAGACATCTGATAATTTAGTATAGAATCCTTCAATCAGGAAGTTTATCTGAAAAGCGCCAAAACGCCGATAAACATCCGCAGAAGCACTCAAACTCTGAGATCTTTCTTCTTTCAGATTATCAGCAAGTTCAATCATTGCTACTTTACCACCTACATTTTCTACGTGCAAATCCTCATCAAAAGCCTGGGGAGCTCGGAAACCGGATGAATAACTCAAACGAAGATTGATATCCTTGGTCGGATTGAACCGCAGATTGGCACGGGGACTGAAAATGAGATGATCTATCAGGTTATGTTTATCAAAACGACCTCCGAGCAAAAATCCCCAACGATCATTCTTCCATTCGTTTTGTACGAAAGCACTACCGATATTTACTTTTCTGATCTACCGTACGGTTGTATCCCCACATATTGTCTTCCAGTTTGTCCTGATTAAATTCCACTCCGGCAGTAAAATCAGAAGGCATGAAAATACATTTACCAAAGCTGTAAACATATTGTGAGCCTGCCATCCAATTTAGGTCAGTAGTGTTTCCGTAAGCATTCGGGTCCTGCCCACCTCCATAATAGCTGTCGCGATTGATATGTTGCGCAGATGCGAATACATTGAAACGGTGTTTCTCGTCAGGCGAGAAATAATCGAACTTCAACCACCACCATTGATAGAATGCTCTGTCTGCTCAGCCACATTCGCTTCATGAGGCGGACGGTTGAGCATATCTCCTCCTCTACGGAATTCTTCCATATGATGATATTCGAAAGTCAGTTTTGAATAAGTAGTCGTCTTCAGGAAAGAACGGAAACCGATTGTCTGGCCGTGTATCTTCGGTATTTCCGAATATCCGTCTCCATCATGGTCATACGCCGACCGATGACGGTTCTGACCGAAGATATAGAAACCGGCACGCTGATCGTCCGTTACCAAGAGAGGCATTCAAAGCAGTATTATTATCGAAAGCGTCACCGTCGCCAATCCCAGTAATAGTATGCGACAACATACCCGAATTGCGAATCGGCTCTTTAGTGATGATATTGATTGTACCTGCAATAGCAGACGAACCGAACAAAGCTGAACCGCCTCCACGCATTACTTCCACACGCTCTATCATGCTGGCAGGAATCTGCTCAATGCCATATACACCCGAAAGTGCACTGAAAATCGGACGGGAATCAAGCAAGATTTGTGTATAAGGACCATCCAAACCGTTAATACGTACCTGCTGGAAACCACAGTTCTGACAGTTGGATTCTACGCGAACTCCCGGCTGAAAGCTCAATCCCTGTGCTAGAGTAGTCGAATTGGTATTCTCAAAGATTTTCAGATCGACAACATTCACCAAAGTAGGTGCCAAACGACGGGTGGTCTCATTGCGATTGGCAGAAACAACGACACCGTCCAATGCTACCGCATCTTCTTCTATTTCAAAATCTTCCTCCAGCGCGTATGCCTTTCTTCAGTGTCACATTGCGTCTTCACGGTTTTATAACCTACTGAGCTGACTTCAAGTACGAAGTTTCCTTCGGGAAGGTTCTTCAGGAAATAATGTCCGGTTACGTCGGTTACAGTACCGATTGTTGTTCCTTTCAGAGCAATAGTAATATAGGGCAGGTGTTCTTTTGTGTTTTTATCAAGGATATGACCTACGATGTTTGCATCCGATTTACGCAATTCCGGATACTCGGGATGCTCGTGAAGAGCAGCTTGTCCTTCAAGAGCAGGCAACAATGCACAGCACAAGCAGACAAGCGAAAATATGTATTTTTTCATTTTTTCGTTTATAATTCGTTTTCGTTAAGTATTCACATGAAAAATCAGATCAATACCCAGCCTCAAACAAGGCAGAATATCATCAGCTCAAATAACTGAAAAACGAATCGCAGGCGGTGCCCGGAGTGCAATCACTCCATGATATGGAGCATGAGAATGCGTATGCTGTGGACGACCAACAACAGACACAAAAAAAAGGGATGAAAAGAGAAAGAGCAAAATAACAGCCGCACCGTCCGTTGTCAGATGTGACAGGAAATGAACTAATAACAGTTCGACTGTTGAGTGCTTATGTGCCGTCCCTTTCTTAAACGGATGTGAATGGACGATTGTCACGCCATTGACCACATGTACGTGGGCAAAGAATGTAAGGCTTACCAGATACGATACAAAAAGTATCGGCAAGAAATAGTGCGTTATATTCAGTAACAATCGTTTCAACTCATTTCTACTTTAGGACGGCAAAGATACAAACTTTTTTTTAACAATCAATTTTCAGACAGAATACTGTTAATATACGGCTGAAGCTATCATTTGTATAAACAGAATCAGGAATACCATAGCAATCGGATAAACTGTTGCGTATGCCACACTGGGAATATTACTGTCTACCATCGAATCGGCAGCAGCCAGTCCCGGAGTACTGGTCATACCACCGGTGATAGTTCCCAGCAAATCGAGTAAACTAATTTTAAATATCAGACGCCCCACAACTGTTGCAATAAGCATCGGCACCAAAGTAATGGCTGCTCCTACACCGAACATCAGTAGCCCGCTTTCCTGAAAAGTAGCCACAAGGTTCTTTCCGGCGGAAGTACCTACTTCGGCTAAGAAAAGAAGCAGCCCTAATTGGCGCAGCAACTGATTGGCAGGTCCCGACATAGACCAAATGATAGGCCCTGTCTTACCGATCGCACTCAGTACGAGAGCTACCATTAGGACACCTCCGGTCAATCCCGGTGAGAATGACAGACTTTCGGAGAAAGAGATATTTATTTTGCCAAACAACACTCCCAGTACAATCCCCATTGCAATCGGGAAGAAGTCTGTATCCGACAATTTCTTCGCATTATTTCCCAGTAGGCGGGCTACTCCTTTGAAGTCCTTCCTTCTCTCCCACCAACCATCAGTTTATCACCGAATTTCAAAGCCAAATCCGGTGACGGGGATAAATCAATACCGCTTCGACGAACACGGGTCACTGTACAACCGAAGTTTTTCTGTAAATTCAGATCCCCAGTTGCTTATTGATCATATCTTTTTGGTCAATAAGTAAGGACTCGATTTCCTGTGTTTTATCCAAAGGAAGTTCGCCTTCTTCACGCTCGCCAATTAGTACTGACGAGCTGATTCAGTGATTCCTCGCTACCTACTGCTTGTATATAGTCTCCTTCGTGCAATACTGTATGCGCGGTGGGGATGGATATTTCATCACTATGTTTCAAACGAGAAATAACAGCTCCTGTCATTCCCGTGCATTGATCTGCATCAAGCTGCGGTTGAATACGCTTGCATTAGTGACACGGTAGATACAAGTGCCCAACTCCGGAAATTGTCCGCGGCGCTCTATTTCAAGGCGACGGGCTTCCTGATCCAAATTTACACGCATGATTTTGGGAAGCAGCTTCACAAACAAAATCACTCCGATTACACCAAACGGATATGCGATACCGTAAGCAATGGATGCTAACGGAGAGTGGGTACTATCAATTGCTACCGCCAATCCCGGAGTACTGGTCAAAAGCTCCTGCAATCAATCCGACTACACTCGGCGTATCAATATCGAACGCATACTTCGAACCTACTGCCGTGAGGCAGGCAGAACAGATAATAAGCATAGTAATGAGAATCAGCGTCTTTCCTTTACTACGAAAGAGTCGAAGAATCCGGGACCGGCCTGAATACCGATGGTAAAAATAAAAAGTACCAAACCGAAGTTTCCTAATTCTTTAGGAATAATAACACCAAAGTGTCCAAAAAAGAAGAGCAATAAAGATCACCGCTGACACATCAAGCGATAGCCCCTTAATCTTAATTCTTCCTAACATAAATCCCAACGCTACTATCAGAAAAGCGAGAAATAAGAGGAATGCAATAAGTCAGTAAACATGTTTTTAAAGGTTAGTTAGTTTAAGGGCGCAAAGGTACGGATTTATTTCAATCCTCACAACATTCTGTGCTACAAGTCACTTCCTCGCCCTCTATCTCTAATGTAGCATGATGGATACCTGCTGCTTCAAGCGCCTCCTTTATACGATGTTTTATTTCCTCCATTTTTGCTATATCATCCACTACAACGTGTGCAGTCAAAGCCGTTTCCGTAGTACTGATGGCCCAAATATGCAGATGATGACGCTTTCTACCCCAGCTGTTCCACTATCAGTTGCTGAATCTGCTGAGTATCGATTCCCACCGGAACACCATCCAGCGATAATCGAAGACTGTCATGAAGTAATCCCCAGGTAGAAACAATAATAATCACAGCGATGCCCAGTCCGATAATCGGATCGATGATGCTCCATCCCGTATACATGATAATAATACCGGAAGCAACTACTCCGACAGAGACCAGTGCGCTGCCATATGCAGGTAGGCTCCTTTTACATTCAGGTCTTTATCCTTATCCTTCATAAAAAGCCAGGCAGTAAGTGCGTTGACCACCACTCCCACTCCGGCAGTCCAGGCAATGGCGGAACCGTCAACTGATACCGGATGAAACGCTTGTCTATGCTTTCAGCGATAATTATCCCGACAGCAACCAATAATATGACTGCATTTAGTAAAGAAACGAGGATGGTACTTTTCTTATATCCGTAGGTATAACGACTATTCGGGTGTACTTTCTCCAACCGGAAAGCCAACATAGCAAGAATCAGGCTTGCCACATCTCCCAAATTATGTCCGGCATCAGAGAGCAATCCCAGAGAATCGTAATAAAAACCAACTCCGAACTCGACTATAACGAAAGAGATATTCAGAACGATACCTATTATAAAGGCTTTATTAAGAGACGTTACCCGATGATTATGTTCGTGATGATGAGGTTCCATATTCTAAATAGGTTTATATCATATATTTAGGAAACAGTTATCTAAGAAATTAGTTCACTCTTTTCTCAAACATCAAGAATGCAACAAGAGCGGTGACAGGGCTGTGCTCACCAATAAAGTTTTCATCATAACAAAACAATAAAACCAAATAGCTGGTCCACATGATGAGATTCAGTTCCATGAAAGTTACGATAGAGGCACGTGCTCCATAAAAATCATCAATGCATGCTCTAAAGACATAGTAAACAATACAATCAGGAAATAAGTAATCCCTGTCAATACACTTTTCTATTGTAGCCACCTTTCATTCTCTTCTCAATTTTCGTATTTTTAATATTTAATTAGTAAATGACTGCAAAAATAAGGACTTATGCTTCCCTATTCAATGCCTATATATGATTAAACGCCCATTTTTTTCATTTCTTTTAGGTATTGTCCCTGCTTATATATCCCCCTAACTTTGCAAACGAAAAATAAATTAATCATTATCTATCAAAATTAAGTATGAAAATATTAAACTTATGGATGGTTGCTCTAATGGCACTATCATTCTCATTCACTTTTGTATCTTGCAGTGACGATAACGACGATACCGACAATACAGAGCAAGCAAAAGCCATTGCCGGCACTTACAAAGGTTATTCTATTGGCGAAAGCAGAATGTTCTCTGATTATCTGATGGGCGACGATGCCAGCGCAACAATTACCGCCAATACAGATGGTACCGTCAATCTGGTTTATAAATCAGGATCCGGAGATTTTATCCTGAATAACCTGACAGTTTCTTCCAAATCATTTAAAGGCGAAGGTGAAGTTGCCCTAGCTATGGAAGGAAGTGAACCTGCCAACTACGAATATACACTGGAAGGTAGTGTCAATGAATCCAAAGTACTAACCCTGAAAGCCAATGATTTCCTGTGCCAATGCGTGGCATCGATATCAATTTCATTCAGGCAGAAACTCCGATTGCTTATTACGTAGCTGCTACCTATCAGTATAATAGCTCATTGTCTATCAGCGTTTGGGAAGTTCATATGGTTCTACCGAAGATTGTAAAGCAGTCATTAAACGTGCATCCGAAACGACAGTAGATATCACCCTAAACGGTTTTGGCAATTTGACCGGAGGCGGTAATATGAATTTGGGAGACTTCACGATTAGCGGAGTAAACGTTGAAAAAGCAGATGACGGAACTATTCACTCAGTTTGGGCGCATTTGAATCTACCGAATCAGCAATGGAAAACTCAATTACAGGTGAAAGTCTGGAAGGTACAGTTACAGCAGACAAATGGTAAAGCTAATATTACGGTAGCCTTCAAACCAGGAGCCATGCCTATGGCAATCACCGCAGTATTCACCGGAAACGTAAAAAAACTAGTGCACAATAAATAACTAAATAGAAAAAAATGAGAAGAAGCAGTAACGCTATTTTAAAAATATAATGATACTGGGAGCGGCTATGTCGCTCTCAGCTTGTAATGGAATATTTGAAGGGATTTATGACGCCCCCATTGAAGCGGAAATGGAGATTAAAGAAAGTAGCTTCTCACAAATCAATGCTACCGAGTACACTAACTGGGCTATATCGACCTATCCGAACGTAAAGCAACGACTGTCAAAATCGGAAAGAATATGAAAGCGAAATACCCGATAATTGGGATATCGCCATTCATCGCTATGATATAAAAACGAATGAAGGGGCAGCCTTACCAAACGAGCTACACAAGTTTTGATGACCCTGAAAGCCAAGTCGGAAAATTGCCTGATGACAAAGACTTTGTAAAAGACGAATGGACAACAGATAAAATAGCTATTGATATGTCCGGTATGATGGAAGGAAACATTAAATATACAGAAGACTTATCGTAATGATATTTTATCCGGCTGGTTAAACGTAGATACTTCAAGTATGCCTCCTATTTACACACCATGTCCAATCAGGTCTACCTGATACGACTGAAAGAAATACCTATGCGGCCATTCGTTTTACCAACTATACCAATGCCAAAGGTATAAAAGGCTATATCGACTTCGACTTCCTATATCCACTTGATTTCGAAGAAAATAACTAAGAAAACAATTACAAAGAATGAAACCTACATTTATAGCATCAATATTATATTTTCCTTTATAGCAACTTGCTCCACATTTGCACAACAATCAACCCAGTAATTATGTCAGCGGACGTGTAACTGATACAAACGGGGAACCCCTTCCCGGCGCCACAATCTCTATAAAAGGAAAGGAACTGGAGCCGTCACCACATCCGACGGAACATATACATTACAACTACCGGGAACTCGGTTCATATATCATTACTGCATCTTACATAGGTTATCAAACCGAACAAAAAAGAATCACCACCGACGAAAACAAAAAAGCTAAGCTTCAGCTTATCCGAAGATCAATTCGACCTCGGAACAGTCGTTGTAACCGGTACCCGTACTCCCAAATTGCTGAAGGACGCTCCCATCATCACCCGGGTTATCACCTCAGACGATATTAAAAAGTTAATGCCAACAACGTTGCCGACCTGCTTGAAAACAGAAGTTGCCCGGTATCGAATTTTCCTTCTCTATGGACCAGCAAACCTCTATCAATATGCAAGGCTTCGGCGGTAACTCTGTACTGTTTCTGGTAGATGGGAACGTTTGGCGGTGAAACGCTAAATAACGTAGACTACGACCGTCTGAACCTTGATAATGTAGAACGCATCGAGATTGTGAAAGGTGCAGCATCTACCCTTTACGGTTCCAGCGCTATCGGAGGAGTAATTAACATCATCACACGCGAATCGGATGACCCATGGAACTTAAATCTTAATTCACGCTTCTCCGAGCACAATGACCATCGATATGGCGGTACTGTGGGATTCAATGCAGGTAAATTCAACAGCCTGACCAACGTACAGTATAATAATGTAGACACTTATGCCGTAGACAATCCGGGAGATTTTCTACTGTATTCGGAAGCCGAGTGTGGAACTTCAAGGAACGGCTGATATACCGTCCGCTGGAAACACTTAAACTGACCGCAAGAGCCGGGTATTATTTCCGTGAACGCAATAAACCGGGGGATACCCAGGACAGATACCGTGGATTCAGCGGTGGAATGAAAAGCAAATTATACCTTCAATATATTAAGTAATCTTGAAGTCGGTTATACTTTCGACCAGTATGATAAAAGTGATTACCAGGTCTCTTTATAAAAATGATGTACGTGATTATAGCAATGTGCAGCATAATGTACACGCTCTTTATAATTACACTTTCAATGAAAAACATACGTTGACTGTCGGAGCCGATTACCTTCGCGATTATCTGATGTCTTACCAATTCACTGATAACGCTAACTATATCATGCATACAGCAGATGCTTTCGGACAATTCGACTGGAACCCACAGAAAGACTGAATGTGATAGCCGGATTACGGTTCGATTATTTCTCCGATTCCAATGTTCGTCATTTATCCCCGCATTTGGGAATGATGTATAAGATTGGTAACTGTTCATTGAGAGGTTCTTATTCACAAGGATTCCGCTCTCCTACCTCTGAAAGAAATGTATATGGTGTTCAATATGGCAAATATGATGATGATTTATGGTAATCCGGACCTTAAGTCGGAACAAGCCATAATTTCTCTGTATCTGCCGAATATACCAAGAGTCGTTATAATCTTCTCTATTACAGGATATTATAACCTGGTACACAATCGTATCAATACCGTTTACAGCGAAGACCCCAAAGGACAAATCTATACCAATACCGACAAAATGGATATTGCAGGAATTGACGCCAACGTTTCCGCCAAGTATCCTTGCGGACTCGGCTATCGTCTGTCATACACATATATTCATGAGTTCATGCGCGACGGTCAAAAAAATTCACGGATACACGTCCCCATACGGCAACTGTAAGAATCGACTGGGGCAAGACTCTGAACAAAATAGATTTCAATTATTCACTCAACGGACGCATCTTGTCAGAAGTAAAAACAAACGTATACAACGATAGCTTCAACAACCCTGTCTGCCGGAAGCCAGGCAGTCGAATACCCGGGATATATGATATGGGATTTACCTTCTCGGTGGGAGTATTAAAAGGGGTGAATATGAATCTGGCTATTAATAACTTGTTTAACTATGTACCGGATTATTATTATTTCAATTCACCCACTACGACAGGAGCTAATCTGACACTAGGTCTTTCGTTGGATATAGATCGGTTCTTCAAAAAATAAACGGCAACAATAAAACTACATACAAAGCTAAAAATAAGAGAAATGAAAAAAGAAAAGTAAAATCATCTTAGGTGTGTGCATCGTTGCAGCCGTCCTGATAGGTCTATCTATATGGAATACCTGGTTCAGCGCCACAAAGATTGCTTTCGTCAACTTCCAGACCATACAGCAGGGAAGCATATCGAAAGCCAAATGACAATTCATTCATCAAACTCAGCGAAGTATCGCTTGCCAACCTCGACCGCCTGTCAAATTATGATATGGTATTTGTTAACGGCATGGGACTGCGTATCGTTGAAGAACAGCGTCAGCAAATACAGCAGGCAGCAGACAAAGGTGTCCCCTGTGTACACATCAATGGCCACCAATCCTACCAACAATATCTGTAACCTCGATAGTGTACAACAGAATCTGATACGCCGCTATCTGAGCAATGGCGGAAAAACAAACTACAGGAATATGTTGAACTACATCCGTAAAGCCATTGATGGAAAAACATATTCCACAACTGAAATGGAAGACCCGGTAGAAAGGCCGAGCGATATGTTGTATCATGCCGGAATCAGTAATCCGGACGATGAGCTGGAATTTCTTACCGTTGCCGATTATGAGAAATTCATGCAAGAGAATAACCTTTATAAAGAAGGAGCTCGAAGAATTATAATTACCGGACAAATGGCAGATGCTACCGACCTCATCAAAGCTCTCGAAAAAGAAGGCTACAACGTTTATCCGGTTCAGTCAATGACAAGATTCATGTCGTTTATTGAGGAAGTGCAGCCCGACGCTGTTATCAATATGGCACACGGACGTATGGGAGATAAAATGGTTGATTATCTGAAAACTAAGAATATTCTCTTTTTGCCCCACTCACGATCAACAGCCTTGTGGATGAATGGGAAAACGATCCGTTGGGTATGTCCGGTGGTTTTATGTCACAAAGCATTGTGACACCGGAAATAGATGGTGCTATCCGCCCCTTTGCCCTTTTTGCACAATATGAAGACAAAGAAGGATTACGCCACTCATACGCCATTCCCGAACGACTGAAAACATTCGTTTCCACTATCAACAACTATCTGAATCTGAAAACAAAGCCTAATAAAGACAAAAAGGTTGCTATCTACTATTACAAAGGACCGGGACAAAATGCCTTGACGGCTGCCGGAATGGAAGTAGTACCTTCGCTCTACAATCTCTTGCTTCGCATGAAACAGGAAGGTTATAATGTGTCAGGACTTCCTGCCAATGCACAAGAACTTGCAAAAATGATACAAGCACAAGGTGCAGTATTCAACTCGTATGCAGAGGGAGCTTTTGACGAGTTCATGAAAAACGGAAATCCGGAATTAATTACAAAGAACAGTATGAAAGCTGGGTGAAAGAATCGCTTCGTCCCGAAAAATATGCAGAAGTCGTTGCTGCCGACGGAGAGTTTCCCGGAAACTATATGGTCACTTCGGACGGATGTTTGGGCGTAGCCCGGTTACAGTTCGGTAATATCGTGTTAATGCCACAGAATGCAGCAGGAAGTGGAGACAATTCTTTTCAGGTAGTTCATGGAACGAACGCTGCTCCTCCGCATACTTATATCGCTTCTTATTTATGGATGCAGCACGGTTTCAAAGCCGATGCACTGATTCACTTCGGTACACACGGCAGTCTCGAATTCACTCCTAAAAACAAGTTGCCCTATGCAGCAATGACTGGCCGGACCGTTTGGTAGGAGCCGTTCCCCACTCTACCTCTACTCTATCGGAAACGTCGGAGAAGGTATGATGGCCAAACGCCGTTCTTATGCGACACTGCAATCTTACCTTACTCCTCCTTTCCTCGAAAGTAGCGTGCGCGGTATCTATCGTGAGCTTATGGAGAAAATCAAGATTTACAATAACTCCGCAAAAGAGAATAAAGAGCAGGAATCGCTGGCCATCAAAGCATTGACAGTAAAAATGGGAATCCACCGAGATTTAGGTCTAGACAGCATCACCAACAAGCCTTATACAGAGGATGAAATCGCCCGTGTAGAAAACTTCGCCGAAGAATTGGCCACAGAAAAATCACCGGGCAACTTTATACTATGGGTGTTCCGTATGAACCGGAACGGATTACTTCTTCTGTTTACGCAATGGCAACAGAACCTATCGCATACAGCCTTTTGGCTCTTGACAAGCAACGTGGAAAAGCAACGAACGCTATCAACAAACACCGGAGTCTTTTTACACAGCAATATCTAAATCCTGCCCGCCAGTTAGTAGAAAAGCTGATAACCAATCCTGCACAGGCAACAGACGAACTGATCTGCCGTACTGCCGGAATTGCTCCTCAGGAACTGGCTAAAGCACGCCAAATAGAAGCTGACCGGAATGTTCCGAAATGAATGATGGCGATGATGATGGTTGCCGCAGCCAAACAAGATAAAGATGATAAGAACAAGAAAATGGGAGGACATCCTGCACAGCAAAGTGGAAAAAGTCCCCTCATGAGAAAATTTCCGAAAGCATGAAAGAAGCCATGAAGAAAATGGGCACTAACATGGATCCGGGAAAAGCTATGGAAATGGCCAAATCGATGGGAGCAAGTCCGGAAGCTTTAAAGAAAATGGAAGCCAGCATGAAGGCTAATAAAGAAACATGAAGCGAAGACGCTTCGGGCAAACCGGAGAAGAACGAAAAGTCTGAAAAACCGCATGGGTATGTCGGCAATGATGACTGCTATGGGAAAAGCTCCTAAAGAGTATAGCAAAGAAGATATAGAGTTTTCTTTGGCTGTCACAGAAGTGGAACGCACTATTAAGAATATAGGAAACTATAAAAATGCACTTTTGACAAGTCCTGAAGAAGAACTGGCTAGTCTGATGAATGCATTGAAAGGAGGCTACACCACCCCTACCCCGGGAGGTGACCCCATAGCTAATCCGAATACATTGCCTACCGGACGCAATATGTACGCTATCAACGCTGAAGCGACTCCTACTGAATCGGCATGGGAAAAAGGGATTGCTTTAGCCAAACAAACGATTGATACGTACAAACAACGTCATAACGATTCTATACCACGGAAAGTAAGCTATACACTCTGGTCCTCCGAGTTCATCGAGACCGGGGAGCAACGATTGCTCAAGTCCTTTATATGCTTGGTGTAGAACCTGTTCGTGATGCTTTCGGCCGTGTCAGCGATTTAAAATTGATTCCTTCGGCAGAACTGGGTCGTCCGCGTATTGATGTGGTAGTTCAGACCTCCGGACAACTTCGTGACCTTGCCGCCTCCCGTCTTTTCCTGATTAACCGTGCGGTAGAAATGGCTGCCGGTGCCAAAGATGATAAATACGAGAACCAAGTAGCGACAAGTGTAATTGAGGCTGAACGGGTATTGACAGAAAAAGGATTGAGTCCGAAAGACGCCCGGGAGATTTCAACTTTCCGCATATTCGGAGGAGCCAACGGTATGTACGGTACCGGTATTCAGGAAATGGTGGAATCCGGTGACCGTTGGGAAAATGAATCGGAACTTGCTACTACCTATCTCAATAATATGGGAGCTTATTACGGTAGTGAAAAGAACTGGGAAGTTTTCCAAAAATTTGCTTTTGAAGCAGCATTGACACGTACAGATGTAGTAGTACAGCCACGTCAAAGCAATACTTGGGGTGCCTTAAGCCTTGACCATGTATATGAGTTTATGGGAGGCATGAATCTTGCCGTTCGCAATGTGACCGGTAAAGATCCGGACGCTTACCTCAGCGACTATCGCAATCGTAATAACATGAAAATGCAGGAACTTAAAGAAGCTGTCGGTGTAGAAAGTCGTACGACTATTCTCAATCCGGTCTATATTAAAGAGAAAATGAAAGGCGGGGCTTCTTCGGCAAGTGAATTTGCAGAAGTGATCACCAATACCTATGGATGGAATGTGATGAAAACCGGCTGCAATCGACAAAGAGCTTTGGGATAATATATATAATGTATATGTAAAAGACGAGCTTAACCTGGGAGTAAAGAAATACTTTGAACAACAGAATCCTGCCGCTCTCGAGGAAATGACGGCTGTCATGCTCGAAAGCGCCCGTAAGGGATTGTGGCAAGCCAGCGAAGAACAAGTAGCAGAATTGAGTAAAGTTACATACGGAGATAGTCAACAATTATCGTCCGTCCTGTTCGGGCTTCGTCTGCGACAATGCAAAACTACGCGATTATATTGCTTCTAAAGCAGATGCGCCAACAGCCGCACAATACAAAGAAAATATCTCTAAAATCCGTGAAGCAAAAGCAAGCGGCAGCAACAGGAGTGGTGATGAAAAAAGAAGAGATGAATCAGACTACTGAAGAACAAACAAATACATTAAGCAATGTAGCTGTCGGTATTGCTGTTATCATTGTCCTACTTGCTTTAATCCTCTTTGTACGCAAACGCCGTAAAAGCAGCCAAATGTAAATTGTAACTCAATAATTTGTAATTAGTAACAAAAATGAATACAGTTGTCCTTGTACTTATGCTTCTGACAGCATTTAATTTTCTGCTGAAGCAAACATTTTGGAAAGTAATAGCGGTGTGTGTTATCGCCGCTATCTGCGCTGCGTTTGCCGGATTAATGTGGCCGTATGCTATTGAACAGTCAAAACCCAGATAGCAAATTGGCTTAGTAATCAACCTTTGATGTTGGATACAGCTGTATTGCTTAGTGTGGAAGTCTGCATACAAATGGCTTATGCCATGCTTGCCGTCCACGTAGCCAATGACTATCCGGTCAAGCCGCGCATGATACTCATGTACCGTTTTCTCCGCTGGTTTCCGGGATTATTGATATTCCCGGTTCTATTCAGCGGGCTGGTATATCTCATCTTTGCTTTTCCGGGTACTTCATTTCAAACGATAGCATGGAGCTATGCAGCCTTTATCCTGGCAGCCATCCCTTGCGGCAGATTTATACTGCTCTATTTGTTGCCGGAAAAAGAACTGCGCCTCGAACTATTTTTCCTAACCAATGCCCTGGTAGCCGTTTTGGGAATTGTAGCCACCGTCAACGGAAAGACTTCCGCGGCAGGTGTCAGTGAAATAGACTGGAAAGCATTGACAGGCGTCATAGTCATCGCACTGGCTGGCGGAATTCTCGGTCTTGTCTGGTGGAACTTTCGGAACAGAAACAAACAGAAAAGTGTGAAGCAATAATAGAATCAATTACCTTTAAATAATCAACAACAATGAACTTTATATCAGATATTTTATATATTGGATTTCAACAGGCTTGCTCGTTCCTGTCATCGTTTTATTAATCATCCTCTTTTGCCGCGCGATTTTACTTGCAGGTAGTTTCTACGGACAGTATCTGTCCATTCGCAAAACAGAAGCCCTGCTCCGCAACGAGCTGAGCAAGCTGACTCCGGACACAGTAGGAGAACTGAATTCCAACTTACCGGAAAAGTCGCGTTCACTCGTTATTATGTATATGCGTCAGGTACTGGATGCCCGTGATACTCCCGCACAAGTACAACGTTTATTGGCTAACTTTGAGATTGCAGCCGACAAAGACCTTGCAATCTCAAAAACGCTGACCAAACTAGGTCCTATCTTAGGATTAATGGGTACTTTGATTCCAATGGGCCCTGCCCTGGCCGGACTGGCAAGCGGAGATATTGCTTCCATGGCTTATAATATGCAGATTGCCTTTGCCACGACCGTGGTCGGATTGGTAGCAGGTGCCGTCGGGTTTCTCACACAGCAGGTTAAGCAACGTTGGTATCTGCAAGATATGACCAATCTCGAATTTATCGCTGAACTTCTGAACGAAAACCGTACTACTAAAACTACTGAGAAATGAAACATAACCTATTACGAAAAGAAGAAGACTCCGACCCCATCAGCGTAGTATCCAACTTGTTTGACGTTGCTATGGTATTTGCAGTAGCTTTAATGGTTGCCCTTGTCAGCCGCTACAACATGACTGAGGTATTCAGTCAAGAAGACTTCACCATGGTGAAAAAAATCCGGGTAAGGAAAATATGGAAATCATCACCAAAGAAGGAAAAAATCAATCGGTATACTCCTTCGGAGGACCAGGATAAAAAAGAAGGGAAACGTGGCAAGAAAAGTCGGTATCGCCTATGAATTGGATAACGGGGAAATAATTTACGTACCCGAATAATTGTTGACTCTAACACTACTACACGGATAATGCCTACAAATATTATCAGAAGTAACTCTTTAAAGAACTCACACGACATGGCACTCTTATCAAAAGACAACAATGAGAAAGGCCTTAAAAATTGACCTACATCAAATCTTTTAAAAAGAATGCCTCCCCTTGATTCATCATTTACTTTTTTTAATTACCTTTGCAACAATTTTGCTCCCTTTAAACAAAAGTCTATGTACTATGTATAACTGATAACAATTACAAGAATTTCAGATACAAATAAAAGGGTAAAAAAGATATGTTTACAGAAAAATAACAGAGGATACAATATCTGCAACAGATAGCTGTCAAATGGAAACAACAGGAACAACACTAAAGGTCTCTCCTGCCACACAAGCCAACCAATCAGGTTACGTCAGAAACTTACACTGTCATTTCCTCCACGACGTACCTTCAATGAACAAAAGCCGATTCGTTTTTTCTATTATCGGTTTTGCCGTATTCTATATTATAGCTCTTATTGTCGGGCGTGTCATCAAAATGCGATTGCCTCATCATTCTTAATGAAAAGTAACAAAAACAAGTCACCAAATGATCACTCATTCCGATGACTTATCCCCTTTAAACACCTTTAAACAAAATGGAAAATATGCCTCATTACTAACTAAACTAACTAACCCTTTGAGGCATATTTTTGAAGAGGCTGTCTCACCAGCCTCTTTTTTATTTATAGACAGCTTTCGCTCTCTAATCTTATTTTTTGCGAGCCTCGGCAATATAGCTAAGAGCTTCTTCGCATTTTGCAGTTACATAAGCCCAGTCTTCTGCTGCTACCTTGTCTTTCGGGAACAGTTTTGATCCCATACCGACACAGAATACACCTGCTTTAATCCATGCAGTCAGGTTTTCCTTGGAAGGCTCTACCCCACCAGTCACCATCAGCTTAGACCATGGCATCGGAGCCATCAAACCTTTCACAAAGTTAGTTCCATATACATCACCCGGAAACACTTTGCAAAGATCACAACCTACTTCCTGCGCAAAACCTACTTCAGATACAGAACCACAACCCGGAGTATAAGCTACCAGACGACGGTTACATATCTTAGCGATTTCCGGATTAAATAACGGACCTACCACAAAGTTAGCTCCTAACTGAAGATACATAGCAGCAGTAGCCGGATCAACGATTGAACCGATACCGATTGCCATTTCAGGACATTCTTTTGCTGCATATTTCACGATTTCAGCAAATACTTCCTGTGCAAAGTCACCACGGTTTGGTGAATTCGAAAGCACGAACACCACCGTCATAACAAGCCTTTACTACTTTCTTTGCCACTTCCGCATCTTTGTGATAGAATACAGGAACCATACCTGTAGAGCCGATCTTATTCAATACGGCTATTTTATCGAATTTTGCCATCTTAATTTCTTATTTTAAATGAATTGATTTTTTTCAAACTCTCAACTCTCCATTCTCAACTCTCAACTTATTTACCGCTGTACGCGACCGCTTGCGTCACCACCAGCCAATGCTTCTACTTCTTCTATAGAAACAAGGTTGAAGTCACCATTGATTGTATGTTTCAATGCAGATGCAGCAACAGCGAATTCAAGAGCTGCACCCTGGTTAGGCTTAGTCATCAAACCGTGGATAATACCGCCGGAGAAAGAGTCACCACCACCTACACGGTCGATAATCGGATCGATATCATAACGTTTGGAAGTATAGAATTCTTCGCCGTTGTAGATCATAGCTTTCCAACCGTTGTGAGTAGCAGAGAAAGATTCGCGCAAATGTAGAAACTACATATTTGAATCCGAATTCTTTCATCATTTGCTGGAAGATACCCTTGTAGCCTTCAGCATCTGTGTGGCCTGCTTCAACGTCAGCATCCGGTTTGAAGCCCAACACAGTTCCGCATCCTCTTCGTTACCGATACATACGTCTACATACTTCATCAACGGTTTCATGATAGACTGTGCTTTTTTCCTTTGTCCACAGTTTCTTACGGAAATTCAAGTCAACCGATACAGTTACGCCATGACGCTTAGCTGCTTCGCAAGCCAGACGAGTCAGTTCGGCAGCTTTGTCAGAAATAGCCGGAGTGATACCGGACCAGTGGAACCAGTCAGCACCTTCCATGATAGCATCAAAATCGAAGTCGGCAGCGTCAGCTTCAGCGATAGCAGAATGAGCACGGTCATAGATAACCTTGCTGGGACGCATAGAAGCGCCTGTTTCCAAGATAGTAGATACCTACACGGTCGCCACCACGGGCAATAAAGTCTGTCTTTACACCATATTTACGCAATGCGTTTACAGCAGACTGTCCGATTTCATGTTTCGGCAATTTAGTTACGAAATAGGCTTCATGTCCGTAGTTGGCACAGCTTACTGCAACGTTCGCTTCTCCACCACCATATACTACATCAAAAGAGTCAGACTGAACAAAACGAGTATTACCTGGAGTTGACAATCTAAGCATGATTTCGCCTAATGTAACGACTTTCTTTCCCATAATCTTATGTTTTAAATTCTAAGTTATTAATATTATGAAGTTTCAATTTATCATTTTTACCCCATTTTATGAGTTAAACTACTGATTACATGACTATTAATACATAAACAGAGTTATACCACACACCTTTCGTGTGCGGGCACAAAAGATACAACAATTTTCGTAATTACAAAAATTGTTATATATTTGTATCGAAAATATTAAGATTATTATTGTGTGCGAGCACATAAACCTATATAAATAAAAGGTGATCGTATGAATAAATTGCCCGAAAGAATCAGAATCAAAGACATCGCCCGTTTAGCAGACGTGTCTGTAGGAACAGTAGACCGCGTCATTCACGGACGCAGCGGAGTATCAGAAGCAAGCAAAAAACGGGTGGAAGAAATTCTGAAGCAGCTTGACTATCAACCTAACATGTATGCCAGTGCCCTGGCTTCCAACAAGAAGTACACATTTATCTGTCTTTTGCCTCAACATCTGGAAGGCGACTATTGGACAGCAGTAGAAACTGGGTATCCACGAAGCTATCGCGACCTACTCGGACTTCAATACCTCGGTAAAGATCAACTATTACGATCCATACGACTATCATTCATTCGAGAACGCCAGCGAAGCTATCCTGACTCAGCAACCGGACGGAGTGATGGTAGCCCCTACGGCTCCGCAATATACGAAAGGTTTCACCGATCAGTTGCAGGCATTGGATATACCTTATATATATATAGACTCCAATATCAAAGACGTTCCTCCTCTTGCCTTCTTCGGTCAGAACTCACGCCAAAGCGGATATTTTGCTGCCAGAATGATGATGTTACTGGCACGGGATGAAAAGGAAATCGTTATTTTCCGCAAAATACATGAAGGAATTGTGGGTTCTAACCAGCAAGAGAACAGGGAAATCGGATTCAGGCAGTACATGGAGGAACATCATCCGTCTTGTACTATACTGGAGCTTGACTTGCATGCCGAACGCAATGATGAAGATAACGAAATGCTGGATGAATTCTTCCGTTCTCACCCGACAGTGAAGAACGGAATCACATTCAACTCTAAAGCCTATATCGTCGGCGAATACCTGCAAAGTCGCGGAAAGAAAAATTTCAATCTGATAGGCTACGACCTTCTGGAACGGAATGTCACTTGCCTGAAAGAAGGAAGCGTCTCCTTCCTCATCGCCCAGCAACCGGAACTGCAAGGCCTCAACGGCATCAAGGCGCTCTGCGATCACCTCATTTTCAAGAAAGACGTGACCTGCATCAACTATATGCCGATTGACTTGTTGACTGTAGAAACAATAGACTATTACCATAGCAAATAACAACAAAAGTCCAACTAAACAAGTACATTACATGGAAACAAAGTATTTAAGAATTAATCCTGCCGACAACGTTGCCGTTGCCATTGTTAACCTCCCGGCAGGAGAGCATCTTTCTGTAGATGGCATTGAAATTACATTGAACGAAGACATTCCTGCTGGACATAAATTTGCATTAAAAGATTTTGCAGAAGGCGAGAACGTAATCAAGTACGGCTACCCTATCGGTCATGCCCGTATGGCAAAGAAACAGGGTGACTGGATGAACGAAACGAACATCAAAACCAACCTCGCCGGATTGTTGGATTACACTTACAACCCGATTCAGGTTTCTTTGGATATTCCTCATAAAGATCTTACATTCAAAGGTTATCGCCGTAAAAAACGGTGATGTAGGGGTAAGAAACGAAATATGGATTATCCCGACAGTAGGTTGCGTAAACGGTATCATCGGTCAACTGGCTGAAGGACTGCGTCGCGAAACCGAAGGTAAGGGAGTGGATGCCATTGTCGCTTTCCCACACAACTACGGTTGCTCACAACTTGGTGACGACCACGAAAATACGAAAAAGATTCTTCGTGACATGGTGCTTCACCCCAATGCAGGCGCTGTATTGGTAGTAGGCTTGGGATGCGAAAATAACCAGCCGGATGTATTCCGTGAGTTTTTAGGTGAATATGATGGAGACCGTGTCAAATTCATGATTACTCAAAAGGTAGGTGATGAATATGAAGAAGGAATGGAAATCCTGCGTGATTTGTATGCAAAGGCTTCTAAAGATGAACGCACCGATGTGCCTTTGTCCGAACTGCGTGTGGGATTGAAATGCGGTGGTTCCGATGGTTTCTCCGGCATTACAGCAAACCCGCTATTGGGTATGTTCTCCGATTTCCTGATTGCACAGGGAGGTACAAGCGTATTGACCGAAGTACCGGAAATGTTCGGTGCAGAAACCATCCTAATGAACCGTTGCAAAAAGAGGAACTGTTTGAACAGACCGTCCATCTGATTAATGACTTCAAAGAATACTTCCTGTCACACGGAGAGCCTGTCGGTGAAAATCCTTCTCCGGGAAACAAAGCCGGCGGTATCTCTACCCTGGAAGAAAAAGCACTGGGATGTACCCAAAAGTGCGGAAAGAGCTATGTATCCGGCGTGATGCCTTACGGTGAACGTTTGCAAAAAAAGGTCTTAATCTGCTTTCTGCTCCGGGCAATGACCTGGTTGCAGCCACCACCCTTGCTGCAAGCGGATGTCACATGGTACTTTTCACCACCGGACGTGGTACTCCTTTCGGTACTTTTGTTCCAACCATGAAGATTTCCACCAACTCGACGCTGGCTAAAAACAAACCGGGATGGATTGACTTCAATGCTGGTGTAATTGTAGAAAACGAACCAATGGAAAAGACTTGTGAACGCTTCATTGATTATATTATCAAAGTAGCAAGCGGTGAAT
>VOFG01003598.1_pt1 | contig 38883 bp, 47 predicted proteins | sample 5384171 | NCBI WGS metagenome assembly VOFG01 (sample SAMN12384726, study PRJNA508395) | human gut metagenome | isolation source: healthy gut F | host: Homo sapiens
TGAGCGCGTGTTCGCTCCGTGGGGCGATATGGGAGCAGGCGATGCGCGAAAATGCCATCCCGCTTTACGCACTGGAAAGCAAGGACCCCGTGCGCTGCTTCGATATGATCGCGTTCACGCTGGGCTACGAGATGTGCTACTCGAACGTCCTCAATATGCTCGAGCTTGCGGGCGTGCCGCTGCTGGCAAGCGAACGCACCGGCTTGGAAAACATCGTTTTTGCGGGCGGCGTCTGCGCCGTGAATCCGGAACCGCTGGCGGACTTTATCGACTTTTTCTCGCTCGGAGAGGGGTGAGGAGAGCACGGTCGAGATCGTTTCGTGCTATCAGACGGCCAAAAAGGCGGGCTGGAGCAAGGCGGAATTCCTGAAGGCCGTTTCCAGAATCGAGGGCGTTTATGTCCCGTCGTTCTATGAACATACCTATCACGAGGACGGCACACTTGCGGCGATCACACCGCTGGACGGCGCGCCGGAGCGCGTGACCAAGCGCATCATGCAGGATATGGACCGGGCCTACTGGCCGGAGAAGCAGATCGTCCCTCGACGGAGATCGTTCACGACCGCGCGAACCTTGAGGTGTTCCGAGGCTGCATCCGTGGCTGCGGGTTCTGTCAGGCGGGGTTCTGCTACCGGCCCATCCGCAGCAAACGTGCGGACGTGCTCTGTGAGCAGGCCGTGCAGGCATTGGAGGATTCCGGCAGCAGCGAGATCACGATGGCGAGCCTTTCGACCTCCGACTATAAGTATCTGCCGGAGCTGGCGGATAAGCTGCTGGATTACTGCCAGCCGCGCAAGATCAATGTTTCGCTTCCGTCGCTCCGCGCGGACAATTTCTCGCGGGAGCTGATGCTCAAGGTGCAGAAGGTGCGCAAGAGCGGCCTTACCTTTGCGCCGGAGGCCGGAACGCAGCGCCTGCGCGACGCGATCAATAAAAACGTCACCGAGGAAGAAATTTTGCAGACCTGCGCTACGGCGTTTTCCGGCGGGTGGAACAGCGTGAAGCTCTATTTCATGCTGGGCCTGCCGACCGAGACGGACGAGGACGTGGTCGGGATCGCCGATCTGGCGCACAAGTTCCTACACGTCTGGCGTGAAACGGCCAGCAACAAAAAGCGCGGTTTGTCCATCAATCTGGCGACGGCCTATTTCGTGCCGAAGCCGTTCACGCCCTTCCAGTGGGAGGCACAGATAACGCCGGAGGAATATCTGCGGCGCGTGCATCTGCTGCAAAAGCGAGCTGCGCTCGCGGAGCATCGACTACCGCTATCACGAATCCGACCTCAGCCGCCTGGAGGCTGTTATGGCGCGCGGCGACCGCAGGCTCGGCCCGGTCATCCGCAGGCTGTCCGCCTTGGTGCGCGACTCGACGGATGGGACGAATATTTCCGTTACGATCTGTGGATGCAGGCGTTCCAGAGCTGCGGCGTCGATCCGGCCCACTATACGACGCGCGGCTTCGGAGAGGATGAAATTCTGCCGTGGCGGACGATCGACGTCGGCGTCAGCGATGAAATTCCTCTGGAGGGAACGGGAGAAGGCCTATGCCTCGGAACAACGCCCGACTGCCGCACGAAATGCGGCGGCTGCGGCGCAAACCGTCTGAGCGAACGGGGAAGTGCGATGAATAGATTGCTGTTTGAAAAGACCGGCGACGCCGTGTATATTTCGCACCTTGACCTTATGCGCATTTTCCAGCGCGCGTTCCGCCGCGCGGACATCCTGATCTGGCACTCGCAGGGCTTCAGTCCGCGGGCCTACGTGTCCATCGCGCTGCCGCTGTCGGTCGGCGTGGAGAGCCGGTGCGAGATCCTGGACTTCGAGGTGGAGGACGGCTCAGTCGATCTGGCGACGCTGCCGGAAAAATCTGACATATTTGCAGTCAACCGGACGATGCCCGGTTGACGCTGGATGTGGTCGCCTCGGCGCAGAATCGGGCATGAATCCGCAGCTGCTCGTCGCGGCGATCGCGCGGCACCTGCCGGAGCTGCGGCCCGATTTTGCGTGCATCCGGCGCGTGGAAGTTTTTGATGAACAGATGGAGGTGTTCCGCTGATGGGCAAAGCAACAATTCTTGGTTCAGCCCGAATCTGGGCCGCGATGATCTCGGCCGGCGGCCGCATTTCCACGATGGAGGGCACGGCGGGGCAGATCTGGCAGAAGTCGCTGGAACTCGGAGAAGAGAAGAATGAACGGCTGATCGGCAAGGTCGTCTCGTCCGGGCATACGTCCGTGCTGGAACACGGTTATGTAAACCTGTCGTTTGAGGATGTTTCGGTGTTTGCCGAGCAGTTTCTGATCGAGTTCCGGCTGGCCTCGTTCACGGTGAAGTCGCGGCGGTATGTCGATTTTTTCGAACTGCGGCTGGGTCACGCCGTTTGAAGATGCGGCGCGGGCTGAAATCTATGATGACGCGGAGGTGCGGCGGCTGTTTGGCGTCTACGACGCGCTGTGCGCGGCGGGCGTGCCGAAGGAGGATGCACGGTTCGTGCTGCCCTATGGCTTCCACAGCAATTTCTTCTGCTCGATGAACGCGCGTGAGCTCGTGCATGTAATGAATGAGCTGACCTACGGGCGCGGCGCAAAATATGCGGGAGCTGCGCGCGCTCGGCGAGAGCCTGTTTGCCCAATGCGAAGCGCAGGCCCCGTATCTGGCGCTCCGGAAGGAGCGGGAATATGCCGTGCAGCCGCCAGCGGTCCCGGCGGGCGAGGCGCTCCGCTGCGATGCGGCGGTGACGCTCCTGGATGGGACGGCGGGCCGGAGCGGCTCATCTGCCGGGCCTGGCAGATCGGGCAGGGGAGAATGCCAACGGAACTGGACGACGCGCAGATGCGGGACGTGCTGGCCGCGCTGCTCCGCCAGCCGCGCAAGCGCGAATTGCAGCAGGTGAGCTTTACGCTGCTCTTTGGCGGGATGTCGCTCGCGGCGCTGACGCACCTTACGCGGCACCGGATGCAGGCGCTTGTTGCGCCCGAGCTGCTGAAAAAATGCGGACTATGGCCGCTATGTGCTGCCGCAGAGCGTGGTGGACTGCGGGATGGGGAGGTCTACCGTGCGGCGTTTTCCGGCGCGGCGGCGTGTGCGGAGCGGCTCGAGTCGATGGGCACGGATGAGACGCAGCTCTGCTATCTGCTGCTCAGCGGTCAGACCGTTCCGGCCGCGGCGACGATGAACGCGGGCGAACTCTATACATTTTTCCGGCTGCGCACGTGTACGCGCGCGCAGTGGGAGATCCGGGCGATCGCCGTCGAGGCGCTGCGCGTGCTGCGCAAGGCGCATCCGCTGCTGTTCGCGCTCTACGGGCCGACGTGCTTCATGACCGGCCATTGCCCGGAGGGCAAGATGTGCTGCGGCCGGCAGGCTGAGATCCGGAAGCAGTTTCAGTAAAGCAGAACATCCGGTTCCGGACGGCAGGATGACGCACACTCGGGCGGAGTTCCGCCGGTGCGCCAGTTCAGGATACGCGAGGGGCCGCGAAGTATGGAAAAAGGAGGGGCAAGCATGGAATTGTCACCAATCTGAAGGACACGTTTTTGCAGATCCTGCGGGAAGAGCTGATCCCAGCGATGGGCTGTACGGAGCCGATTGCCATTGCATACGGCGCGGCGCGCGCACGGGAGGTCTTGGGCTGTCTGCCAGAGGAGGTTCTGGTGGAGGCCAGTGGCAACCTCATCAAAATGTCAAAGCGTGATTGTGCCGAACACGAACGGCCTGTCCGGCATCGAGGCGGCGGTCGCCGCCGGGCTGATCGCCGGGAAGCCGGAGAAGCGGTTGGAGGTCATCAGCGCGGTCACGGAAGAGGAAAAGCAGCAGATCGCGGCCTATCTGGAAAAGAACTGTATTCAGGTGCGGCCTGCGCAGAGCGAGCTGACGTTTGATCTGTTGCTCACGCTGCGGACAGCGGAACATTGCGTGAAGCTCCGCATCGCGGAAAATCATACGAACATTGTACTGATCGAGAAGGACGGCGTGGTCTTGCAGCGGCAGGACGCGGCCCCGTCGCAGCCCGCCAACCTGACCGACCGGAGCTGCCTGAGCGTCGAACGGATTTTGGCGTTTGCCGAACAGGTGGAGCTGGAGACGGTGGAGCCGCTGATTCAGCGGCAGCTCCGGATGAACCTCGCCATCGCGGAGGAAGGGCTGCGCCGCGATTGGGGGCGCGAACATCGGCTCTGTGCTGCTGCGGCACAACGGAGAACGGCGTGAAGAACCGGGCAAAGGCGATGGCCGCCGCAGGCTCTGACGCGCGCATGAGCGGCTGCGAGCTGCCGGTGTGCATCGTTTCCGGCAGCGGCAATCAGGGCATCACGGCGTCCGTCCCAGTGGCGGTCTATGCGAAGGAACTGAACGTTGGGGAGGAAAAGACGATTCGGGCGGTGCTTCTGTCCGATCTGCTGACGATCCATCTGAAGACGGGCATCGGGCGGCTCTCGGCGTACTGCGGCGCGGTGAGCGCGGGCTGCGCCGCCGGCGCGGCGATCGCGTGGCTGCATGGCGGCGGATATGCGGAGATCGCGCATACGCTGGTAAACGCGTTGGCGATCACATCCGGCATCGTGTGCGACGGCGCGAAGCCGTCCTGCGCGGCGAAGATCGCCACGGCGGTGGAGACGGGCATCCTGGGCTATGAGATGTACTGCGACGGGCAGCAGTTCTATTCCGGCGAGGGGCCTTGTGGGCAAGGGCGTGGAGCGGACGATCCGCAACATCGGACGGCTTGGGCGCGAGGGGATGCGCGCAACGGATGAAGAAATTCTTCGCATCATGACGCAGTGCGTCTGAATGATATGTCACTAAAAACCGGCGATTCCAGAGCGGAATCGCCGGTTTTGACATATTAAAATGGTTTATTCGCCAGGCTGCGGCGCGAAGAAGCGGGCCAGCGCAGCGGCAAAGTGCGCATGAAATTTGCCCGACACCTTCCCTTTAAAATGGTTTATTTGCCAGGCTGCGGCGCGAAGAAGCGGGCCTGCGCAGCGGCAAAGTGCGCATGAAATTTGCCCGCTGCCTCCCGCTCAATGCCGCGCTCGGCTCCAGCATGTCAAAGGCGTGCAGATCGGTATGATAGACGTCCAGCTCTGCGGGAATCCCTGCGGCGCGCAGCTGCTCGAAATAGCGGACAGTCTCGGCGTAGAACGGTTCGCCGTCGCCGACGAACGAATAGGCGGGCGGCAGCCCGGAAAATCGGTCAGCCGCGCGGCGCGGCATAGGGCGAAAAGGGATGCGCGATCCGTGCCGCGCAGATAGAGCCGCCATGCAAGATGGTTGCGGCGCGTGCTCCAGACGCGGCCGTGGTTGTCACGCGAGGAGGCGGTGTCGCGGTCGTCCAGCATGGGATAGAGCGGCATCTGAAGGCGACGCTTACCGCTCCTTCATCCCGTGCGCGGATGCAGACGGCGGCGCACAGCCCGCCGCCCGCGCTCGCCGCCGACCATGAGCTGATCGCTTCGAACACCGAACGAGGCGGCGTGCTGCTTCCAGATAGTGGAGTGCGGTAAAGCAATCGTCGAGCGCGGCAGGGTAGGGAGCCAGCGGCGACAGCCGGTATCCCGGCGAGCACGACCGCGCCGAAGTCCCGCACCAGATCGGCTGCGCGGGGAGGCATATACCATCTCCCTTCATCCCGACGGCATAGCCGCCGCCGTTAGCAGCCACAAAACGCCCGTGGCGTTGGACGGTGCATCAACCGGCGAGAGCAGCAGTGCAGGGATGCCTCCATGCGGCGTGGGGATGCGCAGCTTTTGGACGCGGATGGACTTGTCGGGGCGCATCGGGCGCATGGGCGTCACCTCGTTTCAGCAGCAGTTTTCTGATATCAAGATAGCACACCGGAAAGTTCCTGTCAATTTCGAACCGTATCAAAAACCGGCCCTGTTCCGTTCGGAACAGGGCCGGTTTGATACTGGGGGTTACTTGGTGAGATAACGGTGCAGCATGGTGGCGACCTGTGCGCGGGTGGCGTTGTTGGTCGGGGTGAGGTAGCCGTTGCTGCCGGTGATGACGCCGTTGCTGATGGCCCAGCGCATGGCGTTGGTCGCATAGCTGTGGATCTTGGCGTAATCATAGTAACCGGTCAGATAGCCGGAGGTCGACGGGCTGCCGGCCATGCGGTAGAGCGTGGCGGCGATCTGCTCGCGCGTGATGTTCTTCTTGGGCGCGAAGGTCTTGGCGTCGACGCCGGTCACGATGTCGTTGCGATAGGCCCAGAGGATCGCGTTGTAGTAGTAATCCGTGGACTTCACATCGGTGAACGGGTTGGAGATGCCGGAGACGGAGGGCTTGCCCGCCATGCGGTAGAGCATGAGGACGAAGTCGCCGCGGGTCATGTTGCCGTTCGGGTTGAACGTGCCGTAGCTGCCGCCCTCGACGATGCTGTTGCGCGCGAGGAAGTCGATGGCGTCGGCGGACCACTTGCCGGTGTTGGAGGCGGTGACGTCGTTGAAGATGGACGAGGCGGTCTTCTTCGTGATGGTGAAGGTGATCGTGTCGCTGACACCGGTCGTCGCAGTGGCGGACGTGTAAGCGGGTGTAGGTTAGGGTCACGGTGTCGAGGCAGCCCGCCGCCGGGACGAAGTAGATGCCGTCGATGCTCTTGATCGTGTTCGCGTAGGAGTAGTTATAGTTGCTGTTGTTGAAGCGGTCGGTGTAGCTCACGAGCGAACCCTTGCTGGCAATGGAGGTATAGCCGTAATACAGCTTGCCCACCGTGCTCTGCGGCTGGGAGAACGAGACGTAGCTCACGCCGGGATGCTTGAGGTGATGTCGCTCCAGATGGAGGCCGACTTGAAGTCGGTGCCGACCATGGTGATCACGTGGCCGTCGTTGACCTTGATCGTCACCGTGCCGGAGACGGTCTTTGTGGCAGTGGAACCATAGTAGTACGTGCCGTAGGCCGTGAAGGGATGGAGACGGTGTAGGTGTAGGTCGAGCTGGACGGCGTGTAGCTCACATAACCGAGGTTGGCCGCCGGAACCTTCGTGGTGGAGACATAGCCGTTGTTGTAGTACAGCGTACCGGAAGTGACGGAGCTGTTAGAGACACGCGGTGTGCCGAACGTGACTTCGCTCAGCGTGTAGTAGGAGGAGTTGTACGTGCCGCCCAGAGCCGTCTTGAAGTAGTCGGAGAAGTCAGACGCCTTGAAATAGACCGGCGTGCTGGCCGTCGCGTTGTAGGTGATAGAAGATGCGGAAGTGAAATAGATCTTGCCAGTCGCGATCGTGCCGTCCGAAGAGTATGCCGTGTAGGTGATGTACATGTTCGGCGACGTGAAGCCCGTGTAGGAGCTGGACGGGACGAAGTAGAAGCTCGAAGCATACGACGTATTGGTGAACGTATAGCTGCTGGAGCCGGAAGAGCCGGTCGTGGAGAACGTGCCGTAGCCGTTGCCGTTGAAGACGATGCTGCTCGTCGTGATGGTCTTCGAGAGCGAGCTGCTGTTTGTCGCGGAGTAGATCGCATTGACGAGCGTCGTGGTGTCGATCAGCGCGTAGGTCGAGGTCGTCGGGTTCATGGAGATCGGGGAGACCTCAGCCGCGGAGATCGTGATGTCACCGACCACAGGGACAGTCATAGAATTGCTCGTGGAGTTCGGCGTCGGATAAAGCGTCGCGTTCAGCTTGGCCGTACCGGCAGAGTAGAGGTCAAGCGTGATGTAAGAGCTGTTTGTCTGCATGGTCGCGCCGCTGATGATTTTGGCCTTGGTAACGTCATTGCTGATGAACGAAACATAGTTGAACGCGCTGTTCTGCACGGTAATGTCATAGCTGTCGTTCGTTGAGTTGTATGCTTTCAGCGTCGCGGGTAGTAGACATACTGACCGACAACATTGCTCGTGCTGGAATAAGATTTGCTGAGCACGACCTGATACGGGTCTCTGACATAGACTGTGAAGACAGAGGAATCTCTGCTGGTGGAATAACCTGTCGTGCTGTCAGTTGCAGTTACACGGCAGAGATAATAATATGTACCAGCAGCATTGACCTGCGCGCTCGTCAGTGAGTACGTATTGCTAGAAGTGCTGTTCAACGCAGCGCCATCGACTGTGCCAGTTGCCGAGCATTTAAACCAGAATAAGCCAATGTTGCACTATCCGGTGTCTTCGTCGGTGGATCAACGCTAAGCTTTCAAACCGCTGCTTGCGCCTTTTACAACGCGAAGCGTGCTGCCGGCGGAATCATTCACCTTGTTTGTGATCGCGTCGATAGTAGGAACAGCTTTGAATGTGACAGTGCCGGTAATGGGAGTGCTTGTAAGGGTATAGTCTGTGGTGGCATCCTTCAGAGTAACAGTGGCCTTTTATAAACCAGAGTTCCGCCGTTTACCTTTGATTCAGAATCAAAAGTTTTTCCGGTGTTGGTGCTGGAGGTCGTATCCAGCTCCCATGTAAGCGGGCGCGAGGCGGCCTTTTCTCCGGCAGTCAACGAAGAATCAATTTGGGCGTTGAAAGCATTAGTAAGCGCAAGCTTTTGCTTCACCTTCCAGCGTATAGGTCTCCTTATCCGTGTTGCCTTTGACAGTAGCTGCGACCGAAGTGCTGCCCCTCGGAAGGGAAATCGGCTTTGCATTGATCGTCAATACTTTTGTAGTTGCTTCGGCGTTAGCCTCGCACAGCTGCATTTCGCTGTGATCGTTACAGAACCAACGTGGTTTGCAGTCAGTTTCCCATTAACAATGCTGACTTTATCAGAATTGTCCACCGTGTAAGTGATGCTATGGCCTTCTTCGTCCGCTGCGGCTGAGCAGGTCGCGATAGTTTGAACTACTTGCCCAACAGTCAAGGCACTGTTCAGTGCGCTGTCGAACTGGAGCGTGCCAGGTGTTAATGCAAACACCGTCGGCACCAGCGCCAGCATCATGGCCAGAACCAACAGCAGGCTCAAAAGCCGATTCTTTGTAAATTTCATCTTTTACACCTCTTTCATGTTTTTTCATTCCGGGGATTCTTACTCTCTTACAGTGTACCATAAAATATCCAGATTGCAATCTCTAAGAAATTTTTAAGAATTTCTTTGCGGCAAAGGCTGACGGGGACGGTTGTAGGGCGGACGACTCTGTCCGCCCGAAAGGCCCTTGATTGCATCAAGGGAGCCGCGCCCCGGAATGCCCGCAGGCATTTGGCGCGCAGCGCCTGAGGGGATTAAGGCCATCGATGGTTGACAATCCCTCCGTCACGGCTTCGCCGTGCCACCTCCCCCTTTGCCCACAAGGAGGCTTTGACCGTTGCGGCGGGATGGGCGGACAGAGTCGTCCGCCCCTGCTGCCGCTGCGGCGGGATTCGAGCGGCGCTTACTTCTCCTTATAATAGAGCATACAATGGCAATAGCCCTCGAAGTCGGGATCGGCGATCTGGCGCTTGAATTCCTCGCACATACACTTATTCTCTTCCGTCCGGGCGAGCCTGCACGGGCAGATAGCCGCCCGTGCGCTTTAACCCTCGCGGATCTTCGCGACAACTTCTTTGTCCTCGTTCAGGCGTACTTTCATAGCGCCGCCTCGATGCGCGCGCGGATGCTTGCCTTGTCGGCATAGCCGATGCTCGTGCCCGCGATCTCGCCGTTTTTCACGAACAGCAGCATCGGGATCGACTGCACGCCGTATTCGATGGCGAGGTCGCGCTCGTCGTCCACGTTCAGCTTGCAGAACTTTACGTCCGGCATCTCGCCGTCCAGCTCTTCCATGATGGGGCTGAGCATCATGCACGGGCCGCACCACGTCGCCCAGAAATCCACGACCACGGGCTTGTCCGAATTCAGCACCTCACGGTCAAAATTTTCGCTTGTCAAAATCGTCATGGTTTACGCCTCCTTGGCTTTTTCTTTTTCTTATAGTATATCACGCCTTGTCCAGAAAGCGTGAACCAGTTGTGAACATCCGCGCTTTCCCCGCCGCAGCGGCCTCCCCTTGATGCGATCAAGGGGAGCCTATTATAAGAGATTGTGATAACTTGGCACTTCCATCTCGCGGATGTGCTCGATCGTCGCAACGAGGCGCGCCGTGCCCGCGAGAAAATCGTCCTTGTCCGCCAGAGCTGCGTATTGCAAAAGCTCTGCAAAGGCAATGTTGACCTCGTCCAGCTCCTCGTGCGCGAGCACGACGCCGAAAAACGCTCATGCGCCGCCCAAGTTTCCTTCGCCGCTTGGAGCGCTGCGGCGGCGGATTGGAAATCGTTGCGCGAGGCGGCGTTGCGCGAGGATGCGATCGCGTCGTTCACGGTCTGCGTCTCGGCCCGACGGTCACGGACGAGAAAATGCAGAAGCTGAGCGTCACGCCCAGCAGCAGACAGGCAAAGAGCGTGTGCTTCATGTCGCGTCCTCCCGGATGGAGAGATAGAGCTTGCCGCCCGGCTCACACGTCAGCAGAAAGACGTCGCGGATCTCACAGTTGTAGGCCGAGAGGCTTTCACGCACCCACGCTTCACTTTTTGCCGAGCAGGCCGAGATTTTCCCGCAGGAGCTGGCCACCGGAGATCAGCGTGATGGGAAGGTGCAGGTCGTCCACCTGAACGCCCGCGTCCTTCGCGCTTGCGGGCTCGTATTTCGGATAGAGCAGCGCGGAGACATTGCCGCTCGTCTCCAGGATCGCATATTTCACCTGCGCGAGGTCGACCACCCCCTGCAGGCGCAGATATTCTGTCAGCTCGTCCGGCGTGACGCGGGTCTTTTGCAGGTTTCGCTGGATGAGCTTGCCGTTTTCGATCAGGATGACCGGCTTGCCGCAGATGAGGCGGCGAAAGCGGATGCTGTGATAGCTCAGCACCGACAACAGCAGCTCCATCGCCAACACCACCAAAATCGGCACTGCGCCTGCCAGCAGCGGAATCCCGCTCTCCTGCATCGGCACAGCCGCCAGATTTGCCACCAGCATGGTCACGACAAATTCCGTTGGCTCCATCTCCCCGAGCTGCCTCTTGCCCATCAGGCGGATGCTCGCGATGAGGAGCAGGTATAAAATGATCGTCCGTAAAAACGAGATCAGCATGAAATCACCTCGTTTCCAGTGTGCCCCAAAGGCTGGGGGCAGATTCAAAAAGTTTTACTGTTCATTTGTTCGGGTTTGTGTTATAGTAAAAGGCACTATGTGAAAATGAGGGATCGCCATGCGCAACGAACATTCCACAGAGCGTCTGGATTACACCAGCGCACAGCAGCAGGAGGAAAAAGCCGCACTATACGCCCCGGCCAAAGTTCCACAGGGTCATGGCGTGGATTCTGGCGGGCGTGGTGCTGTTCGCGTTTTTGGGAACGTGCTACTGGCTGATGTTCGGGAAGTTTTAAGATGGTGATTTTGGGGATCGACCCTGGCTACGCGACGACGGGCTTCGGCGTGGTGTTTTTCAGACCGGGGAATTTGAAGCTGCTGAACTATGGCACGATCACCACGCCGACGAGGCTGACATTTCCGCAGCGGCTCGAAGTGCTTTATGACGATATGGAAGAGCTGCTGAAAACGGTGAAGCCGGAGGCCGTCGCGGTGGAGGAGCTGTTCTGGGGCCACAACGTCACGACCGGTATCGGCGTGAGCCACGGTGGGGCGTGATTCTGCTGGCGATCCAGAAATCGGGCGTGCCGCTCTTTGAATACACGCCGAATCAGGTCAAACAGGCCGTCGTCGGCTACGGCGGCGCGGAAAAGCATCAGGTCATGGATATGACGCGGCGGCTGCTGCACATGGAAAAGGTGGCAAGGCCGGACGACGCGGCGGACGCCATCGCCATTGCGCTCTGCCATGCGCGCTCGTCCACGTCCTTGCTTACATCAGAAAGGTTATTTGGGATAGGAGAACGCAAGATGTTTTATTATTTGAGTGGAATTCTGGCCCTTGTGGACGCGAATCTCGCGGTGATCGACTGCGGTGGCGTCGGCTATGCGTGCCACACGACAAACTATACACTGACCGGCAAGACGACGCTCGCGGGCATTATTGCCCAGGAAATGCGCTTTTGACGAATCTGAGCGAGGGGGGACATCCTGTTCGTCGATGAGATCCACCGCCTCAACCGCGCGGTGGAGGAGATCCTCTATCCCGCGATGGAGGACTACGCCATCGACATCATCGTTGGCAAGGGGCCCAGCGCGAACTCCATCCGCCTCGATCTGCCGCACTTCACGCTCATCGGCGCGACGACGCGCGCGGGCCAGCTGTCCGCGCCGCTGCGCGACCGCTTCGGCGTCACGCTGCGCCTGGAGCTTTACACGCCGCAGGAGCTTTCGAAGATCGTCACGCGCTCGGCGAGCATCCTGAATGTCGACATCGACCCGACGGGCGCGCTCGAGATCGCGCGCCGCTCGCGCGGCACGCCGCGTATCGCGAACCGCATGCTGCGCCGCGTGCGCGACTTTGCGGATGTGCGGGCCGACGGTGTCATCACGAAGGAGGTCGCGGACGAAGCGCTCCGCGCGCTCGAGATCGACGACCTCGGATTAGACCCCATCGACCACAGGATGATGCACGCCATCATCGAAAACTACGGCGGCGGCCCTGTTGGCATCGAGACGCTGGCGGCGACCATCGGCGAGGAAGCCGTCACGCTGCTGGATGTTTACGAGCCGTATCTCATGCAGCTCGGCTTTTTGCAGCGCACGCCTCGCGGGCGCTGCGTCACGCGCAAGGCATATGAGCACTTAGGCCTCTCCGTGCCGAAGAGCATGGACGAAGTGCCGGAACAGCTTAGTCTATAAATGCAAACTACTTTACGGAAAAACTTCAAATCTTTTTGAGAAGAGGAATCAAAATCATGGGAAAACTGTTTGGCACCGACGGCATTCGCGGCGTTGTGGGAGAAAATCTCACGGCTGATCTTGCGTTCCGTACGGGCAAGGCCATCGCGGCCGTTTTGAAGGAAGAAAAGGGCAGAAAGCCGGTCATCACCATCGGCAAGGACACGCGCATTTCCTCCGATATGCTCGAATCCGCGCTGATCTGCGGCATCTGCTCCGTCGGCGGCGACGTGATGCCGTTCGGCGTGCTGCCGACTCCGGCGGTCGCGTACCTGACGGTTCTCAAGGGCGCGGATGCGGGCATCGTCATCTCCGCGAGCCACAACCCCTTCGAGCACAACGGCATTAAGGTCTTTAACGAAAAGGGCTACAAGCTGCCCGACGCGATCGAAGAGCAGGTCGAAGAAAAAATTCTCACCGACATCTATCCCGCCGCGACGCACGGCGAGATTGGCGTCCTGCGCCACGGTCTGCGGCAGTCGCGCGAGGCGTATATCGACCATTTAGCTGGCACGATCGAAGGAGACCTGTCCGGCCTGCGCGTGCTGGTCGATTGCTCGAACGGCGCGTCGTCCGCGACGGCACCGGAGCTCTTTGGCCGCTTCCGCTGCTTCTGTGACTTCATCCACCGCGAGCCGGACGGTGCGAACATCAACGACCGCTGCGGCTCCACGCATCTGGAAGCCTCTGTGACGCGGTCGTCGCGGGCGGCTATGACATCGGCGTCGCGTTCGATGGCGACGCGGACCGCTGCCTGCTCGTCGACGAGCAGGGCGGCGTTATTGACGGCGACAAGATGATGGCCATCTGCGCCGCAGAGATGGAGAAAAAGGGCCGCCTGCACGGCGGCGGCTTCGTCGCGACGGTCATGTCGAACCTCGGACTTCACGAATACTGCCGCGAGCACGGCCTGCGGCCTTTTGTGCGCGTCGGTCGGCGACCGGAACGTATTGGAGCTCATGCAGAAGGAGGGGATGCGCCTCGGCGGCGAGCAGTCGGGCCATATCATCTTCCTGGACTACATGCCAACCGGCGACGGCCAGCTGGCCGCGCTGCAATTCCTCGATATCCTTTCCCACAGCGGCAAAAAGGCCAGCGAACTGTCCGCCTCCGTGCGGCAGTACCCGCAGCTGCTGCAAAATGTCCGCGTGACCTCCAACGAGCAGAAGACGGCCATCATGCAGTCGGATTCCCTTCGCGAAGCGATTCGTCGCGGCAGAGGCTGAACTTGGGGAAAACGGCCGCGTGCTGATCCGCCCGTCCGGCACGGAGCCGCTCATCCGCGTGATGGTCGAGGCCGGGACGGAGCAGCAGGCGCAGGCGGTCACGCAGGCGCTTGTGCAGCACGTCGAAAATCTACAAAAATCATCAGAGAAATAAAATAAGTTTTATTTACTATTGACAACCGGAAAAATATCGCATATAATCGCTAGTGTTGGGTAATAAAAATTTCCAACCAGAGCCACGCAGATCTTTCATCACTCCGTTGCACCCTCTCTTCGTGTATGGACCCTGGCAAGATTGACTGGCGCTTTTCCCGGCGAAATCAGGCACGGCCTGATCGCATATACAGCCCGATCGCATACGAGCGCAAGCCGCAATTGCAGGGCAAATCCATTTTTTATCGCAAAAGAGAGGTAACAAAAATGTTCGAAGACAAGACGTTGGTCTGCAAAGAGTGTGGCAAGGAGTTCGTTTTCACCGCCGGTGAGCAGGAATTCTACGCAGAGCGTGGCTTCCAGAATGAGCCGCAGCGCTGCAAGGCCTGCCGTGATGCCCGCAAGAACGCAACCCGCGGCCCCAGAGAGTACTACACCGCTACCTGTGCTGCCTGCGGCGGCGAGGCGCGTGTCCCGTTCGAGCCGAAGTCCGATCGCCCGGTTTACTGCAGCGATTGCTTCGCCCGCATGAAGGCTCAGGGCTAAGCTCCATCTGTCAACCAGAGATCCGCACCTGACCGGGTGCGGATCTTTTATGCGCTTATAACGGCCATTCGCGCTTTCTATGGCCGTTTCGCTTGCAGATGCGGACGGCGGTATGATATAATGCACCGGCGGGCGACCCGCAGGGGCGGACGACTCTGTCCGCCCGCAGAATGCGGTGGTTTCTCGGAAATCTCCGATAAATTCGCAACATTTTAAGGGCCGACAGAGTCGTCGGCCCCTACAGAAATACTGCGCAGATTTACAGCTGCCTGCCGGGATCGTGCGTGTTTTGGAATGCGGATAAGCGGATTCAGGATATCCCCTACAGAAAGGATGGTTTTTTCATGCAGTATGATGTCATTATCATCGGCGCAGGCCCCGGAGGAATTTTCTCGGCGTATGAGCTGTCGAAGCTCTGTCCGGAGAAGAGGATCGCCGTATTTGAAGAGGGCCAGCCGCTCGAAAAGCGCAGATGTCCCATTGACGGGAAGACTGTCAAGCACTGCGTCGGCTGTCCGACGTGCGCGATCATGAACGGCTTCGGCGGCGCGGGCGCGTTTTCCGACGGAAAATATAACCTGACGAATGACTTCGGCGGCACGCTCTATGAATATATCGGCAAGAAGCAGGCCATGGAGCTGATGCACTACGTCGACGAGATCAACGTCAGCCACGGCGGCGAGAACACGAAGCTGTATTCCACGGCCAACAGCGCGTTCAAGACCCGCTGTCTGCAGTGCAATCTGCACCTGCTCGACGCGTCCGTCCGGCACCTCGGGACGGATATCAATTTTGTCGTGCTGAAAAATCTCTTTGCCGAGCTGGCGCCGAAGGTCGACTTTTACTTCCGCACGCCCGTGCGGCAGGTGCTGGCCGTGGACGGCGGCTATGAGATCGTGACCGATAACGGAAGCTTCTCCTGCAAGCAGTGCATCGTCTCCGTCGGCCGCAGCGGCAGCAAATGGATGGAGAGCGTGTGCCGCGAGCTGAACATCGAGACGAAGTCCAACCGCGTCGACATCGGCGTGCGCGTCGAGCTGCCCGCCGAGATCTTCAAGCACCTGACCGACGAGCTTTATGAGAGCAAGATCGTCTACAAGACCGAAAAATATCAGGATCTCGTGCGCACGTTCTGCATGAACCCGAAGGGCGCGGTCGTGACCGAAAACACGAACGGCATCGTGACCGTCAACGGCCACAGCTATGAGGACCCGGCCAAGCAGACCGAGAACACGAACTTCGCCCTGCTCGTCTCCAAGCACTTTACCGAGCCGTTCAAGGATTCCAACGGCTACGGCGAGTCCATTGCACGGCTTTCGAATATGCTGGGCGGCGGCGTGATGGTGCAGCGCTTCGGCGATCTCATCCGCGGCCAGCGCTCGACGCAGAAGCGCATCGACAAATCCTTCGTCACCCCCACGCTGACGGCTACGCCGGGCGATCTGTCGCTGGTCATCCCGAAGCGCATTCTCGACGGCATCATCGAGATGATCTACGCGCTTGACAAGATCGCCCCCGGTACGGCGAACGACGATACGCTGCTTTACGGCGTTGAGGTCAAATTCTACAACATGGAGGTCTCCGTCGACGAGAATCTGGAGACGGCGCACAAGGGCCTGTTCATCATCGGCGACGGCAGCGGCATCACGCATTCCCTGTCCCACGCCTCCGCCAGCGGCGTCTATGTCGCGCGGCACCTCGCGGCGCAGAGCACGGAGGCTCCGACCGCGCCATAGACCATCAGCCGCTTCGCCGCCCGGTAAGCCCCATCGTAATCCTCGCCGCCAAGACGCTTTCCGACGATCACGCCCGCAGCCCGCGACAGGCCGCACAGCGCGCCGATCACCAGTCCCTGTATGGGCGCGGTCAGCGTCATGGCGGCGCTTTGCTCCGTGCCCATGCGGCCATAGATGGCCGCGTAGACGTTCTCGCCCAGACTCCAGCTCGCCTCACAGACGAACAGCGGCAGCAGCGCGGACGCGAGAAAGCCGTCGCGCAGCGTGTGCCCCTCGTACTTCGGATGGTCGTTGACGAACACGCCGATGATCCCGGAGCTGTTGCGGGCCAGCAGGATGCCCGCCATGCTGGGGATGTACCGCCGCTCCTCGAGCAGCGCCGTCACGCGCTGCACCGTCTCGTCCGAGACCTTGTTCGTCTTCCCGTGGATCACGTTGGAGACGGTCGCCGTGCTCAGACCCAGCTCCTCCGCGATATCACAGATGCGTACACGCTCCTGCATAGGCTCTGCCCCCGTTTCTGCCCCTATTTTATCCGCCCTGCGTAGAGAAGTCAAAGGCGCAGACGGCAAAATCACCGGATTTCGGAAAAAGATACTTGTGTTCTGCGGCGGTTTCGCATATGATATGTATGCTGCCCGCTTTTTTGATCTGCGGCGGCGGAAAAGAGGAGCCTGTTTTGAAAAAACTGAGCGTTTGTGTGCTCTTCGGCGGCGTTTCGTCGGAGCATGAAGTCTCGCTGCGGTCAGCAGAATCTGTGCTGAACCGCTTGGACAAAGATAAATATCATATTTTCCCGGTCGGCATCACGAAGGATGGCGACTGGATCCTGTTTGGCGGCAAGGATTACGGGATGCTTCCCGCCGGAACGTGGCAGAACTGCGAGGAGAACCGCCGCGCGGCGCTTTCCCCCGTGCGCGGACAGGGGCTTTTGAGCTTTGAAAACGACTGCGTCGTGCGCGAGCGCATCGACGTGGTCTTCCCCGTGATGCACGGTGAAAACTGCGAGGACGGCGCGATCCAGGGCCTGCTCCAGATCGCGGGCATTCCCTATGTCGGCCCGCACGTCGCGGCCTCCGCCGCCTGTATGGATAAGACCATCACAAAGCTGATCGCCGACGCCGCAGGCGTCCGGCAGGCAGCGTGGCAGCTCGTCACGCGCGAGGGCTTTGCCCGCAGCCAGGAAGCGGCGCTGAGCGCCGTTGAGGCGCGCTTCGCCTATCCCGTCTTCGTCAAGCCCGCCGGAACCGGCTCGTCCGTCGGCGTTGCAAAGGCGAAGGACCGCGCCGAGCTGGAAACGGCAATTGAGGCGGCGCTGAAATACGACCGCAAGGTTCTGGTCGAGGAATTCATCCGCGGGCAGGAGGTCGAGGTTGCCGTACTCGGCAACGACAATCCGTTTGCCTCCGTCTGCGGCGAGATCGACTCCGGCGCGGAATTCTATGACTACGACGCAAAATATATCTCCGACTGCGCACACCTGTACATCCCGGCCCGCATTTCCGAGCAGACCGCCGAGCAGGTGCGCGAGCTTGCCGTCCGCGTCTACAAGGCCATGGGCTGCCGCGGCCTGTCCCGTGTCGACTTCTTTGTAAAATCCGACGGTGAGGTCGTCTTCAACGAGATCAACACCATTCCGGGCTTCACGTCCATTTCCATGTACCCCAAGCTCTTCGAGGCCAGCGGCATCCCCTACGGTGAGCTCTTGGACGATCTGATCGCGCTTGCGCTGGAGGCGTGATGGTACAGGCCGCAAGAATTGCCATCACCGGCACGCAGACCATGGAGGACGGCGGCCGCAGACGCTCGAGCTGGTGACAGACGGCTCGTACTGCTATGAGCCGGGCTTCGCGCTTTTGTCCTATGTCGAGTCGGAAATGACCGGGCTTGAGGGCGTTGTGACCTCCTTTCAGATCGAAGACGGGAAGACCGTTACGCTGCGGCGCAGCGGAAAGGTCAACGCCGAGATGGTCTTCGACCGCAGGCAGGCGCATGAATCGCTGTACGACGTCGGCTTCGGCGCGATGATGATCAGCGTCGTGACGGAGGATATGACCGTTCTGCTCAACGAGCACGGGGGCGTTCTCGATCTGGACTACCGCGTGGAGGTCGAGCACGCGCTTTGCAGCCGGAACCGTTACCATATTGAAATTCAGACGATATAACTATAAAAGGAGCATATGCAGATGAAACAGGCGCATATTTGTCTGGACGAAACGCTTGGCGTGCGTTATGCGATCCTGCCCGGCGACCCGGCCCGGCTTGACCGCGTGGCCGCGCAGCTGGAATCCGTGCGGGAGCTTGCGTACAACCGCGAGTTCCGCAGTCTGACCGGCACCTATAAGGGCGTGCCCGTTCTGGCCGTCTCCACGGGCATCGGCGGCTCGTCCGCCGGGATCTGCGTGGAGGAGCTGCACAACATCGGCGTGGAGGCCGCCATCCGCATCGGCTCCTGCGGAGCCTTGCAGAAAGGCATTGCGCTGGGCGATCTGATCCTCGGCTGCGGTGCGATCCGCGACGATGGGGCTTCAAAGGCCTATGTCCATCCGGAATATCCGGCGGTCGCCGACTATCAGCTGCTGGGACTGTGCGTGGAGGCCGCGAAGGCGCTCGGCTGCCCGTATCATGTCGGCATCATCCACAGCCACGAAAGCTTTTATCACGAGGAAAACGACGCGGAGAGCGCCTACTGGTCGCGCAAGGGCGCGCTGGGCGCGGATATGGAATCCGCAGCGCTGTTTACCATCGGCCGTCTGCGCGGGATGAAGACAGCTTCCATTCTCAATAACGTCGTCGTATATGGCGAGGATACCGCGAACGCCATCGGCGGCTATGTAAACGGCGAAAGCCTGACCGCCATCGGCGAGCGCAATGAAATTCTGACCGCGCTCGAAGCCTTTTACCGGCTGGAACAGGAGCGGACGCGATGAAAAACGTTCTGTTTGTCGACTGCTGCATCCGCCGCGAGGCGTCCAACACGAAAAAGCTGGCCGAGGCGTTTTTGGCCGCGCTGCCGTCCGACTGCGCTGTGACGCGGCTGGATCTGATGGCGGAGGATATTTCCTACTTCAAGGACAGCTATTTTGACCAGCGCGAGGCGCTGCTGGCAGAAAACCGGCGCGACCATCCGCGCTTCCGCTACGCGCACCAGTTTGCGCAGGCCGACCGGATCGTGATCGCCGCTCCGTTCTGGGATCTGTCCTTCCCGGCGCTTTTGAAGGTCTATATCGAGCAGGTGTCCGTCGACGGGATCACGTTCGGCTCAACGGAGGAAGGGCTGAAGGGCCTCTGCCGGGCGTCTCATCTGGTCTTCCTCACTACGCGCGGCGGCTTCTATACCGGAGACGCCATGGAGATGGGCAGCCGGTATCTGGAGGCGCTTCACACGTTCTTCGGCATCGGCGAATACACCTGCATCGCCGCAGACGGCATGAACGTCGCGGGCTTTGACGCGGAGGCGTCCCTGCGCCGCGCCATGCAGGAGGCCGCGCAGCTGGCCGCGTCGCTATAATTTCTGTTGCAAACTGTGCCGCAGTTGGGTATAATACGACTATAAAATACACACAGGAGGTCATTTTTATGGCTGCAAAGATCGAAAAGACCACCATCATCGGCGATGTTCTGGATATCGCGCCCGAGACTGCTCCGCTGTTCATGGCCATCGGTATGCACTGCCTGGGCTGCCCGTCCTCGCGCGGCGAGACGGTCGAGGAGGCCTGCATGGTGCACGGCGTTGATGCCGACGCGTTCCTGGCGCAGGTCAACCGCTTTATCGAGGCTTCCGAGGAAGCCGAGAAGGCCAAGTAACAAACCGAAAGGAAAGGGCGGCCTGATGGCCGCCCTTTTGCGTGAAGCGATGAAGGTTCCGATCTCCAACCGGCTGCTGCTGTGCGCCGAATTTGTCCCGCGCGGTTCCCGCGCCGCCGATATCGGCACGGATCACGGGTATCTTTCCATATACCTGCTGCGCGAGGGCATCTGCCCGTTCGTCACGGCGGCAGACCTGCGCGAGCAGCCGCTGCAGAAGGCCCGCGAAAACGCCGCGCGCTTCGGCGTGTCCGAAAAAATGCGGTTTTTCCTGTCGGACGGCCTGCAGGGCATCCCGCCCGATGCGGCGGATACGATCATTATGGCCGGAATGGGCGGCGATCTGATGGTGCGCATTTTAGAGGCCGCGCCATGGGTCTGCGATGACCGCTATACACTCATTTTGCAGCCGCAGAGCGCCGGGCAGGCGCTGCGGCAGTATCTGGCGGAGCACGGCTTTGCGATCGAGCGCGAAGCGCTTGCAAGGGACGGCCACTTTTTCTATACCGTCCTGCGCGCAAAAAAGGGACATATGCCCCCGCTCACGCCGGGGCAGCAATACGCCACGCCGCAGCTGCTGCGGGCGGACGGGCCGCTTCTGGGGCCGTATCTGGCCCGGATCGAAACAGCCCTCGCGGGCACAGTCCTGGGCCTGCAAAGAGCCGACGAGCCGGAAAAGCTCCGCTATTACGAAACCGCGCTTGCGGAAATCAGAGAAATGAGGAAGCAGCATGACGACTGTTCGTGACATTTATAACGCCCTGTTTGCCTTCGCCCCCGCGTCCATGAAAATGGACTGGGACAACGTCGGTCTGCTCTGCGGGCGGTTCGACGCGCCGGTCGATACCGTCCTTGTTGCGCTCGACCCGATGCCGGATGTGATCGACGAGGCGAAGAAAACCGGCGCGCAGTGCATCGTGACGCACCACCCGCTGTTTTTTGACGCGCCCAGAGCCGTCAACGATGCAAGCTACGAGGGGCGGTGCATTCTGGAACTGGCCGAAGCGAAGATCGCCGCGATCAATCTGCACACGAATCTCGACGTCTGCCCCGGCGGGGTCAACGACGTACTGGCTGAAACACTGGGGCTGACGGAGGTGTCGGTTCTGAACCCAACCGGAACAGATGCACAGGGCCGGCCTTACGGCCTCATCCGCACCGGCATGGTGCGGGAGCAGTCCCTTTCCGAATTCGCCGCGTTTGTCAAATCGGCGCTCCCCTGCCCCGGACTTCGGTTCGCGGACGCGGGAAAGCCCGTGCGGCGCGTGGCTGTCGGCGGCGGGAGCTGCGGCGGCGCGATCGGCGACGTGCTGGCCGCAGGCTGCGATACGCTCGTGACGGCAGATCTCAAATACAACCACTTTGAAGAGGCAAAATATCGCGGCCTCAATCTCATCGACGCGGGCCATTTTGAGACGGAGAACCCCGTCTGCGCCGTTCTGGAGCGCGTTGTGCGCGAGGCGCTGCCGGAGCTGACCGTTCTGCGGGCGAAGGCGCATAAAGATGAGACGCAATTTCTATGAAACAGTTGACCTCTGCCCGTTCTCTGTGATAAAATGACAAGAGATATTGTAACGAAGGGAAGAACACCTCATGTCCGGACATTCCAAGTGGCATAACATTCAGAAAACCAAGGGCGCGCAGGACGCAAAGCGCGCGGCTGCCTTTACGAAGATCTCCAAGGAAATGATCGTAGCCGTCAAGGAGGGCGGCGGCATCGCCGACCCCGCGTATAACTCCCGCCTCGCGACCGTCATCACCAAGGCCAAGGCCGCCAATATGCCGAACGACAACATCAAGCGCGTGCTGGAAAAAGCAGCGGCATCCGGCAGCGGCGACAACTACGAAACCATCACCTACGAGGGCCACGGCCCCTGCGGCGTTGCTGTCATCGTCGAGACGATGACCGACAACCGCAACCGCACCGCAGGCAGTGTCCGCCACCATTTTGACAAATACGGCGGCAGTCTCGGCACCAACGGCTGCGTCAGCTGGTCGTTCGACCGCAAGGGCGTTATCGTCATCGACAACGAGGACGAGGAGCTGGACGAGGACACCGTCATGATGGACGCGCTCGACGCAGGCGCGGCCGATTTCCAGCCCGAGGAAGGCTGCTTCACCGTCTACACAAGCCCCGACGACATCAACACCGTCGCCAAGGCGCTCGAAGACAAGGGCTACAAGTTCGACTCCGCCCAGATCGAGATGGTCCCGCAGTCCTACCAGAAGCTCGACAAGCAGGAAGACCGCGACAACATGGAAAAAATGCTCGACCTGTTCGAAGAGGACGACGATGTCCAGAACGTCTGGCACAACTGGGATCAGGAATAAAATACAATTTCAGAATTGTACACAGAAGGCAGAGGGGATATCACCCTCTGCCGTTTTTCATTTTACTATGCACAAATCATGCGGCAGCAGGGGTTTGACAGTCAAACGCGGCACTCCCGGGCCGGGAGTGCCGCGTTTGTGCGCGTATATGCTTATGCCCAGACGAACCAGCAGTAGAGATAGCCGGTCAGGACGGCGAGGAGCGTAAACGGGACGCCGATCTTGAGGAAGTCGGAGGCCTTGACCTCGTAGCCCTCCTTCTGCAGAATGCCGATGGCCGCGATGTTGGCCGAGGCGCCGATGGGCGTCAGGTTGCCGCCGAGCGTCGCGCCGACGAGCAGGCCGAAGTACAGAACGTGCGCGTCGCAGCCCATCATGGCCGCAATGCCCTGCACGACCGGGAGCATCGTCGCGACATACGGGATGTTGTCGATAAAGGCCGAGATGATGACCGATCCCCAGACGATGATCGAGTACATGCCGAACAGACTATTGCCGCCGAGCTTCACGAACAGGGCGCTGATGTCTTCGATGACGCCCGTCTCGGTCAGCGTGCCGATGACGACGAACAGGCTCATGAGAAGCAGGAGCGTCTCAAAGTCGATCTCACCCAGTGCGTACTTGATGGGGCCGAAGTGCTTTTTCTGGAGGATGGAGCGGACGAGTCCGATGAGGAACAGCGTCATGCAGATCAGGCCGTTCGTGATGGCGGGACGGCCGGGGATGAAGGACGCCGTAATGAGCAGCACGACCGTGCCGACCAGCAGATATGTCGGGAACAGATCCTCCACGACGGTCGGCGCACCGACCGTGACCTTGCCCTTTTCCTTGCGGAAGATGAACATGATGACGGGGACGGTCACGAGCGCGCCCAGCTCAACGGCAAAGAAGATGGAGCATTTGCCGTCCATGAAGATGAAGTCCAAAAAGTCCATGTTGGCGTATCCGCCCAGCATGATGGACGTCGTGTCGCCGACCAGCGTGGCCGCACCCTGCAGGTTGGAGGAGACCGCGATGCAGATGAGCAGCGCGACCGGGGAGATCTTCAGCTTCTTGGCGATGGACAGCGCGACCGGCGCGATCATCAGAACCGTCGCGACGTTGTCGACAAACGCCGACACGACGCCCGCGAACACGGACAGCGCGACCGCGACCCACATGACGTTGGGCGTCTTCTGCAGCAGCAGGTCCGCCATACGCTCCGGCATTTTCGACTCAATGAACAGCGCGACCGTGCCCATCGTACCGGCCAGCATCAGAAGCACGTTCCAGTCGATGGCGGTAAAGACGGAGGCCAGCGGCATCGCACCGGAAACGACGAAGATGACCGCCGAGATCAGCGCGACATAGGGCCGCTTTTTCGGCAGCGCGATCATCAGAATGTAGGTGACGGCGAAGAGGATGATGGTGAACAGCTTCATGACGGGACTCCTAAACGTTTTCTTATTTCTTTCTTTTCTCAGTCGGCAAAGAATGTGATCCTGCCGCTGGTGATGACGGTGATGATATCGGCGACCAGACACACGACGGTCACGATGCGCGAGACGGTCGCAAGCGCCGCGGGCAGCTCGACAAAGGACAGGATCGACAGCACGTAGGCCGCCGCCATGATCCAGCCAATGACCCGGGCCGCAGTGGTCTTTCCGGCGGCGCGGTACAGACCGCCCACCAGACCGTCGACAAAAATCACAAGCACGAGCAGCAGCCATTTCGGCAGCTGGTCGATTCCATTGCGCAGCTTTTCCAGAGTTTCCATATCTGATTCTCCCTGTTTATGTATTTGGGCGGAGCCTCCGCTGCTTTTCAGACGAGCAGGCTCCGGAAAAGGTTCCCGTGTCCGGGAACTTTTTTATGCCATGCGCTGTCCGTTGATGACGAGCGCGAAATGCAGACCCAGCTTCTCCGCCGCGCGGCGGCACAGGAGCATACGGTCCATGAAAATTTCAAAATACTCGATCACTGCGCATACCTCCGTGTCGATGGCAAGCGTCAGGCAGATCTCCTTTTCCGTCAGCGTGACCTCGTGCTTTTTGACGGAGTAATTCACGCGGTCGTGGATATCGAACGCCGCGCGGGCCTTTTCGCGCACGCGGTTCGCGCGCACGTCCATTTTATCCGCCAGAATGAGCGCCGCTGCCACGGGGTTGACCGGGAAGGCGGTTTTTTCATCGTGGTTGCCGATGGCGGTGATGATGGTGGCCGTCTCTTCAGGGCTTGCGCCCATCTTGTCGAGAATTCGGAAGGCCATGACCGCGCCGGACTGCGCATGATCGATGCGGTTGATGACGTTCCCGATGTCGTGCAGCCAGCCCGCGATGGCGGCCAGCTCGCACGTGCGGTCGTCGTAGCCCAGCGTCTTCAAAATGGCGCTGGCCTGCGCCGAGACAAGGCCCACATGGGCAAAGCTGTGCTCCGTAAAGCCCAGCGCGGACAGCGATTCGTCCGCCTTGCGGATATAGCTTGTGATCTCCTCGCTTTTCTTGACCTGTTCGAGCGTGATAGACATAGGCGCTCCTTTTCTTTCTTTACAGATTTGCCAGCGTTGTGCCGGTCAGCCAGTGCAGCAGCTCCTCCGGCGTGGTGGGCTTCCCGACGGTCAGAAATTCCGTCCGGCCGGGGATCATCTGCGTGTTGTCGTCGCTCTCGGCCCATGTGACCCGCTGCAGCACGCGCGTTTTGCAGGTTTTGAGATCGGTGATCTCCGGCGGCACCTGCCGGTGCTGGATAAGAATGCTGACATTGTAGTTATCCGACGTCCAGCGGCCGAAGTTCGTCGTCGGCTTGCGCCATTTCCAGCGGCAGCGCGCTCCGCCGTCCTCCATTCTGACCAGCTTCAGATAGCCGCCCTCCACGTCCTGTACGCAGCGCATAAGCCAGATGACGTGATAGCCCGCCTTCTGGAAAAACTCGCAGACGTCAAAAAAATGCGCCTTCATCAGAAGCCCGTCCTGCAGCATGACGACGAACTGGTTGATCTGGATATAGGCGATGCGCGTCTGTCCGTCCACGGTGATGGGGACGCTCCGGTTCTCCTCCGGCACCAGCGACTGCCAGCGCTCGCGCCAATGCTGCTGATCGTCGGCCTTTTCCTGCCGCTTTTTCTTTAGAAAATCAAAAAGCATAGCCTGTCCCTCCGGCTGTGTGCGCACCGTTCGTCTGTGACTGCATAACAAATAAATTTTACCTGTCCGGGAAACCCTTGTCAAGAGAATCCTGCATTGACGAAGCTGCCGGAAACGATTAAAATAGAAAATCATTGAACAAAGCACCTTGGGAGGGCTTTTCATGGACGCCGATCTGCGCGTAAACGCGCTTTATCTTTCCTCACGCCTGCGATCACGGCTTGCGGACGCCGCCCGCTGCCCTGTCAAGCCCCCACGGGCTACGGCAAGACGACTGCCGCGCAGTATTTGCAGCGGCGCATTGCCGCCGAAGCGCCGGACGCGTATCTGTTCCGGCAGTTTCTCTCCGGCGGCGGACGGCAGGAATTCTGGGCCGGACTCTGCCGGGCGCTGCACACCGCGCCGCAGCTGCCGGCGCAGCTGCGTGCGCTCGGCTACCCGGACAGCCCGCACACGCGGCAGCAGCTGCTGGAGCTGGTGCAGGATGCGCTGGCGGGCAAGCCGCCCGTCTGGTTCATTCTGGACGACGTGCACCTGCTTTCCGGCGGCGAGGCGGCGGAGCTCGTCTCGTTTCTGGCCGAGCGCCTGCCGCCGCAGGCGCATCTGATCCTTCTTTCGCGCAACCAGATCTTTTCGGAGGCGCAGAAGCTGCGCCTCGGCAGCCGTCTGTTGGAGCTGGGCGCGGCGGATCTGCGGCTGACGCAGGAGGAGCTGCTGCAATACGCCGGGCGCTGCGGCCTGCCGCTTCCCGAGCGGGAGGCGCAGGCGCTCCTGTCCGTCAGCGAGGGCTGGATCGCCATGATCTATCTCATGTTCCGCGCCTACGCGCAGACGGGCGTATGGCGCTTTGACGCGAAGGGCATGGACGCGCTCATGGAGCAGGTCATGTTTGAGCCGCTGGACGAGCGGAGGCGCTTCTTTCTGCTGGACATCTGCATGGCGGAGGCGTTCACCGCCGAACAGGCCGCCTTCGTCTGGCGGGAGCCGGACGCGGACGCGCTGCTGCACGATCTGACGCACAACAACGCGTTCATCATCGAAAGCAGCCCCGGCGTCTACCGCTGCCACCATATGCTGCGGCAGCTGCTGCGCCGGAAATTCGCCCTTCTGCCGCAAAGCGCGCAGGCGGACGCCTGCGGGCGGCTCGGCAGCTGGTACGAGCGCACGGGGAATATCTGACGGCTGCGGAGCTGTTCCGGCAGGCGGGCGACTGGGACGGGCTGCTGCGTGCGGCAGCGGCGGACTGCGGCAAGTCCGTCGGCGGCGAGCACCGGCAGATGCTGCTCTCCTGGTGCCGGGACTGCCCGGAGGATGTGCTGCGGCGGCATCCGGACGCGGTCTGCGTGCTGATGCGCAAGCTCTTTTCCTTCCGCGAAATTCCGGAGCTGCTGCGTCTGCGGGCGCTGCTGCTGGACGCGCTGCAGCCGGGCGGCGCGTTCTGCGAACAGGAACGGGAAAATTATCTCGGCGAATGCGACCTTGTGATGAGCTTTCTGCGCTATAACGACATCGCCGCCATGAGCGTGCTGCACCGCTCGGCCTGCGCGCGCATGACGCACACGACCCGCTGCATCGACCTCGGCGGCACGTGGACCTTCGGCTCGCCGTCGGTCCTCATGATGTTCCACCGCGCAGCCGGGCAGCTGGACGCGGAAAACGCGCAGATGCGCGACTGTATGCCGTTTTATTACAAGGTCACGGACGGCCACGGCAGCGGCGCGGAGCATTCCATGCAGTGCGAAACGGACCTGCTGCGCGGCGACTTTACCGAGGCGGAGATCGGCTGCCATCTGGCGCGGGACGCAGCGCTTGCACGCGGGCAGTACAGCATTCTCCTGACGGCGGAGTTTACGGCCCTCCGGCTGGCGCAGCTTCGCGGCGGTGCGACGGACGCGGCGCTGGAGCGGCTCCGGCAGACGCTGAAGGAGAACCGGCAGTTTCTGCTGCTGCGCACGTTCGATCTGTGCATTGCCTGGCTGGATGCGCAGCGCGGGAAGGCCGGCGCGGGCGCGTGGTTCATGGCCCCGGAGGCCGACGCGTCGTTTTTGGATCCTGTGCTTCCCATGCTGCGGACGGTGCAGAATGAGGTGCTGCTGGCTGCCGGTGCGTACACAAAGCTGCTTGCGCGCAGGGAGGCCTGCACAGCGCTGAACGCGTCGGCGCATACGGCGCTGGCCCAGCTGTATCTGCACATTCAGCTCGCCTGCGCGGAAAACCGCCTTGGCCGCGCGGACGCGGCCCGGCGGGAGCTGGACGCGGCGCTGGCCCTCGCCGTGCCGGACGGACTCTATCTGCCGTTTGCCGAGCACGCAGAAGGCCTCGGCCCACTTCTGCCGGAGGCATTCGCCGGGAACGAGGCTGCGCAGGCCGTTCTGCGCCGCACGGCGAAGCCGGGCCCTGGCGGACTCAGCCCGCGTGAGCGGGAGATCGCCCGTCTTGCCGCCGCGCGGCGGACGAACGCAGAGATCGCCGCGCAGCTGCATCTGTCGGAGGCGACCGTCAAAAATCACCTCAAGCGCATCTTCGACAAGCTGGGGCTTGACGGCAGCGCACGCGGCAAGCGGAACCTGCTGGCGGACATACTTTCAGAAAAGATTAGCCCCTGAGGGGCCTATGAAACAGAATGGCTCCACGGTAAACTGGTACCAGACCGTTTATCGTGGAGCTTTCGCGTTTCGCAAATCAAATCAGGAGGACTATCATGAAAAAAATCAGGAAGCTGCTTCTTGTGACGCTGGCGGCTGCGCTGTGTGCGCTGCTGCTGACTGGCTGCGGCGAGAAGGAAGTGTCGGTATCCGTTACGCTGGTCAACCACAGCGGGCATGACATTTCCTCCATCAGCATCACCCCCTCGACCAGCACCGAATGGGACACGGAATTTGTAGACGGCACGTTTGCAGACGGCGAGAGCTTCAGCGCCGGTCTTGGCACGTATAAGGAATCCGAGGTTCCCGATACCTATAACATCCTTGTCTACAACGACGAGAATTACATCCTGTACGACACCAGCGTCGACGAGCTGGATTTTGCGATCCGGGACGGCGACTACATCATCTTCCTGCCGCCCGAGGGCGACGTGCCCATCGAGATCGCACACGACTATGACCCGGCGGACTATGAACTGGACTATGCGCCGACGGGCTACACCGAGGAGGAGCTGAGCGGCGGCGATCTGAGCGGCTACACCGGCTGCTGGAAGCTGGAAAACGAGCCGTTCTATTTCGTCATCAACGAGGAGTTTGAATGGATCGCCATCAATCTCTACGGCGAACAGGTCGGGCCCGGCTACGTGGTCGACGAGGGCGGGTGCATCACGCTTTACATGGACGACGACACGCAGCTTGTCACCCTGTACCAGACCGCCTACGGCGATCTCAGCGACCCGAACGGCAATACGCTCACGCCCATGGACTATATCATGCTCCTGCCGACGCCGGAGGACGAGCTGAACCAGACAGCGGCCTTCCCCGGCGGCTTTACGAACGTCACGGTCGATTACCCCATCCAGATGGAGGCGCACGAGCACCCGAACGTGTCCAATGCGCTGAGCTTCAACGCGGTCATGGAGGACGGCACGGACGATTATTATTCCAACATCACGCTTGCCTTCCAGCCCATCGAGGGCTTTGATCCCTACATGGAAAAAGGCGCGGCGACCGCGAAGACCTATATGATGAAGATGCTTGAGGACTTCATGCAGAGTATGTACGGCAGCTATCTGCTCAAATCCTTTGGCTCGGACTTTAAGGACAACGGCGATTATTACAGCCTGACCGGCTATATGTGGCTCGACGGCTCCGTCTTCTCCGACGGCCCCTCGCAGCCCGTGCGCGGCTGCATGGAGGTGCGCTATTACGGGCCGACGGGCTATGCCCTCGTCGCGACGACCATTGCGCTTGAGGGCCGCATCCGCAATTATTTCGATATCTGCAACAGGATGCTCGAAACCCTGTCCTACACCGCCGGCTGGAGCACCGCGCCCAAACCCGTGCCTGCCCGGCCCGCCTATTCCGGCGACACCGGCGATTACGGCACGCCGTATTACTGGTACGACGAGGACGGCGACATCTGGTACTGGAACGGCTATGAGAACGAGTTCATCGGCTACGGCAGCGACGGCTACATCGACGAGGACACCGGCGAATACATGGAGTCCAACGACGCGGGCTGGGACTATGACGACGAATATTACGACGATTACGATCCGTGGTCCGATCCCGGCGACGGCTGGGGCGACTACTCGGACGACGAAGACGGCTGGGGCGATTACTTCTGAACCATCCCCGGAGAAAGGAGGGCTTTGCGTATGCGTGCAGATCTGGCGCTGATTTTGTTCGTTCTGACGCTTGCGGGCGGCATTGCGCTGCTCGTGCTGCGGAAAAAGCGCGGCGGCGCGCCGCTGCTCATCGGCGGGATCGTCCTGCTCGTCTGCGCGGCAGCGCTGGGACTGTATCTGGCGGCAGCGGTGCTGCTGGTGCTGGCCGTGCGCTGAAAAACGAAAAAATATCATAGGATTTCACAGATATTTAAAAACTGCCCCCTAAGATTTTTAATACCATCCTGATATTCTATACTTGCAAGAAGCAAACGTCTTTTTCATTTTTCTCCTTTCTCCATATTTTAAAAGAAACGCGCAGACAGGCCGGTCACTTGTCTGCGCGTATTCTTTTACGGCGCGATTCTTTCGGGAAACTGTTCACAGTTTCTTTACCGGTTCGTGAAATCCTGTTCAAATTCTTCCTCTATACTAAAAGCACAAAAGGGGGACAAACCGGCCGGTTCTCTTTTGTATGGTTTGACCATCCGGCGATGCGCCGTCTGATGCCGTGGAAAGCTCTGCGGATAAGCCGACAGACCCGCGCGTGACAATCGCCGTTCTCCCCCCTCCAAATTCTTCATTGTTTTCTCCCCTGTAACACTTACGCGCAGCCCAAAGGCGGGCTGCGCGTAAGCCAATTTCAGGGGAAATCGCAGGCGGAGAAGGCGGAACTGCACCGGACTGCGGCTGTATTTCTATATGGATCAGATCGTTTACTGAACGATGAAGTTGACAGATTCGTCGCCCTGCTTGTCTTCGCCGTAGACATAGTCCTTGCCGGGCATGACGGCGTTCAGGACGATGCCGACGATGGAGCCGACGGCCAGACCCGAGAGGCTGATTGCGCCGAAATGGAGAGAGCCTGCCGAGGAGTAGCTGATGCCGATGGACAGGACCAGAATCAGGGCCGCGACCAGAACATTGCGGGACTTGGTGAAGTCGACCTTGTTCTCGACGACGTTGCGCACGCCGACTGCGGAGATCATGCCGTAGAGCACGAGGCTGACGCCGCCGATGGTGCCGCCGGGCATGGAGGAGATGACGGCCGCGAACTTCGGGCTGAAGGAGAAGAGCATGGCCAGAACTGCCGCGATGCGGATGACGCGCGGGTCATAGATGTGGCTGAGGGCCAGAACGCCGGTGTTTTCGCCGTAGGTCGTGTTGGCGGGCGCGCCGAAGAGGGCTGCCAGCGTGGTCGCAAGACCGTCGCCCATCAGGGTGCGGTGCAGGCCGGGATTTTCAATGTAGTTGCGGTTGCAGGTGGAGGAGATCGCGGACACGTCGCCGATGTGCTCGACCATGGTGGCAAGGGACAGCGGGACGATGGTGATGACGGCGGTCAGGAGCTTGTGTGCGTCGACATTGCCGGAGGCGAACAGGCCGAAGACGGTCTGCTCCATCTTGATGGGCAGCGCGAACCACTTCGCTTCGGAGACGTTGGCGACGAGATTTGCGCGGACGTCCGCGTCGAAGATGACGGCCAGCAGATACGAGCCGATGACGCCGAGGAGGATCGGGATGATCTTGATCATGCCCTTGCCCCAGATGTTGGCGGCGACGATGATGAGGATGGCCGCGATGGCGATCCACCAGCTGCCGGTGCAGTTATTGATGGCGGAGGAGGACAGGTTCAGGCCGATGGCGATGATGATGGGGCCGGTGACGATGGGCGGGAAGAAGCGCATGACCTTCTTCGCGCCGAAGACCTTGAACAGACCGGCCAGAATGACATACACAAGACCTGCGCAGGCCACGCCGAAGCAGGCATAGGGCAGCATCTCAAGGTTGGGGATGTTCTGCTGCTCGCCGAGCATCGGCGCGATGGTCGCGTAGCCGCCGAGGAAGGCGAAGGACGAGCCGAGGAAGGCCGGGACCTTGCCGCCGGTGATGAGGTGGAACAGCAGCGTGCCGAGGCCCGCGAACAGGAGCGTGTTCGAAACGTCGAGGCCCGTCAGGATGGGGACGAGGATAGTCGCGCCGAACATGGCGAACATATGCTGGAAGCCGAGCAGCAGCATTCTGCCTCTGCCGAGCTGTCTGGCATCATAGATGCCGGTTTCCGGAATTTTGTTTTTTCCCATGGTGTTCTCCTTTCTTTTCGGCGTTTTTGCGGGCGGTCCTGGCTGTATGCGTGCATAAAAAAGAATTGTGAAAACTGGAAACACCAGCTTCACAATTCCTTCTGCAAAAACAAATACGACGCCGGAACAACAGGTTCCCCAGCAAAAACAAAAACGGAAGCACATCGACAGACGGGCGTTTTGAAGATCGTCATGGCGCGCACTTCCTTTCGTAAACTCACTGGGAGGACATTATAGCGGCGTGGCCGCAAAAATACAACTGTGAGTTTTGTGCGATTTTGGACGCCGCAAAACATGAAAATTGACAGATCCGTCAAATTCACTCCAGCTCGTCGAGGGTGAGGCGGAAGCTGTCCAGGAAATGCGCCATGAAGTAATCAAGGCACGGCAGCTGCATTTCGACGAGCGCCTGCCGCGTCTGCTTCTCCGCCGCCGCAAATTCTGAGTTGCCGGCCTTCAGCTCCTCGACGCACTTGATATACGCCGAAAGCTTGTCCGCCGCCTTGACGATGCGGGCGATGTCCGGGTCGGATTCGAACAGCAGCGGGCGGTAGCTCTCCTGCACCTCCGGCGGCAGGAGAGCAAGGAGCTTTTCACAGCTGACGGCCTCGATCTGCTTGTAGGCCTTTTTGATCTCCGGGTTATAATACTTGATCGGCGTGGGCAGGTCGCCTGTCAGGATCTCCGACGCGTCGTGGAACAGCGCTGCAGACGCGCAGCGGTCGGGGTCGGCGGGCTGGCCGAGGATGTCGCGCTGGATCACAGCCAGTCCGTGTGCCAGCACGGCAACCATATGGCTGTGCTCCTGAATGTTTTCCTCAAACGTATTGCGCATGAGGCCCCAGCGGCCAATGTAGCGCATACGGGAAATAAGCGCAAAAAAGCGGTGCTGCATCGCAATGCCTCCCTATCAGATCAGAGATTTGTTCTTCCATTTGCCGCGGAACACGTGCGCATAGCAGACAAAGGAGCGTCACGGTCCACGCCATGGCCTGGCTCCACCAGACGGCGGTATAGCCGAACAGAGCCGTGTTGTGCAGCGCATAGGCAAAGATCACGCGCAGCCCCAGCGCCAGCAGCGCGAAGAACGTGGCGTGGAAGCCCTCGCCCACGCCCTGGCACATCCCGTTGGCGGGAAAATAGACCGCGAAAATGGGCATCGCGACGGCGGAGCTGAACAGATGCAGGCGGCAGATGGCCGCAGCGGCCTCGTCCAGCTGGAACGCGCGGATGATGCGCGAAATGCCGAAGATCTGGCACAGGCAGAGCACAAGCGTCATGGAAAGCGACACCAGCACGCCCTGTCCAAGGCCCCTGGAGACGCGGTCGGGGCGCTGCGCGCCCATATTCTGGCCCGCGAAGGTCGCCATGGTGTTCTGCACGCCGAGAATCGGGATCATCAGAATGTTCTCCATCCGGGTGGCGACGGTATAGGACGCGATCATGCTCTCGCCGTAGAGATTGACCAGCCGCTGCAAAAACAGAAAGCCGCAGGAGACGATGGACTGCTGAATGGCCATTGGCGCGCCGACCTGCAGAATGCGGCCCGCCGTTTTCACGTCCAGCCGCAGCTCGCGGAGCGAGAAGCGCAGAAGGGCGTATTTCCGGTGCATATACGCAAAGCCGATGACGCAGGAGGCGATCTGCGAAATAACGGTAGCGACGGCCGCGCCTGCCACGCCCAGCCCAAGCCCCACGACAAACGCAAGGTCGAGCACGACGTTCAAAATCGACGAGACGAGCAGAAAATACAGCGTCGCCTTGCTGTCGCCCAGCGCCCGCAGAAGGGCCGCCGCGATGTTGTACCCGAACTGGAACACCAGTCCCGCCGCGTAGATGCGGAAATACAGAAGCGTCATCGGCAGCAGCGCCTCCGGCGTGCCCAGCACTCGTTCCAGCAGGAATCTCGCGCTCACAACGCCGGCAAGCGACATGAATAGCCCCATTGCCAGCATCAGCACAATGGCCGTCGCGGCATACTGCCGCAGCTCCCGCTCGCGCGAAGCGCCGAAATACTGCGAGATCAGCACGCCTGCGCCGATGGAAAAGCCGATGGCAAGCGCCGTGAACAGAACTGTCAGCGACGCGCAGGCCCCGACGGCGGAAAGCGCCTGCTGGCCGTTGAAATTGCCGACAATGATGGTGTCGGCGGTATTATAGAGCTGCTGCAAAAGGTTTCCCGCCATGATCGGCAGCGCAAACTGTAAAATAAGCTTCCAGGGCGTTCCCCGGGTCAGATCCTTCGTCATGCCGCGTTCTCTCCAAACCGATGCTTTGGTTATTGTAGCACAAAAAGAATTGCTTGTAAATTGCGGCTTTCCGCTTGATAATCCTTTTACCCTATAGTATAGTGGGTTAAAAGAAAGCGAGGAACCAAACATGATGATTTCCACCAGGGGCCGCTATGCACTGCGCGTGATGATCGATCTGGCCGAGCATATAGACGAGGGCTATATCCCGCTGCAGACGATCGCGAAGCGGCAGGGCATTTCCGAAAAATATCTGGAGAGCATTCTGGCCGTGCTGAGCAAGGCGGGGCTGCTCGACGCCGTGCGCGGCAAGGGCGGCGGCTACCGCCTGTCCAAACCGGCGAAGGAGTACACCGCGTTTGAGGTATTGTCCCTGACCGAGGGGACGCTGGCCCCGGTCACGTGTCTGGAGCGCGGGCAGCAGTGCGAAAACGCGGTCAACTGCCGGACGCTCCCGCTGTGGCAGGGGCTTGATCAGGTCATCGCCGCGTATCTGTGCAGCTACACGCTTGCAGATCTGACGCGGGAAGAGAAGCCGCAGCCGAAGCGCAGGCGAACAAAGACATAACGTGAATTTCAGACAGGAAGCTTGAACATATGAATGAAGTTTATTTCCCCGCGCTGTTTCCGGGCTTCCCGCTGCCGGAGGAGCTGGCGGAGGCGCTCGGACGCCTTGTCATCGTCCACGCGGAGCTTGACCGGGAAACGCGCACCATCCGTCTGGACGCGCAGGCGGAGCAGTATCTGGCAGAAAAGCAGCTGCAGGCGCTCTGCCGGGACATTGAAAAGGAATATGGCCTGCGGGAACTGAAGCTTTCGGTGCGCTATCCCGCCTCGGAGCTTCCGAATATGGATTTCCGCGATCTGGCGCAGGTGTTTATCCGCGCCTTTTCGCCGTCTGCCGCCATTCTGGCAGGAGCAGGCTACGAGGTCACGGACGAGGCCGTCGTCATCCGGCTCAAGGCCAACGGCAAGGACAGCATTTTGCAGAACGCAAAAAAGGCCGAACAGTTCCTGCGCGACCGCTTCGGCGTTTCCAAAAAGATCGAGGTCGAGGCGCACAGCAATTTAGAGGGCCGTGCGCTGTTTGAAGAGACGGCGCGTATCCGCGCCGAGGCGCTTAAAAACGCGCCTGCCATCACGGCCAGCGTGCCGCAGGGCGGCGCAAAAGCCTCCGGCGGAGCTGCCTCCACACCGGCAGAGCCGGCCGGCGCGCTGTTCTACGGCAGGCCGTTTTCGGGCAGGCCCGTGCGGATGGAGGAGCTGAACCTCGATATGTTCCGCGTGATCGTCGAGGGCAAGGTCTTCGCCGTGCAGCACCGGGAGCTGAAAAAGCGCGGGGCGTGGGTCATCTGCTTCGATATGACAGACTATACCAGCTCCGTCCGCGTGAACCAGTTCATGGAGGCCGCAAAGGCCAAGCCCATCATTGACAACGTCCAGCCAGGTATGTGGCTGCGCGTACAGGGCAAGATGAGCTTTGACCGCTATGACAACGAAATGGTGCTGCAGCCGAACGCCATGGAAAAGATCGAAGCGCCCAAGCGCCGCGATACGTATCCCGAAAAGCGCGTCGAGCTGCACCTGCATACCCGTATGTCCTCCATGGACGCGCTGACCGATACCGGCGCGGCCGTCAAGCGGGCAGCCAGCTGGGGCCACCGCGCCATCGCCATCACCGACCACGGCGGCGCGCAGTCGTTCCCGGACGCGATGAAGGCCGCGTCCAAGGCCAAGGTCGCGGGAACTGACCAGAACATCAAAATCCTCTACGGCTGCGAGGGCTACTACGTCAACGACGTCGACGACCGCATCGCCGTCCACGGCGAGGAGGATTTCTCCTTTGACGGGGAATACGTCGCGTTTGATCTGGAAACGACCGGTCTGTCCTCGCTCCACGACACGATCATCGAGATCGGCGCAGCCATCATGAAGGGCAATGAAGTTCTCAGCACGTTCCAGACCTTCGTCGACCCGCACCGGCCCCTACAGCCGAAGATCGTCGATCTGACGGGCATCAACGACCAGATGCTTGCCGGGCAGCCGGATATTTCCGAGGCAATGCCGAAATTCCTGGAATACGTCGGCAGCCGCCCCCTGTGCGCGCACAACGCGGATTTTGACATCGGCTTCGTGACGGCGGCATGCGAAAAGCTCGGCCTGCCGTTCCACCCGACGTATGTCGACACGCTCATTCTGGCGCAGAACCTGATGCCCGAGCTTGGCAAGTACAAGCTCAACATTGTCGCCGATGCACTGAGCCTGCCGGATTTCAACCATCACCGCGCCTCCGACGACGCGATCACCTGCGGGTATCTGCTCATGCGCTTTTTCAAGATGATGCAGGAGCAGGGATTGGACTCGCTGCAAAAGATCAACCCGCGCATGGAGCAGCTGCGCTCCGGCAGCAAAATTCTCGACCGCCGTGCGCGGCATATCATCGTCTTTGCGAAAAACTCCATCGGCCTGCGCAATCTGTACCGGCTGATCTCCTACGGCAATCTCAAGTATTTCAAGCGCGTGCCCATCATGCCGAAGTCCGAGCTGCTGCAATGGCGCGAGGGACTTATCATCGGCTCGGCCTGCGAGGCGGGCGAGCTGTTCCAGGCGATTCTGAACCACAAGCTGGGCAGAGCTGAAGCGTATCGCTAGCTTCTATGACTTCCTGGAGATCCAGCCCATCTGCAACAACCGCTTCATGCTCGACAAGGGCCTTGCCGAGGACGAGGAAGAACTGCGCGGCTTCAACCGCACCATCGTCAAGCTCGGCGAGGAGCTGGGAAAGCCCGTCGTCGCCACCGGCGACGTGCACTTCCTTGACCCGGAGGATGAGATCTTCCGCCACATCCTGCTTGCCACCAAGCAGATGCCCGACGCCGACCGGCCGCTGCCTCTATACCTGCGCACGACGGATGAGATGATGGAGGAATTTTCCTATCTTGGGCCAGAAAAGGCGCATGAGGTCGTCATCGAGAACCCGAACCGCATCGTTGACTGGTGCGAGACGCTGCGGCCCGTGCCGCACAATCTGTTCGCGCCGAAGATCGAAAATTCCGTCGAGGACCTGAAAGCCCTCGTCTACGGCAAGCTCCACCGGCTCTACGGCGAAAACCCGCCGGAGCTGGTGCAGAAGCGCGTCGACACCGAGATGCACGACATTATCTCCTGCCACTATGACGTCATTTACATGTCCGCGCAGAAGCTCGTCCAGAACTCGCTCGAGCACGGCTACCTGGTCGGCTCGCGTGGCTCGGTCGGCTCGTCGATCGTGGCGTTCATGTCCGGCATCACAGAGGTCAACTCCTTCCCGCCGCACTACCGCTGCCCGAACTGCAAATACACGACCTTCGACGTGCCGGCTGACTGCGCCTGCGGCGCGGATCTGCCCGACGCGGTCTGCCCCAAATGCGGGGCGAAGCTCGATAAGGACGGCTTCAACATCCCGTTTGAGACCTTCCTCGGCTTCGGCGGCGACAAGGTCCCGGATATCGACCTCAACTTCTCCGGCGAATATCAGGCCAAGGCGCACGCCTACTGCGTGCAGATGTTCGGCAAGACCCATGTCTTCCGCGCCGGCACCATCGGCACGGTCGCGGAGAAAACGGCCTACGGCTACGCGAAAAAATACCTGTCGGAGCGCAATAAGACCGTCCCCAAGGCGGAGGAGAACCGGCTGGCGCTCGGCTGCGTCAACGTCAAGCGCACGACCGGCCAGCACCCGGGCGGCCTCGTCGTCATCCCGCAGGAAAACGAGATCTGGGATTTCTGCCCCGTGCAGCACCCGGCGGACGACAAGGACTCCGAGTGGATCACGACGCATTTTGAATATCACTCCATGGAGGAAAACCTCCTCAAGCTGGATATGCTGGGGCACGATGACCCGACCATGATCCGCATGCTGGAGGATATGACCGGCGTCGACGCGCAGAAAATCCCGCTCGACGATCAGGACACTATGTCCATCTTCACGTCCAGCAAGGTGCTGGGCTATGAGAACGACCCCATTCTGGGGCCGGTCGGCTCCGTCGCCATCCCGGAATTCGGCACGGGCTTCACGCGCGGCATGCTGCAGGAGACGCAGCCGACGAAATTCGACACGCTCATCCGCCTCTCCGGCTTCTCTCACGGCACGGACGTCTGGCTCGGCAACGCGCGAGATCTGATCCTGAGCGGCACCGCCTCCGTCAACGACGCCATCGGCTGCCGCGACGATATCATGCTCTACCTTATCAAATGCGGTATGCCGGAAAAGCGTTCGTTCAAGATCATGGAGGCCGTCCGAAAGGGCCGCGGTCTGCCGGAGGGCGCGGAAGAGGAGATGAAGGCCGCCGGCGTTCCGGACTGGTACATCGGCTCGTGCAAAAAGATCAAGTACCTCTTCCCGAAGGCGCACGCCACGGCCTACGTCATGATGGCGTTCCGCATCGCGTGGTTCAAGGTGCATGAGCCGCTGGCCTTCTATGCCGCGTATTTCTACCGCCGGAGCCAGAAGGACGGCTTTGACGCGGCGATGATGTGCCACGGCATCGAATCTCTGTTTACCACGCTCGAGGTCTGCTACGAATATTATCTGCGCGGCTTTGAGTTCGCGCCGATCG
>VOFG01003880.1_pt1 | contig 38837 bp, 59 predicted proteins | sample 5384171 | NCBI WGS metagenome assembly VOFG01 (sample SAMN12384726, study PRJNA508395) | human gut metagenome | isolation source: healthy gut F | host: Homo sapiens
AATCCATTATTAGAGTATTGGGACTAAACGGGCCAATGATTTTTCTCTTATGCGTAAAAGCTTAATGACTATGACTTTGGTCGAAAGGTGTATGCTGTGCTTAGCCATGTTTTGACACCTGATTCTGAGCATGTAGATTTTAGGGGCTGGTCAGGGGTTCTTTACGATTCCTTTTTGCTCCAACATATTAAATCTGTTACCGCTATCGAGCCCTCAAAGGGGCATGGTTGCAGTCATAAAGAAACCAAAGAATTTAAACGTTGAGAACTTTAACATCATTGAAAGAAATGGTTCAGGACTTTTACCTCAAGATGGATCTTTTGAACTCCCAATTTGATGTAGTAACCATATCTTTAGTGCTTTGGATGTTTCCTGATGTGTGGTATCGGCTTTTACAAATGGAACAATACTCTAAAGCTATTGTGCAATCGTGGCTAGCATTCCCGATTGGAAGAATCCTCAGGAAGCTAGCAAATCTGATGTACAAGTTTCATCTAAGGTATGTGTTGGTTCATCCTGATTATCAGGGACATGGTATTGCAGGTCATTTACTAGAAATGGTGAAAGACGCTTACAAGTCGTACTTGTACATTAATGTTATGATTGGTGATAGCAAGAATGCAACGTTTTACGAGAAACATGGTTTTAAGGTAAAAGAGAATGCACTTGCCGATGCAGTATCGGAATGTGCCTAAATATACGAAAAGTAAATTTAGTAAATATAAGATTACAAAAGGCTACACGTATTGATTACGTGTAGCCTTTTGTTTTTAAACTGAAAATATACTCATTTAAAAACTATGTAGATAGACGATGGAGAAGGATATGGATATATTAATACGAAAAGCGACAACCGCTGATTTAGATTTAGTGACACATATAGAAGCAACTTGTTTCCCTCCTGCAGAAGCAGCGCCTCGTGAGGCTTTTAAGGAACGATTAGACCATTATGCAGGTCAGTTTTTAATTGCCTTTGACGGCGATACACCGATTGGTTTTATCGATGGTTTCGTATCGGATGATGAAATCTTGACAGATGAGATGTTTAGCGATGCTTCGCTGCATAACCCCCATGGCGCATGGCAGATGATATTTGGTCTAAATACAATGCCAGAATACCGTAACCGTGGTGTAGGTGGTCAGTTGATAGAGGCTTTTATAGAATTGGCCAGAGAAGAAAAGCGAAAGGGCGTAATTCTAACCTGTAAGCAAGAAAAGATTCACTATTATGCCAAGTTTGGAAAAGTGTAGATTTTACAAGAATAGCAGTACCCCTATATGTTTATTGACACTGTATATCCCTCATGCTACGATGAGAAAATCACATATGATTGGGTTAGGTGTCTATTGACTTAATAGAGAATTTGGTACAAGCCAAAGCGGTCACGCCACTGTAACAGCGAGGTACTTTGCATAGAGGGTGAAATGCTCTCAGTCACTGAAGTTTTTGGGAAGGCGCAAAGTAACGTTAAACTGGAGCCAGGAGAACTGCCTAATTAACAATTGCCGATTGACCTGCGAGAGACAGGGATGGGGATTGATATAGATGAATTTATACTAGCTATGCATAGTTGAAAGCTCATACTATATGCTAGCTTATTAGGCGTGGTAGTTAGTCTAACTGAGATGACAGCCCGTTTCCTCTTCGTGGGGAAACGGGCTTTTATGTACACTTATGGTGATAGTTTTAGTTGAGAGAAGAGGGATACTTATGTTCAAACAGAAGAAGTTTATGACTTATTTAGCTACGGTTTTTCTCCTAATTGTTAGTATGTTCATCGCTGCATGTGGAGGTCCTAGTGAGACAAAGAAAGATACGGCGCAAAATAGCAAGCCTATTGAGATTACTGACGTAACAGGACGTACGGTAACGCTTAAAAAAGCCAGCAGAGCGAGTTGTCTTACAGTGGAGTGGTGCTGGTGGTCCATTCTTTACGATTTCCGCACTTATGGGTAAGGATACACCGAAGGTTATTGCTGGCATGGATACCTCCTTACAGGATTACAGAGCGGATATGTGGAAGCACTTTACTGCTGAAATGCCTGAGTTAGCTAAGATTCCAGTAGTGGGGACCATCGGTGATAAAACATTTAACGTGGAGCAAGTTATTTCCTTGAACCCAGATGTTATTTTCATTCCTGTTGATTTGAAAGAACAATATGAGTCTGATGCTAAACCAAAAATTAGATGCAGCAGGTGTACAAACGATTTATATTGATTACCATGCTGAAAAACTTGAAAGTCATCAAAAATCCATCGAAGCCATAGGTAAGGCTTTAGGTAAAGAAGAACGAGCTGCAGAAATTAGCAAGTTCTATACAGATCGTGTGACAAGAGTTCTCGACCGTGTTAGTAAAATTAACAAACCAAAACCAACAGTTTACCTTGAAGTTGGTATGAATGGTCCGGAAGAATTTGGTAATTCCTTTAGTAGTAATTACTCTTGGGGGCATTAGCTACCATGGCTGGTGCTGATGTCATTACCAAGGATGTTATTAAGAAAACGTCTCCTATTAATCCAGAGTTTATACTTGAGAAAAAATCCAGATATCATCATGATCATGGGTTCTTACTGGCCTAAGAAACCAACTTCTATGCGTTTAGGTTTTGAAGCAACCGAAGCTTCATCTCAAGAGTTGTTGAAGGCGTTCACCACAGAGCGTCAAGGTTGGAGTGATTTAAAGAAAGCCGTTGAAAATAAACAAGTTTATTCCGCGCATCATGGCCTTCCTCGCGAAGTATTTGATGCAGCGGTATTCGAATATTTAGCAAAAACATTCTATCCTGAAGAGTTTAAGGATGTAGATCCTGAAGCTACACTTAAAGAGTTCTATGACAAATTCTTGCCATTCTCTTATAGTGGCATCTGGTTTATGCATATGAATTAGGGATTTTTGTGTTGTGTGTGAAGGAGTTGATGATGTAAAACCCAAATAAATGCTGTTATATATTGTGTTTATTAGAACTTATTAAGTTTGGAATCGAGGTATTCTATGGTTAAGAAAAAAGAAATTTATGGCTTATCTTGCCACGGTGCTCCTACTGATTGTGAGCATGATTATGACAGCTTGTGGTGGTCCAGCAGATACGAAAAAGGATGCGGCACAATCTGGCAAACAAATTGAGATTACAGACGTAACAGGTCAAAAGGTTACGTTGAAAAAACCAGCAGAACGCGTAGTAGTTCAATTGAGTGCTTCTGGTGGTGCGTTCTTGACTATGGCTGCGTTGCAAGGCAAAGATGTGGCTAAGACTATTGTTGGTATTGACCCTTATTTGAGCAAATTGCGTACAGATATGTGGGATCGCTACAAATCTGAAGTGCCAGAGTTGGAAAAAATTCCTCTCATTGGTAACGTAAATGATAAAACATTTGATGTGGAAAAAGTAATTTCCTTAAACCCAGATGTTATCTTCATGCCTTTATATTTCAAAGATCAATATGAAGCTGATTACAAACCTAAAATCGATGCAGCTGGCATTCCTACTATCTATATCGATTACCATGCTGAAAAAGCTTGAAAATCACCAAAAATCTATCGAAGCTATCGGTAAAGCATTGGGTAAAGAAGAGCGTGCAGCAGAAATCAACAAGTTCTATACTGAACGTTTAACAAGAGTTATGGACCGCATTAGCAAAATCAATAAACCAAAACCAACTGTTTACATTGAAACAGGTAACGAAGGTCCAGAAGGTTTAGGTTTTGCGTATAGTGCAAACGTAGCATGGGGCGCATTGGCAACGCAAGTTGGTGGCGACCTTATTACAAAAGATGTAGTTCAAAAAGCAGGCCCTGTTAACCCAGAATTTATTTTGGAAAGAAACCCAGATATCATCATGATCATCGGTTCTTACTGGCCTAAGAAACCTACATCCATGCGTTTAGGTTTTGATACAAATGAAGCAAAATCTCAAGAGTTATTGAAAGCTTTCACCACAGAACGTCAAGGCTGGCCTGAATTGAAAGCCGTTCAATCTAAAAACGTATTCTCTACTCACCATGGTTTACCTCGTGAAGTATATGACGTTGCAGTATTCGAATACTTAGCTAAAACATTCTATCCTGAGGAATTCAAGGATGTAGATCCTGAAGGCACACTTAAGGAATTCTATGATAAATTCCTTCCATTCTCTTACGGTGGCGTTTGGTTTATGCATTTAAACTAAGAAGGGGTTTTGTATAGTGACGGATACTAACAATCAGTACGATTATAAGAAACAGAGCTATAAAAGCTCATGTTTATTATCATTGGTCTGATCATTTGTGCGGTAAGTTTTGTTACCGATATTATTGTAGGCCCTGCATCACTCACGTTAAGTGATGTATGGCTCGCATTAACAGACCCAGTAGAGGTTTCCAAAAACGCATATGTCATCATTTGGTCAATTCGCCTTCCGACGGCTATAATGGCATTGCTTGTAGGTGCTTCCTTTGGGCATTGCTGGTGCTGGCATGCAGACTATCCTTGATAACCCGTTATCTAGCCCGTATACACTTGGTATATCCGCAGGGGCTGGCTTCGGTGCATCTCTTATGGTTGTTGTAGGCGCTAGTGCATTAGAGTTTTTAGGTGTCTTTATGGTTCCATTTGGCGCCTTTGTATTTGCTAGTTTGACGAGTTTCTTTATCTATTCCATCAATAAGATTAAGAATTTTTCCTCTGAAACGATGATTCTCGCTGGTATCGGCATGATGTTCTTGTTCCAAGCGCTTCAATCCTTGATGCAATATATGGCATCTCCTGAGGCCCTTCAAAACATCGTGTTCTGGACTATGGGGAGTTTAGCTAAGGCAAATTGGGTGAACATCTCTATTGTTCTTATCGTGCTAGCAATCATGCTTCCGCTTATGATGCGTGAATCTTGGCGTTTAACAGCATTAAAATTAGGCGATGAAAAGGCTTCTGGTCTTGGTGTTAATGTTGAAAGCTTACGAGTAAAAGTGTTTGCTTTTCATCTCCATCATTACAGCCGTTGCTGTTTCTTTCGTTGGAACTATTGGTTTTATCGGTATTGTAGGACCACATATTGCACGTATGCTTGTGGGTGAGGATCAACGGTATTTCTTACCGTTATCTGCAGTGTGTGGCATGGCGATTTTGTCTCTCGCATCTATTGCGAGTAAGATGCTCGTTCCTGGGGCGATGTTCCCAATCGGTATTGTGACAGCAATCATCGGTGTACCTTTCTTCTTCTCGTTGGTATTAACTAGGAAAAGGAGCTATTTCAAATGATTGAAGTTCATAATCTAACCTTTGGTTATTCCGCTACGGAAGACGGACAAATCTTAAAGGGCGTTGATTTTGCTGCTAAAACAGGTAAATTGACTGCACTCATTGGTACTAACGGTGCTGGTAAATCTACACTTTTAAAAACAATCATGGGTATCTTGAAAGGCAAGGGCGAGATTTCCGTTAATGGTAAACCTGTATCTCAATATTCTACAAAGGATTTTAGTAGTACAGTCAGCTATTTGTCTCAAGATAATGACTGTAAAGTCAATCTATCTGTTTTGAAGTCGTTATGCTAGGGCGCATGGGATCCATGTCCTTCCGCGTAAGTGATGAGGATATTGCAGCCACACAAGAGGTATTGGAACGGTTGAACTTACAGGCTTTGCATCGCGCAGCATCATGGAGCTCAGCGGTGGTCAACGCCAACTTGTGTTCATGGCGCAAGCCCTTGTAAAAGAACCTAAAATCTTAATTCTTGATGAACCGACAAGTGCTTTAGATTAGAGCATGGCTTTCACAGAGTCCGTCCATAAATAAGCGATAACTTCAGGCCCTATCATGAGGCCGATGACGAGAATGGCGCCTACCGCTTGGAATGAAGCCACTACAGTAAGAGATACCATGGTCATGAGCACGTAATGGATGAGGGCGGGCATAAAGCCGAAGAGCCCTGCTAATAGAGGATCGAAGGTAGATAGCTGCAATTCCTTGTAGAACAGCATGACTAATACGAGGTTGATGACCGCTACCCCCAGGGAAATCCATAGCGATACAGGCCCTAAGTCGGTACCGTTTATAATCCATCTGTCGAATGGAGCGAACGCGATTCCCCTAGAAGTGCCGTATCTACGTCAAGGTGTGCGTTGCCGCTGTAGAGACTGACGAGGATGATGGCAATGGAGAATAGAAGGGGGAAGATGATACCAATGGACGCATCTTCGTTGACGAGGCCCGTGTTATGAATCATCTCTGTAAGCCACACCGTTCCTACGCCGACTAGGGTTGCCCCTACTAAAAGCAATGGAGAGTTTAAATCTTCCGTTACAAAGAAAGCGAGCACTATGCCGAGGAATACGGTGTGCGTAATGGCGTCGGCCATCATGGACATGCGACGCAGCACGGAATACACCGGGGATAGCGCACGCAATGGAGACCGCAATGGCAATGAGCAATATCTCTGTATGAACTGTCATGGGGCACCTCCTATGCGAGGCTGTCCACCCTCTGCTCTATATATCTTTTTGTTGTAAGTCAGGGACTTATCCTTGCGGTTTCAGATAATAAAGCTTGTTTTGATTGTTTGTTTTTACGATATTGCCACAAGATGCCTCTATTAGGTGCAAATATGAGGCTCAACAGTACAAGAATCGATAGGATAACGATGATTGCAGGGCCTGTCGGTAGATTTTGGGACCGATGTACTCCAAATGGTGCCGCCAATAGCGGATATCATACCGAAACATCCTGCTAGTATACACATGGTACCTAGCTTATTTGTCCATTGACGAGCTCCTACGGCCGGTGCAATGAGTAGGGAACTGATTAAGATAGCACCTACTGATTGAATGCCGATGATGATGGTCATAATCAGTAGTGAACGATATAAAATGAGTGTAAAGGTGACGGGAATTTGTAATGTTTTGGCGTATTCTACGTCAAAGGAAATGAGTTTTAGCTCCTTCCAAAATAGTGCAGTTAACACGATGATGATGAGTGCCGCGGCAGACGTGATGTACACGTCACGCGCCAATATGGTAGCTGCCTGTCCAAATATGAATTTTGAAAGTCCCGCCTGACCAGCATTGTTTAGACTTTGAAGGTAGGTGAGTAGGAACCATACCGAGCCCAAAGAAAGCAGATAGTATAGTAGCTAGAGCGCCATCGAATTTGATTTTGCTGTTTTCTACGGTGATGGTAATGAGCCACGCCTGCAGTGATAGATGACAGTGCGGCACCTGTGATGAGAACCTCGATGTCCTTGATGCCCGTCAGCAAGAAGGCAATGACCACACCGGGTAATGCCGCATGTGATAGGCCGTCACCGATGAGGCTTTCCTTGCGAAGTACCGCAAAGGTGCCAGCGATACCACTAGCGAGACCTAATAGCGCCGTGCCGAGTAATACCATCTGTGTCGTATAGGATTGGAGTATGGTCATACAATCCTCCCCTTGCCGTAGGTGCGCTCGATGGCCTCATCGGTAAAGGTCTCTGCTACGGGACCATAGGCAACAGTTTGCTTATTGACCATCGTTACCCAGTCGAAATATTGGGGCACTGTATTTAAATCGTGGTGGACGACGATGACCGTTTTACCTCGAGCTTTCATTTCTTGTAAAAGCGAAATAATAGCATGCTCTGTGGTTTTGTCGACGCCCTTGAAAGGCTCGTCCATGAGATAAATATCTGCCTCTTGTACGAGGGCACGAGCTAAGAATACACGCTGTTGTTGCCCCCCTGAAAGTTGACGGATTTGCCTGTTTACATAGTCACTCATGCCCATTTTATCAATCATGGAGAGGGCCAGCTCCTTATCCTTTTTACTTGGTCGTTTGAACCAACCTAGATGACCATAGCGCCCCATAAGTACAACGTCTAATACGGTAGTAGGAAAGTCCCAGTCTACGCTACCGCTTTGAGGGACATAGGCGATTTTCTTGTAATCCTTTTTGTCCATCGCAAGGTGGTGGTCGATATAAAACTTAACACTACCTGAGATAACTGTTAATAGGCCTAACATGGCCTTTAATAATGTAGATTTACCGGCCCCATTAGGGCCGACGATAGCCGCTAAGGAACCGATGGGCACCTTCATATCTACGTCCCATAACACGGGTTTTGTCGTATAGGCTACGGTCATATCTTCAACTTCAACGGCCCATTCCATAGAGACCTCCTTTTAATAATGAGTGCTACCAGCAATGTATTACTAGTTGTAATAGGGACATACATTTTATGTCGTCCTTGTTTTGAAACGTTATTTGTTATTTAAGTGCTTTAGCGATGGTATCGATGTTAGCTTTTACCATGCCAATATATGTGCCACCTTCAGTGCCTTCGGAGCCGAGGAGTCGGAATATAATTCGCCACCGATGGCAACATTCCAGCCTTTAGCCTTAGCTGCTTCTTGAACGGCTTCAATTGTTTTATGTGGTACAGAAGACTCTACGAAAATCGCTTTAATTTTGTGATCTACGATAAATTGAACAAGTTCATTCACATCTTGTGTGCCAGCTTCTGTAGCAGTACTTACACCTTGCAAACCTTTTACTTCAAAGCCGTACGCGCGAGCGAAGTATTGGAATGCATCATGAGCTGTTACAAGTACGCGAGATTCTTTCGGAATAGATTCTGCTTGAGCTTTAACGTACGCATCTGTTTCATCTAATTTAGTGAGGTATGCATCATAGCGTTTTTTGAAATCCTCTTTGTGAGCTGGATCTGCTTTAGCAAGACCTTCATAGACTGCTTTTTTGCTGCTAGTTTCCAGTTAGCTACATCGAACCAAATATGAGGATCTTTTAGTTTTCACGCCATCTTCTTCATCAAAGTCGAGTAGAGTGGCTGAATCAATAGCGTCGGATACGCGGATAGTAGCTTTATTTTGTTTTGTTAAATTGTCAAAAATGGAGCCCATTTTACCTTCCAAGTGAATGCCGTTGTATACTACTACATCCGCTTTAGACATAGCTGTTACATCGCCTGCACTCGCTTGATATAGGTGAGGGTCTACACCAGGCCCCATGAGCCCTTGTACAGACACATGGTCACCGCCAATTTCTTTTACTAAATCCGTTAACATTGTAGTAGTAGCTACAACATTTAATTTTTTTTCTGGATTGTCTTGGGCTGCATCTTTTCCACAGCCTGCTAATGCGAATAACATAAGTGCTAATGATACGACGATTAGTAAGATTCGATTGAATTTCATAATAAACCTCCTTTTTATAGTTACTAAATTTAAAGTCTTTAGTTATTTTGTTAATTACCCTTAATTTAAACGGAAAAATAGCCGCTACTAACGTAGCGGCTAGTGGCAGTTATACGGTTCTTCTGCTAAGGTCAAAATAATTTAGTGGATGAGTGATTGTAGATGGTTTGGCCCAACGAGGGCAACGATACCAAGTACCATCATGACCTTCATTTGAATACGCTTTCTACGTCTCATGATGAACCTCCTTTGTGTAATGTTTTTTGTCATATCAACTTGATATGTAAGTCCGAACAGTTATCTTGAAATCAATATATCACAAATGAGAAAAATTATCAATAAGAAAATGTTCTTTAAATATTCATCTTTATTTAGTATGATATTATTCATAGACTCAAAATAATTATTTTAAGGAGGCTTATTATGAATAAATTATTCCGATACGCTGCTGTAGCAGTACTCGTTGCATCTTTTGGCATGGTAAGTGATTATACAGCCGATGCAGCGAAGTTTTTAGAATCTCCACGTGAGGTTACTATTGTAAAACCTGAGTTGCCTGAGATTCCTCAAACAGCTACGGTAGCGCCTAATATGCGCGTACGCTTTTGATTGATGAAAAAAGGGAATGTTAAAAATGTATTCGTGGAACGTTCTTCTGGTTATGCTCCAGTTGACGAAGCGGTGAAAAAAAGCTATTTTACAGTGGAAATTCACACCTGCTATTGGCACAGATCAAAAGGCACACGAATCCATTATTGGGATGACAATTACTCTGCCTAAGCAAGCTGTGAAAGCTAAATAAGGAGATAACGATGAATAAAGTGTTGCGTTGTATTATCTTAAGCTCATTGTTTGCAACGAGTCTGGCAGCCACTGTGTTGGCGGCTCCATTTCAATTGCCTGTAGCAATATCTACTCCATCTGTAGATCAAATTAATATTGCTGGTTATGGCGATTCGATTCATAGTGCAGATGTGCGTTTTACAATTAATGAAGATGGTTCTGTAGGGGATATAGAGGTCGTAAAATCTAGTGGGGTTACGGCCCTTGATGAAGGCTCTTGTTGAGAAAATCTCCACATGGCGTTTCAACCCGGCTACAGACTCCAATGGTAAACCTGTAGCATCTTCTAAAACTGAATATATTGATTTTAGAAACTAATCAAAATCGCTCATACAGTGTATGGGTGCCAATTTTTTATGTTTTTTGGTGAAAGTACTTAAAGGGTTTTAATTATATGAAAGTATTTTGTAGCTCAAATCTTGAGAAATGTATCACAGCAACTGAAAATTACTTTCAAAATAAGTACAATAAATGTATATTTAATATAGTAATAATATATTGTATATACTAATAGTCTTTGACCCATGGAGGTATAAGCATATGAATCCATTAAAACAAAAGCTAGACATTAATAACGAACGGTACAGAATTATTGTATCTATTAAAGAGGATTATTTGGATGGCAAATTGTCCTTAGAAGAGGGCAATCGCATTTTAGAAAGAAAAATTAGGCACTTGTACACCTGATGAATTTGCCTATGCAGAGCAAAGCTTGAAAGGTGTTTACAAGGATGAAGAAATACTAGACAAGATGGATGATTTGTTGAATTTATTTGACGGTGTATTAGTGCGTGCCGAAAATGAGTACCCAGAGAATCATCCGTTGTGGGCTTACTTGGAAGAAATTAACGCTGTTGAGAAGGTAGCACTAGAAGCGGATGAGTTATTAAAGTAAGAGAAGTTTATCAAAAATCCTTGGCTTGGGGTTTTTGATTCCTTAGCGCAATGGCGTATCCATTTATCTCGTAAGCAAAATCAATTATATCCAATGTTAGAAAATCATGGGTTTGATCGTCCAACGCGGATTATGTGGACCTTTGATGATGGCGTGCGCGATGCTATCGCTGCATCCTATGCATTGCTTCGTGAAGATAAGTATGAAGAGTTCCTAGCATCTGTGCCAGAAACTTTGGCGAAATTACGGGATTTGAATTCTAAAGAACTAGAGGTTTTATTGCCAACATCTTATAAATTGTTGAGTGACGAAGAGTTTGTGCGGATGAGTAAAAATGACCATGAAATTGGTTATGCTATCATTAATGCTACCAGGTTTATATGTAGTGCCAGGTATCAACGATTCCGCAGCCTCATTAAATGGAAGTACTGCTGGTCAAAATAGTGCAGTATCTAATGAGTTCCTAAATGATTTAGCTGGCTTGTTATCTAAATACGTTGGTCCTGTAGGTGGAGGACAAGTTGGCAAGGATACAGTCCTCGATGTAGCGACAGGCAAATTAACCTTAGAGCAAATCAATTTGTTGTTCCGTCATCTTCCAGTAGATTTATCCTATGTAGATGAAAATGAACTGTTAAGTTCTACAGCGATACACCACATCGTATATTCCCTCGCAGTGCGAACGTTATTGGCCGTGAGGTGAAGAATTGTCACCCCGCAAAATCCGTTCATATAGTAGAGGAAATCGTAGAGAAGTTCCGTTCTGGCGAACAAAGCCAAGCGGAATTCTGGATCAATAAACCAGGCTTGTTCATCTATGTTATCTACACAGCGGTGCGCGATGAAAATGGTAAATTCCGTGGCGTATTGGAAATGATGCAAGACTGCACTCATATTCGTGAGCTTGAAGGCTCCCGTACATTATTGACTTGGGATAAGACAGAGTTTGTAGGGCAGAAAATAGTACTGGTAAGGGTAATAATAATAAATCCTTAGCCCAAGAGGCTGCAGAAGAGGTAGATGAAGAGCCACTCGCTACCGATGCTGACGGTCGTTTCCATATCGATGCAAAGACAACTCATTATCTAACTTCATTAAGCAAAGCCCTGAAGTGGTAGATCATTTGATTTCTTTGAATCCTAAGTTTGAGAAATTAAAAACACCTATGGTGAAAGTAATGGCTAAAGGTGGCAACTATTAAGATGATTGCAGAACGCGGTGATTTTAATGTAGATGAACTAGTCGGTAAAATCGATGCATTTATCAATAAAGTAAACTAGAAAATAAATATTTGATATTTTTAGAATAAATTTAGAGTCCTAGGATTTGTTTTTTATTTTGACCTAGTTATTTGTTATATAATTCAGTATGCTTTCAGTTACTCTGTCTGATTTTTATTGTTAAATTCAATAAAATAGATAGAGATATCAAAACTATTTTATATAAAATGTGTTGCACTAATTCAAAATAAGCATGCATTAATTTCTTATAATTCATCTACTTTATGTATACAAATTTGTCGAAAAGGGTACAATAAATCATAATGAAAGTATTTGCCTAAGCAGTGTTTTCTTATGTACAACTACTTTTACAAGAGAAATTACTAATATATTTAAAGGTGAGGATCTAGATACTATGTCGACAAGACGCGTTTGGAAGCAAAGTGAAATCAAAACAAACCCATTATTTTCTAAGATGCGCAGCACTATTGAAACTGCATTTTATGGAAACAATGTAACGCCTATTACATCTGTGGCACAAGCGTACCAATTGGCCTACTGAAGAACCTGGCGTTATCGTCCTCGATATGCCTGTATTTAAACCTTTAGAGCAAGGTTTGCCAGCTGATGCAAAGGTCCTTGTTACAAATGATGGCAAAACTACAGGTCGTTATGCTAAAGCTCGTCGTATCATTGGAGACGAGGGTATCGACGAAGTAGAACTCGCGAATATTGCACGTGATGCTGTGTATGATAGCCGCAATAAAGAGTGGATTTCTGCGGAATCTATCGTTGGTCTTGATCAAAAATTCACGGCTCGTGCTCATCTTATGATTCCAAAAGATCATGCGTCTATCTTGTATTCTTGGCTCATGAACTTCAAGTTCTTTGATGCAGCTGTAAAAGAGTTCTACAACGATAGTGTAGACATCCCGGAAGGCGATATCTATATCTACTCTGATCCTGATTATGTTGTGCCAGGTCATCCAGGTGGTCTTGCTATTTTTGACCCTGCTCATAATTGCGCCATGATTCTTGGCATGCGTTACTTCGGGGAGCATAAAAAGGTACATTAACACTTGCGTGGTCCTTGGCAAATCGCCTTGGTTATGTGGCATGTCACGGCGGTATGAAACGTTACAACCTTGAAGGTGGTAAAACATATACTATCGGCGTATTCGGTCTATCCGGCTCCGGTAAATCTACATTGACTCACGAAAAACACAATGGTCACTATAATATCTCTATCTTGCATGACGATGCGTATATCATCAATACAAACGATTTGAGTTCTATTGCTCTTGAACCTACATATTTTCGACAAAATGCAAGATTATCCTGTGGAACATCCTGCTAACGAATTCTTGTTAACGCTACAAAATGTAGGTGTAACAATGGATGAAGATGGTCGCAAGGTTGTACTGGCCGAAGATGTGCGTAATAGCAATGGACGTGCTATCAAATCTCAATTCTGGACAGACAATCGCGTAAACCACGTGGGTGAACCTGTTAATGCGATTGTGTGGCTGATGAAAGATAAAACATTGCCACCAATCCTTAAGATCGCCGACCCTGTATTGGCTTCCACTATGGGCGCAACTCTTGCAACACGCCGATCTACTGCGGAAAAGCTCGATGCCAATGTTGATCCAAACGCCCTTGTTATTGAACCATATGCAAACCCATTCCGTACATATCCATTGGTTCGTGACTATGAAAGCTACAAAAACTATTCTCTGAATGTGGCGTAGAATGCTACATCATGAACACCGGCTTCTTCTTGGAAAATAAAATTCCTAAAGAAGTTACTCTTGATTTATTAGAGCGTTTAGTAGAAGGTACATTAGAATTTAAACCGTTCTGTGAATACGAAAACCTCTCCTATGTAGAGGTGCCTGGTTTCGAACCACCATTCCAAGTACGTGAATACCATCACCAATTACACCAAGCTTTCGAATTCCGTTATGACTATGTGGAAAAGCTCATCGGTCATAAAAACGAATTGCCCAAGAAGTATTGGATGTACTTAAATCTTTAATGTAATCTAAAAATTAAAAAGGGCTGTAATAAATGCGGTTTTACCGCATATAATATATGTAGTTCGTTTAACTTATAAGACATACCAAGAAATTTAGCTTTGTAAGACACTAAATTTCTTGGTATTTTTATTATTTTCCCCATGTATATGTAATATATTTTAGTAATGTATAGCTATAATAGAAATAATGTTTTATTATAAGACTTGTATATGTACATAGTTATAAGGACTTATATGGACATAAAAGACATTAAATATATTAGTACCATCGTTGAGATGGCATCATTTTCTAAGGCATCTAAAAAGTTATATATTTCTCAGCCGGCGTTGAGTCAGGGAATTCGTCGTATTGAAGCAGAGCTAGGAGTTACGTTGTTTGTTCGTGATCGTACAAAAAGTCGTGCCAACAGCTGCAGCGTTACAGATTGCTAAAGAGGGCATGCCCTTAGTAGGAAAGGTGGAGGCGTTAACGCAGTCTATCATTAATCAAGGGTCTGATGCGGCTTATCATGTGCGTATTGGATTATCTCAATTTTATGGTCATCATATGTTCGGCAAAACATTGAAGAGCTTTCAACAAATTGAGCCATCCTGGGAGTTCCATGTTGTAGAGGGTGAGTCTCACTTCTTGGAACAGCAAATTTGTGATGGTTTAGTAGACGTAGGGTTATTTCCAACGCCTATTTACTCTCAAGATCTTGAAAGTTATCCCGTATTGGATGAGCAAATTTTATTGGCCATTAGTGTAGAAAATAAAAAGCTATAGCTATTGCTGATTCTCTCATGACTGGTGATGGAATTCGAGAAATTGCACCCTTTGGAGCATTTCCGTTTATTTTGCTAAGAAGGACTCAAATTACGGACGTTGGTAAACCGTTTATGCCAAGCGGAATGCTTTGTGCCCAAAGCCGTCATTGGCTCTGAAACTCTAGATTCATGCCGGTCCTTGGTAGAAGATGATTATGGTATTACTTTCTTGCCAAGTACATTAAATAGTAAGGGGATGATGATAAAGTTAAATTCTATCCTTTAGCATCGAAACTATGTTTCCGTCAATTAGTTCTTGTGGCGAGGTCTGATAGGGCAAAACGTTTCCATTTATCTGAAGTAGCACATATCATGCAGCAATTTTTGTAAATTGTGCATAGGTATAAAGATATTTAGGTGGCATATTCTGAGGGGAGGATCATATTAATAAATTAATAATTAATACATAAATTAATACGTAAATCAATCAATTAATCAATAAAATAAAGAGACTAATTCCTGTAAAGTTTAGGAATTAGTCTCTTTTTATTTATGAAAAGAAACTGAAAAATCGAATTTAATAAATATAGTAATTATCATATTTTAGATATAGATGCGTCAAAAATTTCTCAAATTTTAATTGACAAATGTCTTTTCAGAAAATATACTTATAGTAGTTTAAAACATATTTAGGAGATAGGATTTAAAACCCATCATTGTAGTGGATTTAAATGAATTAAAAGTAGAATATGTTTTTTTTGTTTTTATTGGTTGGCCTATGTAGGCCCCTAGGAGGTTTAAATGAGTAAAGATGTGGAAAATAAAAATACCCATGAACACAATCATGGTGATCATCACCATCATGATCATGACCATCAATCATGACCATGATCACTGCCATTGTGGCGGTCACCATCACGATCACGACCATGATCATCATGACCATGGTCACGACCATAGTCATGGTAAAGGCGTTGCCAACGGATAAATGGGTGCCACACACTCATGAACCAGGGGTACCTCATGAACATGGCGTAAATGACTACATGAAAGCTGTTGCAGAATATCGTAAAACTTGGCCTACAAAACAAGATGTAATCGAACAAACACCAGACCCTGCTGTACGCGAAATGATTCTTCGCATGGAGCAAATTGGTTGCGACACTGTATTTGACCGTTTCGATAAACAACAACCACAATGTACATTTGGTATTGCTGGTATATGTTGTCGTATCTGCTTCATGGGCCCTTGTAAAATTACACCTAAGAGTCCTCGTGGTGTCTGCGGTGCGGATGCTGACCTCATCGTAGCTCGTAACATGACACGTGCCGTTGCTGGTGGTTTGACTCAACATGGTGCACATGCTCGTGAAATCTTGATTTCTTTGAAGGCTGCTGCTAATGATCAATTGGACATTCCAATTTTAGGGGAAGAAAAAATCCGCACTGTATGTAAAGCTTTCAACATCCCTGAAGAAGGTCGTTCCTTAAAAGAAGTGGCTAATGACTTGGCAGATGTTCTATTAGAAGATTTGAGCCGTGCGTTGCCAGGTGAATATAAGACGATTACAGCTATAGCTCCTGCAGAACGTCGCGAAGTTTGGAAAAACTTAGATATCTTGCCTGTTTCCGCATACAACGAAGCATTTGATGCATATCATCGCACATCCGTAGGTACAGATGGCGATTGGGAAAGCAATATGAAACAATTTTTACGTTGTGGTCTTGCTTTCACATTTACTGGTGTAGTGGCCGCGGACATCGCTACTGACGCATTATTCGGCCAAGGCGGTCGCCGTACATCCAAAGTTAACATCGGAGCCTTGAAAAAGGGTATGTTAACATCGCTGTTCATGGTCACTTGCCAACATTAGTATCACAAATTTGTACAATTGGTGCTTCCGAAGAGTACTTAGAAAAAGCGAAAGCTATCGGAGCTAAAGGTATTCAATTCTATGGTATTTGCTGCTCTGGCTTATCCAGTATGTACCGCTATGAAAATGTTATTCCATTGTGTAATGCAATCGGCGCTGAGCTCGTACTTGGTACTGGTGCACTCGATTGTTGGGTAGCAGATGTACAAGACGTATATCCTGCCATTATGGACGTAGCACGTTGTTTCAATACAAAAGTTATTACAACATCTGATGCAACTCGCTTGCCAGGTGCAGAACATATCGGTTACGATCACCATCATACTAACTTATCCGAAACTAAAGAATTGGCTCGCAAAATCTTGGATCGCGCTCTTGAAGCTCATGAATTACGTAAAGGGATGCCTGTATTCATCCCGCCATATGAAATCACTGCAGAGGTTGGTTTCTCTCCAGAATCCACTGTTAAACATTACGGTTCCTTCAAACCATTGGCAGAGGCTTTAAAATCTGGTAAAGTTCGCGGTATCGTTAACGTAGTAGGTTGTCCTCGTGTTATTTATGAAAAGGCAACTGTAGATATTGTTGATACACTTATTAAAAATGGCTGCCTTATCTTAACTAATGGTTGCGCATCCTTCCCATTGATGAAACTTGGCTATTGTAATACAGATGCTATTAAAAATGTAGCCCTGCATTGCAGGAGTTCTTGGGCGATGATCAACCACCAGTATGGCATGTGGGTGAATGTGTAGATAATGCGCGTTCCTCTGGTATTTTCGCTGGTATTGCAGGTGAATTAGGCCTTAACTTACCACAATTGCCATTTGCTATGTCTAGCCCTGAATGGTCTAACGAAAAAGGTATCGATGCATCCCTTGGCTTCCGCTTGATGGGGATTAACTCTTACCATTGCGTTGAGCCACCTACACAAGGCTCTGATGCTGTTACAAAATGGCTTAAATTAATATCAAATGAAACATGTATTTAAACAAGTAGTAGGTTTGGGGTTAGTAATACTTGTCGGGAGATAAATACACGTACGGTAACCAGGGAATTGTTACCTCTATTTATCATTTGACATTGTCATTATAAGAACAAAAAATGAGTTGAAAATGAAATTTTTAAGAAATTTCTTTTAATTTCTTGAAATTGTAAAAAACATAATAATTAAGTTTAATTATTGTTGATAAATATGGGACAATTTTGGTATTATATATAAAGGAGAAGTTGTATATTTTATAAAGGTTTAATGGCTATTAAAGTTTTATAAAATATACAGCTCGATAGCATGAGAGGAGCAGTCATATGAGTAAAATATTCACCATATTAACACTTTTGTGGCTACTCAGTATAGGGGGGACTACTAACGCAACGGACTGGTACTATGTTGGACCAGATGCATCAGGAAACCAATTATTTATTGACAATGACAGTGTACAGAAGAGTGATTACGATGCACTTTTGTGGCTGCGAGTTAATGAACTGGGTGGCGACGAATTGCGATATAAAGTGTATATAAGTAGATATAACCGTACCATGGAAACATTAAAGGTAGATGCGTACATGGCAGACGGTACACCTTATGAAAATGTAGAGTTTAATGAGAATCCTGAGCCTATTGCAGGGAACACAAATGGTCAAGCCATTTATATTTTATTGTGGAAATAAAAGAACCATCTAGTACAGCAAACTAGATGGTTCTTTTTTTATATGTGTAAAAAATTTATAAATCTTAGGAATATTTTTTATATACAACATCCTCAAATGAGAATGGTATATATGAAAACTTAGACTTGAGCTGTATTGCGAGTCAACTCCAAGTCTTGAATCATTTGGAGATCGTCTTGAGGTGAACGACCGCCAGTGGTTAAGTAGCCACCAACCATGATACCGTTTAGGCCACCTTTTAAAGCATAAGCTTGTAAGTCTCGTAGATTTACTTCGCGGCCGCCTGCAGTCCGTATCAATGCGTTTGGCAAGATGAAACGGAATACGGCGAAGGTACGTAAGATATCCAATGGACGTAAAGCTTCGTTGCTTTCAAATGGCGTCCCTTTAACAGGATTCAAAATGTTGAGTGGCACGGAGTCAATATGTAAGCGTTTAAGCTCGAACGCCATTTCTACGCGTTGTTCTAATGTTTCGTTAAGACCAAGAATGCCGCCAGAGCAAACACGGATGCCTGCTTTTTGAGCGTTGTCGATGGTAGACATTTTGTCTTCGTAGGAATGTGTAGTACAAATATCTGGGAAGTGACTAGGTGCGGTTTCGATATTGGAGTGGTATCGAGTAACGCCCACTTCTTTTAATTTGAGTGCTTGTTCGTAAGTTAACAAACCAAGAGAACAGCAAATTTCGAGGCCTACTTCATCTTTAATGCGGCCTAATACGCGAATGATTTGATCGAATTCATCAGGGTTATTAGTATTACGACCACTTGTTACGATGGAGAAACGAATGGCACCAGCCTCTTTAGCTTTGCGAGCCGCATCAAGGATGCTTTCATCATCCATGAACGGATATACTTGAACGCCTGTTTCGTGATGTGCAGATTGAGCACAGAATTTACAGTTTTCAGGACATTTGCCAGATCGTGCATTTACAATGGCGCATACATCTACGGAGTTGTCATTGAAATGTTGACGAATTTTATCAGCCATAGCGAGTAGAATCATAGTATCATCATCTGAAGTATGAATTAGCTCGATTGCTTCTTCTTTTGTAATTTCACCGCCATGCATAATACGGTTTGCTATGGTAAGTATTTTTTCGTATGTTCCCACTTGGGATGGTTGTTGATCTGTAGGCAAAGCCATAATAGCCTCCAAATTGTTAACTTAATAAAAAACATAATATATTGACAATTTGATTGTAAACGTTAGTGCATAAATTGTCAACTTAATGTATTTTTGAGTTAACAAAAAAAAATATTATGTAGTTTTTAGAGCGCTTTTAATACAGAGGAATTATATGACTTACAACTAATTTTAGAGGCTATATTTTTACTATATATATTAAGGTGTTAAATCTATGTTAAGGTTTTAATTGATAGTTATTTTTAAGTAATCTTTAGGGTTTTGTAGTATAATAGAGTATTGTAATTACTATATATAACTATAATAAAAAGTATTAATATAAGGAGTGGATATAGATGCAGCCATTTCGTTTTATACATTGTGGAGACCTTCATTTAGGGGCTCCCTTTCAATATGCTACAGGTATTAGCAATGCTGTTGATCGCGCCGTAAGTGAAGCAACCTATGTAGCCTTTAGATAAAATTATTGATACTGCTATCGATGAGCATGTTCATGCTGTTGTCATAGCTGGTGATATTTATAATAGCGAAGACCATAATTTAGAGGCTCAAGTGCGCTTTGTACGTGCCATGTATCGCTTGGCGGAGCATCGCATTGCAGTTTATATGGTGCAAGGTAATCATGACCCTGCTGAAAGCTGGAAGGCTCAATTACAGATGCCTGACAATGTGCATGTATTCTCTAGTGAACAAGTACAACGTTTTCCATTGATTGTTAACAATATTGAAATTGGTGGCGTATATGGCATTAGTTGTGGTCATGGTAATGAAAGCGACAACTATGCTCGTCAATACAGAGCTTTTGAACGGGATGAGTTTTCCCTTGCTGTCATGCATGGTACTGTAGGTTCTAGTGTAGGCTCTGAAAACCATAATGTAACAGGACCTTGTAATTTAACTGATTTAACAGAAGCAGCTATGGATTATTGGGCGTTGGGCCATATTCATAAATCTCAAGTCCTTAGCGAGGAACCTCTCGTTGTTTATGCTGGTAATCCGCAAGGTTTACACCGCAAAGAAAATAGGCCCTAAGGGGTGCTATCTTGTTTCTGTATCCCATAATGGTCATTGTGAACCTCGATTTATTGAGACCAGTGCTATCCGTTTTGAAGAAATCAAAATTGATATTGCAGGTATGAAAACTGAAGCAGAATTCTTAGAAATTTTACGCCATAAAAAGAAAACTTGCGTAAACAGTATAAGAAAAACATTTTGCTTTCTATTGTTCTCGTAGGCACAGGGCCATTGCATCGTTTATGTACCCAAGAAGGGGTGCGTAAATTATGGTTGCAAGAGACTCAAAGTGAAGAGAAAAGCAAGTCTATATTCGTTATGCCGTACCGCATGATGTGTAATACGCGTCCTAGTATTAATTTAGCAGAGCGTAGATTGTTATCTGATGTGGTAGGCGATTATTTGCGCGCCTATGACGACATGGTTGATGGCAATGCGGTACAGACGGCACGTCAAATTTTGGCAGAACGTCCTGAATTTAAACGCTTAGGTGTATATGCCGATTTGTTGAGTGATGAGTTATTATTGCGTGCCTTTGAAGCGCTGTGAAATTGAAGGTGTTACTGTATTGATGGGGGCTAACGATGAACATTAAACGCATACGATTTGATGAATTTGGCCCGTATCGCGACTGGTCTTTCACCACGGGTGATCATGGGGTTCAACTCATGTATGGTCCTAATGAAAGTGGTAAAACATCCTTGCTCGAAGGGATGCGCACCTTGTTATTTGGCGGTACGCATAAGGCTTATGGTCCTATGACGGGTGCCCTCGATGTAGATCGTAATGGTGAAAGCTACTACATTGGTCGTAAGGGTAAGCAACTGGACTTTTACAGTCCTGGAAATCCAGCCATTCATGAGGAGCCGGCTCAATATTGGTGGCATGGCATCGATAAAAAAACATATAATCGAATTTTTTGCATTGACCCTTGATGATTTACAAGGCCTCGATGTTCTACAAGAGGTAGAGGTTCGTTCTCGATTCTTCGGTGCTGAAGGGGGCGAGCATTTAGGCTCTGTCGTAAAAAAGACATTGAAAAAAAGGAGCTACTGATTTATTGGTTGCATCCTCGAATGGTAAACGTCGTATCAATGTATTGATGGATGAGCTTAAAGGAAAACCGCCAAAAAGTTAAGCCATTTGGCGGAGCATGAAGCGCAATATGTGGAATTACAAACCGTCTTTCACAGTACGGAGCAAACCGAAATGGAATTGCAAAATCAGTTGCAAGAGTGGAAGGAATATCGGGATGGTATCGATGTAGTATTGCGTGCATGGGATACGTATCGTCGCAGTGAAGAAGCGCGTATGCACATGCAGCAGTACAATAGTGAGCTTGCCTTGAGTCGTGATGAGTTCCTTCGCATCGATGAGGAAATTAAACGCGCTAGAGACAATATGCAACTATGGCAGGAAAAAGAAGCGGCTTTGATGCCAGCCAACTTTAGTCCTGATAGTCCGTTTGGTACCTATGGTCAAGATATTGAAGACCTTATTCAACAAGGTGCCAAATGGGAGCAATTACGCCGTGAGTGTGAGGAAGGGGATGCATATATTTTTAAGGTACGAGAACAATTAGAGTTTTTCTCGTTCCATGCATTCTGCATGGCGTGATGATGAGCCGATGGCCGATGATGTGAATTGGTTTGAAGGTGAGCGCTTAGCAAGTCGCTTGCGCACTGCTAAAGATCAATTGTTACATTGGCAAGATCGCAAACCTGCAGAAGCATCTGATGATTTGCCGGCAGCTAATCTAGATGGCGCATCTTTGCCAAGTTATAGTGAAGCGGATTTAGCCAAAAAAGAACATCTTGAACGTGAATTAGAACTTATCTTGATGGATATAGATCGAGTTACGGAAAAACGAGATAGCTATGGTCCAGATGCACAACCGAGTAATTTGCCAAAATGGTTACAACGCATTAGCGGCATAGCAGCCGTTATTGGTGTACTACTTGTATTAGCGGGCCTCTTAGTATTAGAGTCCGTCCTATATACAATCGGTGGATTTATATTGTTAATCCTATCTATGGCATTGTTCTGGTATGCTACATGGCGACGTCATAATGGTAATTCCGATGTATCTAAACTGAACTATGAGTTACAAATCTTGTCATCTCGTAAATCTGATGTAGAACATCAGTTAGAGGCGCTTTGGTGAAAGCCGCAACACCTGTGGTGAGCCCAATTCCATCCATAGAGGGTGCAGCACATCTTGATCGTTGGGTCCAAGAAGGTCATACGTTACAAGCTATTTATGATGAAGCCCTTGCAGCTTGGCAGAATTGGTTGCCTCAAGGTGCGGCGAAGAGCCTTAACGAAGATGATTTCTTCGGGCTCAAACAATGAATATGATCAGTATCATGAACAGTTACGTACTATTGAAGGTTATGAAAAGCGTTTAGCGGAGCATAAAGAAGGTCTTACGTATTATTGAAGACCAAGCGATGGCTTTGTGGTATAACCTTGGGATAGAGGCACCAGTATCTCCAACAGAGCTAAAACGTATTTATAACCAATACAAAAACTTCCAACAAAATAAAATTGTATGGGAGCAAAAGGAAGCACAACGTAAAAGCTTCCGTAATGAGTATGATAATTGGCATCGCTAAGGAAAAAGAGCTACTCCTTCGTCAAAAAGAACTCTTGCCACAAGGCGGGTATGGAAAGCTCCAACGAGTATCGTCAACATCTTATTGATGAAGATCAATACAAGCAATGGCAAACCATTTACAAACAAAGTCAGGTTCAATTAGATTTTATTAGCGCCTGATGCGGAGAATAGAGATTTATTCTATCGCCGTTTGCGTGAAGGCAATAAGGATAATTGGTTGATGAATTAGCTCATTCTGAACGTGAAATAGCATCCATTGAAGACAAGTTGGCAATCTTATATGAGCGCCGTGGTCAAATCGTTGAAGTCTATGCGTGCCCTAGGTTCTGACCAAGAGCAACACCAAATGCTTCAAGAACGTGAAGCATTACAAAATGAACTGGAATCTGCTCTCGAAGATTGGGCTACACAAGTATTGATGAGCCACTGCATGGATAAGGCTCAACAATCATATGAGCAAGAAAAGCAGCCTCATATGTTAGAACTTGCATCTTCTTATATAGAACGGTTAACTAGTGGTATGTATACCTTTGATGTTCTTGGTATCAATGAAGGGGTAGCCTTGGTTAATGGCAATGGAGAGCGATTAGAGCTTGAAGTACTGGTCTAGCGGCTTGGCTGACCAAGTATACTTGGCATTGCGCCTAGCATTAGCTAAGGTATTCTCTTACCAAGTCGAATCCTTGCCAATCATATTAGATGATATTCTCGTACGCTTTGATGAAAACCGTCAGCGCAGTGCATTAGAATTATTAGCTGAAGTCGGAAAGAACCAACAAATCTGGTTATTTACATGTCAACGTTCTGTATTTGATATGGCTCAATCTATTACAGGCATTGATTGCCACAGATTGAGTCGACAATTAAACATTGATTGCTACAGATTAAGTCGCAACTAAATTGAACCCCTGTGAAGGTGTTTAGCTTTCACAGGGAATATTCATAGTGATGATATATGTGATGTAACTAAAGTAACTGTTTTAGTTATCATAGTGTGTTAGTATAAATTAGAAAGAAAGGGGTTGAGTACTTGAATACAGCATATTTAGATATGATCCAAGGGAAGAACCCTGGTGTAACACCGGTATGGTATATGCGCCAAGCTGGTCGTAGCCAAGCGGAATATCGCAAAATTAAGGTAAAAGATACGCTCTTTGAAGATTACAAAAGAGCCTGAGTTATGCGCCCGCGTTACGGAATTGCCTGTTAAAAGAATACGGCGTGGATGCGGCGATTCTTTACAAAGGATATTATGAGTCCTATGGTCGGCATGAATGTAAAGGTAGAACTCAAGGCTGGTGTAGGCCCTGTGTTTAATACACCGATTCGCTCCATGGCTGATGTAGATAAATTAGATACCTTTGATCCTACAAAGGTAGACTATATTGGAAAAACAATTACACTGTTAACATCTGGTATGCTCGACGTTCCGCTTATCGGGTTCTGTGGCGCACCATTTACGATTGCGTCATACCTCATCGAAGGGGGCCCGACAAAGAATTACAATAAAACTCGTGGCATGCTCATCGGTGCTCCTGATGTGTGGAATGCATTGATGACTAAACTGGCGGACATGTCTATTGCGTACTTATCCATGCAAGCCGAAGCGGGTGCCAATGCACTTCAAATCTTCGACTCTTGGGTAGGGGCTGTTAATGCAGATCAGTATAAACAAGGGATTTACCCTCATATGGAACGGATTATTAAGACTGTAAAAGAACGATACCCTCATTTGCCTATGGCCATGAATGGTGTTGGTACCGATCATCTTGTATCTATTTGGTCTCATTTACCATTGGATGTAATCGCTCTTGATTGGCGTAGCTCCATCGTTATGGCTAATGAACGAGGTGTAAAACAAACCGTGCAAGGTAACTTAGATCCAGCGTATCTATTCGCCGATGAAAAACATTGGCTCACGAAGTAGATCGTATTTTGCTTGAAGGAGTTCGCTACGGTCGCCATATCTTTAACTTAGGTCATGGCGTATTCCCAGAAGCGGATCCTAAAAAGCTTCATTGGCTCACAGACTATGTACATGAACGTAGTCGTGAACTATGGGCTCAAGAGGGGTAATCTAGTGAACATTGAGAAAAAAGGATTATTATTTTTATCCTATGGTAGCCCTTCAAGTAAGGATGATTTAGTGCCATATATTACGAGCATTCGTCATGGTCGTGTGCCTACAGAGGCGGAAGTGGTTAATCTTACACGTCGCTATGATGCAATTGGACAATGGTCTAATATAGAATTACAAACAATGGCAGAGCGTCAATATGAAACATTGATTACATTGTTACCATCAATGCCATCAGCTATTGGTTATCTTCATATGAAACCTTCGATTGCTGATGCGGTAGATGCTTTGGTCCAACAAGGTGTAGAACACATCGTTGCTATCGTAACGGCTCCATTCTTTACGTCTCTTGGTACAGGGGCCTATGAGAAGCAAGTACAAGCTGCCATTGGTGACCATCAAGGGGTAACCTTTGATGTTATTCGCTCCTGGTGGGATCAACCATCATTTATGGAATATTGGGTAAACGCCGTTTCGGATTGTATCGATGATACTAAGGATGTATTTGTTATTTTTAGTGCTCATAGTATACCGCTTATTAATAGCCACAACGGTGACTCTTATGCGTTAGCCTTAGAGGAAAGTGCCCGAGAAATCGCAGAACGTTGTGGTTTATCTAATTGGTCTGTGGCTTGGCAGAGTGCGGCACCACATGGTCAATGGTTAGGTCCTACCGTAGAAGAGGCCATCAATCAAGCTCTACGTAATGGTGCGATACATATCGCCTTTGTACCATTTGGCTTTGTCAGCAATCATGTAGAGGTGTTGTACGATAATGATGTGGAGTGTAAAGAACTCGTTGATGCGGGCGGCGCTGTATATATGCGTGCACAGATGCCGAATTGTAATGAAACATTCTTACAAGCTATGGCGAGTGCAATATTAGAAAGGATTCATTCGTGAATGTAACAATTGTGGGCGGTGGCCTAACAGGATTGACAGCGGCTTATTATTTAGGTCATGCGAAGCCGGACTGGAATATCACTCTTTACGAACAAGCACCACGATTTGGTGGGAAAATACAAACACAACGAGTTGATGATTTCGTAGTAGAACTAGGCCCCGACTCGTATTTAGGTCGTAAAACGGAAATGACGGACCTAATCTATGATCTTGGATTAGGCGATACCCTTGTATCAAATGAAACAGGGCAGGCCTTTGTGTATGATAAGGGTTCAATTCATCCTATTCCAGGTGGCTCTATCATGGGGATTCCAACGGAAATGATGCCTTTTGTGAAAGCGACGCTCATTTCATGGCCTGGGAAACTGCGTGCTGGCCTAGATTACTTTAAAAAGCCTTATCAGCTCGATAAAAATGGTGACGTATCCATTGGTCATTTCTTTAAATACCATTTGGGACAAGAAATGATGGATAAGCTCATCGAACCACTATTAGCTGGTATCTATGGTGGCGATATCTATAAAATCAGTCTATTGTCTACGTTCCCTCATTTTATTCAAGTAGAACAAAAATATGGGAATATGGTAAAAGGTATGATGGCTGCTAAGATGGGCCACTCCAAAGCGGGGGTTACCAAAGCGGCTAAAGGTGCTGTTGCTGAAGGTGACGTACCGCGTGCAGGTAAAGGGACTATGACAGACCGTCAATTTGAAAGTCATGAAGCGAAGTCTACTAAGGCACAAGCTGATATGGCAAGCCGCAAGGGCACTGCTGCTCAATCTGGCATGTTCCGTCAATTGACAGGCGGTCTTGAAAGCGTTATTACGGCCATCGTTGAAGCCATGCCTAGCAATGTAACACTTTATACGAGTACATTAGTATCTGATATTCGTTATACCGATGGTCAATATGTATTAGACATCGTAAAACAAGATTTTGAGGATTGTAACTGTAATGGTCAGTTAATTAGTCATGAGTGTTCTGATGTAGAATCTAGTCTCGTTAAGGAAACCACTGGTAATAGTGTTACTGCCCATACAGATCAGGTCATTATCTGTACACCACCGGCAACATATAATCAATGGTTTAAGGATGACGAAGGTTTTGATTTCTTGCGTTCTATGGAACAATCGAGTTGCGCTATTGCTATCATGGCCTTTGATAAAGCTACATTTAATGGTGATTTAAAAGGTTCTGGCCTTTTGATTACACGTAATACAGATACGCCTCTTACAGCGTGTACTATTCTTAATCAAAAATGGCCTCAAACAACGCCTGACGATAAAATCGTATTGCGCGTCTTTATTGGTAAACCTGGCAATGATGTAGTAGAGCATCTCAATGATGAGGAACTTTCAGAATTAGCGGTAAAGGAAATACAACGTATTATGAGTTTCTCTACGCAACCTGAATGGGTTCGTATTAACCGTCTCATTCATTGTATGCCGCAATATAATGTGGGCCATCGTGCAGGTATCAAGGCTGTACGTGAACATGTGGCGAAACACTATCCAAATTTACATCTCATTGGTACACCATTTGATGGCATCGGTATTCCTGATGGTGTAAAACAGGCGAAAGAATTAGTACAGTCTATTGTGGATAGTAATGAAAATTGATATTAATAAATAATTATAAGAAAAGACTCCATATGCTATAATAATATATGGAGTCTTTTTCGATTCTTAAAAGTAATAGAAATATATCATTTTTATATAATCACCATAGTTAGGAGTGATCACAATGGGAAAAGCAATCCCTACAGTAGAGGGTTGGCATAGCCAACACATGGTATTTGCCATGGATTTCAGTGCATGGAACTGCTTTACAGCTGAAGAAAAAGCAGAAGCACGCAACGAATTAAAAGCATTTTTGGCAGACCTTGAAGCTAAACATCAAGCTGAAGAAGGTAGCTATGCATTCTATGATTGTAATGGCGCTAAAGGGGACTTAATCCTATGGATCCTTGGTCCATCCCTTGAATACTTGGCACAAGTAGAACGCAAATTCCGTCGCCTTGCTATTGCAAGTGTATTAGTTCAAACATATTCCTATACATCTGTAACAGAAGTAAGTGCTTACGTTAAAGCTAAACTCGATACAGAAGAAGTTAATCAAAAACTGTACCCTCATGTACCTCGCGATAAATACATCTGCTTCTATAACATGAGCAAAAAACGTGAAGGCGATGATAACTGGTTCATGCTACCACCTCAAGAACGTGGTATGTTAATGAAATCTCACGGCGAACTTGGTAAAACATACTTAGACGTTTTATCTGAATTCACTACAGGTGGCTGTGGACTAGACGACTGGGAATGGGGTATTACCATCTTCAGTAACGACGACATTCAATTCAAAAAAAATCGTATACGATATGCGCTTTGAAGTAGCCAGTGCAAAAATACGGCATCTTTAGCGACTTCTACGTTGGTACCATCATCGACGATGCACTACTAGAAGAAATTTTTTGGATAATAAAAGAGCCTGCTTTAGCAGGCTCTTTTATTATTTAATTCATATATATCAATAAATAACTTCTTATTGTATCGTATATTTGTTCAGATTATAATGTTCTTAAGGTAGTCAGCGAGGTTGGGTCTCTCTTCGTTATAGAAGGGGTGAGCTTATGAGTGACTTTGAACTTATCACAGTTATCATTGGAATATTGACATTAGTCATTTCCTTTGGTGCACTTATAGCGCTTATTTGCCTCACAAAAAGCAAATAGCCCTCCGTTACCAAGTGTAATTAGCTAAACAGAAAGGCCATTTCCTATATGTTATGTTTTTGAGATGCGCCTGACGTTCCTACTCGTCTGACTATCTATTTATATTATAGAGATAAAGATATATATCGTCAAATTAGAATGAATGGACTGCTTAGCAGTCCTTTTTCTTCCCTTAAAATGAAGGCTATAATTTTGAACAGAAAATTTGCTGTACGCACTATACTTGTACTGCGTAAATATAATTCACTATGTTTGAGTAGCTTATTCATAACTATATTCTTATAAAGAGAACCCCGCATCGATCCGACTTACGAGGTCAATGCCCCTAGGCCGCAGACCTGATAAGTATGGAGGAGAGATGCGGGGTTTCTTTTTATCACTTAGTTAAGAAAAGCGAATTATATTTTGTAGTATGCTGATGTGAACGTAAATTTTCTGTTCCAGAAAATTATACATTCATGTTCGCGCTTTTACGCACATAGAACCAGTAGCATACTGCTACAGTTACGATGTTGAAGGCTAACAATACTGCGAAGGCTGGATAGATATTACCGAATGTGGAATATGTAAAGCCGAAGATTTTAGGTGTAATGAATGCACCGTATGCAGCTACGGCAGCTACGAAGCCTGTGATTAAAGAGGAAAGCAATGGATTGCCAAATACGTGAGGAATCATACGGAATGTAGCACCAGTTGCAAAGCCACAGCATACGAATGTCAATACGGACATAGCAAAGAAGAATGGGAAGTTGTGCATATCTACGCCAACAGCAATCAATGCAGTTGTAGCACATAAACCGAGAAGGCTCACAAAGGTAACTTTTGTACCGCTGTTGATTTTATCGGCTAACCAACCGCCTACAGGACGAAGCGCACCTGCTACAAGTGGGCCTACGAATGCGATAGAAGCAAATGGAATTTCAGGGAATTCTTTACCTACTAAAAGACCAAGTGCAGCTGCATAACCAGAGAAGGCACCGAAGGAACAAGTATATAACAATGTAAGTGCCCAAGTGTGTTTGTTACCAAAGATTTGTACAAGGTTTTTAGGATTTGGTTTTTCTAATGGCAAGTTATCCATGAATCGTGTCATCAATGCAAGGATAACAACGAGTGGTACGATCCACATGAAAGCAGCATTGGCAAGGTAAACTGCATTGCCTTTGATGATAGCTGGTGTTACACCAAATACGCTACCTAATGCAGCGGAACCCATAGCGAATGGAGCTAAGAAGTAGATTACGGAGATACCAAGGTTACCAACGCCGCCGTTGATACCAAGAGCTGTACCTTTTTCAGATTTAGGGAAGAAGTTGCCAATGTACGCCATGGAGGACGAGAAGTTGGCGCCCGCTAAACCGATAAGGGCAGTTAAAATCATGAATGTCGTATAAGAAGTTGTTGTATCTTGAACAGCAAAGCCAAGCCATACAACAGGAACTAATAAAATAAGTGTGGAAATAAATGTCCAGTTCTTACCACCGATTAAGGCTGGCATGTAGGTATATACGAAACGTAATGTAGCACCTACAAGACCTGGTAATGCGGCTAATGTAAATAATTGATCTGTTGTAAAGTTAAAGCCAGCGCCATTTAGTTGTGCTGCAATGGTTGCCCATAAATACCATACACAGAATGAAAGGGTTAATGCAATTGTGGATATAACCAGGTTTTGTTTAGCAATTTTTTTACCAAACTTTTCCCAAAATTCTGGATTTTCTGGTTGCCAATTAGCCACAATTTCGCTACGGCTTGCTTGCCCCTACTTGAGGCATTTTTAGTTCGCTCATTTTGAACTTCTCCTTACTGAAAACTATACATGCAATGAAGACATGGAAGATACAATTATCAGTCAATGTATATGAATATTGCAATTTATAGAATTTCTATAGAAAATATTCGAATTACTTAGAGAACTGAGTTATAATTATTGTATCAACAAAATTTGCAATGTCTTATATCACAAATATATTATATATTGTAAAATTTTTTGTGAATGTGACATAAAACACACATATTCTGAAATTAATAAGTTATAATAATCTTATATATACAAAAAGTATATAATACATGTGCTTTTTACTATAAATAGATTAGTATAACTAATGGATTTTATTTAAAAGTACAATGGAGTGGTGAAGGTATGGATAAAAATTTAATTAACCAATTACTTGCTTTGCCGGGCGAGGAACTCCATCTTAAAAAAGGTGATTTTCTCTTCCATGAGGGGGGACAAGGCAGAACACTTTTACGTAGTGTTAAAAGGTAGAATGAGCATTAAGAAATTCGAATCTAGTGGGCACATTTTTGCGTTGCGTCTAGTAGGTCCGAATAATGTAATTGGTGAGGTTCCGTTGTATGAGGAGAACACAAGAACGTATGTGTTCAACGCCATCGCTCGGGAGGATTGCTCTGTTTATTCCATTCGCTATGATGTGTTAGAGCCAGCTATTGCAAAAGATCATTCATTGGCTATTGCGATGATGCAAATCTACACATTACATATGCGTCGTCAACAGGCAAAATACCGAGACTTGCTACTATATGGCAAGAAGGAGCATTTTATTCTACCTTGTTGCGCTTAGCCAATAGTTATGGTGTAGAGCGCGAGGATGGTATCTTTATCGATATCGCCCTAACAAATCAAGAGTTGGCTGAATTTGCTGCCACATCAAGAGAAAGTTTAAATCGCATGCTAAGTGAGTTGCGTAAGTTGGGCTATGTAGCCTATGACAAACACCATCTAGTAATCTGTGATTTTGATGCTTTAATCGGATTGCTTGATTTAGAGGTTGATAATATAGACCCTAATATTAGTAATATCGAATAACAGTGGATTTTCTCCTTTGTGTTAGCTCAGCTAGCACAAAGGATTTTTTTTGTAGTTTTGAAGGAGGACACGAGATGAGCTTGTTGTCTCAAAGTTTAAGTTTCTTCGCAAGAAGAACGTATCTCCAAGCGGCCATCAAATAACTGAAGATGGCGGTCGAGAGTGGGAAAATTTTTATCGTGACCGTTGGTCTTACGATAAAGTTGTCCGCACAACGCATGGCGTAAACTGTACTGGTTCTTGTAGCTGGAACATTTACGTTAAAAATGGCGTCGTAGCATGGGAAAACCAAGCTACAGATTACCCGGAAACACCAGATGATATGCCGGATTACGAACCACGTGGGTGCCCTCGTGGTGCAACATTCTCTTGGTATTTATACAGCCCATTGCGCGTAAAATATCCATATGTACGCGGCGAATTGGCTGAGCTTTGGAGAGAAGCTAAGAAAACATGCTAAAAATCCTATCGAAGCTGGAAATCTATCGTAGAAGATCCTGAAAAAGCGAAAAAATACAAATCTGCCCGTGGTATGGGTGGCTTTGTGCGCTCCACATGGGATGAAGCGACAGAAATTACTGCTGCATCCTTATTATATACAGCAAAAACATACGGCCCTGACCGCAACGCAGGCTTCTCTGTAATTCCAGCGATGTCCATGTTGTCCTATGCAGCAGGTGCTCGTTTCCTTAACTTAATGGGTGGTTCACCATTGTCCTTCTATGACTGGTATGCCGACTTACCACCTTCTAGCCCTCAAGTTTGGGGTGAACAAACTGATACTCCTGAATCTGGTGACTGGTACAATGCTGGCTACATCATGACTTGGGGTTCTAACGTACCATTGACTCGTACGCCAGACGCTCACTTCTTAACAGAGGTTCGTTACAAAGGTACTAAAGTAGTATCCGTATCTCCTGACTATGCAGAATCTACAACTTCTTCTGATGCTTGGCTCAATGTAAAGCCGGTACTGATGCGGCTCTTGCTATGGCAATGGGCCACGTAATCTTAAAAGAATACTACATCGATAAAGAGACTCCATACTTCAAAGAGTATGCTAAAGAGTTCACAGATATGCCATTCCTTGTACGCGTTGAAGAAATCAACGGCACTGTACAACCAGGCCGCTTCTTGAATGCTAAGGATTTGGGTCGCCAAGAGGAAGGCGCTAACTTCCAAATGGTATTAATCGATGATACAACTAATGAAATCGTTGTTCCTAATGGTACAATGGGCGAACGTCACACAAATCCACAAAAATGGAACTTACGCCTTGAAAACCGCGATACAGGGGCTAAAATCGACCCTCGCTTATCCGTGTTTGAGCAACGTGAAGATGTGACTGTTGTTAAGTTGCCATACTTTGGCGATGAAGAGCACGAAGGCGTAATTGAACGTGCTATTCCAACTATTACAGTACAAACTGTAGATGGTCCTGTAAAAGTAACTACCGTATATGACCTTATTCTTGCTAACTATGGTATCGATCGTGGTATCGGCGGTGAAGTGGCTAAATCTTACACTGATGACACTCCTTACACACCTACATGGCAAGAAAAAATCACTGGCGTAAAAGCTGATATCGCTATTGCTACAGCTCGTGAATTTGCAGATAATGCAGAAAAAACTAAAGGTCGTTCCATGATTATCATGGGTGGTGGTATCAACCACTGGTACCATGCGGATATCATTTACCGTACAATCTTGAACCTTATCATGTTCTGTGGTACAGAAGGTGTTAATGGTGGTGGCTGGGCTCACTACGTAGGTCAAGAAAAACTTCGTCCTGTTGAAGGTTGGGGCGGTATCATGACAGCTAACGACTGGAGTAAAGCGCCTCGTTTGCAAAATGGTACATCTTGGTTCTACTTTGCGACAGAACAATATCGTTCTGATTGCATCGATTTGGCAGACCGCGTATCTAAATTAGCTAAGCCTCGTTACCGTCACCCTGGTGATTACAACGTATTGGCTGCACGTTTAGGCTGGTTGCCATCTTACCCTACTTTCAATAAAGGCAGCCAAGAATTGATTAACGACGCTCGTGCAGCGGGTGCTGGTACAGAAGCAGAAATCAACCAATATGTGGCGCAAGCGTTGAAAAACAAAGAATTACAATTCTGCGTAGAAGATCCAGCGGCTAAAGAAAACCATCCACGCAACTTGTTTGTATGGCGTGCAAACCTTATCGGTTCTTCCTCTAAAGGCCATGAATATTTCTTAAAACATTTACTTGGTACAAAACATGGTGTTCTTGAAGATGATGACGCACCAGTAAAACCAGAAGAAATCAAATGGCGCGAAGCAGATGAAGCTGGTAAGCTTGACCTCTTAATCGACATCGACTTCCGTATGGCTTCTACAGGCTTGTATTCTGATATCGTGTTCCCAGCGGCTACATGGTATGAAAAAGAAGACTTGTCTTCTACAGATATGCATCCATATGTACACGTATTCCAAGCGGCTGTTGATTGCGCATGGGAAACTAAATCTGACTGGGATACATTCCGTACCCTTGCAGAAACAGTATCTCGCGTAGCGAAAGAGTCTGGCTTCACAGAATATGAAGATATCGTAGCATTACCTCTTGGTCATGACAGCCCAGGTGAAGTAGCTCAGCCAGAAGGTAAGGTTCTCGACTGGAGCAAAGGCGAATGTGAACCAATTCCTGGTAAAACAATGCCGAACCTCGTTCATGTAAAGCGCGATTATAGTAAAATCTTTGAAAAATACATTGCCTTGGGACCTAATATTGAAAACAAAATGGGTGCTCATGGCATGGCGTGGGATGTATCTGATGAATATAAGACACTATATGATCAAAATGGTGTTATCGATAATCCAGACTTTATTTCTCATGGCCGCCCTAGCATTTACGAATGTAAGGAAGCTTGTAATGCCGTATTGACATTGTCCTCTTGTACAAACGGTAAATTGGCTGTTCGCTCTTGGAAGGCAATGGAAGAAAAAACAGGTCTTTCTGGTCTTGAAAAGAACGCAAAAGGTCGTGAACAAGAAAAAATTACTTTCGATGATATGGTTCGCCAACCACGTTTCATCATTAGCTCTGTAACAAGTACTGGTAAGAACGATAAAAACCGTCGTTACTCTCCATTTACTACATCTACAGAAGATAAGGTACCATTCCGTACCGTAACAGGTCGTCAATCCTTCTATTGTGACCATGAAATGATGCGTGATTACGGTGAAGCTATGGCATTGTACAAACCTGTATTGTCCTATAAACCAGTACAAGGTGACTACAAACAAGAAGGTATCCCTGAAATCACATTGAAATACTTAACACCACATCACAAGTGGTCTACACATAGTATGTATTTCGATAGCCAACAAATGTTGACATTGTTCCGCGGTGGTCAAACAATTTGGCTCAACGAAGATGATGCAGCAGAAATTGACGTTAAAGATAATGATTGGGTAGAAGCTTTCAACAAAAACGGTATCGTTGCAGCTCGTGCTGTAGTTTCCCCACGTATTCCTCGCGGTATTTCCTATATGCACCATTCCCAAGACCGTCACATCAACGTTCCTGGCGCGAAGGTTAAGAAACAACGCGGTGGTACGCATAATGCACCAACTCATATTCATATGAAACCGACACACATGATCGGCGGTTATGGCCAATTGAGCTATGGCTTTAACTACTATGGCCCAACTGGTAACCAACGTGATATGACAATTGTGGCTCGTAAAATGAAGGAGGTAGATTGGCTTGAAGATTAAGGCTCAAGTATCTATGGTCCTAAATTTGGATAAGTGTTTGGGTTGTCACACATGCTCTATCACTTGTAAAAATACATGGACGAACCGCGAAGGCGCGGAATATATGTACTTCAATAACGTGGAAACTCGCCCAGGCGTAGGTTACCCACGTCATTGGGAAGACCAAGAAAAATGGAAAGGCGGCTGGACATTAGATAACTCCGGTAAATTAGCTCTTTCTACAGGTTCTAAAACAAATCGTTTGATGAAATTATTCTTCCATCCTGAACAACCAGAATTGAAGGATTACTTCGAACCTTGGACATATGACTATGAAACATTGATTCATGGTGGTCGTAAAACAACCAACCAGTTGCTCGTCCTCGCTCTCTTGTGACTAAACAAAAATGGAAGTTACTTGGGGCCCTAACTGGGATGACGATTTAGCAGGTGGTCAACATGCTCGTTCCGATGTGAACTTAACTAAGATGGGCCAAGATATCGTATTTGACTATGAAGAAGTATTCATGCGTTATTTGCCTCGTCTTTGTAACCACTGCTTGAACCCTGCATGTGTAGCTGCATGTCCATCTGGCGCGATTTATAAACGCGATGAAGATGGTGTAGTTCTCGTATCTCAAGATGTATGCCGCGGTTGGAGACATTGTGTTCCATCTTGTCCATACAAAAAATCTTCTACAACTGGGAAACAAATAAAGCTGAAAAATGCGTATTCTGTTACCCACGTTTGGAAAATGGCTTGCCTCAAATCTGTGCTGAAACATGCGTAGGTCGTATGCGCTACGTTGGCGTTGTATTCTACGATATGGACAAAGTAGAAGCTATGGCAGCTACAAAAAATGAACAGGATATTTACGAAAATACAGTAGAATTAATCTTGGACCCTCATGATCCAGAGGTTATCAAAGCAGCTCGTGCAGAAGGTATCTCCGAAGCATGGATTAAAGCAGCTCAAAAATCTCCTGTATACAAACTTGTAAAAGAATGGGGCGTGGCATTGCCATTGCATCCTGAGTACCGTACATTGCCAATGGTTTGGTATGTGCCACCACTCAGCCCAATCTTGCAACGTGTAACATCTGATGTATACTTGCCAGATGCACACGAAATGCGCGTGCCTGTACAGTACTTAGCTAATCTGTTTACAGCAGGTAACACAGAAATCTTAGCTCGTACATTGCAACGTGTTCTCGACATGCGTGAATACATGCGCCGTCGTGAAACAGGTGATGGTCCTATCGAACACAAAGTTGATTTAACAGAAGATCAAATGTACGCTATGTATAAATTGTTGGCATTGTCCAAATACAATGATCGCTTTGTTATCCCATCTGATGTTAAAAGTATCTCGCGAAGGTCGCCTAGAAATGCAACAAAATCGCGGCTTTGCTTGCCCTACAGGGGGGATGTCAATAATGAAGGATGCTCAGAAAATCGCTCTTATTGCGTCATTTCTTCTACGCTATCCTGATGAACAATGGTATAACGAATTACCTGAATGGAGAGAGGACGCCCAATCCGTTGGGCATCCTCAACTTCGCCAAGGTTTATTAGAATTCTTCGACTATGTAGAGGACTCCGATAAAAAAGAATTTGAAGACCAATATGTTCGTACCTTTGATTTTAGTCAAAATACAACGATGTATTTGTCGACGTATGAGTTACAAGGTACTAGGGGAACAAGCGGAAGAACTCGTAAAATTTAAAGCTTTCTTCCTCGAAAACGACTATGATTTGCCAAAAGAAATGCCTGATTATATTCCAGCACTTCTCGAACTTTGTGCCGTTATCGATGATGAAAAAGCAAAAGAAATTTACGACTATTGTAAGCCAAAATTGGAATACATTAGAGAACGCTTCATTGAGGCTAAATTGCCTTATGCATTCTTGTTTGATATTATCTTGTCTGTTGCAAATGGATTGGAGGACGGTGCACGATGAATCTATTCCTTTGGGGCGCTTTGCCTTACATCGCTTTCACCTTCTTAATCGTAGGTACTTTGGTTCGTTTCTTCTACTTTGAAAGAAACTGGACTACAAAATCGAGTGAATTTTTAGAGAAAAACAATTGCGCATTGCCAATCCATTGTTCCACTTTGGTTTGCTTTGCGTTATCGGTGGTCACGTAGTAGGTGTGTTAATCCCTAAAACTTGGACTGCTGCAATCGGTATTAATGACCACATGTACCATCAAGGTGCGTTATACATGGGTGCTGTAGCGGGTATCATCTTCATCGTAGGCTTCTTGCTTTTGATGAAACGTCGCTTTACTGTGCCTGCTATGAAAGTTAATACATCTGGCCTTGATAAATGGTTATACTTGTTCTTAACATTAGCTATTTTTAGCGGTATGGCTGGTACATTGCTTAATGCATCTGGTTTCTTTGATTACCGCGTATCCATCGGTCCTTGGTTCCGTAGCCTATTATCCTTTATGCCGGATCCATCCTTGATGGAAGGCGTACCATTCATGTTTAAATTCCATATGTTAGCGTGGATGGTGGTAGCTATTATCTTCCCATTCAGCCGTTTGGTACACTGCTTGAGTGTTCCACTCGTATTTAAAGTCTATATTGTAATATGGGCCTATTCCTGCTATATGAGTAATATTCATGTTTTTATGTGAGATTGGTATACATTTTCACTTTACTATGAGAATGAAAATTGATATTATCTTATATGGTGTTATTTTAAATTATATAGTTAAACGTGAGGGTCTCGATAATGGCAGAAGTAGTGAAGAAACAATTTAAGAGTAAGTACCATATTCTTATTTGGATTGCTGTGTTAGCACTCATCTTAATGGGAATGGTAGAATATGGGTATGTGACTGGCGGCAGACCATTTGGTAACTAGGAAGGTTCATTTAGGTTTAATTCCCTATGCTGCATGGCTTGTATTAACCTACATTGCAACAAGCCAAAATGGTTTATCAAACGATACAATCCTAAAAGAAATGTTTGAAGTGCATCGTATTGTAGGTATTGTCTGCGTTGTCTTAGTCTGTGCTCAGTGGTATGTATACTTCTTAAAGGCCTAAAATGTTTCTTAGGTTTTTGGGGCGGTTATATCTCCCTTGGGCCATGTTTATTGCTCTTATTTTTTTGGTGTACTATACTTAACACCTTGGATTGGAAATATGGCAAAATCCGTATCTCGTAAGAAAGCGATTTGGATTCATCGTTTAAATCTTATTGCCATCATTGCAGCAAACATTCATGTTCATGGTTTGGTCGTTTGTCCAAAATGGTACCATTCTTACCTGTATTTGATGTATTAACATATGCATTGGTTATTTATTACATCTATTGGATGAT